>Ga0210077_1000157_pt1 | contig 32655 bp, 26 predicted proteins | sample RushMan_CattailN_5_FD_185556 | JGI IMG/M metagenome (GOLD analysis project Ga0210077, IMG submission 185556) | Wetland microbial communities from San Francisco Bay, California, USA, that impact long-term carbon sequestration -... | ecosystem: Environmental > Aquatic > Marine > Wetlands ... | reverse complement strand
GCGCCCGGCCGCTCACAAGGCACGCAACCGCTACCGCCATCCCGTGCAGGCGCTCGAGTTCTTCGGCCTCCGGCCGGACATGACGGTCGTCGAGCTCGAGCCGGGCGCGGGCTGGTACACCGAGATCCTCGCCCCGGTGCTGCGGGAGCACGGCAGGCTCATCGAGGCGGCGCCGCCGCTCGATGCGAAGAAGCCCTTTTTGCACCGCATGGCGGCGCGCTTCGAGCAAAAGCTCAAGTCCGATCCCGCGGTCTACGGCGAAGTGAAGCTCGTTCCGTTCGATCCGCCGAGGCAGGTCGAGCTCGGTCCGCGGGACTCCGCCGACATGGTGCTCACCTTCCGCAACACGCACGACTGGCTGAACGAAGGGCCGCAAGTGCTGGCGAAGGTGTTCGCCGCCGCCTACCGGGTGCTCAAGCCCGGCGGCGTCTTCGGCGTCGTCGAGCATCGCGCACGCCCGTACGCGAACGCGATCGAAAGCTCGCGCGCGCTTCACCGCATCCCCGAGGACTACATGATCGAGCTCGGCCTGAAGAGCGGGTATCGCCTGGCCGCCGTCTCGGAGCTGAACGCCAACCCGAAGGACGACGAAACCGTGAACGCGCACCGTCTGCCGCCCGACCTCGCGGGCCCGGCAAGCGAGCACGCGAAGATGCGCGCGATCGGCGAGTCCGATCGCATGACCCTCAGGTTCGTGAAGCCCGGGCGCCCCTAGCCCCGCCCCGGAGCGCCGCCGGAAGGCTCAGCTCGAAACGCGAGCAAACGCCAGGCAGTACGTCGTCGTGCGCGGCGACACGCTGTGGGTGATCGCGCGCAGGTTCCTCGGCAATCCCTACCGCTATCCGGAGCTCGCGCGCGAAAGCGGGATCCGCAATCCCGACCTGATCCATCCGGGCGACATCGTGAGGATCGAACTCGGCAATGCCAGGCGCTGAACGGAGCGTCATTGTCGAGTTTCTGACGAAATGTTCCAGCCTGTGTCGGCGCCTCGATGAGGCGTAATATCCGTCGCGCAGCAATTCGCGTATTCCAGCCTTACGGGCGCGGCCGAATGTTTGATAGCTTGCCCGAAGGGCCCTACGCTTGCGGCCATCGTCCGTCGAAGACAACAACACGATATCGAAATGACAAGATCCTTTCATCTGCCGCTAATCACCGTCCTGGCCGCCCTGAGCTTCGGCCATTCATCGTTCGCTTCCGACGCGGGATCGCGAGCGAACTCCCGCCCGAAGATGAACTTCCACATGCTGAAGCTCGACAAGGTGGAATTCGACAGCGTGGCGACCAAGGGCTTCTTTGCGCGCAAGCCGCAGGTCATCGACGGCTATCTTCTGAAATCGGACCTGAAGGGAAAGTCGCCGGCCGTGATCGTGCGGCCGCCGTGCCACGGATTGCTCAATCCCAAGCTGGGCGTCGTGCGCCTGTACGACCAGGACATGGCACGGCAGCTGCACAAAGCCGGCTTCACCGTGCTGCTGGTCGACGGAATCACGCCGCGCGGCAAGGTGAACATCTGCCAGACTCCCGTCAAGCAAAGGGAGATCACCAGAGCCGTTCGCATCAAAGATACGATTGGCGCGCTCCACTACCTCGAGTCCCGCAACGACGTCGACGGCAGTAAGATCTTCCTCGTCACGTACGGCGCGAACGGGGGCTTTGATCTGTTGAACAGAGAGTCGCGCTTCGCCAAAGCGGCACACTATGGGTTCGCCGGGGCTGCCATGTTCTATCCGCAGTGCGAAACCGCGAGCCGCCCCTTCTCGGGGTACGCGCCCGTCGATGTCTTCGTCGGAGACAAGGACGCGTGGAATCCGCCCGCGTTCTGCATAGCGCTGGCGAAGCAAAAGGCCGTCGGCAGCGCGCCCTTCGTGCTGAAGATCTACCCTGATACCTATCACGCGTTCGCGAACAAGTATCCACCGAGGTTCTCCCAGGGGCCACCGGGCGTCGGGCAGGTCATGACGGGGAACAACCCCAAATCCGTTGCCGACGCGTATCGGCGTACGGTGGAGCTGTTCAGCTCGATCGCGAAGCAATAATCCGCCTCGGCTCCGCCCGGAAATTGACCGTCAGCCGAAGAACGTGAACGATCCAACGACGGCCATTCGCCCGCAGCGCTGGATCGGGCAGGCGCTCGAGCGGCGCGAAGATGCGGCCTTGCTCACCGGCGCGGGGCGCTACGCGGACGACCTCGGAACCCGGCCGGGAACCCTGCACGCGGCATTTGTACGCTCGCCCCACCCTCACGCGCGCATCAAATCGATCGACGTCTCGCGGGCATTGATGCTGGCAGGCGTGCGCACCGTTCTGGTGGGTGCCGACGTGCGCGAGTGGGCGCGGCCCTTCGTCGTCGGTGTCAAACAGCCGATGGACCATTGGTGCATCGCGCTCGACAAGGTGCGTTACGTCGGAGAACCGGTCGCGGTCGTGGTGGCGCAGGACCGCTACGTCGCGGAGGACGCGCTCGACCTGATCGACGTCGAGTACGAGCCGCTCGAGGCGGTGGTGGATCTGGAGGCCGCCGCCGCTCCGGACGCGCCGCTGCTGCACGAAGCGGTTGGATCGAATGTGGTGAGCGACCGGAAATTCGTTTACGGCGAGCCGGACGCGGCGCTCGAGTCGGCGGCGCATCGCGTGCGCATCAAGATCAGGTATCCGCGCAATTCCTGCACGCCCATCGAAACCTACGTCGTGGTCGCGGCGTTCGAAGGCGACGGCGAGTACGACGTCCTGTCGAATTTCATGGGTCCGTTCTCGCTGCATGCGGTCATGGCGCTGGCGCTTCGGGTCCCGGCGGCAAAGCTGCGCTTGCGAACGCCGCGCGACGGCGGCGGCAGTTTCGGCGTCAAGCAAGGCGTGTTCCCCTACATCGTGGCGCTATGTCTGGCCGCGCGCAAAGCCGGCGCGCCGGTCAAGTGGGTCGAGGATCGCCTCGAGCATCTCGCCGCGGCAACTTCGTCGACCGGCCGAATGAGCGAAGTCGAAGCGGCGGTGGACGGCGACGGGCGCATCGCCGCGCTCGCCTACGATCAATTCGACGACTGCGGGGCCTACCTTCGGGCGCCCGAACCCGCGACTTTCTATCGCATGCACGGCTGCCTGACCGGCGCCTACCGCGTTCGCAACCTGAAAGTCCGCAACCGCGTCGTGCTGACCAACAAGACGCCCGCCGGCCTGGTGCGCGGCTTCGGCGGACCGCAGGTCTATTTCGCCCTCGAGCGCCTGGTGCAGCGCATCGCGAGCGAGCTCCAGCTCGATCCGCTCGAGGTCTACCGGCGCAACTTCGTCGATGCGCCGGACTTTCCATACCGCGCCGCCGCCGGCGCGCTGCTCGATTCAGGCGACTATCACGCCACGCTCGAGCTGGCGTGCCGGGCCGGCGACCTGGCGACGCTGCGCAAGAAGCGCGACGCGGCGCGCGCCGAGGGCCGCCTGTACGGCATCGGATATGCCGCCATCGTCGAGCCGTCGATCTCCAACATGGGCTACATCACCACCGTGATGACGCGCGAGGCGCGCGAAAAGGCCGGACCGAAAAACGGCGCCATTACCAGCGCCACGGTGAGCATTGATCTGCTGGGCTCGGTCACCGTGAACGTGGCGTCGGTGCCGCACGGTCAGGGCCACATCACCGTGCTGTCGCAGGTGGCGGCGGACGTGTTCGGTCTCGAGCCGGACGACATCACCGTCGACGTCGAGCTCGACACGCGCAAGGATGCCTGGTCGGTTGCGGAAGGAAACTACTCGAGCCGCTTTGCTGGCGCGGTGGCCGGCACCGTACATCTCGCCGCCCGCCGGCTGCGCGACAGGCTGGCAGCGATTGCCGCTCCGCAGCTCGCCTGCGAGGCGGGCGAGGTGGCGTTCTCCGGCGGCAAGGTGTTCTGCCGCGCAGCGCCGGCCAAGTCCCTGTCGTTTGCGCGCCTTGCCAGCGGCCCGCACTGGGCGCCGGGCCTGCTGCCCGAGGGCAGCACGCCCGCCATGCGCGAAACGGCGGTGTGGACGCCGGAACAGCTCGGCCCGCCCGACGAAAGCGACCGCATCAACACCTCGTGCAGCTACGGCTTCGTATTCGACATCTGCGCAGTGGAGATCGACCGCACGACGGGCAAGGTCCGCATCGACCGGTATGTCACCGCCCACGATGCCGGCACGCTGCTCAATCCGGCCCTGGCGGAAGGGCAGATCCGCGGCGGCTTCGCGCAGGGCGTCGGCGCCGCGCTGATGGAGGAATTCGCCTACCGCGCGGACGGCTCCTTCGCCTCGGGTACCCTGGCCGACTACCTGGTGCCCACCGCGGTCGAGATTCCGGAGCCGGTGATCGCGCACGGGGAGACGCCTTCGCCATTTACGCCGCTCGGCGCGAAGGGAATCGGCGAAGGCAACAACATGAGCACTCCGGTCTGCATCGCGAACTCGATCGCCGATGCGCTCGGCCCGGGCGTCGACCCGGAAGCGGTCGTCCTGCCGATGACGCCGTCCCGGATCATCGCCTTGATCGCGCCGCCGGAGATACGCCCGCGGAATCTGCCGCCGGAGCCGGCCGGCAACGCGAAGCGATTCGCGACCTCGGGCAGCGTCGCCCTGGCCGCGGCGCCCGAGGCGGTCTATCGCGCTCTTCACGATCCGCGCAAGCTGGCGGCGATCATGCCGGGCTGCCGCCGGCTCGAAGCCGTTTCCGATCATAGCTATGTCGCCGACATATCGCTGTCGGTGGGACTGGTAAAGGCCGGCTTTCTCATCGAGATGTCGATCGTCGACGAGGAACCCATGCGGCGCATTCGACTCAGCGGGACGGGCAGGGGCGCACTGGGCGAGGCCAAGGGCGACGGGCGCATCACGCTTGCCGCGGCAAACGGCGGCAGTCGCCTCGACTACGACTATGCGTTTTCCCTTAGCGGCAAGATCGTGTCGGTCGGCGCGCGCATGATCGAGAGCGCGAGCGGCATGGTGCTGCGGCAGCTGTTCGCAAGGCTCGGGCGCGTCGCATCCGGCAAGCCCGCCGGAGACGGCCTGTGGCGGCGCCTGCTTCGGTTTCTCGGACGGGACGCCCCCCGTCCGAACGAACCGGGGGCGGAGCAGTGAAACCGGCGCCATTCGACTACATTCGAGCCGACTCCACCGAGGAGGTCGTTCAGCTGCTGAGCGAGTACGGCGAAGACGCCCGCATCCTCGCCGGCGGCCAGTCTCTGATGGCGGCCTTGAACATGCGGCTGACGCAAGCGCGCGTGCTGATCGATATTTCGCGTATCGAGGCGCTATCCGGAATATCGGTCAGCGGCAACACCCTCACCGTAGGTGCTGCGGTCACGCAGGCGGCGCTGGAAAAGGTGGTGCGGGACGACAATTGCGTCCCGCTCCTGGCGCTGGCGTTTCCGCACCTCGGGCATTTCCAGACGCGCAATCGCGGGACCGTGTGCGGGTCCATCGCCTATGCCGACGCCAGCGCGGAGCTGCCGCTGTGCCTGGCGACCCTTGGAGGCATCGTTCGACTCCGTTCGCGCCGCCGCCGGCGCACGCTGGCGGCCCGTGAGTTCTTTCGCGGCGTGCTGACTACGGCCAGGGAAGCAGACGAGCTGATCGAGTCGGTTCAATTCCCTCTGGCTGCCGCGCGGACACGATATGGATTCGAGGAAGTCAGCATGCGGCACGGTGATTTCGCGCTGGTCGCGCTCGCCGGCATGGTCTCTCATTCCGAAACGCGCCTGGGCGTGGGCGGCGTGGCAGACCGGCCGTGGGTCGAGGCCCTGCCTTGCAACGGCGGCGCCGGTCTCGAGGACGCGCTGGAGCGTCTGGCGTGGCAGCTCGGGGCCCGGGACGATCAGCACGCCAGCGCGCGCTACCGCAGACATCTGGTGCGGCACATGGGCAAGGCACTGATCACGCGCTTGGTCATCGAAAACGCCGGACAATGAAATTACTTCGACACGAACGCCACACGCTTACGCTGCTGCTGAACGGGACGCAACGCAGCGGGACCTGCGAGCCCCGGACGCTGCTATCCGATTTCTTGCGTTACGAGCTCGGGGCCACCGGCGTTCACGTCGGCTGCGAACACGGCGTGTGCGGCGCCTGCACGATCACCATCGACGGCGTCGCACAGCGGTCCTGCCTGACACTGGCGGTCGCCGCCGATGGCCGGGACGTACGGACGGTCGAAGGTCTGGCGCGCGATAGCGGGAAGCTCTCGGCGCTGCAAGCGGCATTTCGCCGTCACCATGCGCTGCAATGCGGCTTCTGCACGCCGGGCATACTCATGTCGTGCGTCGATTTTCTGTCGCGCGCGCGCAGTCCCGGCGAAACCGAAGTGCGCGAAATGCTGTCCGGGCATTTGTGCCGGTGCACCGGCTACACCAATATCGTGGCGGCCGTTCTGGAGGTCGCCGCGCAACAGACCGGAGAGGCGTCCGATGCTTGATCTGGGCCGCTCGTTTCTTGCCAGCGTCGAGCGCGCGCCGCGCGCGCCGGCACTCGTTGACGGCGAGCAGAGCCTGACCTACGCCGAATGGTTGTCGCGCATCGGCGCGCTTGCCGGCGGACTCGCGGCGCTCGGATTGCGGCGCGGGGACCACCTGCTGGTCGCAATGCAGAATCGATGGCAAATGGCGACCCTGCACTGGGCGTGTCAGTTCCTCGGAGTCATCGTCACGCCGCTGAACTGGCGCTCCAAGGCGGATGAAATCGAGTACTGCGCGAGGGACGCGGAGGCTCGCGCGGTCGCGTATGACGATTCCGCCGCCCAGGCGGTGGCCGCGTCGGCAGCCTGCGCCGGGATACCCCGCATCGCCGCCGGCGACGCCGGCGCCGGCGCGATCGCCTTCGACCAGCTGCTCGATGCGAAGGCGCCGCCGGACCTGGTGCAGGCAGATCCGGAGGACTGCTCGGTCATGCTCTACACCTCGGGCACGACCGGCAAGCCGAAAGGCGTTCCGCGCAAGCACCGTGCCGAGCGCGCGGCTGCGCTCGCGCACCTTGCGCAGAACCTGTACACCAGCGGCGAACGCACCCTGGGCGTCATGCCGCTCTATCACACCATGGGTGTGCGTTCATTGCTCTCGATGGCGATGGTCAACGGCTGCTTCGTGTGCCTGCCGCGCTTCAGCGCGGACGCAGCGCTGGCGCTCATCGGCCGCGAAAAGATCACCAACCTGTATCTGGTGCCGACTTTGTATCACGACCTGCTGTCGCACCAGAACTTCGCCGCAACGGACGTCAGTTCGGTCAGACGACTGGGCTTTGCCGGCGCGCCGATGTCGGAGGATCTGCTGCGAAGGCTCGATGCCGCCTTCCGTCCCGACTTGTTCGTCAACCATTACGGCTCTTCCGAGATCTATACGTTTTCGATCGACCAGGCGGCGGCGAACAAGCCGGGCAGCGCCGGCCGGGCCGGGCTGAACGCCAGGCTGCGCGTCGTGCCGCTCGGCGCCGAACGACCCGACGTCATGGCCGCCGCGCGCGAGGAAGGCCAGATCATCGCCGATCTGAGCGGCGACGAGGCCTTCGAGGGATACTGGAAGCGGCCCGACGCCGATGCAAAATCGATCAGGGAAGGCTGGTATTTCACCGGCGACACCGGATATTTCGACGCCGACGGCGATTTGTTCGTCACGGGACGCGTCGACGACATGATCATTTCCGGCGGCGAGAACATCTCCCCCGTCGAGATCGAGTCGGTTCTCTCGCTGCACGAGGCTGTCGACGAAGTGGCCGTCGCGGGACTCCCGGACCAGCGCTGGGGCCAGCGCGTGGTCGCTTTTGTCAAGCGCACGGGCGGTGTCGCGCCGGACGCGCTCGACGCGTATTGCAGGACGTCCGGGATGCCCAATTTCAAACGCCCCAGAGAGTACGTCTTCGTCCGCGAAATCCCCAAGTCGCCGGTCGGCAAGATACTGCGCCGCAAGCTGGTGGCAGGCGAATACGACCGAGAGGGCTGACGCCATTACGCATCAAGGAAGGAAGCAACAATGACCCAGCTGAAGCATCCCGCCCAGGGATTGTTGGAGAGTCCGGACGGTTTTCGGATCGAAATCGACGAAGGGCGCAAGCGCGCCGACGTCGTTCTGGACCGGCCGCCGCTCAACGTGGTGTCGATGCCCCAGCGCGAACAGTTGCGCTGCGCGTTCGAAGCGCTGGACGCTCACGACGCGGTCCGGGTAATCGTGCTCCGGGCCGTCGGTGAGCACTTCTCCAGTGGCGGCGACATCAAGGGCTTTCTCGAGGCCAGCCCCGAGACCGTTTCCAAGCTTGCCTGGAACATCGCGTCTCCGGCGCGCTGCGAAAAGCCGGTGGTCGCGGCCGCGCGCGGCTTTTGCTTCGGGGTGGGCTTCGAGCTTTCGCTTGCCTGCGATTTCCGCATCGCCTCGGAGACCGCGCTCTATTCCCTGCCCGAGCAGAAACTGGGGCAAATCCCCGGCTCCGGCGGCTCGGCACGCCTGCAAAAGATGGTCGGCGTCACGCGCACAAAGGACATCGTCATGCGCTCGCGCCGCATCACGGGCCGGCAGGCGCTGGATTGGGGCATCGTGACCGAATGCGTCCCGGACCGCGACCTGGAGGGCGCAACCGACGCGCTGGTCGCGGAGCTCCTGCAATTCGCGCCGCTTGCGCAGCGCACCGCCAAGAAGCTGCTCAACGACAGCGATGACGCCACGCTTTCCACCGCGATCGAGCTCGAAGGTCACGCATACAGCCGGCTGCGCAGCTCCGAGGACTTCCGCGAAGGCGTGACGGCCTTTCATGCCAAGCGCAAACCGGCGTTCAAAGGGTCATGATTGGTTGCCGACGCATTGCTCCTGACGTGATTTGACGTATCGGGAACGCGGCCGGGATTGGCCTGCTTATAATCGCGTCCGATATGATCGATTCCGCTGCGCCGCATTCCCGGCAGCCGTCCGAACCGGCGTTTCGCGTGCTCGTGGTCGACGACGACGCGGACATGGTCGCGTTCCTCGCGATGCTCCTGCGCAAGGAAGGTCTCGAGGTGGAAGTGGCCCCGGACGGCGAGTCCGCGCTCGCCAAGGTGAGCGAGTCGTCGCCCGATCTGGTGCTGCTCGACGTGATGATGCATGGCATAAGCGGATTCGAGATCTGCCGCCGGCTGAAAAGCGAGGAAAGCACCGCGCTCATCCCGGTGGTGCTGGTCACCGCGCTGGAGGACACGCGCAGCCGGGTGCAGGGCATCGAAGCGGGCGCGGACGATTTCTTGTCCAAGCCGGTGAAGCGCGAGGAGCTGGTCGCGCGCGTCAAGACGCTGCGCCGCCTGCACGAGACCCGCAAGGAGCTGGAAAACCGCCGCCTGGCGGCCGAGGTGCAGCGAAAGGACGCGGTCCGCAAGGCTTTTTCGCGCTACATCTCGCCGCGGCTCGCCGAGCGCATCGCGGATGCGGGAGAGCAGGGCAATCCCTTCCAGGGCAGCGCGCAGCGCACCGACCTGGTCGCGCTGTTCGCCGACCTGCGAGGCTTTACGCGCCTGACCGAAAAGACCGAGGTCGTCTCCGTGGTCGGCATGCTGAACGAGTACTTCGGCGTGCTCACCGATGCGGCCTACCAGCGCGACGGCACGATCTTCAACATGGCGGGTGACAGCCTGCTGGTGGGCTTCGGCGTGCCCTTTCCCCAGGCCGATGCGGCGGAACGCGCCTGGCTCACGGCGCTCGACATGGTCGAGCGTTTCGCGCCCGTGGCCGCGGGCTGGCAGCAGCGTCACGGCCTGGTGCTGGGCGTCGGCGTCGGCATCTGCGCCGGCGAAGCCATCATCGGCAACGTCGGATCGGAGCATTACGCGAGCTACACGATCATCGGCAATCCGGTGAACACGGCGGCGCGGCTGATGCAGCTCGCCGCGGCCGGCGAGGTGCTGCTGTGCGGCCCGGTCTACGAGCGCATCCGGCCGCTGCTATCCGGACGCGCGGTGCAAGCGCGCGGCGACGTCACCCTGCGCGGGCGCTCGGAACCGATCCCGGTCTACGCGGTGCGCGCGGCGGCGAGCACAACCGTATGAGGGGTCGCGCGCGGGCGCGCTAGAACTCGTATTCGAGCTGCATCCGGAACGTGCTGTCAGGCGCGCCGGAGGATGCCTTCAGCAGCAGCGCCGCGTTGTAGCGGATCGCCTTGTGCACGCCCGCGGGCAGCTTGCCGAACACCGCGGGGCCGAAACGATGCGACTGCCGGTCGGCGGGATCCCAGTTGTCCCAGGGCCCCACGTCGCCGAAGCCCTGCAGCCCGAACTCGAACGCCTCCGCCCAGCGATACTTGACCTGCCACTGGTAGCCGAACTGCATCGGCGCGCTCGCCGCGGCGCGGTAGTTCCTGCCGAAAAGGAGGTTGCCGTTGAGCTGGACCTTGCCGAAGTCCGACTGGAACAGCGGCCCGAACCTGACCTCGTAGCCTTCGTCGTGGTTCTGCGGCCGTTCGAGCTCGACGACGAAGCCCGCGTCGACCGGATATTCGCCGGTGTCCCAGAGCTGGAACCGGTTTTCCCATTCCCAGGCATCGAAACGGGTCGCGCCGGAGCCCTCGCTCTCGTACTTGGCGTAGAACTCGGTGAACCAGTGCGGCTTCCAGCTGTAGCCCAGGCCGAGCGACGCCGCGCTGAGCGGCTCCGCCCCGTCAGTGTTCGCGCGCCCCGCCTTGAAGTCGATCTCGCGCTCGCCGTATTCGACGATCGGGGTGTACACATAATCCGCCGGCCCGGCCAGGCACAGCCTGGATAGCGTGAGCGCCGCCGCGCCGACCGCCAGAACGATGCTTTGCCTCATTCGATGCTCCGGCCCGCGCCTCTATTCGGCGATCACGACGCCGGTGGTCGTCTTGGGATGAAAGTCGCCGAAGAAGGGGTAGCGTCCCGGCGCAAGGGGTCCGATGTAGACGGTGCCGCGGGCGTTGCCCGGAACGAGCTGCTCGCGATGCAGCTCGTAGCTTTCGAATTCCTCCGGCGTCGGGTCGCGGTTGATGACCGTCAGCTTGATCCGCTTGCCGGCCGGGACGTGCAGCTCCTCGGGCTCGAACTTGTGGTTGTGGATGAAAAGCTCGAATTGGGGGTCTGCCGCGAAGCCGAGGGAGGGCAAGAGCAGGGCCAGGAGAAGGAATCGGTGCATGGCGAGAAATTCTAAACGATAATCATTATTATTTGCAAGGCCCTGCCCAAGGCCCCTGCGCAAGATGCGGCAGTGCGCTGTTTTTACAGCGGCTTTGGCTCGCCCAGCGCAAATCCCTGGGCAAACTCGATCTTCAGCGTCTCCAGGATGCCGAGCGCCTCGATGCGTTCGACCGACTCGGCGATGAGCTTCATCCCCAGTACCCGGCAGGCTTCGACCAGATTGCGCATTCCATCCAGCGCCTCCGCACTGGGCTGCTCGCGCAGCGCGCTGGCGCCGTTGACTTTCACGTAGCGCACGCCGATCTCGAACAGCTTGTCGATATCCGCCGCGTCGCTCGACACGCCCGAAACGGCGATGCCGCAGCCGAGCTGGGTCAGCGCGGAGACGGCGGCGCCGAACTCGGCCGGGCGCTCCAGAGAGTCGTGCAGCGGTATTTCCAGCATCAGGCAACGCGCCAGGTCCTTGGCGCCGCCCAGCTCGGACGCGATGAAGGACGGAATCGACTTGTCGACAAGCGTCTCGGCCGACAAGTTGATGCTGTAGCGCGGCGCCGCCCCGTCGCCGAGCGAGCCCGCGATGCTGCGCAGCTTTCGGATCGCCGTCGCCACTACCCATTTGTCCAGCAGCGGCATCAGTCCCGCCTCCTGCAGCACGGGAATGAAGGAGCCGGGCGGAAGCATGCCCTCCTCCTCGTCCCGGAACCGGACCAGCACTTCGAAGAAACGTCGATTCTCGTGCGGCGCAGAGACTTGCACGATCGGCTGGCAGTACAGAACAAAACGGTCGCGCGTCAGTGCGCTGATGAGATAGGCCGAAGCGGCCTCACGGTCGAATGGACTTTCCGTCACCCGTCGTTCCCGGCAATTGCATCGTTTCCCCCAAGTCTTCAACTATACCGCGTATGGAGCCCCTAATCCTGCGCCTCCAGCGCCTGCAACAGCGCGTCCACCCGCTCGCGCTCCAGGTGATCGATGCCGCCGGCTGCGCGGCGCCCGCCGCCGCCGAACGGCCGGCACAGCTCGGCCGCCGATAAGGAGCCGCCGCGCGGTGCGCGAACGCTGACGGTGTAGCCGCCCTGAAAGTTGGGCGTCAGCACCGCGTGGGCGCGCGCCGGTGCGGCCGCCGCGAGCTCGTTGGCGAACCCGCCGCGCCCACGGCGCGTCGGGAAGGATGTACGCGTCCGCGCGCCGGGATGCCCGGTACGGCGCGACGCCCCGCGACCGCGCGAGGTCCTCGCGGCGCTCGTTGCCCAGGCGCTTCAGAAACGGGTCTTGTTCCATCATTCGAAACGGGTCGGCGTAACGGCTCACGCTGCGATATAGATCCGCCGGCCGCACCAGCAGATCCGCCTCGCTCTCCCCGTAGGCGTTGTAGTTCAGGTTCTCGCCCAGCTCGCGCAGCACCGACAGCGCCTCTGGCCCGAGTCCGAGCGTCGCGGCCAGGGACTCGGCGGCCTCTGGCATGCCGTCGCCGAAGGCTGCGGCGACCGCCCAGGGGCGATAGCGGCCCTGCAGGTAGCGATCGACCAGGATGCTGGTGCACACTCCCGCCGACTCGTCGATATGCGCCTCGAGCCCGGGGTGGGACGGCACCTCGCCCGCCGCATGGTGATCGAAGTAGCGGACCTTGGCGCCGCGCGCGAGCAAATCGAGCAAGGCATCGCGGTTGCGCGCGAGCGATATGTCGAGCACCGTCACGCGATCGCCCTCCCCGGCGTCGACCCGCCGCAGAAGGTCGATGTCGCGCTTGATCCCGGTGACCAGCCTGGCATCCAGCGGCTCCGCCAGACGCAGCTGGTGCAAGGCGCAGATGCCGTCTGCGTCGCCGTTGAATACGTCGAAGCAATGCATGTCGGTCAGAATAGCGGCAACCCGAGGCGATGCGCGAGCGCCGCCGCGGACGCGCCCGGATCGCCGCCGGCATCGAACCAGACCGCCTCGCGCCGCTCGGATTCGTCGAGCGGCTCGCGCGCTTCGATCTGCAGAGCGAGCACCGCCGCGCCGGCTTCCGAGGCGTCGTCCGAGCTTCGCGCCCTGTTCGCGATTCGCTCGCGCAGGACGGCCGCGGGCGCCTCGCACGCCGCCAGCGCGAACGGCACTCGCGCCCGGCGCGCGAGCTCGGCGAACGCCTCGCGCTGCGCCCGGTGCAGAAACGTCGCGTCCACGATCGCGGGGTAGCCCGCCTCGAGCACCCCCTCGGCCAGCGCCGCCAGCCTTCGGTAGGTCCGCGCGGTGAGATCGTCCGTGTAGATCCCGCCGCCCGGCGCCGAGGCGCTGCGCGCCCGCGCGGCCAGCCCCTGCATGCGCTTGCGCTCGACGTCCGAGCGCAGGCGGACCCCGCCCAGGCTCTCCAGCAGCAATTGCGCGACGGTCGTCTTTCCGGATCCGGACAGGCCATGCATCGCGATCAGCGCGCGCCTCGTTTCCGTCGCCAGCGAATGCGCGAGGCGCAGGTAGTCACGGTACTCTTCCCCCGCGCGCTCGCGCTCCTGGCCGGACAGGCCCGGCTGGTGCGCGCGTATGCACGCCACCTTGGCCCGGACCAGCGCACGGTAGACGAGGTAATAGCGCAGCACGTCCAGCCCTGCGTGGTCTCCGGTGTCCTCCAGATAGGCGTTGAGGAAACGGTACGCGAGCCGCGGCAGCCGCCGGTCGATCAGATCCATCACCATGAACGCGACCTCGCTCATGACGTCGATCCACCTGAACGCCTCGTTGAACTCGATGCCGTCGAACGGCGTCGGCTCGCCGTCGATCAGCGCCACGTTGCCCAGGTGCAGGTCGCCGTGGCACTCGCGCACGAAACCGCCGGCCCTGCGCGCCTCGAAAGTCTCGCGCAGGCGCGCGTGCTGGTCGCGGGTCCAGCCGCGCAGCCGCTCCAGCTCGGGCACGTCGGCGTCGGCGCCGATCAGGGCCTCGATCTGGTCGAAGTTCTGCGCCGCAGGCGCCAGCACCTGCGCCGCCGAGCCGAACGGCCGCGCCGGATCCGCGCGCGCAATCCGGGCGTGAAATGCGGCGATGCCGTGCGCGAGCGCATCGATCTCCGCGGCGCCGAGCGTGCCTGTCTGCGCCATGCGGCTCAGCAGCGACTCCTGCGCAAAGCGGCGCATCTTGACCGCGTATTCAATCGGCTCGCCTTCGCCGCCGATTCGCGGGTCCGCTTCGCTGCCGGTCACCGGCACCACCTCGAGGTAGAGCCGGGGCGCGGTGCGCCGGTTCAGGCGCAATTCCTCCTCGCAGTAGAAGCGCCTCGCTTCCAGGCTGCTGAAATCGAGAAAACCGAGATTGACCGGCTTCTTCAGCTTGTAGGCGTAGTCGCCGGCGAGCAGCACCCACGAGATGTGCGTCTCCAGCACCTCGACCCGCTCGACCGGATGCGGGTAGCGCCTCGGGTCGCGCAAGGCGTCGATCACGCGCTCATCCCTTGATGCAGACCTTGGGCCGCAGCAGCGCGACCCGGCGTGCCAGCCCCGCGCGCTCGGTCGCCTCGGCGACCCGCTCGACGTCCTTGTACGCGCCGGGCGCCTCCTCGGCCGCGCCGCGCATCGAGCGCGTGCGCACCAGCACGCCGCGCGTCTCCAGGTCCTTCAGCAGGGCGCGGCCCTGCCAGCGCTTGAGCGCCGCATGCCGGCTCATGGCGCGCCCCGCGCCGTGGCTCGCCGAGCTGAACGCGCGCGCCTCGCTCTCGGCGGTGCCGGCGAGGATGTAGGAGCCCGTACCCATGCTGCCGCCGATGATCACGGGTTGCCCGGCCTCGCGGTAGCGCTGCGGCAGATCGGGATGCCCCGGGCCGAAGGCGCGCGTGGCGCCCTTGCGGTGCACGTGCAGCAGGCGCCGCCTGCCCTCGACCAGGTGCCATTCCGTCTTGCAGGTATTGTGCGAAACGTCGAACAAGGTCTCGAGCCCATGCCCGGGGAAGTGGTGCGCGAACACGCGCCGCGTCAGCTGCGCGAGAATCTGGCGGTTCGCGAGCGCGCAGTTGGTGGCCGCGTTCATCGCGCCGAGGTAGGCCTGCCCTTCGTCGGAGTCGATCGGTGCGCAGGCGAGCTCGCGGTCGGGCAACGCGATCCCCAGGCGCCCGGCCGCCTTGGCGAGACTGACCAGGTACTCGGTGCCGATCTGGTGCCCGAGGCCGCGCGAGCCGCAGTGGATCGAGACCACGATCTGACCCTCGAACAGCCCGAAAGCGCGCGCCGCCTCGGCATCGAGAATCCGCTCGACCCACTGCACCTCGAGGTAGTGGTTGCCGGAGCCGAGGGTACCCATCTCGCCCAGTTGCCGCTTCTTCGCCAATGCGGACACCTTGGCCGGCACGGCGCCGCGCGCGCGGCCGTTCTCCTCGACGTACTCCAGGTCCGCCGCCTCACCGTAGCCCTGCTCCAGCGCCCAGGCGGCGCCGCCGGCGAGCACGCGGTCGAGCTCGGGCACGTCGAGCCGGATGTGGCCGCCTTCGCCCACCCCGGCCGGAATATCCCGGTACAGGTTGTCGGCGAGCGGCTCGAGGCGCGGCATGATGTCGGGCAGGGTCAGGTCCGTGCGCAGGCAGCGGATGCCGCACGAGATGTCGAAGCCGACGCCGCCCGCCGAGACGATGCCGCCGCGTTGGGCGTCGAACGCCGCCACCCCGCCGATCGGAAAGCCGTAGCCCCAGTGCGCGTCCGGCATGGTCATCGCCGCCCCGACCAGGCCGGGCAGGCGCGCGACGTTGGTGATCTGCTCCAGGACCTTGTCGTCCATCGTCTCGAGCAGCTCGCGCGAGCCGTACAGCTTCACCTCGTGGCGCGACTCGCCCGCGGCGCGGGGAACGGTCCAGCTCCAGCCGTCCAGCGCGCTGATTCGGGTCAGATCCATTCTCCGTGCCTCAGACGTCGATCACACAGCGTGCTTCCCAGCCGCCGTCCGTCTGCGCCACCGACAGCATCGTCAGGGTGGCGCCCTTGACGTCGACGCCCCGCTCCATCTCGTCGCGCCAGGGCTCGCCCCAGCCGCGCCCGCGCCAGCGCTCGCCTTCGTGTTCGAGCTCGAACTTGCCCAGCACCAAGCCATTTTCGTGCGCGTGGCCGAGCAGCTGGTTGATCCAGGTCACGAAAGCGAGCTCCGCGTCGGCTTCCTCGAACTGCACCTCCACGCTCTCCAGCGGCCGGATCCCCTCGAGACGGGTGATGAGCGAAAAGACCGCCTCCGCCCCCGCCACGAACGCCTGCTCGAGGCTGGCCCCGCGCCCGACGACCCCGACGTCCGCGTCGTGTTCGAAATACGGCATGGCCCCAGTTTAGACGAGGCACCGGGCCGCGCGCCGGGTGTATCGTCGGCAGGCATGACGCTCCTCGAAACCGCATCGCTGCTGATCACGCTCGCGGCGCTGTTCAGCTACGTCAACTACCGCTTCCTCAAGCTCCCGGCGAGCATCGGGCTGATGCTGAGCGCGTTCGTGACCTCGCTCGCGATCGTCGGCCTGGGAATGGTCGGCAGCCACGAGCTCGAGCACCTGGCCCAGAAAGCGCTCGCCAACGTCGACTTCGACCAGACGCTGATGCAGGGCATGCTGAGCTTCCTGCTGTTCGCCGGCGCCCTGCACATCAACCTCGACGACCTCGCCGGGGAAAAGTGGGCGATCGGATTCCTGGTGAGCCTGGGCGTGCTGATCTCGACGCTGATCATCGGCTACGCCGCCTACTGGGTGTTCGCGCTGCTCGGCCACGCGATTCCGCTCATCTACTGCCTGGTGTTCGGCGCCCTGATCTCGCCCACCGATCCGATCGCGGTGCTGAGCATCCTCAAGTCGGTGGGCGCCGACAAGTCGCTCGAAGTCAAAATGGCCGGCGAATCGCTGTTCAACGACGGCGTCGGCGTGGTGGTCTTCCTGGTCCTGCTCAGCATCGCCACCGGCGAGCACGCCGCGACGCCGGCGTCGGTGCTCATGCTGTCCCTGCGGGAGGTCGTCGGCGGCGGCCTGTTCGGCCTGGCGGCCGGCTATCTCGCCTACCGGATGCTGCGCCGGGTCGACGACTATCAGGTCGAGGTCCTGATCACGCTCGCGCTGGTGATGGGCGGCTACGTGCTCGCCACCGCGCTGCATCTGTCAGGCCCGATCGCCATCGTGGTGGCGGGCCTGCTGATCGGCAACCACGGCCGGCGCCTCGCGATGTCGAAGGTGACCCGCGAACACCTCGACACCTTCTGGCAGCTGATCGACGGCATTCTCAACGCGATCCTGTTCGTGCTGATCGGGCTCGAGGCGCTCCTGCTCCACTTCGAGCCGGCGTTCGCGATGGCCGCCGCGCTGGCGATCCCGGTCGTGCTGCTCGCGCGCCTGGTCGCCGTGTCGCTGCCGGCGCTGGTTCCGGGCCTGCGCCGCGAGTTCCCGCCGAACGTGATCGTGGCGCTCACCTGGGGCGGCCTGCGCGGCGGCATCTCGATCGCGATGGCGCTCTCGCTGCCGGACGTGGCGGCGCGCGGCGCGCTCGTCACCGTCACCTACGTGGTGGTGGTGTTCTCGATCCTGGTGCAGGGGCTGACCGTGGCCCGCGTGCTGCGCGGCTCCGCGGCTCAGGCCAGCTCGAACGCGCGCGCGGCCGACGAGTAGGACAGGATGATCTCCGCCGGCGCCTCGCCGACGTTGCGGATGGCGTGCACCGCGCCCTTCGGCACCACCGACAGGCCGCCGGCTTGCATCCGCACCCGTTGCTCGCCGATGCGGCACTCCACCTCGCCGCGCACGACATAGATCGATTCCTCGCAATTGGCATGGATATGCGTGTCGGTCGCCTTGGCCGGAGGCAGGCTCATGCGCGCAAGCGAGAGCTCGCGGCTGTTGCCGACTTCGTCGTTGGCCAGCCACTCGATCCTGCCCCAGGGAAATTCGTTCATGATCGATTTCATGCTTCCCTCCTCAAGGCGCTCCGGGCGACTGCTCCACTGCCATGGCGCCCGGATGGCCGGCCTTTGCCGCCACCAGCGCCTGCCAGACCCGGTGCGGGCTCGCCGGCATGTCGAAATGGGTCACGCCCGCCGTGCGCAGGGCGTCGAGGATCGCGTTCATGATGCAAGGCATCGAGCCCGTGACGCCCGCCTCGCCGACACCCTTGGCGCCGAGCGGATTGGACTTGGTCGGCACGGGGTGGTGCGTCACGCGCAGCCCGTCGACCAGAATCGCGCGCGGCATCGGGTAGTCCATGAAGCTGCCGGTGAGCAGCTGGCCGGTGTCGTGATCGTAGATCGCCTGCTCGCCCAGGATGTGGCCGGCGCCCTGCGTGATGCCGCCCTGCATCTGGCCTTCGACCAGCTGGTCGTTGATGATGTTGCCGGCGTCGTCGCAGGCAAGGTAGGAGACGACCTCCACCGTTCCGGTTTCGGGCTCGATCTCGACCTCCGCGATGTGGCAGCCGTTCGGAAACGTCGATCCCACCTTCCTGTCCTTCAAATCGACGTCGAGCGCGCCGCGGTGCTTCCTGGCCAGCGCGGTGATCGCCACCTCGCGGTCGGTGCCCTTGACCCGGTAGCGGCCGTCGACGAACTCGACGTCGGCCTGCGCGACTTCCAGGTCGTCGGCCGCGAGCGGCATGCCCTTCTTCACCACTTCCTCCGACGCCCACAGCATCACGCTGCCGACGCCGTGCAGCGAGCGCGAGCCGCCGGTCGGGTTGCCGGTCAGGTTCATGTCGGGGTCGGCGGTGCGCAGCCGGATCGATTCCATCGGCACCCCGAGCGCGCCCGCGACGATCTGCGCGAACGCCGTCTCGTGTCCCTGGCCGTGGTTGTGCGAGGTGGCGCGCAGCGTGATGCGCGCTTGCTCGTCCCACTCGATCTGCACCTCGTCGTAGGGCGCGAAGCCTCCCGAGCCGGTCGCCTCGATGTAGTTCGCGATCCCGCGCCCGCGCAGGCGTCCTCGCCCGGCCGAGGCCGCCCGGCGCGCCTCGAAGCCGCTCCAGTCGGCCGCCTTCAGCGCGTCGGCCAGCACGCCCTCGAAATCGCCGCAGTCGTACTCGAAGCCGGTCGCGATCTTGTAGGGAAAGGCGCTCTTCGGCACCAGGTTGCGCCGCCTGAGCTCGGCCGGGTCCATCTTCAGCTCGTAGGCCGCCTGGTCGACCAGCCGCTCGATCGCGTACGAGCTCACCGGCCGTCCGGCGCCGCGGTAGGCCGCGGTCGGCACCGTGTTCGTGAACGCGAGCCGCGCCCGCACGTAGATCGCCTGCACGTCGTACACGCCGCTCGCGACGTTGACCAGATTGACGGTGTTGACGAAGGTGCCGGTAAAGGCGATGTAGGCGCCGAGGTTGGAAACGAAGTCGAACCGCATGCCTAGAATACGGCCCGAGTCGTCGAGCGCGATCTCGCCGCGGTGCACGACGTCGCGCGCCTGCTCGTCGGACAGGAACACGTCCGAGCGCGTGCCGACCCACCGCACCGGGCGCCCGAGCTTCTTCGCCGCGATCAGCACCGCGCAATATTCCGGGTAGGCGTTGAAGCGCACGCCGAACCCGCCGCCGACCTCCTCCGCGATCACCCGCACCTTGTCCGGCTCGGCGCCCAGCACCGCCGCGATCTGCCCGCGCATCGCGGACGCGCCCTGGGTGCAGGCATAGAGCTGGTACACGCCGCCCGCCGGATCGTACACGCCGGTGCAGGCGCGCGGCTCCATCGGATTGCCCACTACCCGCGTGTGGTAGGCGCTGAGCGACACCACGCGCGCAGCGCGCTTGAACGCGGCCTCGGTGGCCGCCTCGTCGCCGCCGGCGAAATCGAGCAGGAGGTTGCCCGGGACGTTCTCGTGCAGCTGCGGCGCATCCGGCGCGAGGGCCTCGCGCGCGTCGATCACGGCGGGCAGGTCTTCGTATTCCACCAGCACGGCCTCGGAGGCGTCCTGCGCCTGCGCCCGCGTCTCGGCGATCACCAGCGCCACCGGCTCGCCGACATGGCGCACCCTGCCCTGCGCGAGTGCGGGACGGTGCACTTTCGGCTGCTCGGAGCCGTCGCGTCCCCTGACCGGCGCCGCCGCCGGCAGCCCCTGGGCGCCGGCCGCCGCGACGTCCTCCCCCGTCAGCACCGCGACCACCCCGGGCATCGCCAGCGCGGCCCCTGCGTCGATCGAAACGATTCTCGCGTGCGGCCGGTCGGCGCGCAGGAAATATGCATGAGCCTGCTGCGGAAGCTTCCAGTCGGAGACGTAGCGTCCCCGGCCCCTCAACATGCGCTCGTCTTCCAGCCTGCCTTTGACGCCGAAGCTCTGCATCAGGAATGCGACAGCGCGATCAGGATGCTGCAGGGCGCGTAGTCGATCAGCGAGGCGCCCACGGAGCCCTTCCACCAGCGGGCCGCAAACGAGGTTTTCTGGTTATGACCGATCACGATCAGGTCGACGCCGAGCTCCTTTGCCAGGCGGCAGATCTCCTCTACCGGCTCGCCCACCGCCAGGTGGCCGGAGGCCTTGAAACCCTTTTCCGTCAGCGACGAGATGCCCTCGTCGAGCACCGCCTGAGTCCGCTTTTTCTCCTCTTCGAGCAGCTCTTCCGGGACGAAGCCTTCGGTCAGAAACAGGCTCGGCGGCATGCTCGCGACCGCCAGCAGGTGGGTCTCGGCTCCCAGGAAGTTCGCCAATTCGCCGCACTCGACCAGTGCGCGCTTGCCGTCCTGGGACCCGTTGTAGGCCAGAAGAATCTTGCGATACTTCATGAGCGGGCTCCTTGCGGGGTAGCTGGGCTAGCGAAACGATTATAGCCTCAGCCCGGGGCGGCTTTGCCAGCCGCTAGAATCTGGGTTTTGCAGGACCCGGTCATGCTAGACACTACCCGCAGCGATCTCGTCGCCGGCGTCGCCGGCAGCGGCACCATGGGGCGCGGCATCGTCCAGGTGCTCGCGCAGTGCGGCGTGCGCACGCTGGTGTTCGACGCCCAGGCCGGCGCAGCGGAGAAAGCGCGCGCGGCGATCGGCCAGGCGCTCGCAAGGCAGGTCGACAAAGGCCGCCTCGGGCAGGCCGAGCTCGACGCGGCGATGGCGCGCATCGAAGTCGTCGATTCGCTGTCGGCGTTCGTGCCCTGCCACCTGGCGATCGAGGCGATCGTGGAGAAGCTCGAGCCGAAACAGGAGCTGTTGCGCGCGCTCGAAGGCATCGTCGGCGAGTCCTGCATCCTCGCCTCGAATACCTCTTCGCTTTCGGTCACTGCCATGGCGGCCGCGTGCAAGCGCCCCGGGCGCGTCGCGGGCTATCACTTCTTCAACCCGGTGCCGGTGATGAAGATCGTCGAGGTGGTCGACGGCGTGCTCACCGAGCCATGGGTGGGGGAAGCGCTGTGCGCGCTCGCACGCCGCTACGGCCACACCCCGGTGCGCTGCAACGACACGCCCGGCTTCATCGTCAATCACGCGGGACGCGCCTACGTGCCCGAATCACTTCGCGTGCTCGGCGAGGGCGTCGCCGATTTCGCGACGATCGACCGCATCCTGGTCGACGCCGCCGGCTTCCGGCTCGGTCCCTTCGGCCTGATGGACCTGGTGGGCCTCGATGTCACGCACGCGGTCATGCGCTCGATGTACCAGCAGTACTACGAGGAGCCCAAGTACAAGCCCTCCTATCTCAACGAGCCGCGCGTCGCGGCGGGGCTGCACGGACGCAAGACGGGCCGCGGCTGGTACGTCTACGGCAAGGATGGCGCGGCCGACAGACCTCCAGAGCAGGCCGTGCCGGCCGCGAAACCCGGCGCTGTCTGGTGCGTGCCCGAGCTGAAGGAGCTGCTCGCGAAGCTGGGCGCCAAATTCGCCGGCGACCCCTCGAGCGCCTCGGTATGCTTCGCTGCGCCGCTCGGGCGCGACGCCACCGCGGCCGCGCTCGAGCTCGGGCTCGACCCTGCGCGCAGCGTCGCCGTCGACCCGCTGTTCGGCTTCGCCAAGCGCCGCACGCTCATGACCACCCCGGTGACGCGCGCCGAGGCGCGCGACGCGGCGCACGCGCTGCTCGCCGCCGACGGCGTGCCGGTCTCGGTGATCCGCGACTCGGGGGGATTCGTCGCCCAGCGGGTCGTCGCGCACGTGGTCAACGTCGGCTGCGACATCGTCCAGCAGCGAATCGCTTCGCCCGAGGACCTCGACCGCGCCGTCATGCTCGGCCTGGGCTACCCGCGCGGCCCGCTCGCCATGGGCGACGCGCTCGGAGCGGCGCGGATTCTCGCCATCCTCGAAGCGATGCACGACTTCTACAAGGAGCCGCGCTACCGGCCGAGCCCCTGGCTCACCCGCCGCGCCAGGCTCGGCGTATCCCTCCTCACCCCGGAGTAACGAACATGCTAGACGCCTATATCTACGACGGCCTGCGCTCCCCGATCGGACGCCACGCCGGCAAGCTCTCCTCGGTCAGGCCCGACGACCTCGCGGGAGAAGTCATCAAGGAGGTGGTGGCGCGCAACGCCATCGATCCGAAGGAGATCTCGGACGTCGTGCTCGGCTGCGTGACGCAGTCGGGCGAGGACTGCCGCAATGTCGCGCGCTTCGCCGCGCTGCTCGCCGGCCTGCCGCCGAGCACCCCCGGCGTGACGGTCAACCGCCTGTGCGCGAGCGGCCTGCAGGCCGTCGCGGACGCGGCACGCGCGATCACCTGCGGCGAAGGCGAGCTCTATATCGCAGGCGGGGTGGAGAGCATGACCCGCGCCCCCTACGTGATGGCCAAATCGGCGACGCCCTACGCGCGCGACGTCAAGCTTTACGACACCACGATCGGCTCGCGCTTCCCGAATCCGCGCTTCGCCAAGCAGTTCGGCGATCACACGATGCCGCAGACCGGCGACAACGTCGCCAGGGAATTCGGCATCACGCGCGAGGACGCCGACGCCTTCGCGCTCGCCTCGCAGCAGAAGTACGCCAAGGCCGAAGCGGAAGGCTTCTACAAGGGCGAGATCCTGCCGGTCACGCTGCCGGCAAGGAGGAAGGACGCCGCGCCCGAGACGGTCGACGTCGACGAGCACCCGCGCCGGGATTCGAGCATCGACTCGCTTGCGCGCCTGAAGCCGCTGTTCGAGGGCGGCGTGGTGACCGCTGGCAACGCCTCCGGCGTGAACGACGGCGCCGCCGCGCTCGTGGTGGCGAGCCGCGCCTGGGGCGAGAAGCACGGCAAGAAGCCGATCGCGAAGATCCTCTCGGCCGCCTCGGCAGGCGTCGAGCCGCGCATCATGGGGGTCGGCCCGGCTTACGCGATTCCGCTCGCGCTCGAGCGCGCCGGCCTCGCGCTCAAGGACCTCGAGATCATCGAGATCAACGAGGCGTTCGCGAGCCAGGTGCTCGGCTGCCTGAAGCTGATGGGCGTCGACGCGAAGGACCCGCGCGTCAACCCGAACGGCGGCGCGATCGCGATCGGCCATCCGCTCGGCTGCTCGGGCGCGCGCCTCGCGCTGACCGTGGCGAGGGAAATGCAGGCGAGCGGAGCGAAGCACGCCGCCGTTTCGCTTTGCATCGGCGTCGGACAGGGCCTCGCGGTGATTCTCGAGCGGGTAAACTAGCAGACTGGAGGCAGCCATGAACGCACCGCTCAAAGCCAGGCCCAAGGCAAGCTTCGTCTGGGACGACCCGCTGCTGCTCAACGAGCAGCTGACCGAGGACGAGCGCATGGTGCGCGACGCCGCCCGTGCCTACTGCCAGGACAAGCTCGCCCCGCGCGTGCTGGAAGCCTTCCGCCACGAGAAGACCGATCCTTCGATTTTCCGCGAGATGGGCGAGCTCGGCCTGCTCGGCCCGACCATCTCCGCGCAGTACGGCGGACCGGAGCTGAACTACGTCTGCTACGGCCTTATCGCGCGCGAGGTCGAGAGCGTCGATTCGGGCTACCGCTCGATGATGAGCGTGCAGAGCTCGCTCGTGATGGTGCCGATCAACGAGTTCGGCACCGAGTCCCAGAAGCAGAAATTCCTGCCCAGGCTCGCCAGCGGCGAGTGGATCGGCTGCTTCGGCCTGACCGAGCCGAATCACGGCTCCGACCCGGGCTCGATGGTCACCCGCGCCAAGGCGGCGAAGGGCGGCTACAGCCTGACCGGCTCCAAGATGTGGATCTCGAACTCGCCGATCGCGGACGTGTTTGTCGTTTGGGCAAAAGATGATTCAAACGAAATAAGGGGATTTATTCTGGAAAAAGGGATGAAGGGCCTCTCCGCTCCCCCCATCCACGGCAAGGTCGGACTGCGCGCCTCGATCACCGGCGAGATCGTGATGGACGGCGTGTTCTGCCCGGAGGAAAACGCCTTCCCCGAGGTGCGCGGACTGAAGGGCCCCTTCACCTGCCTGAATTCGGCGCGCTACGGCATCGCCTGGGGCGCGCTCGGCGCGGCCGAGGACTGCTGGCACCGGGCGCGCCAGTACGTGCTCGACCGCAAGCAGTTCGGGCGCCCGCTCGCGGCCAACCAGCTGATCCAGAAGAAGCTCGCCGACATGCAGACCGAGATCACGCTCGGGCTGCAGGGCTGCCTGCGCCTCGGCCGCATGAAGGACGAAGGCAGCGCCTCGCCGGAGATCACCTCGATCCTGAAGCGCAATTCATGCGGCAAGGCGCTCGACGTCGCGCGCATGGCGCGCGACATGATGGGCGGCAATGGAATCTCGGACGAGTTCGGCGTTGCGCGCCACCTGGTCAACCTCGAGGTGGTGAACACCTACGAGGGCACGCACGACGTGCACGCGCTGATCCTCGGCCGCGCGCAGACGGGGATCTCGGCCTTCGCGAACTAGCGCCGCGCGCCGGCCAGCGCGCCCTCCAGATCCTCGAGCGTGTAGGGCTTGCTGATGAAGGCGTCCATTCCGCTTTCGAGCGCGCGCTCGCGATTCTCGGGCAATGCACTCGCGGTGAGGGCCACGATATGGCTGCGGGGCGTGTTTGCGTCGCGCTCGAGCGCGCGGATCCTGCGCGCCGCCTCGTAGCCATCCACCCCCTTCATCACGCAGTCCATCATGATGACGTCGTAGCGCCGCGCCCGAACCGCGCGCACCGCCTCCTCGCCGCTGTCGACGGTGTCGACCTCGGCCGCGAGCGTGCGCAGCAGCAGCCCCCCCACCAGCGCGTTGACCGGGTCGTCTTCCACCAGCAGCACTCTGGGCGGCGGACCGCCTCTCGTCCGCATCGGCGAGCGCGGCTCGGCGCCGGCCGACTCGACCGGCTCCAGCGCGACCGTGAAGCGGAAGGTCGAGCCGCGCCCCGGCTCGCTCTTGACCGAAATGGTGCCCCCCATCAGGCGTACCAGCCGGCGCGAGATCGCGAGCCCCAGGCCGGTTCCGCCGAATTGCCGCGAGGCCGAAGCCTGCGCCTGGAAGAACGGCTCGAACGCGTGCGCGACCGCGGCCTTGTCCATGCCGACGCCGGTGTCCGCCACGCTGAACGCGAGGACGACGCGTCCGGCCGGCGCCTGTTCGCGCAGCGGCTCGACCGCCAGCGACACCGCCCCGCGGGGCGTGAACTTGACCGCGTTGTCGCACAGGTTGAGCAGCACCTGGCGCAGGTGCAATTCGTCGCCTCGGGCGCGCTGCGGCACGTCGTCCGCCACGCTCACGCTGAAGTCGATACCCTTGCCGGCCGCCTCTTCCGCAAAGTGCCCCCTCACCGCGTCGACCGTCTTGCGCAGGTCGAATTCGACGTGCTGCAGCTGGAGCCGGCCCGCCTCGATGCGCGACAAATCGAGAATGTGGTTGATCAGGGACAGCAGCGCCTGCCCCGAGCGCTCGATCATCCCCACTCCCTCGCGCTGTTCGGCCTCCAGATTCGACAGGCTGAGCAGCTGCGCCATGCCGAGCACCACCGTGAGCGGCGTGCGCAGCTCGTGACTCATGTTGGCGATGAACTCGGACTTGGCGCGATTCGCCGCGTCCGAGCGGTCCCGGGTTTCCTGCAGCTGCTCGATCAGGCGCTCGCGCTGGAGCTGCGCCGTGATCAGCGCGACCGTCGTGAGCTGCGCGCGAACGCCGAGCCAGACCGTCAGCAGGGCATAGAGGACGCAGACCGCCGCGAGCTCTAGCCTGAGCGGCGCATCGGCCACGAAGGCAAGGTAGGCGACGAAGCTGCCGAGAAACGCGGCGACGAGGCCGATGTGCCCCGCCGCGAAAAACCTGTTGCTCGCCAGCGCCAGCAGCGGCACCCCGACCAGAATCGCTCCCGCGACCAGCTGCAGCAGCGGATGCCCCACTGCCACCTCGGCAAGCCAGACCGGTACCCAGGCCCACAGCAACCCGCCGACGATTTCCATCGCGTTGAAGCGAAAGGCCCACAGGCCGGCGCGCCGGAATCGTGTCTCGTCGGCACGGTAGGCGTGGGCCAGCCACAGGCATGTCGCGACGAACGCGAGCTGAAGGGCAAGCCAGGCGTGCAGCTCGCCCACCGGAACGGCGCTGCGCAGCCCCCAGGCCAGTCCCAGCGCACCGACGGCGATGACCAGGGAAGCGATCGGAATCCCGCCGCCCGCGCCGGCCACCCGCTCGTGCAGGATCGACGGTGCCAGTGCAGGCTGCGCTTGCACGGCTGCCAACGGCGGAACGCTCTGCGACGCCGTGTTCATGATCTCGACCGCCCCCATATTGGCGCTGGCACGCCAGTCAAAGAATCTTCAAAAGATTCTCTTCCCGTTGCGGTCAAATATCACGTTTGCATGTGTAAGCTATTGTGAGAACAGCTTGCTGCATTGCAATAGTTCGGCCTGCAGGATAATGGTTGAATGCCGCGCAGATATCTCTTTGTCCTGTTCATCGCTCTGCTAGCAGCCGCGAGCGCCGTGCAGGCGCGCCCGCCCGCCGAGGCGCCGGCGAATTCGGTTCTGCTGATCGCCAAGCCTGCGATCGTCGATCCGAATTTCACCCACACGGTCGTGCTGGTCACGCGGACGCCCGACGAGGGGACCGTCGGCGTGATCCTCAACCGTCCGAGCCCGATTCCCTTGAGCGACGTGCTGCCGCCGGAGCTGCCGAGCGGCAACTACCACGACAAGCTGTACTTGGGCGGCCCGGTGCTGAGGCAGGTCGTGATCGCGCTCTTTCACGCCGACCGCCCGCCGCGCGCGCCCGCGTTTCACGTGCTGAGGAACGTCTACCTCAGCATGCATCCGGACAACATCCGGCTGCTGCTGGGCAACGCGCGCGCACGCTACCGCCTGTTCCTCGGCTTCTCCGGCTGGGCGCAGGGACAGCTCAAGGCCGAGCTCGTCGCCCGCGGCTGGTACGTGCTGCCGGCCGAGGAAGCCATGCTGTTCCGGCGCGATACGAGCGGGATGTGGCAGGAGTTATTCGACAAGGCGAGCAGCCCGCAGGTCTCGAGCCCGGTGCAGGCCGCTCCCCGGGTTCAGGCCGCCGCCCTCGACTGGGCCTTCTCGAACACCATCCTGCCGCCGCGGTAGTCGACCCGGATCCTGTCCTTCGGCGCGAAGCCGCCCTGCAGGATTTCCCGCGCGAGCGGGTTCTCGATCTCGGACTGGATCGCCCGCTTGAGCGGCCGCGCGCCGTAGACCGGATCGAAGCCGACCTTCGCCAGCTCGGCCACCGCGGCATCCGACACCTCCAGGCCGAAGTCCATTTTCGCCAGGCGCTGCCTGAGCACGCCGAGCTGAATGCGCGCAATCGAGGCGATCTGCGCCTCCGCGAGGCCGTGAAACACCACGACCTCGTCGATGCGGTTGATGAACTCGGGCCGGAAGTGCGACTTCACCTCGCCCATCACCGCGAGCTTCACCACGCCGTAGTCGCTGTCGGCCATCTGCTGGATCATGTGCGAGCCGAGGTTCGAGGTCATCACGATCACGGTGTTCTTGAAGTCGACCGTGCGGCCCTGGCCGTCGGTCAGGCGCCCGTCGTCGAGCACCTGCAGCAGGACGTTGAACACGTCCGGATGCGCCTTTTCGATCTCGTCGAACAAAATCACCGCGTAGGGCTTCCTGCGCACCGCTTCGGTCAGCGTGCCGCCCTCTTCGTAGCCGACGTAGCCCGGCGGCGCGCCGATCAGGCGCGCGACCGAGTGCTTCTCCATGAACTCCGACATGTCGATCCGCACCAGATGCTCTTCCGAATCGAACAGGAATGCGGCCAGCGCCTTGCACAGCTCCGTCTTCCCGACGCCCGTCGGCCCCAGGAAGAGGAACGATCCGTAGGGCCGGTTGGGATCGGACAGCCCCGAGCGCGAGCGGCGGATCGCATCCGACACCAGCCGCACCGCCTCGTCCTGGCCGACCACGCGCTCGTGCAGCTTGTCTTCCATCCTGAGCAGCTTGTCGCGCTCGCCCTGCATCATCTTCGATACCGGGATGCCGGTCGCGCGAGAGACCACCTCGGCGATCTCCTCCGCGCCGACCTGGGTGCGCACCAGCTTCGTCTTCGCGCTCTGCTCGCCTTTCTCGGCCTTCTTCTGCTGCGCCTCGAGCTGGGGCAGCTTGCCGTACTGCAGCTCGGCCAGCTTGTCGTACTGGCCTTTGCGCTGCAGCTCGGTCATCTGCTGGCGCAGCTTCTCGATCTCTTCCTTGATGTGCTGGCTGCCCGCGACCTGGGCTTTCTCGGCGTTCCAGACCTCTTCCAGGTCGGAGTATTCCTTCTCCAGCTTCGCGATCTCGGCCTCGATCAGCGCGAAGCGCTTGCGCGAGGCCTCGTCCTTCTCCTTCTTTACCGCCTCGCGCTCGATGCGCAGCTGGATCAGGCGCCGGTCGAGCCGGTCCATCGACTCGGGCTTGGAGTCGATTTCCATCTTGATGCGCGCCGCCGCCTCGTCGATCAGGTCGATCGCCTTGTCCGGCAGGAAACGATCGGTGATGTAACGCTGCGAGAGCTCCGCCGCGGCGACGATCGCCGGGTCCGTGATCTCGACCCCGTGGTGCAGCTCGTACTTCTCCTGCAGGCCGCGCAGGATCGCGATGGTCGCCTCGACGGTCGGCTCGCCCACCAGCACCTTCTGGAAGCGGCGCTCGAGCGCGGCGTCCTTCTCTATGTACTTGCGGTATTCGTCGAGCGTGGTCGCGCCGACGCAATGCAGCTCGCCGCGCGCGAGCGCCGGCTTGAGCATGTTGCCGGCGTCGATCGCGCCTTCGGCCTTGCCCGCGCCGACCATGGTGTGCAGCTCGTCGATGAACACGATGGTGTTGCCCTCGTCCTGCGCCAGCTCCTTGAGCACCGCCTTGAGGCGCTCCTCGAACTCGCCGCGGTACTTGGCGCCCGCCAGCAGCGAGGCCATGTCGAGCACCAGCACGCGCTTGTTCTTCAGCGTCTCGGGCACCTCGCCGTTGACGATGCGCTGCGCGAGGCCCTCCACGATCGCGGTCTTGCCCACGCCGGGCTCGCCGATCAGCACCGGGTTGTTCTTGGTGCGCCGCTGCAGGATCTGGATCGTGCGGCGGATCTCGTCGTCGCGGCCGATCACCGGGTCGAGCTTGCCCTGGCGCGCGCGGTCGGTCAGGTCGAGGGTGTACTTCGCCAGCGCCTGGCGCTGCGACTCGTCGGCCTGGCCGGTGACGTTCGCGCCGCCCCTGACCTGCTCGATCGCCTTCTCCAGGGCGGCCTTCGTGACGCCGGCCTGCTTGAGCATGCGTCCGATTTCGCCCTTGTCGCCGACCGCCGCGATGAGAAACATTTCCGACGCGATGTACTGGTCGCCGCGCTTTTGCGCCTCCTTGTCGGCGACGTTCAGCAGCGCGGCGAGCTCGCGCGAGACGTGCACCTCGCCCGGCGCGCCTTCGACCTTCGGCAGGCGCCCGATGGCGTCGGCCAGCGCCTGCTTGAGCGCGTTCGGGTTGCCTCCCGCCTTGGAAACGAGCGCCGAGGCGCCGCCGTCTTCCTGCTCCATCAGCGCGAGCAGCAGGTGCTGCGGCTCGATGTACTGGTGGTCCTGGCCGAGCGCCCGGCTCTGGGCGTCCGCCAGCGCTTCCTGCAGCTTGGTGGTGAATTTGTCGAACCGCATCGTCTAGATTCCCGTCGCTAAACCTGTAGGGCAGGTGGGGCCTTTAGAGCCGGTTTCAAGCGCAAAAAAAAGCCCGGCCTGGGCCGGGCTTTTGCCGCGGGGGGGGGCGCGTTAGTTCGGCAGCACGACCGAGTCGATGACGTGGATCACGCCGTTCGACGCCACGATGTCGGTCTTGATCACGTTCGCGTTGTTGACCTTAACGCCCGCGTTCGAAACCTCGAGCATCAGGCTCTGGCCTTCGACGGTCTTGACCCAGCCGGTCGAAACATCCTTCGCCATCACCTTTCCCGGCACGACGTGGTAGGTCAACACCTTGGTGAGCGCCTCCTTGTCGGCCAGCAGCGCCTGCAACTGCTCGGCGGGAATCTTGGCGAATGCCGCGTCGGTCGGGGCGAACACCGTGAACGGCCCCCGCCCCTTCAGCGTGTCGATCAGGCCGGCCTCGGTCAGCGCCTTGGCCAGCGTGCCGAACTGCCCGGCCGAGACGGCCGTGTCGATGAGGTCGGCGTGCTCGGCGCGCAGCGGATACCGGGTTTCATCGTCGGCCAGTCTGTCGGCCGTCGCGATGCTCATGCCGGTCGCCGACGACGGTACAACGGTCGGGGACCACATCTCGCCGTAGTGCTCGCGATGGTTGCCGGGCGCAGCGGTGGCGATGCCTGCCGTCAACACGGCGACGGATGAAGCGGAAATCAGAAGCTTCGAAAGTGAAATCATGGTTGAGTCTCCTATGGGGGGTTGGGTAAACGCTGACATCTGTTGTCAGCTCCAGCAAGCGAATTGTCTACATAGGAGCCGTATTTGTCTAGGACAATTTATAAGTTACTGTTTTATATGCAGTAAGTATCAACAACTTTTCTATAATTGTCCTAGACATTTAGACGATCGGGTCTGAGAGGGGACTTCCACGAAGTCGCCACCGCCCCCGCGCGTGGCGACACCACGGGGTTGCGCAGCCCGGATCCACCCCAATGTAATGGCTCTGAGGCAAAAGCGAAGGGTCGCACCCGATGCAAAAACACAACCAAATCAACATCGCATACCTGATCTTCGCCTTTCTCGCGGTGATGTTCCTGCAGCAATGGTGGCACCAGGTTCAGACCGTCGAAGTCGTGCCTTACAGCCAGTTCGAGCAGCTGCTCGCCGACAGCAAGATTTCCGAGGTCGTGGTCTCGGATCAGACCGTTACGGGCACGCTGAAATCGCCCCGAAACGGCAAGAGCACGGTGGTGGCGAATATCGTCCAGCCCGAGCTCGCGGCCAAGCTGTCCAAATACAACGTCAAATTCGCGCGCGTCTACCAGAGCACCTTCCTGCGCGACCTGCTGTCATGGGTCGTTCCCGCGCTGGTCTTCTTCGGGGTCTGGTTCTTCCTGGTACGCCGCTTCGCCGGCCAGCAGGGCATGGGCAGCTTCATGAACATCGGCAAGAGCCGGGCGAAGGTCTACGTCGAAAGCAAGACCGGCGTGAGCTTCGACGACGTGGCCGGCGTCGACGAGGCCAAGGCCGAGCTCGAAGAAGTGGTCGAGTTCCTCAGGAATCCGGAACGCTACGGCAGGCTGGGCGCCAGGATACCCAAGGGCATCCTGCTGGTCGGGCCGCCGGGCACCGGCAAGACCCTGCTCGCGCGCGCCGTGGCGGGCGAGGCGGGGGTGTCGTTCTTCTCGATCTCGGGCTCCGAGTTCGTCGAGATGTTCGTCGGCGTCGGCGCCGCCCGCGTGCGCGACCTGTTCGAGCAGGCGCGCCAGAAAGCGCCCGCGATCATCTTCATCGACGAGCTGGACGCCCTGGGACGCGCCCGCGGTACGGGCCTGATGGGCGGGCACGACGAGAAGGAGCAGACGCTCAACCAGCTCCTGTCCGAGCTCGACGGCTTCGATCCGAGCATCGGGCTGGTGCTGCTCGCTGCGACCAACCGGCCCGAAATTCTCGATCCCGCGCTGCTGCGCGCCGGGCGCTTCGACCGCCAGGTGCTGGTCGACCGCCCGGACAAGATCGGGCGGCTGCAGATCTTGCGGGTCCACGCGAAGAAGATCCGCCTTGCCGCGGGCGTCGAGCTCGAGCAGGTCGCGGCGCTGACGCCCGGATTTTCCGGCGCCGACCTCGCCAACCTGATCAACGAGGCCGCGCTGCTCGCTACGCGGCGCGGCGCGGACGACGTGACCCTGAACGACTTCACCCAGGCCGTCGAGCGCATCGTGGCAGGCCTGGAAAAGCGCAGCCGCGTGCTGAACGAGACCGAGCGGCGCACGGTCGCCTACCACGAGATGGGCCACGCGCTGGTCGCGATGTCGCTGCCGGGAAGCGACCCGGTGCACAAGATCTCGATCATCCCGCGAGGTATCGGCGCGCTCGGCTATACCATCCAGCGTCCGACCGAGGACCGCTTCCTCATGACGCGCGAGGAACTGGAGAACAAGATGGTAACGCTGCTCGGCGGCCGCGCCGCCGAGCAGGTCGTGTTCGGCCACTACTCGACAGGCGCAGCCGACGACCTGGCGAAGGTGACGGGGATCGCGCGCAGCATGGCGATGCGCTTCGGCATGGTCGAGAAGCTCGGCAACGTGTCGTTCGAGGAGGACAAGCCCAACTACCTCGGCGTACCGGTACAGCAGCCGCGCGAGTACAGCGAGGACACCGCGCGCGAAATCGACATCGCGGTGCGCGA
>Ga0210077_1000156_pt1 | contig 32804 bp, 37 predicted proteins | sample RushMan_CattailN_5_FD_185556 | JGI IMG/M metagenome (GOLD analysis project Ga0210077, IMG submission 185556) | Wetland microbial communities from San Francisco Bay, California, USA, that impact long-term carbon sequestration -... | ecosystem: Environmental > Aquatic > Marine > Wetlands ... | reverse complement strand
CTGTTTCCCCTGGTATTTCGCTAGCAGTACGACGGGTTGAGGGATACCATCCATTCGTCCTGGTGACCTGCCCCCTCTAAACGATACCACCAGGAAGTTAGTAAAGTCCGTTTTCAGAGGAGAAGACGGACATGAAGAAGAAGCGGTTTACGGAGCAGCAGATCATCGGGTTTCTGAAGGAGGCCGAGGCCGGGATGCCGGTCAAGGAGCTGTGCAGGAAGCACGGCTTCAGTGACGCGGCGTTCTACGGGTGGCGCTCGAAGTTCGGAGGACTGCAGGTGAGCGAGGCGAAACGCCTGCGCGAGCTGGAGGCCGAGAACGCGAAGCTGAAGAAGCTCCTGGCAGAGGCTCACCTGGACGTTGAGGCGTTGAAGGTCGCCTTCGGGGTAAAGCGCTAGCCCCACAGGTCAAGCGGCAGGCGGTGTTGAAGATGCGCCAGGCAAGCTCGATCTCGGAGCGGCGCGCCTGTGGACTTGTGGGGCTTGCTCGAACGACGTTACGGCGTGAATTGACTGAGACGCTGGAGAACCAGACGCTCAAGACGCGGATCGTGGATCTCGCGCACGCGCGGCGGCGCTTTGGCTACCGGCGCATCCACGACCTGCTGCGCCGTGAAGGTGTGAGGGCCAACCACAAGAAGGTCTATCGGTTGTACCGGGACTCGGCGCTGAGCGTGCGTAAGCGCCGCCGCAGGAAACTGGTGATGGTGGATCGGCAGGCGTTGTACGTCCCAAGCCGACCCAACGAGGTCTGGAGTATCGATTTCGTGATGGACGCTCTGGCCAGCGGCCGGCGAATCAAGTGCCTGACGATCGTGGATGACTTCACCCGAGAGTGCCTGGATATTGCGGTGGACTTCGGGATTTCGGGTGAGTACGTCAGCCATGTACTGGAGCAAATCGGCCAGTTCCGCGGCCTACCCGGCGCCATTCGAACCGACCAGGGGCCTGAGTTCACCAGTCGGGCACTTGATCGGTGGGCCTACGGGCGCGGGGTCGGACTGAAGCTGATCGCCGCGGGCAAGCCCACGCAGAATGCCTACATCGAGAGCTTCAACGGCAAGTTTCGTGACGAGTGTCTGAACGATCACCACTTTATGAACCTTGCTCACGCTCGAGCCTTAATCGCCGAGTGGCGGCGCGATTACAACGAGGCTCGGCCCCACAGCTCGCTGGGGCGGATGCCTCCCGCAGAATTCGCGGCGCGGCATCGTCTGCGCGCAGCCGATGCCGCGAAACACGAGATCGTTTAATCTTGCAACCTGGACTTTACGAACTGCCAGCTGGTAGCACTAAAGGGGGCAGGTCATGCCCGCCATCGCCGCTTCGGATTCAAATTGGCCCATCGCGAGAAGTAAACTGCTCTTTACAGTCTAGCGGCTTCTTCACGCGTAAGACAGTTCATAGGAAAAAGGGCCCTGCGCAGCCACCTAACTTTAGCTCTATAGTTCGGTGAAATTCCGGAAGAGCGTCAATATGGATGGCGAGGAAGACACAAGCCTAGAGAAGAATACAACCAAGGGGGTTGGGTACCTTGGCGCGGCGACCGTTCTCGGAAATGTCATACGGCTTCTTGCGCTTGCACTTCTATCCCGCCAACTGACAGCGGCCGACTTCGGGATTGCCACCCTCGCAATGGTGGTTTCGCGCTTCGGGCAGGAAAGCGCGGCCTTTGGATTAGAAACAACCATCGTTCAAAGGAAGACGCTTTCGGGGGAGGAAATCAATAATTGCTTTTGGGCGGGACTGTTGGCCGCCTCTATGTTGTGGACGGGATACTTGTTATTTTCCCCGATCGTCGCAAACGCAATGAAGATGCCGCAACTAGCGCCTGCTCTCATCGTTGCATCGATCGTCATCCTCACAACTTGTCTAGGAATCGTTCCACGATCTCTCCTCGAGCGCCGTCTCGAATATGGGAAGGTGGCGGGGTTTGAGGTCTTGGGACAAGGTCTAGGAGACCTTTCTTCGGTCGCTCTGGCCTTCTCCGGATTTGGACTATGGTCGCTTATTGGCGGATTTATCGTCGGAGACACGATCAAGACAATTGGTTTTTGGTTGGGTACGCAATGGCGCCCACGCTTGCACAATATCAGTATCCGAAATCTGCAGGTCTGGCGTTTCGGGTCCTACGTTACCGCAGACAGGATCCTCACTTACTTCTCCCTCAATGGGGACAGATTGGTAATCGGCAACATTTTCGGCGCAGCAGCTGTCGGATATTATTCCTTGGCGTTCGAGCTGATCGCTTTCCCCGCGAAGCGTTTCTCAGCTCTTGTCGGAAGGGTGCTCTTCTCATCTTTAAGCAGAATACAGGACCAGTCGGAAACGAACGCGGATTTCTATTTGAAGACGTTGCGGCACGTTTCGCTTTTTACATTACCTGCGCTCGTAGGTTTAGCAGTTGTTGCAGATGAGGTGTCTCAGATTATTTACGGCCCCATGGCCCCGATGATAGGCACGCTCGTGCAGATTCTATGCCCGGCGGGTATTGTGTTTGCCGTCCTCACACCGTCAGGCTCCTTGCTCTATAGCCAGGGAAGGCCTGATCTCTCGTTTAGATGGAGCGCGCTGACGCTGATGGTGGTTTTGATTTCCGTAAGTTTGGGCTCGATGGGTGGGATAGCTTGGGCCGCGGCTGCAGTAAGTGCCGCCTGGCTTCTTCTTTTTCCAGTCATGCTCGCGATCGTCGCACACGTAACACAGCAGCCCTGGCTAAGACCCTATAAAGTTCTTTCGAATACTATCCTCGCCGGCGTTCTTGTTGGTGGAACCACTTTGATTGTTAAGCATGGCATAGCTATGTTCGTGCGCGTGTCGCATTCAGGGCTTTATTTTTCCCTCCTTTCACAAATAGTCGCCGGGACAATTGCATTTGGGTTGTACATCTGGGTTATCGACAAGCCTGTGTTTGACAAGATCCTTTCGATCATTCATGAAAGAAAGTCTGCTCGGAGGCAGTCCTGAGGTGTCATGGACCAAACAGCTCTCGCCGTGGCATCAAGGCGACTCAAAAAGGACGGACCAAGTCTGCGAAAAAGCCCAGTCGGTCGCGCTAGGCAAATGCACCAGCAAATGCTAGACATGGGACAAATTTCGTTACTGAGGGTGGCCAATCCGGCTTCGTTTGGAGTTGCACGGAACGGATCGGCAGGTAGATGAACACCCGACTTTGCCCCAAGTCCCTGCCGCGCTCACAGACTCCATGACGGCTACATCGCCACCCGAGGAGATCGGCGCAAGATTGGAAGGCCGCGAAATCATTTGCGTGTCTTGCATTGACTGGGACGCACACTGGTCGCTGCCGCAACAAGTCATGTCGCGGCTGGCGAAGGCAAACCGGGTGCTCTTCATGGAAGTACCGGTTTCGCCGCTCTCCGCTTTCACGGGCTTACGGAAGGGGACTTTTCTTCGACAACTGGCTCGCTGGGTGCATGGGTCGCGGCGCGGTGGCCGTGAGAACATCGTTGTAGTGTCGCCACCTCCCGTCCTCCCTTGGCGTTACCACCAAGTGACGAACCGTTTCAGTCAGTGGATCTTAAGGCGGTTCCTGGAAAAGCAGTGCAATGCGTTGGGTTTTCGAAATCCTGTGATTGTCACGTTTCAGGCTGATAGCGCTCTGTTGGTTAAGACGCTTACTGGGGGACCGCGGATCTACTTCTGCGCAGACGATTGGTCCGCGAGCGGTCGCTGGTGGCAACCACCGGACAAGGTTAGATCAAGGGAGAGAGAACTCGTTGATGTCTGTGACGTGGTGGTCGCGACTTCCAGAAGACTGCGGCAGAGGCTCGAGCCTCTTGGCAAGCCTACATTCCTCGTGCCGAACGCAGTGGACTATGATCTCTTCAGCAGCGCTCAGCACGCGCCTGCTTTGCCTGAGATTACTTGCTTGCGACATCCGCGTATCGGTTTCATCGGCATGATGACGCGTAACAGCTTCGACTCCAACCTGATGGACTGGCTTGCGGATCGGAGGAGCGATTGGTCGTTTGTCATCGTCGGCAAGCAGGAGGGACCCAGTGTGGACCTGGCAAAGCTCCAAAGACTCTCTAACGTCACCTTCCTCGGCTACCGACCGTTAGCTGATCTACCCAAATGTCTAGCAGGGATGGACGTGTGCCTTATTCCATGGGCACCTACCGAATGGGTGAAGAGCGCTTTTTCCCTCAAGCTGTTCGAATACCTAGCTGCGGGAAAGCCGGTAGTCGCCCGCTGGACCGAGGAGTATCTGCCCTACAAAGATCTCGTCTATCTGGCAAAGGACAATGCAGAGTTTGAGCAGTGTATCGAAAGGGCATTGAGGGAAGCGCCAGAGGACAGAACTGTGGCCCGCATGCGCTGCGCGCAAGCCAACACTTGGGAAGATCGCGTCCGCGATTTTTCTAAGATCATCCGCGGCGCATTGCCTGGCACTGCCCGATAAGCCGCCGTCGGCCAGTGTTCCACCCCGAAGGCGTACGAATCAAAGGGTAACAGCGCGAACCGTATCTTTGAGTCGCCGTGATTGATCTGGCAACGCGGGCTTCCGAATTTGAAGAAGTGGTGGACGATTCCAAAATATCTGGATTGGTTTTCGCATAACACGCAGAGTGGACTACCGAATGCCACACCTATGAGGAAGCGGCTTAAATATGCCGCGGCAAGGTTCATAGACCGCGTAGTGAGACTACTGACTCCCTTGCCGCGGAGTCGATTGTCTAAGGAGATCGGTTCACCTTCTCTTGCTCGGGGGCAATACCTGCTCGTTGTATTGGACCACCTCGGCGACGCGATTATGGCCACACCCGCAATTGCGGCGCTGAAATCTCATTTTCCAGAATGCTCGGTAACGGTTCTTACGCGACCGGTGAACGAGCCTGTATTCCGAAACAACCCCCATGTCGATCACATTTTGCTCGATGAAGCGCCCTGGTGGTCGGCTCGGCCCGTATTAGGATGTTTGCGGCCTGGTTACTGGACAAGTCTGGCGAGAAACATCTCCCGGATTCGCCGTGCAAGATTCGACGTAATCATCGACCTCCGAGGTGACCTGCGGCACCTCATACTTTTTGGCGCGGCTACAAGTCCGAAGGTGCTTTTGGGATTCAGCAAGACGGGAGGAGAAACCCTGCTGAGCGCACACGTACCCTACGACACCAGCATGCATGAAATCGACAAGAAGCTGGCTCTTCTCTCACCCCTTGGAATTGCACACGTTCGTACCAGGCCAAGGATCTATCTTTTGCCAGCCGAAATTGCGCAGGCGCGAGAGTTCATCGCGCACGTTCTTGGGGATATTCGATTTCCGGTAATCCTTATGGATCCTGGGGCCAAGCCGGTCCAACGATGGCCCCTTGAACGCTTTGCCGTACTAGCCTGCAACTTACGCCGCCGATTCCACCAATCGATCCTCGTTTCGACAGGACCACTTTATACTGAGCTGGCGGAGAAACTCGTCAGCAGGGCTGGCGAGGATTCGGTAATATTTGTTGGAAAGATGGCGCTTCGAGATCACATGGCATTAGTGGCCGCCTGCGATGTTGTCGTCTCTTGCGACACTGGCATCGCACACGTTGCCTCTGCTGTCGGAACTAAGGCGGTGACTCTGTTTGGGCCTACGAATCCGGCCGAATTCTGGCACGGAGTGGAGGGCGCACGTATCCTCCAGTCCCCCGAGCCGTGCTGTGCGAAGGGTCTTCATGAGATCTGCTCAAAACGGGCAGATGGCGTCCCAGGTGTCTGCATCGAGAGGATTTCCGAATCAGAGGTCGAAAACGCAGTTTGGGACCTGTGTAAGCGAGAATACTCGCCGACGTAAGTAAGCAGACGTCCTATCCGGATTTCACTTTTCGGCGCGCGTGTTCGAGCGCATGACACGCAGCCCGCTGCTTACGGTCGCCTCGCCGGCGGTGTGGATCATCGCTGCCCTGGTCGCCTTCGTGATCTGCGGCAGCATGGCATACATCGCATCGCGCAGCGCCGCCGGCGTCGTACCGCTGAAATTGACATTGTTGGCCGTGGTTGGTCCACGGGCGCCCGCGGCGAGCTGGTTATTCGGCGCCATCGTCCCGGCGCTGCACCGCATAAAGAGTTGAGGCCCGCGCTCGAGCAGCGGCGGACCTCGCTGCCAAACACGCCCACCCGCGGCTCGCGTAAAGGGCTCCCGAGGCGAGGACTCATCCGCGCTCATAGGAAGTTACTAGCGAGATATTGTTATAGATAGCCACTAGTTAATCCGTAGCGTACATCGCAGCTAGGCGATTTTTGCGGTCTCGGCGCCCGCGTCGCCTTTTCTTCTGAAAGAACCTACTAGCGCTCGGCATCTTCGCGTTCATCGATGGCGCGCCGATCGCTGAGCAACTTTGTCTTGAGGCTTGCGGGACACGCGCCACCCTCGCCACTGACCTTCAATAGTTCGACGCGCGCGGCGCGACAGGCTGTCGCATTTATCTGCCAAGTGATCGCCAGCTCGACCGCGTCGAACCAGTAGGTCTGCGCCGCGTTGCGCACCGCGAAGGTTGCCTCAGATCCACCGCTGCTGCGCCCGCTCGATCGCGATCAGGAGGTGCGCTGCTGGTGTCATACGCTGCTCTCGTTTCATGGCCTTGGACACTTCGGACACTTCTTAAGTAAATGCCCGTTACGCGCGCGTCACGCGCACGCGTAACCCTGCAATACAAACAAAGTGTCCGAAGTGTCCGGAAGCGCCCATCATTGCGCCGTGCTGCTCTCCAACCCGAGCCCGAGCCGGATGCCGGCGAAACCCCTAGCGCCGGCCCTCGTCTTGATTCGCTCGAGGCCGCGCTCAGCGAGCGCCTGCGAGAAGCGCTTGCTTCCCAAGAACCTCTCGCCGGCACGCTCCGCCCAGCGCTGATAGGCGGCATGAAGCGCTGCGGCGCTCTCCTGGGCCCGCTTGTCGAGCTCGCATTCGTCCTCGAGCCAGTGCCCGAAGATGTCTTCAACGGCCAGGTACTCGACCGTGGCCGCCCGCACCGCCTCGGGAGCGTCAAGCCCGTGCAGTTGCCACTTGGCGCAGCCTTCAAGGCCCCAAGCTAGGATCGCGCCCCATTCCTCGCGCAAGGCCTCGAGCAGGCCCTGGTCGCGCTCAGCCGGCGGAATGACCACGGTGAATGGCAAGACGTGCAACCGCCGGCGTATTGCCTCATCGACGGTGCGAACTGCGGGCCGGTGATTGGCGCTGATTAGCAGCTTGAACTGCGGCGTGTAGGTAAAGAAATCTGCGCGCATAAAGCGCGCCGTAATCGGGTCGCCCCCGGTGAGCTCTTTGATACGCGCTGGGGCCCAGCGCTTTCCCTCGTCGATCTCGGAGGCCATGACCAGGCGCGCGCCGCGTAGCATGGCAAGGTCGGTCGGATGGCGGCCAGGCGCCGTTTCGATGAAGGTTTCCGAGCTTGCCACCGTTGCGTAGTCACCAAGCAGCTGGTGAAGGGTGTTTAGGAAGGTTGATTTGCCGTTCGCGCCGGCGCCGTGAAAAAAAAGAAAGCATGCTCGCGCGTTAACCCGGTCAGCGAGTAGCCGACTACGCGCTGCAAGTAAGCCTCTAGCTGCCCGTCGCCATCGGTGACACGGCTCAGGAATTCTCGCCAGCGCCGCGGCTCGCGATGCTTGGGCCCTACTGCTGTGCTCTTGGTGAGCCAATCCTCGCGACGGTGCGGACGCAGCTCGCAGGTGCGCAGATCAATCGTGCCCCTAGGCGTATTCAGCAGATGCGGATCCGCGTCGAATTGCTCGGCCCGGGCTGCATGTGCGCGATCGGCGCGCGTCAAGCGCTCCACCGCGGCCACCGTCGCTGCTTTGGCGATTGCGCCGGCGCCCTTGCCGACGACCTTCGCGGCCGCCTTGCAGATCTCGCGCCCGAGGTCGTAGCTCCGCAACGTCTGGTCTTCAATCCAGCGGATGCCGTCCCACTCGAGCCACTTATTCCACAGCGCGATGAACTTGCGATTTTGGCCGTGCGCCCTGGCGTAGGTGTCCGCAAGCTCGAGCTCGCAATGCGAGGGCAGCGGGATCGACTCATTCTCGCTGGTGCGCTTCGCCGCGAAGGCGAGAACCTCAGCGCGTGAGCTGCGCGCCGACTCGGCCGCTCCGGTCTTCTGATCGCCGGATTTCGGTTCTGACATGCCAGCGCCTCAGGCCGGCGCGGGCTTGGGTGGATGCGCGACGCGGGCGTCGTCGACTGCCTCGACCAGTAGCGAGCTCGCCCGGTCGAGTTTTTCTTGGATTTGGGCCGTCGCATGCGAGAGCGTCTCACGCGGGAGGTCCCGCTCACAGCTTTGGATCTTCGTCGAGACTAGCGAGAGGACGGCGCGCCCTCGATCGAGCTGCAGGAGGGCAAGTTGATACTTATCGCCGGCGAGCTCTGTGATGCACCTGCTCCGATTTTCAACGACCATAGTGCAATCTCCTATGATTCGAGCATCTGCCCGACGAAGGCTCTGAGCGGCACATCGGGATTCAGCTCGACCAGATGGGTAGGCGAGCAGCCGTAGACGGTCGAAAACGCCTCCGCCCTTAGCCTTTTGTGCCACATTCTCAACGCGGCGGCCGTGGGCGCTACCCACCATGCGGGAAGGCGGATGCCTTGCTCCCGGGGCAATAAATCCCAAGACGGCGCGTCGAGCCAGTCGCGGCGGTAACGGGCACCGGCGGCGACCTTCGCCTTGAGCGCCTCGGCCGCGCGCTTTCGATCCTCGGGCGTGAAGGACCATCCGGCGCTCACGGCAGCACCACCGCGAGCAGCAGGGTGATCCTCCACCAGACCATAGCGCGCAGCATCCGGCGCGGGCATCTCACGCTGTCGCCTCGATTTCTTTGCCGCGCTCCGCGGCGACGCGCATGCCGACGGTGCGCAGCGTCGTTTCCATCTTCTCGGGGTCGCAGACGTGGCGCCCGCTGATCTCGAGCAGGGCCCCGGCGGCGATGTAAGCCCCGCGGTGCTTGCGCAAGTGCCAGCGCAGCGACGTGTCGGATGGGAACAGGTGCGGGTTCGCAGCGCGCCAATCCCAGAGGTTGACGAGTAGCGAGCGCGGCGCCGCGCGGATGCGCTCGGGCTTCGCTTGTACCCGCGAGTGACATTCTAGTGCGGCCTTCATGACTTCCTCCTAGAGAGCACCGCTTCCCGGCGGCGACAGGAGAAAGTCTGCTGTTGAACGGCGCGAGTTAAAAGGCGCGAAGGGGTCGCGCTATTTTTTCTTCGTCGCCGGTCGCCCGCGCGGGCGGCGCGGGTAAAGCTTCCGGGTCCAGACTTTGACGCGCTCCGGGTACTCGCGCACATAGGCGCTGAGCGTCGGGTCCCGCCGAAGCGCAGCCGGAGCCAGATCGCGCTTGAGGTCAAGGATACCCCGCGCGATGCGCAGGAAGTCTTCGCGGTCGCGGTCTTTCTCGCGCGTCCCCGCGGCTTGCGCGACCTTCTTGCCGATCTCGGCGAAGCGCTTGTGATAGGCAAGGGTTAAGCGCAGAACCTCGATCTCGAAGCGCTTACACGCGTGGGCCCAGGCGGGCCAGTTCGCATCGGCGAAGTCCTTCCGCATGGCACGGACCGCTTCATGCTCCGCCTCGAAGTCTTCGGCATGCTCACGGCGCAACCTGCGGTTGTGCCAGACCGTCGCGATCGCACCACGCAGCGGGGCAAAACGCGCCCAACGGCCGCTCATTACCCATTCGCGCAGCAGCGCAGTGTCCGCTTCGGTCCAAGGAACGTTGTTGCTGACCGTCCAGCTGCCGTCGGCGTGGATGGTCATGGCCGAACCGGAGCCCACTGGCGGGCGCGCGCAGGAGCGTCGCCGTTTCATTCCATGCCTCCGAACACCCGTTCGGCCAGGCGCGCCTTGCTGGCGGTACTTAAATGCGCATACCTTCGTACCATGGCGAGCTGGCGGTGCCCGAGCGTGTCGGCGATCTCGAGCAGCGAGGCGCCATGCTGCGCCAGGTAGCTCGCGCAGGTGTGCCGCAAGTCGTGAAATCGGAAATTCTCGATCCTGGCCGCTGCGACCGCCTCGCGGAAGGCGCGCTCGACGCGCATTGCGCGCCCTGGTCGCTTGTCGGAGGCGAACACGAAGTCCGCCGGCCGGCGCGAGCGGATGCGCTCGATCTCGGTCAGCACCGGAGCGACGAGCACCGGGGTACGCGGCTCCCCGTTTTTCGAGGTAGCGACGGCTGCGGTGTGGCGCTCGAGGTCGAGGTCGGCCCACTTGAGCGCGAGGAGCTCGCCGCGCCGCGCGCCGGTGGTGATCGCCATCAGCACCAGCAAATACAAGCGCGACCAGGCCGCGACGCGACAAGCCGCGAGCAGGCGCTCACGCTCGGCCTGATCGAGGTAGCGAACCCGGGTGTTGTTGACCACCTGGCGCTCAACGCCGCGAGTGGGCGCAACGAATCCGCGCGGCAGCAGGCGCCGGCGCCGCGCCCACTTTTACACCCCGCCTAGGCTCGCAAGGGCGCGGTTCACCGTGGCCGGCGCGCGGGCTGCGTGCCTACGGTCCTTGAATCGCGCTTGGCCGGTTTGCTTGTCGCGCCCGAGGTAGGTACGCCCGCGCCCGAGTGAGTATTCGGCCAGGGCGTCGGCCACGTCGTCGGGGGAAACTTCCGTCGCGAGCCGCTCGCCGAGTGCGTCTCGCCAGTAGGCGAGGCGCCCGACGTTACCGCGATCGGGCCCGGCGTAGTTCGCCATGTACGCGTCGATCATTTCGGCGAGCGTAAACTCGCGACGCGTTGGTGTCGGGTTTTGTGCTTCGGCGCGGGAAGTCGCCTGTGCCGGGATACCCTGCCCCGTGTTGCCTGTTTTCGTATCCACTTTGGAGCTCCTGTGCATGGCGCTTCCGGGAGGTGGTCCCGGAGCCAGCCGAAGCCGAAAAGCGGCGCTACTTCTAGGAGTTACCCAACTGCTTGGTGGGTGCTGAGAGGGTCGAACTCCCGACATTCGCCTTGTAAGGGCGACGCTCTACCACTGAGCTAAGCACCCTTCCGAGTACCACCGTGCGGAGCGTATAACCCCCGCGAAAGGCGCGCTAATTTATCGCATCCTTCAGGGCTTTGCCAGCGCGGAACTTCGGCACGCGGCTGGCGCGGATCTCCAGCGCCTCGCCGGTGCGGGGGTTGCGACCGGTGCGCGCAGCGCGCTCGCTGACATAGAAGCTGCCGAAGCCCACCAGGGTGACCATATCGCCCTTCTTCAGGCTCGCCTTGATGGCGGCGACCATTGCGTCGACCGCGCGCTCCGCGCCCGATTTCGAGATCTCTGCCGCCTGCGCGATGTGGTCGATCATTTCTGCTTTGTTCACTGACACCTCCTCTCTCAATGCGTCGTCAGACTGGGTCCGCTCTTGTCGTCGTCGGCGCCGGGCAGCGGCGCCACCCCGACCGGATCGGGCAGCGCCTCGGGCTGGCGCTCGAGCGCGATTTCCAGCACCTTGTCGATCCACTTTACGGGAATGATCTCCAGCCGGCCCTTGATGTTCTCTGGGATGTCGGCCAGGTCCTTGACGTTCTCCTCCGGAATTAGGACCTTCTTGATTCCGCCGCGGTGCGCCGCCAGCAGCTTTTCCTTCAGGCCGCCGATCTGCAGCACCTCGCCTCGCAGCGTGATCTCACCTGTCATTGCGACGTCGGCGCGCACCGGAATACCGGTCAGCACCGAGACCATCGCCGTCACGATCCCGATCCCGGCACTCGGGCCGTCCTTCGGCGTCGCGCCCTCGGGAAGGTGGATGTGGATGTCGTTCTTCTGGTAGAAGTCTTCCGGAACGCCAAGCTTGCGCGAGCGGTTGCGCACCACCGACAGCGCCGCCTGGATCGACTCCTGCATCACGTCGCCAAGTTTGCCGGTGGTGATCGTCTTGCCCTTGCCGGGCAGCACCACCGTTTCGATCGTCAGCAGCTCGCCGCCGACTTCTGTCCACGCGAGCCCCGTGACCTGCCCGACCTGGTTCTCCTTCTCGGCCATGCCGAAGCTGTACTTGCGCACCCCGAGGTACTTGTTCAGGTTCTTCGGCGTGACCGTGATTCGCCGCTCCTTCTTCTCGGTCATCAGCTCCTTGACCGCCTTGCGACAGATCTTGGAGATGTCGCGCTCGAGGCCGCGCACGCCCGCCTCGCGGGTGTAATAGCGTATCGCGTCTCGGAGCGCCGGCTCGCTCACCAGTAGTTCGCCTTCCTTGAGGCCGTTGCTCTTCATCTGCTTGGGCAGCAGGTACTTGATCGCGATGTTGAGCTTCTCGTCCTCGGTGTAGCCCGACAGTCGGATCACCTCCATCCTGTCGGCCAGCGCCGGCGGAATGTTCAGCGTGTTCGCCGTGGCGACGAACATGATGTCCGACAGGTCGTACTCGACCTCGACGTAGTGGTCGACGAAGGTGTGGTTCTGCTCCGGATCCAGCACCTCGAGCAGCGCGGACGACGGGTCGCCGCGCCAGTCCATACCCATCTTGTCCACTTCGTCGAGCAGGAACAGCGGGTTCCTCACCCCTGCCTTGGTCATGTTCTGCAGGATCTTGCCCGGCATCGAGCCGATGTAGGTGCGGCGATGGCCGCGGATCTCGGCCTCGTCGCGCACGCCGCCGAGCGACATGCGCACGAACTTGCGGTTGGTCGCTTTGGCGATCGACTGGCCGAGCGAGGTCTTGCCCACGCCCGGGGGGCCGACCAGGCAGAGGATCGGCGCCTTCATCTTTTCCACCCGGCTCTGCACCGCGAGGTACTCGACGATGCGCTCCTTGACCTTCTCCAGCCCGTGGTGGTCGCGGTCGAGGATCTCCTGCGCCGCCTTGATGTCCTTGGAGATCTTGGACTTCTTGCGCCACGGCAGGTTGACCAGGGTCTCGACGTAGTTTCGCACCACGGTCGCTTCTGCCGACATCGGCGACATGAGCTTGAGCTTCTTCAGCTCCGCCTCGACTTTCTTGCGCGCCTCCTTGGGCATGTGCGCCTTGACGATGCGCTTTTCCATCTCCTCCAGGTCCGCGCCCTCCTCGCCCTCGCCGAGCTCCTTCTGGATCGCCTTGACCTGCTCGTTCAGGTAGTACTCGCGCTGGCTCTTCTCCATCTGCCGCTTGACGCGGCCGCGAATGCGCTTCTCCACCTGCAGGATGTCGATCTCGGTCTCGAGCTGCGACAGCAGGTGCTCGAGGCGCTGCTTGACGTCGAACATTTCCAGCACCTGCTGCTTCTGCTCCAGCTTGAGCGGCAGGTGGGCGGCGACGGTGTCGGCCAGGCGCCCGGGCTCGTCGATACCCTGCAGGGAGGTCAGGATCTCGGGCGGAATCTTCTTGTTCAGCTTGACGTACTGGTCGAACGCCGACAGCAGCGCGCGGCGCATCGCCTCGACCTCTGGCGCCGGCGCGCCGTCGACGACGATCGGCGCCGCCCCGGCGATCCAGTGCGTCTTGAGGTCGACGATCTCGCTAATCTGGGCCCGGCTGCCGCCCTCGACCAGCACCTTTACGGTGCCGTCGGGCAGCTTGAGCATCTGCAGGATGCTCGACACGCAGCCGATTTCGTAGATGTCCTGCGGACCGGGGTCGTCCTTGGCGGCGGACTTCTGCGCCACCAGCAGGATCGACTTGCCCGATTCCATCGCCGTTTCCATGGCCTTGATCGACTTCGGGCGGCCGACGAACAACGGGATCACCATGTGCGGGAACACCACCACGTCGCGCAACGGCAGCAGCGGGTATTGCGGGGCGGCGGCGGGGACTTCGGGTGCGTCGGACATTTACGGCCTCGTTTGCGGCGTGAAAAGTCTCATTCAGCTTGGGCTTCTCTGCGCCAAATCAATAGCGGGCGTGCAAAAAACACCGCGAATCGCCCCGTTTCCGGCAAAAAACGTTCTTTTTGCCTTTCGTCCAAGCCTACACGCAAGCCTGCGGACCCGCAACGCGCCGGTCGCCGCGAAAACGGGCTTTGCACACTCTGACGGAAGGGCCATACAGGCAGCAGACGCCTGCAGGCGAAGGCGGTTCGCGCTCAGGCCGAGCCGCCGGCGACCTTGTGCTGGTCGGAGTAGATCATCAGCGGCTTGCCGTCGGCAGTGATCATCGACTCGTCTACCACCACCTTGCTCACGTTCTCGAGCGTCGGCAGCTCGTACATCGTGTCGAGCAGCACCATCTCGAGGATCGAGCGCAGCCCGCGCGCGCCGGTCTTGCGCGCGAGCGCCCGCCTGGCGACCGCGCCGAGCGCGGCAGGGCGCACCTCAAGCTCGACGCCTTCCATCATGAACAGCCGCTGGTACTGCTTGATCAGCGCGTTCTTCGGCTCGGTCAGGATCTGAATCAGCGCGTTCTCGTCCAGCTCCTCGAGCGTCGCGACCACCGGCAGACGCCCGACGAACTCCGGGATCAGACCGTACTTGATCAGGTCCTCCGGCTCGACGCCCTTGAGAAGGTCGAAAGTGGCCTTGGCGTTCTTCGGGCTGCGTACCTCGGCGCCGAAGCCGATGCCCGTCTTCTCGGTACGGTTGCGCACGATCCGCTCCAGGCCGTCGAACGCGCCGCCGCAGATGAACAGGATGTTGGTCGTGTCGACCTGCACGAAGTCCTGGTTCGGATGCTTGCGTCCGCCCTGTGGCGGCACCGAGGCGACCGTGCCCTCGACGAGCTTGAGCAGCGCCTGCTGCACGCCTTCTCCAGAGACGTCGCGCGTAATCGACGGGTTGTCCGACTTGCGCGAGATCTTGTCGATCTCGTCGATGTAGACGATGCCGCGCTTGGCCTTGTCGACGTCGTAGTCGCAGTTCTGCAGCAGCTTCTGGATGATGTTCTCGACGTCCTCGCCGACGTAGCCCGCTTCGGTCAGCGTGGTCGCGTCAGCGATTACGAACGGCACGTTGAGCAACCGCGCCAGGGTCTGCGCGAGCAGCGTCTTGCCCGAGCCGGTGGGCCCGATAAGCAGGATGTTCGATTTCGCGAGCTCGACCTCGTCGTTCTTCGACAGGTGCTTGAGCCGCTTGTAATGGTTGTACACCGCGACCGAAAGGATCCGCTTCGCAGGGTCCTGCCCGATCACGTACTGGTCCAGGATCTGCCTGATCTCGCGCGGCGTCGGCAGGTCCGACTTCGCGCCCTTGCCGCTACGGTCGGTGGCGGTCTCCTCGCGGATGATGTCGTTGCACAGCTCGATGCACTCGTCGCAGATGAACACCGACGGTCCCGCGATGAGCTTGCGCACTTCGTGCTGGCTCTTGCCGCAGAACGAGCAGTACAGCAGCTTTTCGCTCGAGGAGGTCTTGTCCGACATCGGCGCTCCTAGTTGTTTTCCCTCGACACAAGTACCTTGTCCACCAGACCGTACTGTACCGCGTCCTCGCCGGACAGGAAATTATCCCGGTCGGTGTCCTTTGCGATCCGTTCGATAGGCTGCCCGGTGTGCTTGGCGAGAATCTCGTTGAGCCTGTTCTTGATGTACAGGATCTCGCGCGCGTGGATCTCCACGTCCGAGGCCTGTCCCTGGAAGCCGCCCAGAGGCTGATGGATCATGATGCGCGAGCTCGGCAGGCAGTAGCGCTTGCCCTTCTCGCCTGCGGCGAGCAGCAGCGCGCCCATGCTCGCCGCCTGACCGATGCAAAGCGTGCTCACGTGCGGCTTGATGAACTGCATCGTGTCGTACACCGCCAGGCCGGCCGACACCGCGCCGCCCGGAGAGTTGATGTAGAAAAAGATGTCCTTGTCAGGGTTCTCGGACTCCAGGAACAGCATCTGCGCGACGATCAGGTTCGCGGTGGATTCGGTGACCGGCCCCACCAGGAAGACGACGCGCTCCTTGAGCAGGCGCGAGTAGATGTCGTAGGCGCGCTCGCCGCGCCCCGACTGCTCGATCACCATCGGGATCAGCCCGAGGTCCTGCGTCTCGGGCATGGATTTCTGCCAGATCATGCGCCGCTCCCCATCAATTCTTCGAAGGACATCGCCTTGTCTTCCACCTTGGACTTGTCGAGCACCCACTTGACGACGTTGCCCTCGAGCGCGAGGCCCTCCATTTCGGACAAACGCTGCGGCTGCATATAAAACCATTTTACTACCTCAGCGGGGCTCTCGTAGCCCTGCGCTTCCCGCTCGATCAGCGCGCGCACCTCCGCGGGCTTCGGTTGCAACCCCTCGGTGCGCGCCAGCTCGCCGATGATCAGACCGAGCGCGACCCGGCGCTTCGCGGTGTCCTCGAACGCGGTCGGCTCGAGCGGAACCTGCTCAAGCTTGACGCCGCGCGCCTGCAGGTCCGCCGAGGCGCGCTCGACCAGCTGCTGCGCCTCCAACTGCACCAGCGACTTCGGCAGCTCGAATCTGGTCGAATCGATCAGCACCTGCAGCGCCTGCGCCTTGAGCCGCGCCTCGACGCGCTTGTGCACCTCGCGCTCGACGTTCGCCTTGATCTCGGCGCGCATCTTGGACAGGTCGCCGTCGGCCACGCCTAGCGCCTTGGCGAATTCGGCGTCGAGCTCCGGCAGCCGGGGCTCTTCCACTTTTTTCATCTCGAGCGCGAAGGAAGCGGTCTTGCCCGCCACTTCCTTGCCCTGGTAGTCGTCCGGGAACTTCAGCTCGAAGGTCTTGCGTTCGCCCGCCGCCATGCCGCGTGCGCCGGCCTCGAACTCGGGCAGCGTGCGGCCCTCGCCGAGCAGGAAGCCGAAGCCGGCTGCCTTGCCGCCCTCGAAGGGCTGGCCGCTGATCGTGCCCTCGAAATCGACCGTGACCCGATCGCCGTCCTGCGCCGCACGGGCGACGGGCTCGAACCGCGTGCGCTGCTTGCGCAGGATCTCGAGCGTGCGGTCGACCGCGGCGTCATCGACCGTCACCTGCGGCCGCTCGACCGTCGCGCCGCTGACGTCGCCGGGCTTGAACTCGGGGTAGATCTCGAAGGTGGCGCTGAATTCGAGCGCCTTGTCGTCGCCGCCTTCGCGCTTCTCGATCTGGGGATAACCCGCCACGCGCAGGTTCTGCTCTTTGACCGCGTCGCTGAACGCCTTTTGCACCGCGTCGCCCAGCACTTCGCTGCGCACTTGCGGCCCGTATTGCTGCGCCACCAGCTTGATCGGCACCTTGCCGGGTCGGAAGCCCGGCATCTTCACGTTACGCGCGAGCTTCTTCAGCCGCTCGTCCACCTGGCGCTCGATCTCATCGACCGGCACCGACATCGAAAGGCGCCGTTCGAGCGTGCTCAGGGTTTCCAGATTTGCCGCCATGCGTTTCGGTTCCTCGTTCTATGCCGCCTGCGTCCGGCGCCGTTCCGGTGGTGCGAAGGGTGGGACTCGAACCCACAAGCGTTTCCGCGCTGGAACCTAAATCCAGTGCGTCTACCAATTCCGCCACCTTCGCCCGAAGCGGGTACTGCAAATGATTGCAAAATGCGCCCCCATTATACTGTGGAAAACGTCCCGTCCGCCGCGCGCGCGGCACGTTTTCTCCTTAAGAATCAAGCGACGCTCACTTCGATCGTCTGGAACAGGCACACACACGCACACACACGAGATGAAGGACGCGATGTACTAAGACTCCTCGGGGCCGAAAAGTTCGGGGGAGTGCACACATGAAGTTGGAGCGCAAAGGATTCACCCAAGGGCTGTGCCGCGTCGCCGTCGCCCTCGCGCTGCTGGCACCGCTCCGGATCGTCCACGCGGCGGATGAGTGGACCACGGAGGAGCGCACGACATTCGCCGTCTCCTCGGTGCTGCTCGCCGCCGACTGGGCACAGACCCGGCAAATTGCGCGTAACGGGCAATTGTTCCGCGATACCAACTCGATTCTCGGGGCACACCCGAGCATCGGCCGCGTCAACGCGTACTTCGCCAGCGCGCTGCTGCTCAACTACGTCATCGGGCGCTCGCTGGACCGCGGCTGGCGCACCGCGTGGTTCATCGGCGTGCAAAGCGTCGAGGCAGGCGTCGTGCAGCGCAACCTGAGCATCGGCCTCAGCGCGAGTTTCTAGCAATCCCGCCAGCTTCGCCCCGGGCGCTGCAAAAGCGCTCCGTCTATACTGTGGACGACGTCTCGCCCGACGCGCGCCGCGCGTTTTCTCTTTAAGAATCAATCGGTGTCCATCGGCCATTACGAGAACTTTCCGGTCGCGTCGCTGCTGCTGCCGGAGGCCCAGCGCGCCCCGATCGGCGTCATCTACCGTTTCGCGCGCAGTGCCGACGACTTCGCCGACGAAGGCGAGCTGGCGCCGCAGGAGCGCCTCGAACGGCTGGATGCCTACCGCGCGGCGCTGCGCGGCATCGCGCGCGGCGAGGCGCCGCGCCAGCCGCTGTTCGCCGACCTCGCCCGGTTGGTCCGCGAGCGCGGCCTTCCGCTCGAGCCGCTGCATGACCTGCTCGATGCCTTCGCGCAGGACGTGGTCAAGCAACGCTACGCCGACTTCGCCGAGCTGCAGGAATACTGTCGCCGCTCGGCCAACCCGGTCGGCCGCCTGCTGCTGCACCTGTTCGGCGCCGCAACGCCGGACAATCTCGCCCGCTCGGACGAGATTTGCTCCGCGTTGCAGCTGGCGAATTTCTGGCAGGATGTCGCGATCGACCACGCCAAGGGGCGAATCTATCTGCCGCAGGACGAAATGGCGCGCTACGGCGTGAGCGAGCGGCACATCGCCGAGCGCCTCTGCGATGGCGCTTGGCGCGCGCTGATCGGCTTCCAGATCGAGCGCACGCGCGCGATGTTCCGCTCCGGCGCGCTGCTCGGGAGCCGTCTGCCCGGACGCATCGGGCTCGAGATCCGCGCCACCGTGCAGGGCGGACTGCGCGTGCTCGACAAGCTCGCCGCCGCCGACGGCGACGTGTTCCGCCACCGCCCGGTCCTGAAATGGTACGACTGGCCCCTGCTTCTCTTCCGCGCACTTTGACCCCCGACCAGTACTGCCAGCAGAAGGCGGCCGCGAGCGGCTCGAGCTTCTATTACGCCTTCCTGTTCCTGGCGCCCGAGCGCCGGCGCGCGATCACCGCGCTCTACGCGTTTTGCCGAGAGGTGGACGACGCGGTCGACGGCGTTTCCGAGCCGCAACTCGCGCGCGCCAAGCTCGACTGGTGGCGCGCCGAGATCGCCAAGCTCTACGCCGGCTCCCCGCAGCACCCGGTCACGCGTGCGCTGGCGCCGGCCGCGGCGGGCTTCGGCATCAGCGCCGAGCGACTGAACGAGATCGTCGACGGCATGCAGATGGATCTCGAGCAGTCGCGCTATCTCGATTTCAAGGGGCTGGAGCGCTACTGCTACCACGTCGCCGGAGTGGTCGGCATACTCTCGGCGGGGATCTTCGGCTACTCGGACCCCCGCACGCTGGAATACGCGACGCAGCTCGGCACGGCGTTCCAGCTCACCAATATCATCCGCGATGTGGGCGAGGACGCGCGCAACAACCGCATCTACCTGCCGATGGAAGACCTCAAGGCGCATGGGGTCACCGCAGCCGACATCCTGAATGCGCGCTACAGCGACGCTTTCGCCGCGCTGATGCGCTTCCAGGCGGAGCGCGCGCAGTCCTACTACGACCGCGCGCTCGGCGCGCTGCCGCAGGCGGACCGCCGCGCGCAGCGGCCGGGGCTGATCATGGCCGCGATCTACCGCGCGCTGCTGAATGAGATCGAGCGCGACGGCTTTCGCGTGCTCGACAGGCGCACCTCGCTCACGCCTCTGCGCAAGCTGTGGATCGCCTGGAAGACGTGGGTCGGCGCGTAGCGATCGTCGGTGCGGGCTACGCGGGCATGGCCTGCGCGGTGACGCTCGCGGATCGGGGCGTGCCGGTCACGGTGTACGAGTCGGGCCCGGTTCCCGGCGGGCGGGCGCGGCGCATCGTGGCGCACGGCGAAGCGTTCGACAACGGCCAGCACATCCTGGTTGGCGCCTACGTCGAGCTGGTCGGCCTCATGCGACGTGTCGGCGTGCCGAGCGAGGCGCTGCTTCGCATGCCGCTCGAGCTGCGCTACGCGGGCGGATTCGCGCTGCGCGCGCTGTGCCGGCCCGCGCCGCTCGGCTTGCTCGGTGGACTGCTCGCCGCGCGCGGCGTGCCGCTCGGCGAGCGCTTCGGTGCGGTGCGCTTCATGCTGGCGTTGCGCCGCGCGGAATTTCGCGCCGGTGCGGACCTCACGGTCGAGCAGCTCCTGCGCTCGCACCGGCAGGACGGCCGCATCGGCCATTACCTGTGGCGGCCGCTGTGCCTGTCTGCGCTCAACACACTGCCCGAGCGCGCCTCGGCCGGGGCCTTTCTCGCCGTGCTGCGGGATACGCTCGCCGGCGCCCCGGGCGCGGCAGATCTGCTGCTGCCGAGAGTCGATCTGAGCCGCCTGTTTCCCGAGCCCGCGGCGGCCTGGCTCGCGGCGCATGGCGGCGAGCTGCGCCTGAACGAACGCGTGCGCGACCTCGAGGCGCTGCGGCGCGAGCACGCCGCGGTGGTAGTCGCAGTCGGCCCACACCAGCTCGAGGCGCTGCTGCCCGGAATCGCGCCGCGCTACGCCTACCAGCCGATCTATACCTGCTACCTGGAGTATCCCGAGCGCGTGCACCTGCCGCTGCCGGTGCTGGGCCTCGACGCAGGGCTGGTGCAGTGGGTGTTCGACCGGGGCGCGCTGCTCGGCGAGCGTGGGCGGCTCGCGTGCGTCATCAGTGCGCAGGGCGAGCACCAGCAGATGAGCCACGAGGCGCTCGCCGCCGCCTGCGCGCGCGAGCTGGCGCAGGCGCTGCCCGGCCTGCCCGCCCCGCAGGGGTCGCGCGTGATTGCCGAGAAGCGCGCCACCGTCGAGTGCACGCCCGGCCGCGCGCGCATCGGCCCGGCCACGCCGTGGCCGGACCTGCTGCTCGCGGGCGACTACACCGACCCCGAATATCCGCCCACGCTGGAAGCCGCCGTGCGCAGCGGCGTGCGCGCCGCGCGGCTTTGCTATGCTGGACTTCAATGACCTGGGATCCCGCGCAATACCTCAAGTTCTCTGGCGAGCGGCTGAGGCCTGCGCTCGACCTGCTCGCGCGCGTACCGGCCACCGCGCCGCGCGCGGTGGTCGACCTCGGCTGCGGCGCGGGCAACCTGATGCCGCTGCTGCGCGAGCGCTGGCCGCAGGCGCGCCTGACCGGCGTCGACGGCTCGCCCCAGATGCTGGCCAAGGCGCGCACCGATCATCCGCAGGCCGAGTTCATCGAAGCCGACGTCGGCGCGTGGCGACCGCGGCAGCCGGTGGACGTGCTCTACAGCAACGCCACCCTGCACTGGCTCGACCGGCACGAGCGGCTCTTTCCGAACCTGCTCGAGTCGGTCGCGCCGGGGGGCTGGCTTGCGGTGCAGATGCCGCGCAATTTCGGCGCGCCCTCGCATAGCGCGGTGCGCGACACGATCGAGAACGGACCGTGGCGCGCGCGACTCGAGCCGCACTTGCGCGCGAACCCGGTGGCGGAGCCGCGGTTCTACTGGCGGCTGCTGCACGACAAGGCGGCGGCGCTCGAGATCTGGGACATCGAATATCTCCAGGTGCTGCGCGGCGAGAACCCGGTCGCGGAGTTCACCAAGGGCACCTGGCTCAGGCCTTTCCTCGACCACCTGGAGGAGCCCGAGCGCGGCGCGTTCGAGGCGGACTACCGCGCGCGCGTACTGGCCGCCTATCCGCCCGAGGCTGACGGCCGCACGTTGTTTCCGTTCCGGCGTCTGTTCATCGTCGCGCGGAAGGGCTAGAGCTCGCGCAACGCCTGTACCGCCTGGTCGACGCGCTCGACGGTGACCAGCTCGAGCCCGGCAATCGGCTTGGCGCGATTCGCCTTCGGCACGATCGCCCGCGCGAAGCCGAGCTTGGCCGCCTCCCTGAGGCGCTCCTGGCCGCGCGGCGCCGGGCGCACCTCGCCAGCGAGCCCGATCTCGCCGAACACCGCGACCCCGCGCGGGATCGGCCGGTCGGTGAGCGAGGACACCACAGCGAGCGAGACCGCGAGGTCGGCCGCCGGCTCGGCGATGCGCACCCCGCCCACGGCGTTGACGAACACGTCCTGGTCGACCGTGGCGATGCCCGCGTGCCGATGCAGCACCGCGAGCAGCATCGCGAGCCGGTTCTGCTCCAGCCCGACCGACAGCCGGCGCGGAGTAGGCGCCTGCGCCGCGTCGACCAGCGCCTGGATTTCGACCAGCAGCGGACGCGTGCCCTCGAGCGTCGCCAGCACGCAGGAGCCCGCGACCTCGCGCTCATGCTGCGACAGGAAGAGCGCCGACGGATTGCTTACCGCGCGCAGGCCCTTCTCGGTCATCGCGAACACGCCCAGCTCGTTGACCGCGCCGAAGCGGTTCTTGATCGCGCGCACGAGGCGAAACGCGGAGTGCGGATCGCCTTCGAAGTGCAACACGGTGTCGACGATGTGCTCGAGCACCCGCGGCCCCGCGATCGCGCCTTCCTTGGTGACGTGCCCGATCAGCAACACCGCCGTGCCGCTGCGCTTGGCCAACCGAGTGAGCTGAGCCGCGCATTCGCGCACCTGCGCCACCGATCCCGGGGCGGACTGCATCTGCTCCGAGTAAAGCGTTTGGATCGAGTCGATCACCGCGACCTGCGGCCGCTCGGCCTCGATCGCGGCGACGATGCGCTCGAGCTGGATCTCGGCCAGCAGGCGCACCCTGCCCGCCGGCAGACCGAGGCGGCGGGCGCGCAGGGCGATCTGCTCGGCCGACTCTTCGCCCGAGATATAGAGCGAGGAGGACTTCAGCGCCGAAGCGCATTGCAGCAGCAGCGTCGACTTGCCAATTCCGGGATCGCCCGCGAGCAGCGCCACCTGTCCTTCGACAAGTCCGCCGCCGAGCACCCGGTCGAGCTCGCCGATGCCGCTCGGCACGCGCCCGAGCTCGCGCGTCTCGACTTCGGCCAGCGTCACCGACGCCGCCGGCACGGGCACGGCGTAGCGGTGCCCCGATGCGCGCTCGGCGAGCGTCTCGCTCAGCGTTCCGGCGGCGCCGCAGGCGGGGCAGGTGCCGAACCACTGCAGCGCACTGGCGCCGCACTCGGAGCAGACGTAAACGGATTTCGCGCGCGACATCAGGACACCTCGAGCACCGGCACCCGCGGCGCCAGCGCGCACAGCAGCTCGTAGCTCAGCGTCCCGGCCGAGGTGGCCACGTCGTCGGCCGACAGGCCTTCGCCCCACAGCGTCACCGGCGCGCCGATGCCCGCGCCGGGAATGCCGGTCAGGTCAACGCAGATCATGTCCATCGACACGCGCCCGACGGTGCGGGTGCGCACCCCGCCGACCAGCACCGGCGTGCCCGAGGGCGCGTGGCGCGGATAGCCGTCGGCGTAGCCGCAGGCCGCCACACCGAGCGTCATTTCGCCCGCCGCCGTGTAGGAAAACCCGTAGCCGACACGCTCGCCCGGCTGCAGCCGCTGCACGTCGATAATCTCGGTGCGCAGCGTCATCACCGGCTCGAGCTCGAGCTCGATCGCGCTGCGGTCGCCGAACGGCGAGCAGCCGTAGAGCATGATCCCCGGCCGGACCCAGTCGGCGCGCGTCTCGGGAAACCGCAGCAGCGCCGCAGAGTTGGCGAGCGAGCGCGGCGCGCTCCGGAACGGCGCGACGATCTCGTTGAACCAGGCGAGCTGGGCCTCGACGCCGCTCGCGCCGTCGGCGTCGGCGAAGTGGGTCATCAGCGTCACCGTGCGCACCTGCGGGTTCGCCTCGAGCGCGTTCCACGCCAGGCGCACGTTGTCGAGCGTGAACCCGAGCCGGTTCATGCCGCTGTTGACCTTCAGGTAGGCGTCGATCGGCCCATTGAGCGGCGTCCGGGCGAGCATCTCGATCTGCTGCTCGCAGTGCACCACCGGCGTCAGCCGGTACTCGCACACCAGCGCCAGGTCCTGCGCGCTGAAGTATCCCTCGAGCAGCAGGATCGGCTTGTCGATGCCGGCCAGGCGCAGCCGGATCGCCTCCTCGAAGTCGAGCAGCGCGTAGCCATCGGCGTCCGCGAGCGCCGCGGCGGCGCGCCGCAGGCCGTGGCCGTAGGCGTTCGCCTTGATCACCGCCCACAGCTTCGCGTTCGCCGCGTGTGCGCGCGCGATCGCCAGGTTGTGGGCCATCGCGCCGAGCGAGATGGAAGCGCGGATCGGTCGCGGCATGCCCGGCTCAGCGCTGCTCGACGATGCGAAACACCGGCGCCTTGGCGCGCTCGTCCATCAGGCCGAGCGCCTCGACCAGCGCCGCGGCCACCCGGTCGGCGGTGTCCTGCATCGCCGGCCATTGCTCGCGCGCGGCCTCGATCAGCGCGCCGATGTCCTCCGGCAGCGGCCGCTCGTCCTCCATCACCATGTCCTCGAGCATGCCCGGCTTGAGCTCCGGGCGGAACAGCAGGCCGTAGCCGAGCTGAGCGGTGCGGAAGGCGAGCCAGCGGCCTTCCTCGTCCGCGGCCACCGGCTCGAGCCCGTGGCCGAGCTCGGCGCGCCCGTTGGCCATCACCAGCACGCGGCGGCCGTCGATCGCCCGCGCCACGGGGTCGTCGGCGACCAGCGCGTGCGCGAGCGCAAAGCGCGCGTCGTGCTCGGGCTGCGCTGACAGCGTCGCGCCGTAGGCGGCGGCCAGCACATGGGCGCCGAAACCGAGCCCCACGACCGGGCGCTTCGACTTGGCGAAAGCGCGCACCAGGCGCACTTCGTCGTCTACCCACGGGCAGTGCTCGCGGTCGGCAGCGGAGTAGGCCGCGCCGAGCAGCCACAGGGCGTCGAACTGGGACGGCGTGCCGGCGACATCCTCGCCCGTCACCGGACGCACGTACTTGAAGCCGATCCCGCGCGCCTCCCACTGCGCTTCGAGCGCGCCGAAGAATTCCGCGAAGCTGTGCTGGACGGCGAGAAAGCGCTTCACGACGGAGCGCCCTCAGTTCGCAAGCCTGGACGCCAGCCTTTCCTTGGCGAACTGGACGAAGGTGTTCACCAGCCGCGAGCGGAATTTTTCCTTCGGATAGACGACCGAGAGATTGCGGATCAGGCGCGGCGAGAGCGGCTGCGCGACGAGCTCGCCGAGGCGGATCTCCTTGTTCACCGTGGCACGCGACATGATGGTAAAGCCGACGCCGGTAGCCACCAGCCCCTTGAGCGCCTCGGGGCTGCCGAGTTCCATCACCACGTTGAGCGCCTCGGGGCGCACCCCTGCCTTTTGGAAATAGGCGTCCGTGACTTCGCGCGTGCCCGAGCCGGACTCGCGGCTGATGTAGGGATGCTCGAGCAGCTGCTTGGGCGTGATCGTCTTCTGCTGCGCCAGCGGGTGCGAGGACGCGCACACCACGACCAGCTCGTCTTCGCAGCACGTGTCGGTCGTCACCGCAGCCAGGTGAGACGGCGCTTCGATGAAGCCGATGTCCAGCGTGTGCTCGGCGACCCGGTTCTCCACCGCGCCCGAGTTGGCGACGAAAAGGCGCGGCACCACGTTGGGGTGCCTCGACTTGAAGTCGCCCAGCACCTGCGGCAGCAGGAACTCGGCAATCGTGGTGCTAGCGCCGACCAGCAGCAGCCCGGCGACCTGGCCCGTCATCTCTTTCAGGCGCGTGTCGAGCTCGGCCGACAGGCCGAGAATGCGTTCGGCGTAGTCGAGCACGATCTCGCCCGCGGGTGTCAGCGCGATGCGCCCGTGCCCGCGCTCGAACAGCCGCGTGTTGAAGTGCTCCTCGAGCTGCTTGATTTGGAACGTCACCGCCGGCTGGGTCATGAACAGCGCCTCGGCCGCCTTGGTGAACGACAGATGCTTGGCAACGGCATGGAATACTTGCAGGCGCCGGTCGGCCATGTGCGATCAATCCGATGAATGCGTGTTGAGACAATGCTTATTCAAGCATAAACTTGGCGCGATTGATAGCTTATGATTGTGCGTGAGCGACGCTTGGAAACGCTTGAACCTGTCCGGCGGCGGATTGCAGGAGGCCAACCTTCGCCTCGCCGCGTCCTTGCGCCGGCGGCGCACCGCCTACCTGCTGTGGCTCGCGTTTCCGCTCGGGGCGCATCGCGCCTACCTGCATGATCGCATCGGCGCGTGGGGGTTCCGCCTGGGCAGCGCGGCGGCGCTCGGCCTGCTTTGGGTCGATGCGCGCGCCGCCGGCGTCGTCGCGCTGGTGACGCTGGCCGTTGCGCTGTTCGACCTGTTCCGCCTCGACGCGCGCCTCACGCGACTGAACAAGACAATTCGAATGCAGGTCTACCTGCGGCGCGAAGAATAAGCCGCCTCGGCGTGCTATAAACCGGCACGCGAAAAATGCAATGAACCTCGGCTTCTACATAATAATGGCGGCGCAGTTCTTCTCGTCGCTGGCCGACAACGCGCTGCTGGTCGCCGCCATCGCCATGCTGATGCAGTCGCACGAGCCGTCGTGGCTGACGCCGTACCTGAAGTTCTTCTTCGTGCTGTCGTACGTGATCCTCGCGCCCTACGTCGGCGCCTTCGCCGACCGTCTGCCCAAGGGGCACGTGATGCTCATGTCCAACGCAGTCAAGATCGTCGGCTGCGGCTTGATGCTGTTCGGCGTCAACCCGCTTGCGGCCTACGCGCTGGTCGGCCTCGGCGCCGCGGCCTACTCGCCTGCCAAATACGGCATCCTGACCGAGTACCTGCCACCGACCAAGCTGGTGCTCGCCAACGGCTGGATCGAAGGGCTGACCGTGGCGTCGATCATCCTCGGCACCGTGCTCGGCGGCGTGCTGATCAACCGCGGCATCGCAAGCCACCTGCTAGGCTTCGACATGCCCTTTGTCGACACCGGCGTCGACACACCCGCCGAGGCGGCGCTGTGCGTGATTGCGCTCGTCTACGCGGTGGCGGCGGTGTTCAACCTCTACGTGCCGCGCACCGGCGCGCCGATCAAGCACCTGCACGGCAGCCCGCTCGCGACGCTGCAGGACTTCTACCGCTGCAACGCCAGGCTCTGGCGCGACAAGCTGGGCCAGATCTCGCTCGCGGTGACGACGCTGTTCTGGGGCGTCGGCGCGACGCTCCAGTTCATCGTCATCGAGTGGTCGAAAGCCGCCCTCGGCTTCGACCTGTCGAAGGCCGCGTTGCTGCAGGGCGTGGTCGCGCTGGGCATCGCCGCGGGCGCGATCGCGGCGTCGGTGCGTATCCCGCTGCACCGCTCGGTGCGGGTGATCCCGCTCGGGATCGCGATGGGCGTGGTCGTGATGGCGATGGTGGCGGTGCGCAATGTCTGGGTCGCGATCCCGCTGATGGTGCTGATCGGCGCGCTGGCTGGCTACTTCGTGGTGCCGATGAACGCGCTGCTGCAGCACCGCGGGCACAACCTGATGGGTGCCGGGCGCTCGATCGCGGTACAGAACTTCAACGAGAACCTGTCGATCCTGACGATCATCGCGCTCTACTCGCTGCTGCTCGGCCAGGGACTATCGATCTACTGGGTGATCGTGCTGTTCGGCCTGTTCGTTGCCGGCACCATGACCCTGGTAGGGCTGTGGTACCTGCGCAACCGGCGCCTGCATCGCAGGAAGATCGATCGCCTGCTGTCGTTCGCGCGCTCCGAGGACTACCACCACCACCATCGGTTCCGCTCGGAGCAGTAGGCGGCATCACTCCGCCCGGCGGAACAGCCTGGCGTAGTCCTGCTTCGTCAGCGGCGGTGTGCGCGCCACCGCGAGCATGTCGTCCAGGTGCGCCGGTGTGCTCAGGCCCGCCAGCGCGGTGCCGACGCCGGGCGTCGAGCGGACGAATTGCAGCGCGCGCTGCGCGGGATTGGCGAGACCGGCGACGCCGGCGGCGAGCGGGTCCTCGGTCGCGAAGCGCCCCTTGCCGAGCGCATGGCTGGTCATGACGTAGACCTTGAGCTGGTGCGCCGCCTGCAGCGCAGAGGCGACGTTGCCCTGCCCGGTCGCCTGCGAGAAGCGGGTGAAGCCCTCCGTCATCGCCGGGTTAAACGGCAGCTGCAGCAGCCGCAGGTGGTGCCGCGCGCGCGGGTCCTTGCGTATGGTCTGTGCCGCGCCCTCGGCCAACCCCTGCAGCGAGGTGATCGACTGGAACAGCGGATCGTCGGTCTCGACCCGCATCGCGTCGAAAGTCGAGATGCCGTACTGTCGCAGCTTGCCCTCCTTCACCGCATGCTCGAGCACCGCGAAGGCACGCGCGAGCTTGCGGTGGGCGCGCTCCTTGCCGATCGCGCGGACATGGACTTCAGGCTGGTCAACCAGGAACGCGTCGAGGGTCTCCAGCCCGAGCGCGGCGCGCGCGAACTCGAGCTGCCAGGCGAGGTAAGGCGCCGACAGCAGGTGCGCGCCGGCGAGATCGGCGCGCGTACCGAGCCCGCGCGCGGCGATGTTGGCGTCGAACCAGCGCTCGAAGTCCTCGGGCTGGCCCTCCGGAAACAGCAGGAAGCCGCCCTTCACGGCGACGAACACCTGCTCACGCGAGACGCCGGCGGCGAAGGCGCGCTCCAGTCCGGCGCGCAATGCGACCAGTGCGCGGCCGTAGCGGTAGTGCACCGCGCTGTCCAGTACGTTGAGGCCCGAGACCAGCGCGCGCTCGACGATGCGCGCCACGGCCTCGTCGGCGGCGTCGTCGGCCGCGCCGGAGAAGCTCCCCACGCCGAGCGACGACAGCTTCAGGTGCTGATTGAGGAACTCGCTGTAGTGGCCCGGCGCGCACGCAGCGCCGAAAGACGCCGCGTAGGCCTCGGTGCCGGCGCGGGTGGCGTGGCCGGGAATCATGTCAGCCGCGGATGGCGCGCCGCCGCGCGCGCCAGCGCCTCGATCTCTGGCCGGATGGCGACCGGACCCTGCGGATCGTCAAATGACTCGAACATCCACGGCGCGACCCAGTCCTCGTCGCGCTCCCAGCGCACCTCGCGCAGCAGGGCCTGGCCCGCGGCCGGCATCGACTCGGGCAGCAGGCGCCCGGCAAGCAACGCCCAGACCCCGGTCCAGGCGCGCGCCACCAGCAGCGGGTGGTAGCCGCCGCCGCCCGTGACGACCACGCGCGGCGCGCCCTCGACCACGCGCGCCACCGCGGCGAGAAAGCCCTGCGTGGTGACCGCCAGCTTGCCGAGCGGGTCCGGCGCGATGACGTCGGTCCCGGCTTGCAGCACCACCGCCTCCGGCGCGAAGCGCTCGAGCGCGCGCGGCCACACCGCGTCGAACGCGAGCAGGAACTCGGCGTCGTTCGCGCCGCGCGGCAGCGGCAGGTTGACCGCCTGCCGGTCGTCGAGCCCGCCGCCGGCGAAGGGATAGGCGTAGCCGGTGTCCATGTGCAGCGACAGCAGCAGCACCCCGGGGTCGGCGCCGAGCAACTCGGCCACGCCGTCCGGGTAGTGCGCGTCGAGGTCGACGTACAACACGCGCAGCCCTGCCGCGCGCAGGCGCAGCACCGCGAGCGCGGGGTCGTTGAAATAGCAAAAGCCCTGTGCGCGCCCGGACCGCGCGTGGTGCATGCCGCCCGCCGGATTGAACGCGCGCCGTCCCGCGAGCGCCTCCTCGGCCGCCTGCAGGCTGCCGCCGGCCGCGGTCGCCGGGCGCGTGAACACGTCTGCGAACCAGGGATTCTCCAGCACGCCCAGCGCATAGCGCTCGCGGTCCGCCTGCGCCACCTCGCGCGCGTCCTCGGCGCGGCGAACCGCGGCGACGTAGTCCGGATCGTGCAACGCCGCCAGCTCCTCGTCAGTGGCGCAGCGCGCCTCCAGATACTCGCCCTCGGCGAGCAGGCCGCAGGCCTCGGCGAGCCGATGCGCGAGCGAAACGCGCGGGATGGCGAGCGGGTGGTTGCGGCCGTAACCGCGCGAGGCGAAGCGCGGCGAAGAGATGAAGCGCGCCGTCACGCCGCGATTCTTCCCTCTTTGACGCAGCGCGTACGCACGTAGAGGTAGAGGTGGCGGGCGAGCCGGATCGCCATCTTCTCGGGCACCGCCGGCAGCGCGTCGGCGCGGCCCGAGGCGAGGCAGTTGCGGTAGTAAATCAGCTCGCGCAGGTTATCGCGGATCGCGTTCCAGGTCGGGTCGCCTTTCACCAGGATCTTGAACGCCTCGAGCAGGTCCGCGTCCATCGCAGGCAGTGGCTTGCCGCCTTCAGCCGCGACGTAGGCGCGCACCAGCGCGAGCGCGGCGCCACTCGCCGCCTCGAGCGCAGGCTCGAGCGCGAGCGGCTCGCCCGCGGCGAGCTTTCGCTCCCAGACGGCAATCTCTGCATCGATGCGCTCCAGTTCGCGTTGCATGCGTTATATTAGCGTCGACTTATGGAGATAGTCATGTCCAAACCGCTAGTCCGGATGGTGAAGCTCAACGGCCTGCAGTACAACGCGAACCGCGACCCGCAGGCGTACCGCCGCGCGGCGGGCGAGGCGTTTCGCCTCGAGGCGCTGCTCGACGGAACCGGAGAGGCGCAGTGCACGGTGAGCGACGAGCGCGGCGGCGTGCTGGCCGAGACGCGTGTCGCGCGCCCGGGGCGCTTTTCCTGCGCACTGAAGTTCGACCAGCCCGGCTCGCGCCTGGTGACGCTGCGCGTCAGCGCGGGCGAAAGCGCGTTTGCGCAGACGCTTCGCCTCGATACGCTCGCGTCGGCGCACTAGCCGCCGGCGACGGTGCGGCGCGCCAGCAGCAGGTCGCTCCAGGCCTTGGCCTTGTCCGGAAGGTTGCGCAGCAGATAAGCCGGGTGGTAGGTCACCACCAGCGGCACGCCCGCGTAGCGGTGCACGCGCCCGCGCAGGCTGGCGATGGTGGCGTCGCTGCCGAGCAGCGTCTGCGCGGCGAAGCGCCCCATGGCGACGATGATCTTCGGCTGGATCAGCGCGATCTGCCGCAGCAGGAACGGGGTGCAGCGGTCGACCTCCCCGGGCTCGGGGTTGCGGTTGCCCGGCGGGCGGCACTTGAGCACGTTGGCGATGTAGACGTTCTCGCCGCGCGCGAGCCCGATTGCGGCGAGCATGTTGTCAAGCAGCCTGCCGGCCTGGCCGACGAAGGGCTCGCCGAGGCGGTCCTCTTCCGCGCCCGGCGCCTCGCCCACCAGCAGCCAGTCGGCCTCGCGATCGCCCACGCCGAGCACGGTCTGGGTGCGCGACGTGTGCAGCGCGCAGGCGGTGCAGGCGGGAACTTCGCGCTCGAGACGGATCCAGTCCGATTCCTCCGTTGCGGGAGCTTCGGTCTTCCGTTTGAGCCGCCAGACGGGCGCGAGGCCCATCTCCTTCAGGATCGCCAGCCGCCGATCGCTCATAGCTCGAGCGAATACACGAATGCGTCCTCGCGCCCGTTCTGCGCGGGATAGTAGCCGCGGCGCACCGCGATGCGACAGAAGCCGTGCCGCGCGTACAGCGCGATCGCGGCGAGGTTACTCGGGCGCACTTCGAGAAAAAGGCTCCGCGCTCCGCCCTCGCGCGCGATGCCCATCGCCTGTCGCAGCAGCGCCGTGCCGTGGCCGCGGCGCTGATGCGCCGCTGCGATCGATAGGTTGAGCAGATGCGCCTCGCCCGCGGCCACCATCAGCACGAAATAGCCGATCAGCTCGCGCTCCAGGCGCAGCGCCCGGCAGTGGTAGCCGGCGCGCACCGCGTCGGCGAAGTTGCCGCGCGTCCAGGGATGGGAATAGACCGTGCGCTCGATGGCGACGACCTGCGCCAGGTCGGCCTCGCGCATCGGCACCAGCTGCAGGACTTGTTTCGGAACCGCACTCATCTGCTTTCGCGCTCCCGCTTCGTGAGCGCCACCTTGTCGCGCAGGTAGTGCGGCGCGGCAAGCGCTGCGTCGATGCCATGCCCCGCCGCCAGCCGCGGCGCCGCGAGACGCGCCACCGCGACCGCGCTCGGGTGCACGTCGGTGCTCACCCGGGCGAGCAAGACGCCGAACCTGCCGCGCAGCGCCTCGCCGTAGGCTGCGAAGCCGTTGCCGCATCCCTGCCAGCCTTCGCCCTCGGGCAGCGCCGCCGCCACTGGCGCGACGCACTGCGCCTCGATCACTTCGCGCCAGCCCTCGGGCGTACGCTCAAGCGCCGCATAATACACTTCGTGCATGCGCGCATCGAGGCACACCACCGCGCGCTGCGCGCCCGACTCCTCGGCCACCGCCTCGAGCGTCGACACGCCGAGCACCGGGATGCCGCGCACCAGCGCGAGGCCCTGGGCGACGCCGCAGGCGATGCGAAGGCCGGTGAACGCCCCCGGCCCGGCGCCGAAGGCGACCGCATCGAGCGCGCCCGCGCGCAAGCCGCGCTGCGCCAGCAGCCGCTCCAGCATCGGCAGCACAAGCTCGCCATGGCGATGGCCGGCGCGGCGCTCGAGCGCGGCGATCTCGCCGCCCGCCCACAGCGCCACTGAGCACCACTCGCCGGAAGTCTCCACCGCTGCGAAATTCATCGGGCGCCATTCTATCGCCTGCTAGAATTTCGGCCTTCGTGAAGGAGGCGACATGGCCAAGCACAGCATCGCAGTCATTCCCGGCGACGGCATCGGCAGGGAAGTCATCCCCGAGGGCATCCGCGTGCTCGAGGCCGTGGGCGCCAAGTACGGCGTGCAGTTCGAGTGGCAGGAATTGCCCTGGAGCTGCGACTGGTACAAGCAGCACGGCAAGATGTGCCCCGACGACGCGCCGCAGATCCTGCGCAAATTCGACGCGATCTATTTCGGCGCCGTGGGCGACCCGACCATCGTTCCCGACCACATCTCGGCCTGGGGCCTGCTGATCAACTTCCGCCGCTGGTTCGACCTCTACGTCAACCTGCGTCCGGTGCGCCTGTTCGAAGGCCTGCCCTGCCCGCTCGCGGGTCGCAAACCCGGCGACATCGACTACATGGTGATCCGCGAGAACACCGAGGGCGAGTACGGCAACGTCGGCGGGCGCATCTACGAGGGCACCGAGCGCGAGATCGTGACCCAGCAGGCGGTGTTTAGCCGCAAGGGCGTCGACCGCATCATGAAG
>Ga0210077_1000154_pt1 | contig 32930 bp, 33 predicted proteins | sample RushMan_CattailN_5_FD_185556 | JGI IMG/M metagenome (GOLD analysis project Ga0210077, IMG submission 185556) | Wetland microbial communities from San Francisco Bay, California, USA, that impact long-term carbon sequestration -... | ecosystem: Environmental > Aquatic > Marine > Wetlands ... | reverse complement strand
CAAAGGCGGCGTGCGTGAGCGGCCTCAAGCGTGCCTTTCACGAGCTCGACGCCGCAAAGGCCAGGGGTCTCGGCGGAACCTGGGAGATCACCAAGGCGGCGACCCTGCTGTCCGGCGCCAAGATCCAGTCCGAGTTCGGCAAGTATCCGAACTGCATCGACAAGGTGCGCCGCGCGCGGGCTTACATCGCCCGCTCAAGTAAAAAGTAGAGGCGCGACGCCCTCGGGCAGCGGTACGCGCGCGGCGTTGAGCACCATCGAGATCGCGCCGTAGTAGCCGCAGGTGCCGATCAGATCGACGACGCCGCGCTCGCCGAAGCGCTCGAGCGCGGCGCTCCACGCGGCGTCGCTCACCTGCTTCGTCTCGTGCAGCTCGCGGCAGAAATCGTACACCGCGGCCTCGTCCGCCTGCATCGCGGCCGGGCGGCGGCCCTCGGCGATCGCGTCCGCGACCGCGGGCGCGAGCCCCGCCTTTTCGGCCAGCCTGCGGTGCGCGTACCACTCGTACTGCGCGCCCCAATGCCGCGCGGTGACCAGGATCGCAAGCTCGGCGAGCGCGGACGGCAGCGAGCTCTCGAATCGCACGTAGGCGCCGAGCCTTTGCATCCTGTCGGCGAGCTCCGGGCTGCGCAGAAGCGCGTCGAACGGCCCGCGCAGCGCGCCGCGCGGACCCGAGACGATGCCCTCGCGCGCGCGGCGCTGCGCCTCGCTCAGCTCGGATTCCGGGATCGGCGGCAGGCGCGGCGGTGCATTCATCGTGGTCTCCCTGACTCGGGGAGACCATTCTAGTCGTCAGTTGCGCGGGTCGTTGTAGTAGGTGGCGTGAGCCCTCGGTGTGTGGGACCCGTACCACGCGGCGAGGTCGCGGATGTCCTGGTCCGAAAGCTGCTCCGCGAGTGTGCGCATGTTGTCGCCCGGGCGCTTGCCGGTCTTGTAAGCGAGCATGCTCCTGATGAAATAAGCCGTCGGTTGGCCGGATATCCTCGGAATCCACTGGACATCCGCGATTTGCACCTTCGCAATGCCCCTGTTGCCGTTGCCGTCCGGCCCGTGGCACAGGGTGCACTGCCATGACTCGGCCAATTTCTTCCCCGCGGCGGCATCTCCGCCGGCTTGCCCGAAGGCGAGCGGCGGAATCGCGACGCAGGCGACGAACGTAAGAGCGAATTTGATCATGGGCGTTCTCCCTTGAGGCTGACGGACACTGTGCGTGCCGGGGCCTTGACCTGTCCTCAAAACTCGTCGAAGCTTTCTCGAAGCTTTGATCAAATCCGGCGCCGGGGGGCTGTCATGGGCGTGGATGAGCTCGGGTCGCGGCGAGCGCCGTCTGCCGCGGTGCGATTCGGGGAGTTCCGGCTCGACCCGGTGCGCGCGGAGATCACGCGACTGGGCCGGCCCGTCACCCTGCGGCCCAAGACCTATGCCCTCCTGAACGTGTTCGCGGCCAGCCCCGACCGGGTGCTGGGCAAGGACGAGCTCCTGGCCGCTCTGTGGCCGAACGCGGTAGTCGCCGAGGGTTCGCTCTCGCAGTGCGTGACCGAGCTGCGGGCGGCGCTGGGGGATTCCGGCGAAACCCTGATCAAGACGGTGCCGCGGCAAGGCTACCGTTTCGACGCAGAAGTGCTTCCTGATCCAGTACCGTCGGCCTTAGCGTATCAGGACAAGCCCTCGATCGCGGTGCTGCCGTTCCAGAACATAGGCGGCGACCCCGAGCAGGAATATTTCGCCGACGGGCTCGCGCAGGAAATCATTACTGCGCTCTCGCGCCTGCGTTCGCTGTTCGTCATCGCGCGTAACTCCAGCTTCGCCTACAAGGGCAGAGCGGTGGACGTCAAGCAAGTCGGCCGCGAGCTCGGCGTTCGTTACGTGCTGGAGGGCAGTGTACGAAGAGTTGAAAACCGGGTCCGTATTGCTGGGCAGCTGGTCGATGCGTCGACCGGGGCGGACATCTGGGCGGACCGCTTCGACGGCGAGCTGGAGGACATCTTCGAATTGCAGGATAAGATTACCGCGGGCGTCGTGGTCGCAATCTGGCGCAAGCTGGAAAGCGCCGAGATCGAACGCGCGAAGCGCAAGCCGACCGGGAGCCTGCACGCCTACGATTATTACCTGCGAGGCTTGGCGCGCTATTACCGGTTCGACAGGCAGGAGCGCTATGCCGACGCCTTGCGGCTGTTCCGGCAGGCGATCGAGCAGGACCCTGAGTTCGCGGCGGCGTACGCGAGGGCTGCCGGCTGCTACGCCATGCGCAAGGGGAACAGCTGGATGACGGACCCCGGAACCGAGGAGCGCGAGACGGAGCGGCTGGCCCGGCGGGGGGTGGAACTGGGCGGAGACGACGCACACGTGCTCGGCAGCTGTGGCTGGGCGATGGCCTATGTCGTCGGCGATCTCGATGGCGGCGCAGCCCTTGTCGAGTCGGCGCTCGCGCTTAATCCGAATCTTCCCGAGGCGTGGCTGTGGGCCGGCTGGGTCAAGATGTATCTTGGCGAGCCGGACCAGGCCGTGGCCCGCCTCGATCGCGCGCAGCGCCTCAGTCTGATCGGGCTGCGCACCTTGGGTTTGCGATTCACCATGGCGCACGCCCACTTCTTCGCCGGCCGCTACGAAGAGGCAGCGTCGTGGGCGGCGATGGGACTGCAAAACCGTCCCGAATTCCAGCCTTGCCTGCGCATCGACGCCGCGAGCAACGCGCTGGCGGGACACCCGGCGCAGGCGCGGAAGTCGATGACAAGATTGCGCGAGCTGTATCCGACGCTGCGGCTTTCCAATCTCAAGGACGTCATCGGACCGTACCGCCGGCCGGAGGATATTGCCAAATACGAGGAGGGACTGCGAATCGCGGGACTGCCGGAATGAGCGTGCGTGTGGCGCGCTGCGGCTGCGCTGTTGTATAAGTGTCTCTTCGGCAGAAGGAAGAATCTGACATGCGAATTGCTACCATTTTCGTACTCGCACTTTTCCTCGGCGCCGCGGCAGGCTGCGCCGGCAACCCGACCAGCTCGCAGGCGGATCAGTGCGAGAGCGGTCTGAGGGTGGCTTACAGGGAGCTGGATTTCGCCAAGGCCAACGGTTTCGACGGCACGGTGGAATATTCGAAGGCGGCCGGCCTGCTGACCGCGGCGAAGGTCCAGCAGCAGTTCGGCAAGTATCCGAACTGCATCGAGAAGGTCGAGCGCGCGCGGGCCTACATTGTGAAATCGAGACAGAGCGAGAAGAGGTGAGCGAGTCCGGCCAGTGGGCGTTCCCGGAGGAGCTGCAGCCGCGGCCGGCCGAGCTCGGCTTCGACCTGGGCAGGACGCTCGACTCGGTGGTGATGCTGCGCAGCGAGATTCCCGAGGAGGCCTTCACCGCGCAGATTCTGGGCACCGAGCGCGCCGGCAGCGGGGTGGTGATCGGCGATGGCCTGGTGCTCACGATCGGCTACCTGATCACCGAGGCGAGCACGGTGTGGCTGGCCAGCAACGCAGGGCAGGTGATCGGCGCTCACGTGCTCGGCTACGACCAGGCTAGCGGCTTCGGCCTGGTGCAGGCGCTGGGCCGCCTCGACGCGCCGGCGCTCGCGCGCGGGACGGCGTCCTCCTGCGGGGTGGGCGACAGCGTGATCGTGGCCGGCCACGGCGGGCGCGCCCACGCGCTGCAGGCGCGCGTGTTCGCCAAGCGCGAGTTCGCGGGCTACTGGGAATACCTGCTCGAAGAGGCGCTGTTCACCACGCCGGCGCACCCGCTCTGGGGCGGATCGGCGCTGATCGGCGCCGACGGGCGGTTGATCGCGCTCGGCTCGCTGTTCGTGGAAGAGCTCGTCGGCGAGCGCAAGGTCGAGGGCAACATGGCGGTGCCGATCGACTTGCTGGAGCCGATCCTGGACGACCTGCTCAAGCTCGGCCGCGCCGACCGCCCGGCGCGGCCCTGGCTCGGGCTTTACGCGACCGAGCTCGAGGGGCGGCTGGTGGTCGCCGGGCTGGCCCAGGGCGGCCCGGCGACCAGGGCGGGGCTGCGGGTCGGCGACACCCTGGCGGAGGTCGCCGGCCAGCCGGTGACGGGGCTCGCAGACCTGTTCCGCAAGGTCTGGCGGCTCGGCGCCGCCGGGATCTCGGTCCCCCTGACCGTGGCGCGCAACGGCCGTCGGCTGGAGGTCAGCCTGGCCTCGGCCGACCGCAGCGACCTGCTCATCAAGCCCCAGCTCCACTGAATGGAGGTTGTCCCGGCGCAAGGATTTGGCATTGCCTGACGGACCCGACCGGCCTACAATTTGAACAATGGTTCAAGTTTTGAATCGTGGTTCGACACGGGTCCAGCGCCGCAGCGAGGCGCGCCGGATGGAGATCCTGCGCGCCGCCTCGCGCGTGTTCCGCCGCCGCGGCGTGGCCGCGGCGGGGATGCGCGAGATCGCCGAGGAGGCCGACGTGTCGCCCGGCATCCTCTATTACTACTTCAGCGGCAAGGATGAGATCCTGCTGTTTTGCCAGGAGCGCACGCTCGAGCACATGCTCGCCGCGGTCGATGCCGCGCGCGCGCTGCCGGCCTCGAACGCCGAGCGCCTCGGCGGGGTGCTGCGCACCCACGTGCACGCGATGCTCGACGAGCTGGAGGGCGCGACCGCTCACCTCGAGGTGGAGGCGCTGCCCGAGGCGATGCGCGGGCCCGTGATGCAGAAACGCGACCGCTACGAGCGCGCCGTGCGCGCGCTGGTCGCCGAAGGCATGAAGCGCGGCGAGTTCGCCAAGGCGGACGCCGCGCTCGTCACCCGCGCCATGCTCGGCGCGGTCAACTGGAGCGCGCGCTGGTACCGCCCCGACGGTCCGCAGACCTCGGCCGAGGTCGCGCAGTCGCTCTCCGATTATCTCGTCAAAGGACTGATGAAATGAGCGCCGTTCCGGATCGTGTTCACATGACGCTGCGCGTCAACGGCGAGGACCTGCCGGTCTCGTTCGCGCCCTACAAGACGCTGCTCGAGGTGCTGCGCGAGGACCTCAACCTCACCGGCACCAAGCACGGCTGCGAGCTCGGCGAGTGCGGCGCCTGCGCGGTGCTGGTCGACGGCCAGCCGCTGCTGTCCTGCCTCGAGCTGGCGGTCGATTGCGAGGGGCGGGAAATCCAGACCGTCGAGGGGCTCGCCAACGGCACCGAGCTGCATCCGCTGCAGGCGGCGTTCGCCGACGTCGGCGGCTCGCAGTGCGGCTACTGCACCTCGGGCATGCTGATGACCGCCAAGGCGCTGCTCGACAAGGACCCCGCGCCGAGCCGCGAGAAGATCAAGGAAGCAATCGCCGGCAATCTCTGCCGCTGCACCGGCTACCAGCAGATCTGGGAGTCGATCGAGGAGGCGGCGCGCGTCATGAGGGAGGCCAAGCCATGAACGCACCCGAAAAGCCGCTCGCCAAGAAGCGCTTCGACACCATCGGCAAGCCGCGCCGCCGCGTCGACGGGCGCGCCAAGGCGACCGGCCAGCTGCGCTTCGCCGACGACCTGGTGCTGCCGCGCATGCTGCATTGCAAGCTGCTGCGCTCGCCGCATCCGCACGCCGAGATCGAGTCGATCGACGTTTCGCGCGCGCAAGGCTACCCCGGCGTGCACCTGGTGCTCACCGGCGCGGATTTCCCCATTCCCTACGGCATCATGCCGGTGTCGCAGGACGAGAACGCGCTCGCCGTCGAGCGCGTGCGCTACGTCGGCGACCCGGTCGCGGCGGTGGTGGCGATCGACGAGCAGACCGCGGGCGAGGCGCTCGGTCTGATCGAGGTCAAGTACCGCCCGCTGGCGACTATCGCCAGCCCGGAGGAGGCGCTCGCCAATCCCGAGCCCCGCATCCACGACTACGGCGAGCAGGGCAACATCCACCGCAACCAGTCCTACGAGTTCGGCGACGTGGACGAGGCGCTGGCGAAGTCGGACCACGTGTTCGAGGACCTGTTCTTCTACGAGGGCAACACCCATCTGCCGATGGAGCAGCAGGCCTCGCTCGCCTCGATCGAAGGCGACGGCAAGCTGCTGCTCTCGAGCAGCACGCAGAACCCGCACTACCTGCATAGACAGCTTTCGCGCGTGCTGCAAATGCCGGCGGCGCACATCCGCGTCATCGCGACGCCCAACGGCGGCGGCTTCGGCGGCAAGTGCGACCCCGGCAACCACGAGTTCGTGGTGTGCAAAGCGGCTCTGGTGCTCGGCCGGCCGGTCAAGATCTGCCTCACGCGCGAGGAAGTGTTCTACCAGCACCGCGGCCGCCACCCGGTGCTGATGAAGTTCCGCACCGGCGTGACGAAGGACGGCAGGCTCACCGCGATGCACCTGCAGACGCTGCTCGACGGCGGCGCCTACGGCTCGCACGGGCCGGCGAGCACCTTCTACACCGGCGTGCTGACGCCGGTGACCTACGAGCTGCCGCGCTTCAAGTTCGAGGCCTGCCGCACCTTCACCAACAAACCCGCCTGCGGCCCCAAGCGCGGCCACGGCACGCCGCAGCCGCGCTTCGGCCAGGAAGTGCAGCTCGACAAGATCGCCGAAAAGCTCGGGCTCGACCCGGCCGAGCTGCGCCTGAAGATGGTGACCAAGGCCGACTCGCTCACCGCGAGCTGGCTGCGCATCGGTTCGACGGGCCTGGCCGAGTGCATCCGCAAGGTGGTCGAGATGTCGGGCTGGAAGGAAAAGCATGGCAAGCTGCCGCCCGGGCGCGGGGTCGGCCTCGCCTGCTCGAGCTACATGTGCGGCGCCGGCGTGTCGATCTACTGGAACAAGATGCCGCACTCGGGCGTGCAGCTGCTGCTCGACCGCAGCGGCCAGGTGACCGTGTACTGCGGCGCGACCGAGCTCGGCCAGGGCTCGGACGACGTGCTCGCGGCGCTGGTCTCGGAGGCGCTCGGCATCGACCCGGGCTTCGTGCGCTGCGTCACCGGCGACACCGGGATCACGCCGATCGACCTCGGCTCGTACTCGAGCCGCGTCACCATCATGATGGGCAACGCCGCGCTGCAGGCCGCCGGACGCGTGCGCGAGCAACTGGCCGCGGCCGCCGCCGAGACGCTCGACACGCTGCCCGACCGGGTCGCCTTCTCGCAGGGGCGCGTGTTCGCCGCCGAGGACCCGAACAAGTCGATGAGCTTCGTCGAGGCGGTGGCGCTGGCGGAAGCGAAGTTCGGCACCCTCGGCGCGGTCGGCTCGTACTCGCCGCCCAGGGCGCCGGGGCGCTACAAGGGCGCCGGCGTCGGGCCGTCGCCGGCCTACAGCTTCTCGGCCTGCGTCATCGAGACCGAGGTCGATCCGGCCACCGGCTGGGTCACGGTGCCCAAGATCTGGATCGCGCACGACATCGGCCGCGCGCTCAACCCGGTGCTCGCGCGCGGGCAGGTGATCGGCGGCGTGTACATGGGGCTGGGCGAGGCGCTGATGGAGGCGCAGGTATTCCGTCGCCTGCCGGCCAAGCTCTCGGGCGCGCTGGTGCACCGCACGCCGTCGATGCTCGAGTACAAGAGCCTGACGTCGCTCGACATGCCCGAGGTCGAGGTGGCGCTGATCGAGGACCCGGACCCGAACTGCCCCTACGGCGCCAAGGAAGTCGGCCAGGGGCCGCTGCTGCCGGTGATGCCGGCGCTGGCGAACGCGGTGTTCGATGCGCTCGGAGTGCGCATCGACGAGGTGCCGATCACGCCCGACAAAGTGCTGCACGCGCTGGAGAAGAAGGCCAAGGGCGAGGCGCCGCGCGTCGGTCCCGAGAGCTTCCCCGCGGTGCCGTACCCGGCGCCGATGTTCGTCCTGCCTCCCTCCGAAGGCGGCGACGGCAACGAAACCAAGCGCGAGGAGAAAGCCGCATGATGCGCCTGCCGTGGTTCGATTTCCGCACGCCGCGCTCGGTCGCCGAGGCGGCGAAGATCCTCGCCGCCGAAGGCCCGCAGGCGATGCTGATCGCCGGCGGCACCGACCTAGTGCCGAACATGAAGCGGCGCCACCAGACGCCGGCGACGCTGGTGTCCTTGCGCAGGGTTGCAGAGCTGCGCAAGTTGAACGGTTCCCTGGGAGCCGGTTTGACGCTCACCCAGATCGTCGATTCGCCCCTGATACGGGAGCGTTACCGCGCCCTGTGGCAGGCGGCGGCGCAGATCGCCACCCCGCACCTGCGCAACATGGGCACGCTCGGCGGCAACCTTTGCCTCGACACGCGCTGCACCTACTACAACCAGAACTACGAATGGCGCCAGGCGATCGACTTCTGCCTCAAGAAGGAAGGCGAAACCTGCTGGGTGGCCACCGCGAGCAAGCGCTGCGTCGCGGTGTCCTCGACCGACAGCGCGCCCGCGCTGATCGCGCTCGGCGCGAAGGTGAAGCTGGTGTCCGCGTCCGGGGAGCGCGAGGTCTCGCTCGCGGACCTGTACCGCAACGACGGCATCGACTACCTGAGCCGCAAGGCGGACGAGATCCTGACCGAGGTGCTGCTGCCGGACGCCGAAGGCTGGCGCAGCACTTACTGGAAGCTGCGCCGCCGCGGCTCGTTCGATTTCCCGGTGCTTGGCGTCGCGGCTGCGATACGCTTTGGAAAAGACGATGTCATAGAAGAGGCAAGAATCGCCCTCGGCGCCGTCGCTTCGCGCCCGTTCCTGGTCGACAAGGCGGGCGCCGGCCTGGTCGGCAAGAAGCTGACCGACGACGTCATCGCCGAGACCGCGGCCGCGGTCGCCTCGCGCGCCAAGCCGATGGACAACACCGACCTCGACCTGTACTGGCGCAAGGAAGTGGCGGCCGCCTTCGCCGGCTACGCGCTGAAGGAGCTCCGCGGCGACGACATGCGCGCGACCCGCACCCGCGTCGCGAGGCAGTCTCTCGAGTAAACTAGCGGGAGGAATGAATACCCGCCACGTGAAGGTTGTTCTGTCGTTGCTGCTCGCCTGCGCCTGCGGCGCAGCGCGTGCCGCCCCCTTGCCGCATGCCGAACCGGTGCCTGGCGGCGTCGCGATCGTGCCGCTCGGTCTCGCGGGCGCGCGAGCCCCCCGCGCGTATTTCAACGGCGACCGGGTGATGGTGCGGAGGGACGGGCGCGAGTGGATTGCGGTGGTGGGCATTCCGCTCGGCGCGAAGCCGGGCGACTACGCGATCCGGGTACGTGGCGAGGGGCGCCGTGCCTTCGCGGTACAGGGAAAGCAGTACGCCGTGCAGCGGGTCACGATCGAGAACAGGCGCAAGGTCGACCCGACCGCGCTCGACATGAAGCGGATCCGGCGCGAGCACGCGATCATCGAGGCCACCCTCGACACCTGGCGTCCCGCGGCGCGGGTGCCGCTGCGCTTCGACCTTCCGGTGCGCGGCCCGGTGAGCAGTCCGTTCGGCCTGCGGCGCATCTTCAACGGCGAGCCGCGCGCGCCGCATAGCGGCATCGACATCGCGGTGCCCGCCGGAACGCCGATCCGCGCCCCCGCGCCCGGCCGCGTCGCCGCGGTGGGCGGCTTCTTCTTCGACGGCAACATGGTGATGCTCGACCACGGCCAGGGCCTGGTCACGCTGTACGGCCACATGGAGAAGATCCTGGTGAAGAAGGGGCAACAGGTGAAGCGCGGCGAGGTGATCGGGCTCGTCGGCCAGACCGGGCGAGCGACCGGGCCGCACCTGCACTGGGGCGTGAGCCTGAACAACGCGCGGGTCGATCCCACGCTGTTCCTGTCGCACGAGTCGCTCGCGAAGCTGGGGGAAAGATAGGGGCGGCCTGCAGGACGCTGTGTCTTTGCTCGATGCTGGCATGCGCTGCCGCCGTGCCGGCTCGCGCCGAAAGTCTACAGCTCGAATTCGGCTATACCGCGGATGTGATCGGGGTCGTCTCGGGCGGGATCCAGCGCGGTGCCGCCTATGAGGGGCGCGCCGACCTCTCGCTCGACGCCGACCTTGGCGAGCTGGCCGGCTGGACGGGGACGCGGTTGCACGCGACCGCTTATCAGATCCAGGGCTACGCGGTGTCCGAGCACTACCTCGCCAACATCATGACGGTGAGCAACATCGAGGCGCATCCGACCGCGCGGCTGTACGACTTGTGGCTGCAGAAGGAGCTCGGCGGCGGTGCGTCGCTGCGCGCGGGCCAGATGGGCGCGGACGACGAATTCCTCGTCGCCGACACCGCGTCGGTCTTCATCAACGGGACCTTCGGCTGGGCGCCGATCGCCGCCGCCAATCTGGTCCACGGCGGTCCGGGCTACCCGCTCGCCTCCCCGGGAATCCGGCTGCGTATCGAGCCGAGAGCCGACGCCGCGCTGCTGCTCGCGGCATTCGCGGCCGACCCGACGGGAGGCGGCTGCGCGGGTGCGGCACAGCTCTGCGACCGTTACGGCACCACCTTCAGCACCCGCGGCGGCACGCTCTGGATGAGCGAGCTGCAGCTCGCAGGCGGCCGCTACAAGCTCGGCGGCTGGTACGAGAACGGCACTTTCGTGGACAAGCGCGGAAACGGCGGGCTGTACGCGATCGCCGATCGCGAGCTGTGGCGCGCGGCCGGGCGGGAGGTGCACGGATTCGTACGCATCGGCGCGGCGCCGCCCACGCGGAGCCGGGTTAGGTCATACGTGGACGCCGGGCTGAGCGAGCAGGGGTTGTTCGCCGGGCGCCCGCGGGACACGCTCGCGCTGGCGGCGGCGCACGCGCAGCTGAGCGACGGTTCCGAATCGGTGCTCGAGCTGACCTACCGAGCGCCGGTGACGCCGCACCTGACTTTGCAGCCCGATCTGCAGTATGTCGTCCAGCGCGGGACTGACATTCCAAACGCTTGGGTCGTCGCGCTGAGGGCGAACGTCCGGTTCTGACGCTCCTGCCCGCGCGTTACATCGCTGCCAGCGCGGCGTCGAGCCCGGGAACCTTCTCGCGCAGCGCGTCGAGTGCAACCGGCCCGTCCCCGATGCCGAGGGCGCGTATTCCGCTTGCGTCGCGCACGATCAGTGCGACAGGCTCTTTGAGCGCCGTGACCCACGCGAGGCCGGCGCTCCGCCCGGCGCTCAGCACGACGCGTTCGATCGGCAGCAGGATCGCCGGGCCGACGGGGACCGGCGCGCCGGCGCGGAATGTCTCGTCGCAGCGGCCGTTCTCAGGCATGGCCCCAAATCAGTGTGCGCCACGCGCGCAGCGACGCGGGCGAGAGTCCGAAGGCGATCGCCAGCGCCAGTAGCTGCAGCGGAATCACCCGCAGCAGGCCGGCGCAGTGGAACTCGAACGTCGGATCCATGAACTCCGGCTCGATCTGCACCTCGACGTCGCGCAGATTGCCCGCCGCCGCGTTGAGCGGGCCAACGAGCGCCCACAGTCGACCGGTGTCGGCCGGGTCGCCCAGACCCACACGCATGCGCAGGCTCACGTCGCGCGGATGGGTCGCTGCGACGAGGTCCCCGAGCAGGCGAACCACCCGGCGGCGAAACGCCCTCTGTCGCAGAACCGCGAGCACGGGTTTGCGGGCGCCGCGCTTGCGGGCCTTTGCTCGCGGCTCTGGGCGGCTGTTCGCGGGTCCGGCAGTGCCCGGAATTGGAACGGCAAACCGCACCAAGCCGAACAGCCAGCGCACGGAGATCCGGCCCCCGAACGCCTCGACGCGCTGGAAGCGAAACGCCACCGCGACCGGCACCGCGAGCAGCAGCGCGAGGGCGAGCAGAACGGCGGCCGCGAGCGCCATGTCCTGCGCGGGCCGCCCTCAGGCGCCGGGCGGCGACTTGGCCGCCGCGACCTTGCCGGCGACGTCCACGACCTTTTCCATCAGCGAGGCGGTGCCGCCTTTCACGCTCTCGAGTCGCACACCGTCCTTGTTGACGATGATGAGCGCGACCGGCTTCACCCCGCCTCCGGCGCCAGTGCCGCCGCCGTTGCCGGCGCCTTTCTTGGGGTCGTTACCTTCGCCTGCGCCGACGCCGAAGCCGAAACCGACGCTCACTAGGGGGATGAGAGTGTTGCCCTCGGCCGTAATCGGCTCGCCGACCACGGTCTTGGAATTGAGCATGCGCTCGACTTCGCCTATGGCCTTGCCGAACAGGTTTTCGAAGTCTTTCATGGTGGCCTCCTGCCGGTATTAGAAGGCAGGCCCTGCGCGGCATCTTGACTTACGTCAAGCGAGGTCCCGCGCGCTAGTGACCGAGGATCTGGCTCAGGAAGAGCTTGGCGCGGTCGGTCTTCGGCGCGGAGAAGAATTCCTCCGGCTTGCCGGTCTCGACGATCTCGCCGCGGTCCATGAACACGACCCGGTCGGCGACCGTGCGGGCGAAGCCCATCTCGTGGGTGACCACCAGCATCGTCATTCCCTCCCGCGCGAGCTCGATCATCACGTCGAGCACCTCCTTGATCATCTCCGGGTCGAGCGCGGAGGTGGGCTCGTCGAACAGCATCACCTTGGGCCGCATCGCGAGCGCGCGCGCGATCGCCACGCGCTGCTGCTGGCCGCCCGAGAGCTGGGCGGGGTACTTGTCGGCCTGCTCGGCGATGCGCACCCGATTGAGCAGCTGCATCGCCAGCTCCTCGGCCTCGCGCTTGGGCATGTGCCGCACCCAGGTCGGCGCCAGGGTCAGGTTCTGCAGCACCGTCAGGTGCGGAAAAAGGTTGAACTGCTGGAACACCATGCCGACCTCGCGCCGGATGGCCTCGATCGCCTTGACGTCGTCGGCCAGCTCGATGCCGTCGACCACGATCGTGCCGCGCTGGTGCGACTCGAGCCGGTTGATCAGGCGCACCATGGTCGACTTGCCCGAGCCCGAGGGGCCGCAGATGACGATCTTCTCGCCCCGCGCGACCGAGAAGTCGATTCCGCGCAGCACGTGGAACTCGCCGAACCACTTGTCGACGCCGCGCATCTCGATGATCGGCCCGCTTGCGTCTCCGCTTTCCTTGGCCAAGTCAGTCCTCCCGCAGGATGTGTTTGCGTCCGCGCGACAGGTCGCGCTCGAGGCGCTGGCTGTACTTCGACATCGAGAAGCAGAACGCGAAGTAGACCAGCGCGGCGAACAGATAGGCTTCCATCCCGTAGCCGCTCCAGGCCGGCTCGTTGAGCGAGACCTTGACCGCGGTCAGCAGGTCGAACAGGCCGATGATCACCACCAGCGAAGTGTCCTTGAAGAAGGCGATAAAGGTGTTGACCAGCGGCGGGATCGAGATGCGCAAGGCCTGCGGCAGGATGATCAGCAGCATCTTGCGCCAGTACGACAGGCCGAGCGCCTCGGCGGCCTCGTACTGCCCCTGCGGGATCGCCTGCAGCCCGCCGCGCACCACCTCGGCCAGGTAGGCCATGGCGAACATGACCATCGCGATCTGGGCGCGCAGCAGCTTGTCGATCGTCAGGCCCTCGGGCAGGAACAGCGGCAGCATTACCGAGGCCATGAACAGCAGGCTGATCAGCGGCACGCCGCGGATCAGCTCGATGTAGAGCACGCAGGCCGTGCGCACCGCCGGCATGTTCGAGCGGCGGCCCAGCGCGAGCAGGACCGAGAGTGGAAACGCGGCCGCGATGCCGAAGGTGGCGAGGATGAGAGTCAGCATCAGCCCGCCCCAGCGCCCGTCGTCGACGTAGGGCAGGCCCGGCACGCCGCCCCACATCAGCGCGCCGATCAGCGCGAGGCCGCCGAGCCAGACCAAGGCGAGCCAGGGCCGCCAGCAGGCGCGCATGGCGCTGACGACGTACAGCGCGAGGAAGATCAGGATGCCGAGCCCCGGGCGCCACTGCTGGGCGTAGGGATAGGTGCCGAACAGGATGAAGCGGTGCTTCTCCACGATGAACGCCCAGCAGGCGCCGGCCGCGTTGCGGCAGATCGAGGGCTGCGGCGCGGTCCAGACCGCGTGCACGAACGCCCAGTCGAAGAACGGCGGCACCAGCCGCCAGGCCAGGTAGAGCAGCACCAGCGTGGTAAGCGAGCTCGGCACGCTGTAGAAGAGGTTGGCCCGCAGCCAGCGGATCGCGCGCGATCCCGTCATCTACGGGCCCCCCTGAGCGCGATCTTCTTGTTGTACCAGTTCATGAACAGCGAGATCGTCAGGCTGATCGTGAGATAGACCGCCATGATGATCGCGATCCCTTCTATCGCCTGTCCCGTCTGGTTCATGGTGGTGTTCGCGATCGACACCAGGTCGGGGTAGCCGATCGCCACCGCGAGCGAGCTGTTCTTGGTGAGATTCAGGAACTGGCTGGTCATGGGCGGCACGATCACGCGCAGCGCCTGCGGCAGGATCACCAGCCGCATCGCGCGGCGCGGGCGCAGCCCGAGCGCGTAGGCCGCCTCGAACTGGCCGCGCTCGACCGCCAGCACCCCGGCCCGCACGATCTCGGCGATGAAGGCGGCGGTATAGGTCGTGAGGCCGCCGAGCAGGGCGGCGAACTCCGGCGTCAGGGTCGCGCCGCCGGAGAAGTTGAAGCCCCGCAGCACCGGGCGCTCGAGGTGAAACGGCGCGCCGAAGGCGAGGTACACGATGAGCGGCAGGCCGAGCACCAGCGCGGTGCCGGCGGCAAGGGTGGGGAAGGGCTGCCCGGTGAGCGCCTGCCGCCGCCTGGCCCAGCGCGCGAGCCACCAGGCGCCGATCGCGCCCGCGACGAAGGCCACTGCCATCCAGGCGTGCGCCGGGTGGGCGTGCAGCACCGGCAGCGCGATGCCGCGGTTGCTGAGGTAGACGCCCGACACCGGCGAGAGCGCCTGGCGCGGTCCCGGCAGATTGTCCGATATGACCGTGTACCAGAAGAAAAGCTGCACCAGCAGCGGCACGTTGCGCAGCGTCTCGACGTAGCCCGCGGCCAGCTTCGACAGCATCCAGTTGTGCGACAGCCGCGAGAGGCCGATCAGGGTGCCGAGCAGCGTGGCGAGGACGATGCCGATCAGCGAGACGCGGAAGGTATTGAGAACCCCGACTTCCAGGGCGCGCAGGTAGGTGTCGGCCGCGCTGTAGGAGATCAGCGTGGTCTCGCCGATGGCGAAGCCTGCCTCGCGCTTCAGAAAGCCGAAGCCGCTCGCGATCTTGCGCGTCTCGAGGTTGTGCGCGGTGTTCGAGATCAGGAACCACGCGACCAGCCCGACCGCCGCCACCAGGAGAACCTGGTAGAGGACCGCGCGAACCCGCAGGTCGTGGAGCGACCACGACCTGCTCGGCCGGGGAGAGACGCTCACCTCAGCGGATTGGAGGGGCGTACAGGATGCCGCCGTGCGTCCACAGGTTGTTCAGGCCGCGCTTGAACCCGAGCGGCTTGAGGTTTCTCTCGAACGACTCGCCGTAGTTGCCGACTTCCTTGATGATGTTGTAGGCCCAGCGGTTGTCGACCCCCATCATCTTGCCCAGGTCGCCCGAGGTGCCGACGAAGCGCTGGATCGCCGGATTGGTGCTGTTCAGGTACTGGGAAATGTTCTGCGACGTCAGTCCCATCTCCTCGGCGTTGATCATCGCGAACAGCGACCACTTGACGATGTCGAACCACTGGTCGTCGCCCCGGCGCACCACTGGTCCGAGCGGCTCCTTGGAGATGACCTCGGGCAGGATTTCGTAGTCGGCCGGGTTGGGCGCGCGCGCGCCGCGGGTCGAGACCAGGCCGGAGACGTCGGTCGTGTACACGTCGCAGCGGCCGGAGAAGAAGGCGCTGGTGACTTCCTCCAACTTCTCGATCACGACCGGCTTGAACTTCATGTTGTTGGCGCGGAAGTAGTCCGCCAGGTTGAGCTCGGTGGTGGTGCCGGGCTGCACGCAGATGGTTGCGCCGTTGAGGTCCTTGGCGCTCTTCACGCCCAGCTTCTTCGGCACCATGAAGCCCTGGCCGTCGTAGTAGTCGACGCCGGCGAAGGTCAGCCCGAGATTGGTGTCGCGCGTGTAGGTCCAGGTGGTGTTGCGCGAGAGCAGGTCGATCTCGCCGGACTGCAGCGCGGTGAAGCGCTGCTGCGCGGTGAGCGGGGTGTAGTGCACCTTGCTCGCGTCGCCGAAGACGGCGGCCGCGACCGCGCGGCACACGTCGACGTCGAGCCCGTGCCAGACGCCTTTCGAGTCCGGCTGCGAGAATCCGGCCAGGCCGGTGTTCACGCCGCACTGAACATAGCCCTTGGCCTTGACCGCGGCCAGGGTCGATTCGGCGAATGCGCTGCCGGCCCAGGTGATCGCGAACGCAAGCGCGCCCGCCAAGACGGCGAATTTCCTCATGACGTTCCCCTCTGAATGTCGATGGACGGCCGGCGCGTGTCGTTCCGGCACCGGTTCCAGTCTAGACGCTAGCCGCGCGAGGAGGCAACCACGGCGGCAGCAGTCGCGCGAGCAGCCAGAGAGCGAACAGCGGGCCGAACAGGAGGAACAGGGATGTCAGGATTCCCTCGCGCCCGAGGAGCTCGGGCCGGTAGGTCAGCAAGCCCTTCATTGTCTTGGAGAGTTCCTGGCCTCCGATCACCACGTTCCAGCGCATCGCCAGCACTGCGATCATCAGCAGCGAGGCGGAGAAGACGAGCCATCCGACGTCGCGTGCGCCCGGCGTCTTGCGCGCGACGAGCGCGCTCAGCACCGCGAAGGCGACCACCGAGCACAGAGCCTGGATCAGCAGGCCGGAGCGGAGCGGGCCTTCGATCAGATGCTCGATCGTACCGATGCCCTCGCGCGCGCGGTAGAACATCTCGACGTACTCGAGTGCCTCGACCACCAGCGTCACGGTCAGGAATGCCCACATGACCTTGGCGAGCCCGCCCAGGCAGTCGCGCTCCAGCTCGACGCGCCGCGCCTTCCACACCGCGACGTACAGGATCGCGAGCAGCGCCACGCCGGAGACGATGGCCGACAGCAGGAAGATGATCGGCATCAGGTCGGACGACCACCACTCGCGCGATTTGAGCGAGCCGAAGATGAAGCCGACGTAGCCGTGCAGCCCCGCCGCGGAAGGAATGCCGATGATCGCGAGCGCGCGCGCCCAGCTGTGGTCCCAGGCGAGGGCGTTCGGCGAAACGTCGTCCGAACCGAGCGTCAGGGCGCGGTAGAACGGGCGCAGCGCGCCTCGCGCGGATCTCGCCATGGCGACGATGTCGGCGCGGAAGGCGAACCAGATCTCGAGCGCCAGCACGACGAGGTAGAACAGCGCAATGTAGCCGAAGGCCGCCATCGCGGAGGTCCAGTGCGGGGTGAGCACCGCGTGCAGGGCCCGTTCCGGGCGCCCGAGGTGGATCAGCAGCGACAGCGGCGCGAACAGCAGGAAGCACAGCGCGGTCAGCAGCGCGAAGCGGGCGATGGGCCGGAACTGCTGCATGCCGAACACGTGATACAGGCTCGAGACGATGAAGGCGCCCGCCACGAGCCCGGTGATGTACGGGTACACCACGATCAGCAGGCTCCACGGGATGACCGTTTCATTCGGATAGACGTAGCCGACGTAGGGTGCGGCGTGCGCGAACAGGTCCGGGGTCACGAGACGTCCTTGTTGATGCCGGTATAGAAGACCTGCGGCCCGTTGCCGGTCTCGGGCTTGAGCACCTCGACGCGCCGGCTGCGGATGAACCGGCTCACTTCGGCCTCGGGGTCGTTCAGGTCGCCGAAGATCCGCGCGTGGGTCGGGCAGATCTCGACGCACGCGGGCTCCAGCCCCTTCGTGATGCGGTGGTAGCACCAGGTGCACTTGTCGGCGACGCCTTTGCGCGGGTCGAGATACCTCGCGCCGTAGGGGCAGGCCTGCACGCAGTACTGGCAGCCGATGCAGTAGGTCTGGTCGATCAGCACGACGCCGTCCCTGGCCTTGAAGGTGGCGCCGGTCGGACAGACCTCGACGCAGGGCGGGTGCTCGCACTGGTTGCACAGCTTGGGCACGAAGAACGCCTGATCGACCTGCGCGTCCCGGTAACGGTCGTCGAAGCGGTACTCGCCGCCGGATCCGGCCGCCGCCACGTCGCGCGGATCGGACTGGCTGTCAATGCGCGGTTCGCGCGCGCCCTCGAGATAGGCGTAGCGCTCGACCCAGGTGCGGAAGTGGTTCGGATCGAGCGCCACGTCGTTCTCGAGCTTGCACGCCTCGACGCAGCGCAGGCAGCCGATGCAGCGCTCGCCGGCCACTGCGAACGCCCAGCGGTGCTTGGTCCAGTCGTAGCCGGCAATGGCCGGCTCGGAGGGCACAGCGGCGACCGAGGCGATCGCCTCGCCGATCAGCGCGTTCAGCCCGAAGGCCGCGCCGCCGAGCGCGACGGCGCCGCCGAGCAGGCGCAGGAACTCGCGCCGCTCCTTCGTGGTGTTGTCGTCTTTGTCCATGCCGGGCGATTCCCTAGCGTTGCGCCGTTTGCCGCGGCGGCGCGCAGGCGTGGCCGGCGAAAGCGCCTGCGGCAAGGGCCGCGTTCGCGTCGCCGAGGCCTTTGGCGATCACGGTCATGATCGCGTTCTTGCGTGCGCCGCTGCGGTAGGCCTGCAGCGCGCCGAGCAGATAGGCTTTGGACTGGCCGGCGAGGTTCGGCCATAGCGGATTCGTGCTGACGCCGTCGGCGCCGTGGCAGGCGGTACAAACGGACGCCGCCGTTTGCGCGACCGCAATCACGGGCGCTCCCCGGTCCGGGCGGCAGCCTGCGCTCGAGAAGTACGCCGCGAGGTTCCTGACGTCGGCCTCGCCGAGCATCTTCGCCATCGGCGCCATCATGGGATTGCTGCGCGCGCCGCTGCGATAGGCATCGAGCGCCGCGATCAGGTACTCCGCGTTCTGCCCGGCGAGGCGCGGCCCCGGCAGGTTCCCGCCGACGCCGCGGGCGCCGTGGCAGCCGGCGCACAACGCGGCCTTCGCTTCCCCGGCGGCGGCGTCGCCGCGCAGGGAGACTGGCACGGCGGCGCCGACGTACTGCTTCGGGGAATGAGGGTTGTGGCAGCTCCAGCAGGGTTTTGCGTCTCCGTGCGTGGCGAGCGCGATCTGGCGCTGCGCCGCCGGTCTGGCCGGATCCTTCGCGTGGCACTGCGTGCACAGGCGCGCGGTATCCGTCGGAACCGCGAGCGCCAGGCTCTTCGGGTGCTGCGGGCCGGTCGCCGAGTGCCGGAACATGCCCCTGTGGTCGCGCCCGCCCGCCGGTCCGTGGCAGACCTCGCACCTCACGACCTTGTGCAGGCTCGCGCTGTCGTGCACGCCGCTCGACCACTCGGCGTAGCGCTCGGCGTGGCACGAGCGGCAGGTCTCGGTGTCCTCGTACTTGGGCTTGTCGGAGGCGATTTCGGCCACCGCGTTGCCGCGGTAATGGCCGTAACGATAGAACGAGGCGGCCGTGAAATGCGACTTCGCCGCCAGGGCCGCGGCCGCGAGCGCTGCGATGAGCACGAGCAGGCGTGCAATGTGTTTCGGCATGGGGCGCGCGCGCTCAGCTGTGGAAGTCGAACTTGGCGACGATCGCGTGCGGCGAGCCGGGCTTGACGATGTGGACCGTCACCGTGTGCGGATTGGTGTCCGCGATCCGGAAGTAGTTGCCGAAGCTCACCGCGCGGCCGATCGCCATCGGATGCAGCGGCTTGGTCTCGCCCCCCATCACGGGGTCGGAGACCGTCGCCTTCACTTTGGCGTTGGTGATCCGCGCCCCGGAATTGCCGTCGAACAGCGAGACGCTGAGGTGGTAGTAGCCGTTGCCGCCGGGAATGCCGCCGTGCATGGTCGCTTCGGGCGAGGCCGGCTTCAGGTGCTCGGCGCGCAGGGCCGCGGCGGAGATGATACCGAGATAGATTCTCGTGCCGTCGACCAGCCGGTAGTCGCCGGCGGCCTGCGGGGCCGGTCCGGCCTGACCCGTCTCCTGCGTCTTGGCCGGGACGACGCCCTGGTTGAGCATGTAGATGATGGCGCTGCGGATCTCCGCGTCGCTCAGGTCGGCCATGCCCCCGCGCGGCGGCATCCCGCCGTGGCCCTGGATCGCCGAGCGGACCACGACGTCGAGCCCGAGCTTCGCGCGCGCGATCCACGCCTGGCGGTCGCCGATTTTCGGTGCGCCGCCGACGCCGGTGGCGTGGCATTTCACGCACTGCTCGCGCACGATCTGCTCGCCGCTGCGGGCCACCGGCGGGGCGGACTTGTCGATCGGCACCGCCCAGTGCCCGCCCGAGTGGTTGACCATGTAGGTGATCGCGAGCTCGATTTCGTGATCGCTCACGCCGGGGTTGCCGCCGTGCGCGGGCATCTTGCGGATGCCCTCGAGGGCGTGACGGGTGAGGCTGGTCAGGCCCTGCGCGGCGCGCGCGCTCCAGGCGCTGTCGTCGCCGATCCTGGGCGCGCCGTTGGCGCCGGTGGCGTGGCAGGCCGAGCACACCTGCTCGACTACCTGCTCGCCGCTGCGGGCAGCGGCCTGCGCCTGCTGCGGCGCGAGCAGCAGCGCCAGGGCGAACACGGCGACTGCGCTTGCGATTCTGGTTGCAGGGGTTGATCCGGTCATGGCGATCTCCCGTGACTTTGGCTGCGTTGATCACAGGATGCTCCCGCACTGCGAACCGGCGGATGACGCGCGCATTACATCTTTGTCATCTGCGCTATCGGGGTGCCTTATGATGCACACTCGCGATGCAGCGCGAGCTTCGAGGCGCGGAATGAAGCTTCTTATCGTCGAGGACGAACCCAAGACGGCGGACTACCTGAAGAAGGGTTTGGCCGAGGCCGGGTTCGTCGCGGATATCGCGCGGACCGGGAACGACGGCCTGCACCTGGCGCTTACCGAGCGCTACGACCTGCTGGTGCTCGATGTGATGCTGCCCGGGATCGACGGCTGGGAAATCCTGCGCGGCGTGCGCGCGGCGGGCAACGAGACGCCGGTGCTGTTCCTGACCGCGCGCGATCAGGTCGACGAGCGGGTCAAGGGCCTGGAGCTCGGCGCGGACGACTATCTCACCAAGCCGTTCGCTTTCGCCGAGCTGCTGGCGCGCGTGCGCGCGCTGGTGCGGCGAGGAGCCGGCGCCGGCAGCGTCGAAAGACTCGCGGCGGGCGACCTGGAGGTCGACCTGCTGCGGCGCCGGGTCGTGCGGGCCGGCAGGCGAATCGAGGTCACCGCCAAGGAATTCGCCCTGCTCGAGCTGCTCATGCGCCACCGGGGCGAGGTCCTGCCGCGCTCGCTGATCGCGTCGCAGGTCTGGGACATGAACTTTGACAGCGACACCAACGTCATCGACGTGGCGGTGCGGCGGCTGCGGGCGAAGATCGACGATGACTTCGACGCCAAGCTCATTCGCACGGTGCGCGGCATGGGCTACGTTCTGGAGGCGCCCGGGGAGTGAAAAGACCCATCTCGCTGACCGCCCGCGTGAGCCTGCTGTTCGCCGGCGCCGCGGCCTGCGTCCTGCTCGTCGGGGGAGCGCTTTTCTCGCATGCCGTACAGGAGCACTTCCTGCGCCGCGATGCCGCGGCGATAGGCGGCATGATGGAGTTCGTGCGCAACCTGCTGGCCGGGACGCGGACGCATGAGGACCTGGCGCGGATCCCGTCGCGGATCAGCGAGGCGAGGTTCGAGCACCCGTCGATCGCGATCGCGGTCGAGGCGGGCGACAAGTCGGTACTGTTCCGGGCGGGGCCGGCAGAGGTGGTAAAGCACCTGCTGACGGGTGCCGGGCTCGGCGCGTCGGTGCCGCTCACCTGGTCGCACGCCGGCGATACCTACCGCATCGCGGCCAACCGGTTTCCGCTCGGAATTCCCGGCACGCCGCCGGTCATGGTGGCGATCGCCTTCAACATCACCCGCGACCAGGCGTTCATCGGTGAGCTGACCGGGTACCTGTGGCTGGGCGTGGCGCAGGCCGCGCTCGTAATGGCCGCGCTGGGCTGGGTGTCGGCGCGCCGCGGGTTGCTGCCTTTGCACCGGTTTTCCGCCGCGGTCACGGGTATTTCGGCCGAGCGTCTCGACGCGCCGTTGCCCGAGGCCGGCATGCCGGTCGAGCTGGACGAGCTGCTTGCGGCCTTCAACGGCATGCGGGCGCGCCTGCAGGATTCGTTCAGGCGCCTGTCCGAAGTCTCCTCCGACATGGCGCACGAGCTGCGCACGCCGCTGCACAGCCTGATGATGCAGACGCAGGTCACCTTGAGCCGCGAGCGCGACGCGGCGGACTACCGCGCCCTTCTGCACTCGAACCTGGAGGAGCTCGAGCGACTCTCGCGAATGGTCTCGAACATGCTGTTCCTCGCGCGCGCGGACAACCGGGAGATCGTGCTGAAGCCGGAGCGCGTCGAGCTGCAGGAGGAAGTGTCCCGCCTGCTCGGATTCTACGAGGCCCTGGCGGGGGATCGCGGCGTGAAACTGCAGCAGTCGGGGAGCGCCGCCGTCGAGAGCGACCGCCTGATGATCCAGCGCGCGCTCTCCAACCTGCTCTCCAACGCGATTCGCTTTACGCCTGCCGGAAAGGCGGTCAAGGTCACGATCGCGCAGGGGCGGGAGCACGTCACGGTCAAGGTCGAGAACCCGGGCGAGCAGATTCCGCCCGAGCATCTCCCGAAGATCTTCGAGCGCCTGTACAGGGTCGACCGCTCCCGGCGCGAAGGCGCTTCCGATAACGTCGGGCTGGGACTGGCGATCACCAAATCGATCGTCGAGATGCACGGCGGCAGCGTGGCCGCCGAATCCGACGTGCAACGGACCAGCTTTACCCTTTCGCTCCCGCTCAGGGTGTGAACTCGAAGCGGGCGGTGATCGGCGCCGGCGCGCCGGCCCTGGTGATCTGGACCTCGATCGTGTGCTGATTGCCGCCGATGATGCGGAAATAGTTGCCGTAGCTGATCGCGTTTCCGATCGCCATCAGCTCCAGGTTCTTGGTCTCGCCGCCCATTACCGGGTCCGAGACCGTCGCCGTGACCTCCGCGTCGTTGATCGGCTCCCCTGTCGCGCCGTCGAACAGCGAGATATTGACGTGGTAATAGCCGCTGCCGGCCGGAATGCCGCCGTGCATCGTGCTTTCCGCATCCAGCGTCCTGAGGTGCTGCTCGCGCAGCGTATCGGCCGAAATGACCCCGAGATAGATCTCGGTTCCGTCGACGAGCCTGAAGTCGCCGCGAGCCTGCGCGCGCCCGCCCAGAGACGGCCTCGCGCGCGCGGTCTTCGCCCGCGGCGTGCCCTGCTCGATCATGTAGAGAATGGCGCTGCGGATCTCCGCGTCGCTCAGGTCGGCCATGCCCCCGCGCGGCGGCATCCCGCCGTGGCCCTGGATCGCCGAGCGGACCAGGGCGCCGATCCCGTACTGCAGGCGCGGGATCCACGCCTTGTGGTCGCCGATTTTCGGTGCGCCGCCGACGCCGGTGGCGTGGCATTTCACGCACTGCTCGCGCACGATCTGCTCGCCGCTGCGGGCCGCCGGCGGGGCGGACTTGTCGATCGGCACCGCCCAGTGCCCGCCCGAGTGGTTGACCATGTAGGTGATCGCGAGCTCGATTTCGTAATCGCTCACGCCGGGGTTGCCGCCGTGCGCGGGCATCTTGCGGATGCCCTCGAGGGCGTGACGGGTGAGGCTGGTCAGGCCCTGCGCGGCGCGCGCGCTCCAGGCGCTGTCGTCGCCGATCCTGGGCGCGCCGTTGGCGCCGGTGGCGTGGCAGGCCGAGCACACCTGCTCGACCACCTGCTCGCCGCTGCGCGTGGCAGCCTGCGCCAGCGGCAGGGCGGCGGCCAGGCCCAGCAGGGCAGCGGCGTTGTGCTTCCAGGTCGTCGGCGAACCCTCCCTCAAAACAGCGATTCTTTACCCGGGGGCCCGCGTCGTCTTGACCTGCGTCAAGCCGATTCCGACTATTGCTCCGGGCCTAGGGCCGGCCCGCTTGCGCGAGCGTCTTGCGCGCCTTCGCGAGCTGCTTGCGCAGCGCGGGCACGGCGCCCGCGGTCGCGGGGTTGGCCGCCAGCCTGCCGAGCGCGAGCTCGACTGCGTCCAGGCCGAGGCCCGCGCCGACGCGGGTCGAGACGCGCCTCAACGCGCTCTGGAAGCCGGGGTCGGACTCGAGCTCGGTTTCGCCCAGCGCCTGGGCCTTGGCGACGATGTCCGACAGCGCGGCGACTGCGCGCTTCGCGTTCACGGTCGTAGCGAGATTTTTCCCGCTGGTGAACCGGGCGACCTCGGGCAGGCTTTGCGCAAAGCGGCGCAGCGCGGCCGCCTGCTTCGCGTTGCGCGGACGATCCTGGTGCATCAGCGCCTGCGCCGCGCCCATGACCGCGAGCGGCGCCATCGCCGCGTGGGTCAGAACCGGCCCGCCGGAGATGAATCCCGCGAGCGGCAGCCCGACGAGCACGAGGCCGCCGAGCGCGTGCACCAGGTGGAGCGTCTTGCCCTCGATCGCAAACACGATGCGCGCGACGTCGCGTAGCGGCGCGAAGCCGAAGCCCGCGGCCGTGGCCAGGCACGCGTAGGAGATCCCGGAGCGGCCCTGGACGGCGAAGTGCTCGTATGCAGGGAGGGCAGCGAGCGCGATCAGAAGGAAGCCGGCATGCAGCAGCACGCGGCCGGCAACCGCGATGGCGCTGGCGCGGTGCCCGTCGGGTGCGGTCACCGTCGCCGGCGCGCTCACTTCACGTCGCCGCAATCCGACGACAGCCACCTGTTCGACATCTTGCCGTTGACCGTCATCGTCTGTCCGCCTTCGCTGAACACGACCCTGACGGTCCCTCTTGCGCGCACCCGAGAAATCGCGCGCATGTCGATGTCGAATTCGCGCCTGCGGCCATTGCGGGTGCACACCCTCGTGCCCTTCCAGTGCTTGCTCGACTGCGAGATCACCTTGGTCTTGCACGATTCTCCCGGCTCGGGCGGCTCGGCGGCCGGGTCCTCCTCGAGCTGCTTCTTGGTGAGGCAGCTCCGGTACTTGTGCGTGCCGGCGCCTCGCGCCTGCAGCATCGCCTGCAGCTGCGCCCGCTGCTCGGGCGACAGGTTGCTGGCGTCGAACGGCAATGCGCCGCTCATTTGCGTGGTGAGGGTGGACTCCCACAGGCCGAGCTTTACATCGAGCGGCGCGGCGCAAGCTTGGGCGGCGAAGAGCGCCGACGCGCAGAGGAACGCGGCGGCGGTGTACGAGCGCTTCATGGACGTTCTCCCTGTTCATCGAGGCGCGCAAATTGTCTTCATGCGCGTGTCGTTCGTCCACATATTTCGCGAGTTAAGGAAGCTTGCGTGTAGCTTGCGTTCACCTGACTGATTGCGCGCGCGCCACGGGCCGCTTTTTTTCGATTGATTTTTTTTTCAGCTTCGCGCAATCATCGAGTCGCGGGCATTGAACCGCAGGCGCGAAATGCACGACATAGCGATCGACGCCGGCACGCGTGACAAGCCGGCGAGAACGCATTGATGTCGAGGGAGCGATGAAGCACAGCGGCGTATTCGTTTGGGTTATTGGCGGAGCTTTGGCGCTGGTTCAGACGGTTGCGATGGCGCAACAGCCGGGCTGGAGGCCCGTGTTCGTCCCGCCGCAGACGGGCGCGGCGGCGCAGAAGGCGCCGCTGCGCATACATGTCGCCGGAATGCCGCAGGACGTGGCGCAGCACCTCGCGGCCGAGCTCGACGGCATCGACGTGACCGCGCTGGCGGCGCTCGACGGCTCCGACATCGTCATCACGCCGGCGCAGCCGCTCGCGTTCGGCAAGCACACCCTGCGCCTGGTCGAATACACGCCCGACGGCGGGATCGTCGAGCGCGGGCGCTGGGCGTTCGAGCTGCGCCAGAGCGCGGCCTTCCTGCGCTCGCAGCTGCAGGCGAACGTGAGCGCGACCGCTACGCAGGACATCGGGCACCACAACGTGACCACCACCGCGGGCCCGCTCCAGGGCACGGGCTCGGCGCAGGTGCAGGCTGCGGTCCAGAACGAATCCTGGCAGGCGACCGGCACCGCGAGCCTGGTGGCGAACAGCCAGACCGGGCAGATGCCGTTGCATGGGAGCCATCTCGACGTGGCCCAGTACCTGCTGTCGGTGCAGAGCGGGCATGCGACGGCGAGCGTCGGTGATCAGCCCGCGCTCGGGCCGGCCAGCCTGGTGTTGCAGGGCGCTACCCGCGGGGTGACCGTCGGTCTGTCTGGCGACTCGGGCCACGTGACAGGGTTCTCGATGAGCCCGACCCCGCTGTCCGGCTCGCGCAACGCGAGCGGCACGAACGACGACCGCAACCGCCTCGACGGCATGGTGGCGACCCTGTTCCCGCTCGCCGGCCGGCCCGATGAGCTCGCGCTGAGCGGGACTTACGTGGACGGCGAGAGCACCGGCATGAGCGGCGCGGGCGTGTCAGGCCCGGCGCAGCCCTACGGGGGACATGCGAGCAGCGTGGTCGCCGACGCGCAGCTGTTCGACAAGCTGCTGCGCCTGCGCGGCGAGGCCGCGCGCAGCAGCTACGATTTCGACGGCGTCGGCGTCGGGTTGCCGGCGCTGCCGGGGCACGCCTATTCCGGCCTGGCGAACTACACCCCCTGGCACAGCCTGAACGTGCTGGGCCAGCCGCTGGTGTGGAACATCGGCGCGCAGAAGGAGCTGCGCAGCACCTACTTCCAGAGCCCGGCGACCCCGGGCACGGTCTCGGACCGCGACATGGGGCAGGTCTTCAGCGGGCTCAACTGGTACGGCTTCAACGTCCAGGCGGCGGCGGCCAAGGAGCACGACAATGTCGACGACCTCGCGCTCGTGCCGCGCACGCGCACCGTCCAGCACTCCTTGACGCTGGGCTGGGTCCCGGTGCAGACCGGCGCGCAGGCGGCGATGCCCTGGTACGGAACCCCGAGCCTGTCGGCCTCCTACCTGACGCAGGACAAGTCGATCATCGACAACGCGGGCTCGTCCGCGCTTGCGGTCGGACCGCTGCACTGGACATCCAACCTCGTGCTGGGCGCGCAGTTCCAATACGCGACCTGGAGCTGGGGCGCCGGCCACACGCGGGTGCGCGACAAAGACTACGCGGGCTTCTCGCCCGAGACCGATGCCATCCAGGACGTCCTGCGGACCAATTTCCTGGTGAAGAAGCTCACCGTCGGCGCGAGCGTCGAGCACGACAGGACCAAGGACCTGACGAACTTCACTCGCACCCAGCAGGCGGTCGGCAGCGCGCAGCTCAGCTATCCGTTCAGCGACAAGGTTTCGGGCACGCTCACCTACAACGTGAACCACAGCTGGGCGGAAACCACACCCTCGAGCGACATGATCACGACCGCCACCACGCTGAACCTGACCTGGAGCGTGATCGCCGCGACCGGAGAGCACGCCGGCCTGCAGCTCGGGTTGAACGGAAGCCGCCAATCCTGCCGCGACAAGCTCGCCAATTCGGGGACGCTGGGCACCCCGTGCCAGACCAGCTACCAGATGTTCGCGACCATGACCGTGTCGTGGATGCCGTCGTTCTGAGGCCAGGGAGCACAGTCCTATGACGCGCACCTTCCTACGCAGCCTGGCCATCGCGCTCGGCCTGTCCGTCGCGGTGGCGCCGACGGCGCGCGCCGCAATCAGCTCGGTCCAGCCGATCCCGTCCACCAGCCTGGTCGCGATCGGGCAGGCGCATTCGCTGCCGCTGAACTGGTCGGTCACGGAGTTGATCATCGGATTCGCGGGGTTGGTCCCGGTTACCGTCACCTCGACGTCCGGACAGTTCCGGGTCGGTGCCACGGTGCTGGGCACGGTGAACACCGTCCTGACCATGAGCGCCAACATTCAGGGCAACACCTCTGTAACGCTGAGCATTCCGGAGTCCGTGGTGGTACCGCCGGACGTCACGGTCAAGGCGCAACAACTGGGCGCGCAGACGATCAGCTACGTTCGCATCTTCAACGACGGCACGACCCCGATCGGGGGCAGCGAGCAGATCCTCGTGGTCGGCTCGGGCGCGGGCGCGTTCGGGGTCACGCGCGAGGCGCTCGCGTTCGACGACGGCGCGGCGGTGCGCGTGGTGCAGGCGGGCGACAGGCTGTCGGCGCGCGCGGAGATCGACTTTACCGGCTCCGGCAGCATGAACGGGACCTGGGAGATCGCGGGACCCAGCTCGACCGCCGGCCAGCCGCAGTACCGCGAGCTGCAGCCGGTCACGCGCGGCCTGATCGGGCATGGACCGGAGATCGTCAAGAGCCCGCCGCTGCCGACCGATGCGCCGGGCTACTACCTCCTGCGCCTGCGCATCGCGCAGCCGCTACCCGGGTTCGACCCCCCGATCCTGGCCTACTACGTCGGCGCGGCGGGCGCGACGGCGCGCGGCGGGTTCACCGAGATGGTGGTCAACGCGCCGGGCGACGGCGCGGTGTTCGACCCCGCGACGCACTTTGCCTGGCAGCCGGTCCCGGACGCGAAGGTCTACAAGATCGAGCTGTTCGCGAGCCCGGGGCAGGATCCGTTCGGCCTGCCCAACATCGCCGGGCAGGGCGCCACCGCCGACCCGGCGCGCGTGCGCGAAGCGCTCGCCGCACCTCCCGCGGCGGGAATGATCGTCAAGGCGGCGCAGACGGACGTCGCCCTGACGGCTGCGGTGCGCGCGCAGCTGCGCCCGCGCCACAGCTACTTCTGGCGCGTGCAGGCGATCGGCGCCGACGGCGACGTCATCGGCGCGGCGCAGGTGCGGCAGCTGAGGGTTCCCTAGGCGGGACGGCGGCATTGCCATGAGCGCGCATGCCGCCTCCGACGAAGCCATGCTGATCGCAGGAATCGCGCGCGGCCGGGAGCAAGACCTGGCCGAGTTCTACCGCCGCTACCAGGGCAGGGTGTACGCCTTTCTTCTGCGCAGGATGGGCGACGCAGCCGATGCGGCCGAGACCGCGAACGAGGTGATGCTCGAAGTGTGGCGCAGCGCGGCGCGCTTCGAAGGCCGCTCGCGCCCGCTCACCTGGGTGCTCGGCATCGCGCAGCACAAGGCGCTCGACCGCGCGCGGCGCGCGGCGAGCCGCCCGCAGAGAGCCGAAACCGACCCGGACACGCTCGCCGACGACAGCTTGGGCGCGGTGGACCTGATCGCGCGCGCGCAGGACGCCGAGCGGCTGCGCCATTGCATCGAGGGTCTGCCGGAGGCACAGCGCGCGGTGGTGCACCTCGCGTTCTACGAGGACCTCGGCTACGGCGAGATCGCGGCCATTCTCGAGTGTCCCGAGGGCACGGTGAAGACGCGCATGTTCCACGCCCGGCGCGGGCTCAAGCGCTGCCTGGGCGGCACGGGCGAAGACGAGGCGAGCGCATGAACGCCGCCGCGCATCCGGACGAGCTCCTGCCCTGGTACGCGAACCGCTCGCTCGGCGAGGCCGAGCACGCGGCGGTCGAGGCGCACCTGCGCGGCTGCGAGCGCTGCCGCGCGGAGGTGGAATTCCTCGCCGCGCTGCGCGAGCAGGTGCAGCGCGCCCCGGCGGTCCGGATGGACGAGGTCGGCCTGCAGCGGCTGCTGCGCCAGGTGCGGCGCGAGCAGGCGCGGCCGCGCCGCCGCCTCGCGCTCGCGGCCGCCGCCGCAGTGGTGATCGTGGTGCAGGCCGCGCTGATCGGATGGCTTGCCACCCGCGAGCCCGTGTTCGAGCCGCTCGGCGGGCCGGCGCCGGCAGGGGTGGTGCTGCAGCTGCGCTTCGAGCCCAGCGCGACCGAGGCGAATATCCGCGCGCTGCTCGAGGCGCAGCACGCGGTGGTGATCGACGGGCCGAGCGCGCTGGGGATCTACCGCGTGCGCCTGCAGGGCCTGCGCGCGGACGACGCCGGCGCGGTGAGCAAGGCGCTGGCCGACTTCCGTGCCGCGCGCGGTATCGTGGCCGAGGCAGAACGGCAATGACCGCAGCGCGCGCGCTCGCGGCCCTGGCGCTGATGGCCTGGGCTGGGACGGCATTCGCCCAAATCCGGGTCGTCAATCCCAAGCTGATCGCGCCGGCCCCGGCCACCTCCGTGACGGCGCCGGCGCCGAACAACACCCTGATGGCCCCGCCGCCGAACAATTCCCTGACGATGCCTGCGCGCACGATCCAGGCGCCGCAGCTTGCGCCGTTCCCGGTCAACTCGGTGCCGCTGCAGCCCATACAGACTACGCAGCCGCCCGCCGGGACCACGGGGGAGAGCACGCCCGCGCCGCAGAGCTCGGGCGGGACGCTGATCGGCAGCCCGCTGCCGCCGCCGCCGCAGGCGCCGCAGAACGCGGCCGCGGCCAAGCACGACCAATCGATCGAGCCGGGCGAGGTCGCGGTCGTCACGGTGAACCTGCAGGCCGCGCAGCAGGTGCTGCAGCAGGCGCAGCAGCTCGGCCTCTCGATCGAGCGCCGAGCGGTGCTCGGCCACCTGGGGCTGGTGGTCAGCGTGTTCCGCGTGCCGCAGGGGGTGAGCGTGCAGTCCGCGCTCGCGCAGCTGCGCCAGGCGATGCCCTCGGTGTGGTCCGACGCCAATCATCGCTACACGCTCGAGGCGGGCCCGGCGCGCTACGGCGAGCGGCTGGTCGGCTGGCCCGCTCGGTCGCGCGCCTGCGGCGCCGGCCTGCGCGTCGGCATGATCGATACCGCGATCGACCTCTCGCATCCCGCCTTCAGGGGCGGGCGCGTCACGCTGCGCTCCTTCCTCGCGGCGGGCGTCGCGCCGGCAAGCCCGGCGCACGGCACCGCGGTCGCATCGCTGCTCGTCGGCGGCGAGGGCTTCGGCCTGCTCGGCGGCGCCCGGCTGTACGCGGCGGCGGTGTTCCGCAAGCGCGGCGACGACGGCGCCGATACCGATGCCGAGCTCGCGGTGCGCGCGCTCGACTGGCTCGCGGGCGAGCGCGTCGCGGCGGTCAATCTGAGCTTCGGCGGGCCGCGCAACCGGATCCTCGAAGCCGCGGTGCTGCGCATGGAGCAGCTCGGCATCGAGGTCGTGGCCGCGGCGGGCAACGGCGGCGCCGAAGCGCCGCCCGTCTACCCCGCGGCCCAGGCGGGCGTCGTTGCGGTCACCGCGATCGACGCGCGGCTGCGACCCTATGTGCATGCGAACCACGGCAACTACATCACCTTCAGCGCACCCGGCGTCGACGTCTGGGCCGCTGCCCCGGACGGCAGCGGCAAGTACGAATCCGGCACCTCGTACGCGGTGCCGTTCGCGACCGCGATATTCGCCGCGGCGCGCGCAGCGCAGCCGGGAGCGGGACCGGACGCGCTGGAGAAGGGAATACAAGCGCGCGCGAAGGACCTCGGCGCGCCGGGAAGGGACCCGGTATTTGGCTGGGGCCTGGTGCAGGCCACGGGCTGCGGCACGTCGAGTCGGAAGAGACATTAAAGGGAGTCGCCATGAAAGGAATCGATTACTTCGGCCCGGCAGCGCGTGAGGTGGCGGCGGTTCTGCTGCTCTGCGCGTCATCGGGCGCCGGCGCGCAGCAGTTGCATCTCATGCCTGCGCCGCTTGCGGCGCCGGCCGCCACCAGGCCGTCGATTGCGATGCCGGCGCGCGCCGCCCCCGCGGTCGGCGTCAGAGCGCCGGCGCCGATGCCCCCCATGCTGTCGGCGCATGCGCCCGACCTCTACATCGAGGAGGCGATCCTCAGTTATCCGGAGCTCAACGCCGAGTTTCACCTCGTGTTCCCGAATCGGCCGGGTCGGCAGGCTGCGCCGCTGCTGCTGCAGCAATCCGGCACCGTGCCGGTCGCGCGCCGCCGGACGCGCGACGTCTCGCGGCCGCCGTTTCCGGTGCAAAGCTGCGGCCAGCCGCTCGCCGCCCGGCTGCGGGTGATCGTTGGCAACAAAGGCCAGAGCGCGTACGACGGTATGCCGCCCCGGGCAGGCGTCGCGGCGAGCGTCGGTGGCACGCGGCTCGTCGCCGGGTTCGCGGCGATCTCCCCGCACCAGCCGCGCGCGGTGGACCTCGGAACGCTGTCGCTTGCGCCGGGCCGGATCGCGTTCGGCATCGTGCTCAACGGGGGCAGGACCGGCGGCGAGCAGAACTTCGCCAACAACGTCGCGCGCGGCAGCTTCGAGATCCGCTGCGCGTCCCCCGGCGCGCCGCAGCGCGCCGGGCAGCCACCCGCGAACTCGTTGGGCGGCGCGCGGCTCGGCGGCGGCATCCGCGCCTTCGTCCCGGCGATGCAACCGCCCGCCAAACCTGCGCACGGCGGCGGCATCGCGTTCGCGAATCCCGCCCTGGCCTGCGGCCAGGACAACACGCCGCGCGTCATCAGCGTCAACGGCCGCGCGTCCGGCGTCCAGTTGCAACCCGGGAGCAGCCTGACCATCACCGGCTGCCGCTTCGGCCGTAGCGGACAAGCCGCGCTGATGGGCGCAGGGTCGAGCGTTCCGTTGCTGATCGATTCGTGGCGGGACAACGTCATCCACGCCCATGTGGACCTCGGCTTCGGGGGCGCGCCCGACCTCCCGGCGGTCGCGGTGGAAGTCATTCCGAACGCTGCCGCGGGCTTTGCGTCGCCCGCGAGCTACAGTTTCCGCGCGGCGCGCGAGACGATCGACGTCGCCCTGCCGCCGCAGCTCGGCGTCTATGCGCAGATCTACGGCGAGCCGAAGGAGACTGTCTCGCCCGACGGACGGTCGACGGTCGTCGAGCGCAACAGAACCTACGACCAGTTCTGCCCCGGGGTGCACTTGCAGGAGACGGACCTGGTCGACGTGTGGCCGGTCGACAGCAACTTCCTCAAGCCGGGCTTCAGCGTGGCAGGCGTCGTCTACAGGAACATGACCTCGCAGATCACCACCGACGACTACAACAGCCAGTCGGTGCTGATCGGAAAAGACGGCGACGCCCGCTACGACCCGTCGACGAGGCGCGTCGTCGTCGTCTTCCAGGGTCATTCCATGTATGCGAAGAAGACCTTCGGGGTATCGGACAGCGGCTACAGCGTCTGCACGGCCCGCTACAGCGTAGCGCTGCTCGTGAACGGCCCGCGCGGCATCAACCCGTTGAGGTAGCCGGTGCCCGGTTCGTGGCCCAGGCAGCAGCAGGATGCTGAATCCGCCGCCGCAGCCGCCGAAAAGCAGGCTCGGCGCGCCGGGCAGGGACCCGGTGCTCGGCTGGGGCCTCATCCGCGCGCACGGCTGCGGCCGTAGCTGATTCGACCTGAACCTTTACCGCGCCATGATCGACTCATCGACCGCGGGGTTCGCGATTGATGTGATTGAGGGGGCACCATGAGCAAGGATCAAAGCAGGTC
>Ga0210077_1000153_pt1 | contig 33070 bp, 52 predicted proteins | sample RushMan_CattailN_5_FD_185556 | JGI IMG/M metagenome (GOLD analysis project Ga0210077, IMG submission 185556) | Wetland microbial communities from San Francisco Bay, California, USA, that impact long-term carbon sequestration -... | ecosystem: Environmental > Aquatic > Marine > Wetlands ... | reverse complement strand
TCAAATCCAAATATTTGCAAACCATATCTAAAATATCTTTTGCCAATCCATTTTCTTGAAATCCTTGCTCATAGATTTTATCCTCTGTCGTTGCAAAAAAAGCAATGTTAACACCAATTTCTTGCGCAATTAACCTTAAAATACTCCTTGCTGAAATCCTGCTTCCGTAACTTACTGATATAATTTTCTGATTCAAAATTCTTTCTCCATCTCCACACTCGATATTTGTTATAATTTCAGGTTGTTGGAAAATATGAAAAACTTTTGTGCTATCCCCTACAAATAAAAGTTGTGTTCCGCCATTATCTTGATAACCTGCAAAAATTGAAATTTCATCACCAAAATCTTTTATTTGCGCTCGTACATCTTTTTTCAAATTATAAATTTGCAAACTACATGTATTTGTTGACCAACTTGTGCTTTTAATGATTTGAAATGAAATTCTAAGATTTTCAATATTTAAAGAACCAACGGGACTAACAGTGTTGTTATATAAAATTATATTAACAGTTGCTTTTCTATTAAAAAGCGTCATTTTTAAAGTTCTCCAACTGAATAATAAACTAATTCATTTGTCAATCCTAAATCATTTCTTTTTATTTTTTCAAAGATTCCAACTATATTTTGGCAAAGAATTTCTCCTTCTGGCATACCGCTTTGTACAATTTGTTCAGTCAAATTATATTGAGTGACAATTTTTATACTATAAACAATTGGATTTAAGTTTTGATCATAAATTGATAAAGTCCAAAATTCATTTAAAGCATTCCAATTAAAAAACAAAACATAAATCGTTCCATCAAAATTTATTTGTTCTCTATATTGTGAATCTTGTTTGGCTGGAATAATCTGCATTTAATTACCTAGAATTATTTCTTTACTCTGATTAATTCTATCTAAAACATCTGTTATCGGAGTTGCTAGATTTTGTATTCCGTAATCTGTTCCACTTGTTGCCTGATCTTTTAAACTGTTGGTTGGGTCATTTTGAATAAATGGAATATCTTCACCTTGCGAAACAATATCTCTTGGAATTTTTGTTTGAACTCCTCCGAAAAGATTTTGTTCATTAGAAATTAATCTAATTGAATTATCTAAAATTATTTGTTGGAGTTCTATGTTAAATGTTAAACTTTGACCTGTTCTTAATTCTCTAGGAATTTCTAAAAGAGTTATGACCATGTTGGCATATGTTTTTAATCCTGTAACCAAAGTTACAGGTTCTCTTTTATTGTGAAGATCAATCAATTTATTAAAAACATCAATTGAACGATTGTAAAAGCTTAAAATATTTAAAGGTGTATCTGAAACTAACGCTGATAAATTAACGGTTGTTGGCTCGTTAATTATATGATCAGATAATGTTGAACCTTCTTCAATTGGATAATTTGTTGTTCTGCTTGAAAATCTGTGATTTTCTCTTAGAGTAACATCTAATTCAATTGAACCAACTTGAGCTTTGTTATATTTTTTTCCATATAAAACAGATAAAACCATTTTTATCTTTACTCCGTTTCTGGAAAATTATTTAAAATCTTTTCCATTTCACCATTGAAATTCTCTGTGAATGCTTCTTTAGCTGCGCTTTCGAAAAACTCTTTTTGCTGCGCTTCTGTTCCCGCTGGTGTTTGAACTTCAATCCTTGTATTTATTTCGATTCTTTTTTGATTATTGATTGTTGAAGATAATTGTTGGCCAAAGGCATTTTTCAAACCCAAACTTCTATCAAAAGAAGCTGCTTCTTGACCAATTTTCTTAAATAAATCTTCAAGAAAAGTTCCTTTTTTTGCAGATTTGATTTCATCGTTTATTTCTTCAAAAAACTTTGCCGTAAAATCTATAACTGGCGGAAGCACATTATAGGTAAATTCGTTAAAATGACTGCTTAACCTAGATAATGATTGATCAAACTTTAGGGCTTTTTCTTCCAAAATATCAAAGTTTGTGCTTACAGGTTCAAAACTTTTTGCAAGCTCTTTTAAAGCTTTTTCTCCTTCTTTTGCTGCATTCGCAAATTTTCCTTCTCCAAATATTCTTTTCGCTATATCAAAACGGATTGTTTCTTTTTTAATTTTGCTTAAAGCATCTATAATCTTAAAAAACAGTTCTTCCGTTGATAACAGTTCTTTGTTGTCATTCCGAATTTCAATCTTTAATTGTCTTGCTAAATCATGAAGTTGCCCAAAACCAAATTCAGCATCCAAAATAAGTTGATTTAAGCGTTGAAATGATGAAGAAAATTGTTCTGGACTGATTCTAAATTGACGTGCTGCATTTTGAAGTTCAATTAAACGTTTTGTTGCAACACCTGTTTCTTGGCTTAATTGTTTCGTGTCTAATATGCTGTCAGATATTTTTTGCAAGGAATGAACAAATCCAACGGCAAGTCCTGTTATTGCTCCAGACACTAAGGCATATTTTGCCTTAATCCCTATAATTGCTCTATTGAAATTTTCAATTCCCTTTTGATCAACATTGAAGGACAATTTCGTTATTAGCTCACGAATTATCATTTATGATCTTCCCGTGTTCAATTTTATGGCATTCTTCGCACATCCAAATAACATCAAAAGGTTTGTTATAATCATAGTGATGCCCTTCGATTCTTTTTTCTTCTTTCTTACATACTTGACAATTTAAAGGTTTAACAATAGTTTTTCTATAAACGGCCATCCGAAGTCTATTTCTCGCTCTTTGTTTTTCAATATTATTTTTTGTATATCTTTTATCTCTTTCCTTTTTAATATCTGGATTTTCTTTGAAATGCTTTAATCGTCTTTTGTTTTCCGATTCTCTAAATTGCTTATCCTCACGATATTTTTTTCGCATTTTTTCTTTAACAATTTCTCTATATTCCAAATGTTTTTCTGTTTTTCTGTAATGTTTTTCGTATTCTTTTCTCTTTTTGGAAAAACTATAAAGTTTTCTGGATTTTTTTCCTTTTGGAGAATTTGCATATTTAATCTCACGCAACCTTTGAGCGCAACGTTTACAATATTCTTTTTTATATTTTGGGAAATCAGAATCAGGTTTTGATTCATTACATCTTTGACAAATAGGCATAAAATACTCCTTTTAAGTAAATTATACCTTAAAATTGATTTTCTGACTACTGCCATAACCTATCTTTTTTTTGTCCTTTCTGCTTGGAGTTCAGCTTTCAGGTCTAAAATAGCTATAGCTCTAAGAACATCGTCTAAACTCCAATGCGTTTCAATTTCTTTCAAACTTGCTACATTTTCAAAAATCAAACGCCAAATTATACTTTCTTCAATTATTGATTCATCTAATCCCTGCTCTAATCTGTTTTGTTTTCCTTGTTGGAAAACAGGCCTGTAATACCTAGTTCCGAAAAAAAATTTTCAAAGTTAACTTCTATAACGAACCAAATAACTTTGAATAGAGTATTTAACTTTCCTGCAAATTCAAAATCTATGATTTCTTTTGTTAGCTCAATTCCATTTTTACGAACATTTTGCAATAATTCCAAAACTAGAAATTCAAATTTTTCATCCTCTAGCTGAGTTGCTAAGGATTGAATTGCGTTCACTGCATCTTTTTTTGAAAAAGTTAATCCTTTTAAATTCTTGGAAGGTTTTTCTTGAATGAAAATTTCTGCAAATGCTGCACCGAAAATCTTCAAAAGTTGAGCTTTAGTTTTTAGAGCTTTTCTGGCTGTCATTTGAGTTACTGAATATTTACTTCCATCTATTGTTTTTTCTTTTGTTTCAATCATAATTTTCTCCTAAAAAGTTCGGTTCCTGTTTCCGCAACCGAAAAGCGAATATTTTTTATACTTTGGTAATAACACCGCCCCGTTCATATTTTAATTCCTGCGGTTCAAAGGAATTTCATCTTAACAAAAATGAATTAGGTATTTTCCGCATTGCTTCCAACAAAAATATCAACATCAACCAAATCTAAAACCCAAGCTCTATTTGAAATATCTTTAGAAAATTCACTGGTTGGATATTTTTGAATCCATCCTGTAGCAGAAAAATAAAGAGAATTTCCGCTTAAATCTTTTATCAAAATAGGAACAACGCCTGAATTTGAAATTTCGTCTAAAGCTGCAAATCCGCTCAAAATATCATTGCTTGGAGAACTTTGTTTTAAAGTAAGAGTCATCGAACCCGAACGGTTATTTGATTTAACTCTTGTGCTAGTTCCGTCTGCACCGGTAACTTTTGTAAATGCGTTTTCGTCTCTGTCGATAGTCAAAAAAGTTCCATCGGCAAAACCCGAAAGAGGAACTCCGCCAATTGAAACAATAACCGATTTTGGGTCAAATGTCCTGACTGCCATATTAATAACTCCTTATTGTTAAACGGACACAATACCGTTAATTTCAACAACGTTTATTGCTCCTGAAAGTGTTGCTTGAAAAGATACATCTTGCAATAGTCTAGCTGCTTTATTAGCTGCTGAAACCTCGGAAGCTTTGGGAACTGAAATTGTATATGCGGGGTTTTCTGCTATGAAATTATTATTGATTCCCAATTCCAAAGCTCTTCTTATTTCCGCTTCAACGCTTGCAATCCCTGCATCCGTATAAGGAACTTTATCAACATTAACAAGTAAGGCATAAACATTTTGTTGAATCTGAGCTGTTAACCAATCGACACCCCGAATAATATCTATAAATTCCCCTTGCGCCATTGTTCCTTCTCGGGTTATCCCAACTCCTCCAATAAATTCATAAGTATTGGCTTTTTTATTTCTTGCGTTTTGACTTTGGGTAGTTGTCAAATCACTATAAGATATGCTGGCAAGTGTTTTGAATTTCCAGTTAACCGAACCCGGAAGTGTAGGTAATACTCTACCAAACCAAGCACATTCAGGGAAATCACTGTCGGCATCATCATGATACATAACAAAAGTTCTTACATAACCCAATTGGTTTAAAACCGCTGCAATTGAAGTAGTGTCGGCTCCAACTGCTATATCAATAATATCGGAATTGCTGCTTGCTGTTCCGAAAATTTTCGTTTGGGATTCTGTCCATGCTGCAATACTTTCAACAATTGCTTGGGTTCTATCCGTATATGCCAAAGCGTACCAATCTGAATTTTCATTCTGAATAGCGTCTAAATCATTGGTTACCGTATCTGAAGCGGTTACATCTCCTAAAATAAGTCCAAATTCGGAAGTTAAAATTTGTTCTGTCACGGAAATTGCAAAAGGACTTGAACTTGAAATAGTTAAAGTTCCATCTAAATTATCAACAATTGTTTGAGTTACTAATGAATTTGCTTCTAGCGCATCATATAATAATGTAGCTATTGTTTCATTATCATAAATTGTTGCAGAACTTGTAACGCTTGTTTCAACTCCATTCAATGTTATTGTATATGTTGTGCTTGGTCTTGCCTGACTAACTTCCACTTTAACTTCATTTGGATTAACAATATTTGTGCTGACATTACAAGTAAAAGCGGTTCCCGCAACATTTGAAGTTATAGAAAATGTTCCATCATTATTATCAGTTGCAGTAACTCCTAATGTTAATGTTAAAGCATTTATACCACTAACTAAAGTATCTGCAATTGTTAATTTACTTACTGATTGAGTATTGTTAGTTATTGTTGCATTAGCTTGAGAAACACCGCCATTAACCGAAAAATCATTGATAATTCCATTTTGGTTTGGGTCTGCATAAACAGTTAATGTTCTATTGTTGGCATCTGAAATTGAAACAGAACTTATATTCGGCTCTGCTTCAATTGCGGTTGCTATGTCTTGCATTGTTGTTAAATGGTCTGTGTCAAATAAGAATTGGCTTGAAAATATTGTCGCTGTTGGTTGCGTAGCTCCTCCAGTTGTTACAACACTATCTAAAACATTATTGGCCAAAGCTGCAAAAACTATTGTTATTTCCCGTGTGTCCGTAACTGTTGCGCTAGTCACGCTGGAATCTGCTTGGATTGCCACTGCAAGATCGCTCATTGTTGTGGCTTGGTCTGTATTAAAAGGAACAGGGGAAAGAGGAGTTCCGTTAACCGTAGCCACAATTGAATTGGAAGCCACAAAATCAATATCAAAGGTCACAACTGAATTAATCGTTTCAATTGCTGCTGAATTTAAGGTTACCCCTATGTAATTGCCTGAAATCAAATCAGCATCCAAAACAACTGTGGATTCTTGAGCAGTTGGCAAACTGGATTTGGTAACATCATTTCCATTAATGCTAACAGTATATAAGAAAGGGCTTTGAGCTGTTTCTACTATAACATCAATTGTATCTGCTGCTCTTCTTCCGATTGCTAATTGAACAGGTCTTGGACTTTGTGAAAAAACGTCTTGAGCTGCTATATATTCTGGCTGATAACTGGAAAAATCGGCTGAAACTTCCGTCATATTAGAATAAAATTTAATTCTTTCGTTAAAGGCTTTATGTAGCCCTAAAATCATTAGCGTACCAAATCCGGCTTGGGAAACGGTTTGTGTTTCTCTTGTAATTTGCACGTTCACAATATCGCTTAAAGGCATTTTTTCCTCCTACGGGGCTGCTATAGTTACAACTTGGTCATAAACGGTTGAAGAACCGTCGCTTAAAATTTCTTCAATTTCTACTGTTTTAATCAATCCGTGATTATCAGTTTCGCTTTGAGCTATTCGAAATAAAATATCCATTGTTGCCCTCGGTTCCCATAATGTGTCTAGCAAAGCACTTATATCATTTATTGGAAATTGATTAACATAAACAATTTTATTTGCTCTTAAGGTATCTAAAACCGTTTCCTTTTGCAAAGAACTTCTTAGATTTTCTAGTGTTGTTATGGGATCACCTCCGTAACACTGAATTTGGATTGTAAATTCTCTATCTCCGATTATGCTTAAATTCCCTGTGTTATCAGGTCTTGGAACAAAATCTTGACCAACTTGTATTAGACTTGTTAAATAAAGTGTTATATAGGGTAAATCTGGCCTTGGTGAATTTTGTTGATAGAATATGACTGGAATTGAAGGCAAAATACTTGTTACCCAAGAATAAATATTAGTTTTTACTGTAGAAAAATCTAAACTCATTTTAAGATTTCCATAATTTTTTCATCAGTTTTTCAACCGTCAATTCTTCTCCTTTCAAACTTTCACAAACAATTTCTGTATAACAAAATTGACAAAGTTCTTTTACAAGTGTTTTTTTAAGAATATTAGCTATTTCTTTAGAATTTTCTTCAACGAAATTTAAAAAAAATTGCTCTAATTCATCCATTAATTGTCTACCCTAAAAATAAAATAATGATAATGATTTGTTATTGTAAAATTTGAATTATTTTGCCAAGGTTTAACATCATAAATTTCAAATTCTTTATTGTTAAAAATGACATGGTCTGCGTTTAAATTGCTTCCTGCTTCTTGAACTGTTCTAACTCTTGTGCTAGTAAACATGTTATAGCCTTCACTTTCTCTTCTTGTTTCGGGCAAACTTTCCATTTCTTCTCCAGTTATAGGCTGAATAGAGGCTGTTATTTGTTGATCTGTTGAAGCTCCTTGAACCCAAACACCATTAATATATGAGCCGGTTGCATAAGAACGCAAAGTTATTGGAGTTCTAAAATATTCAAATGGTGTTGTCAAGTTTTATACCAATAGTCAACAATTAAACTAGTAAAGAAATTAATAAAAATAACAATAAATTCAACATTTATCATTTGTTATTTTTTTCAATTTTATATCTTACACTTTGTATCATTTGCCCAAAATCAATCAATGGCTTTGAACTTCCCTTAATTTTTATTGTTACTGGGCTATTCGGCGGATTTAATATTGATCGAATTTTACCTTTAATCAAATCCTGAACAACAACGCCAATAAAAGTTAATGCTTTCCTAGCTGATTTTTTGCCTTCCTGAACTTCTTTATATTGGCGTTGTATAAGATTGCTTATTTTTTCTATGTTTTCATCAAAGCTAGTTGTCATAAATGGCCTAGCGGGAATTTTTGAAGTTCCAAACTCGTTTTGCGCTGCTATTTCTGCCATATTCAAACCGCCTTTTTTAGTCCGGCCTCCTTTCCGTTCCATCTTTGTTTGGGTTCCTTCCTGAAACCCAATCAAAATATTGCTTTCTTGAAATATTTTGATTTCTTTTTCTATTTGCTTCCAACCAAAATCAGTATCTTTAACATCCGCACGAACCATTATAAACCACTGGATTAAAATTTGTTGGCAAGTTTGTGACGAATGGAGCAAAAACTTTTCTTTTTACTAAGTCTAAATAAGCTTTTCCATAGGGAGTTGAATCCAAAATAGAAGAATCAACCGAAACTGAAAAACTTATTGAAAGACTTCCTTCCGACATTGAAGAAATGACACCAAGATTTGAATTTGTCTGCAAGGTGAGCATATGAGCAAGTAAATAAACATACGCTAAGGTTGTACAACAAGATAAAATTCCCGAATTTACTTGGCATTGCAAAACTGTTATAATGTTATTATAACACTCTAATTCATCCGCTGAAGGATTCTTAAATTGAGGAGCTATGCAATAAAGTAAATTAAGAATTTCATCATTAGAAGGGTTGGCCATTTTTAATCCATTGTTGCAACATTAGAAATAATTTCTAGTTGTTTTTTAGCTGATTCTACAACTTCTTCATCTTCATTTGTTTCTATATATTTTTTTAAAAGTTTTACATCATAGATTTCTGGCATCAATTCAACAAGTTGCCTATTTTCAAGTTTAGGTCTTTTATATTCCTTGATAATAACAATTATCCCTTTTTCTACTCTTAAAAGAAAAAAAGGATTTTTGAGGACGGATTCTAATTTTCCGCCCTCGATTTTGTTGATACCCGGCAATAATGTAACTCCTTCGCAAGAATATATATTTTTTCCGTTATATCTTACTAAAGCCATTAAATACCTTCACCGATTGCAATTGACAAAGGATAATAAACCAACAATCCTCCAAATCTGCTTTCACAAGGAATTTCAAAATTCAAATTCCTTTCTTGTGGCGGATATTGACGGAAAGGCATTGGAATTTGAAGTTCTAGTTTATCTGGACTATTATCATAAGCCACAAAAACATCAGAACCCCCCGTTCCTGCTCCTGCAAGCTCTGGAACCCAATCAACTTTTTTAACGTAGGGGTTATTCATAAGGAAAAACTCCAAAATAGTTGTATCGCTTGTGCTGCTTCTTGGAGTTGAAGCAATTAGCGAATATTGAGCATTTGGCATAATAACAGTGTTTGGAACTTCTACACCTTTTGTTGTGTCCAAAATAGAATTTGTGATTTGGTTCAAATCCCTTAGAATTTGATCTGGAGTTTTATTAATCCAAAGTGTTGAAGGCCCGGTTCCATCATTAGGAACGGTTGTGCTTGGAATGTTTGGATTATTGAGCAATCCGAGAAGATTATAATTATCATCTCCAAACCAAGCAAGCTTATTAACAAGTTGATCATTTGCTCTTCTTGCTGCTGCTGCCTGCATTGTTTGCAATGGCCTATTAGCCATATTTGCAGCACGAATTTCTTGATGAGAATATCCGTAGCTTTCGCCTATTGATCTTATAGGACTAATAAATTCTTGTCCTCGAACGTCTGCTCTTGGAAGATCATCAGCATAACTAGAGATAATTCTTGCCATGCCTGTTTCTTCAAATGAACGATACGTAATACTTTCAGCTCCTTCTCCAGCATCCGAACTAACCGGAAGAAGTTGCAAAGCTTTCATCGGGGCAAATCGAATATCATAAGTTTTTGCTTTTACATATTCGAGTTCCCTAGCAAAAAATGCTGTTTCACTAGCATCTAAATTTTGTGAATGAATAACATCCATTTAATATTTTCCCCCTATTATGGCAAATTGATTTCTAAAATTGCTAGCCCACCGGCTGAAGCCCCTACGACATATCTAGCATCGGAAACAAGAAAAGCATTTCCGCTATCTGAATCCATTCTAAATCTTCCAATTTCCGATTCTCCAGCACCTGCAACATATCTCAAATAAACTGGGTCGTCGCTTGTAACATCTTGATCAACGTAAACGTAAACTCGGCCTCTGGTTAACATTGAAACAGCTTCGCCTTCATAATAAGGAGCTGCTCCAATGGTTCCTACCTGTGGGTCAAGCAAGTTTTGTTTATTTTGAATACGCAAAGCAACTCCGTAAAAACTATCTTGTGTTTCATTCGAAATTGTGGCTGTTGCCTGAGAAGCTCCACCGGTCACAACAAAAGAATTAACAACAACAACATCACCTTGAACCGCTGTCACTGTCAATGTTCTATTGGAAGCTCCTCCGACTACCGCCGTGTCAACTTCTGATAGGGCTTCTAAAGCTGTCGCAATATCATTCATAGTTGTTAAATGATCTGTATCAAATGGAATTGCGGATAAAGCTGTTCCATTTACAGAAATTGCAATGCTATTTCCTGTTACCAAATCAGCATCCAAAACAATTGTCGAAAGGTTTTGTGCCGGCAATCTAACCGCATAATCTTCACCAACTACTTTGGAAACCCCTCTACCAATAGGAATATCTGCATAAGCTCTAGGAGACAATACATTTTTAAATCCTGAATCTGCAAGCAAGCCTTCACTAGCTGCATCCATTAAATATTCATATGATAATTGCGCCATTTTGTTACCTCCTATGACTTATTAATCATTTCATGAATCATTTTATTTCTAGCTGCTTCGGCTCGATTTTGAGAATCATTTGAAACAACTTTGCGTTTGCCAATTACCACTAAATTTTTTGGCATATCTTCAATAATGGCATCAAAGCGGGCGTTTATATAAATATCTGATTTTCCGTCTAAATTTGCCGTTTTGCTCTTCGCTTTAATGATTTGTTTTTTGATTTCGATTTCTGAAAGTTTTTCCAATTCATCAAAATTTTCTGAGGGAATGAAAATTTCAGCAAGTTTCATTAATTTAAATCGTTCTTTAACTCTTCGATTAATTTCAACTGAATCTGTTTTTTCTTCCTTCATTTGTTCATTTTCACCAAGCAATGCTTTAGCTTCCTCTTTTGCTGCATCTCTTTCCGCTAATGACTTTTCCAATTTATCCTTAATCATGGAAAGCTCTTCTTCTACCCTGCTTTTTTCTTCTTCAAGATTTTTTAAATCTTCAAGAAGTTTTTCAACTGGTTCAGCTACTTCTGGTTCCATCATAAATTCTTCTTCATCAATTTTGACTTTTCTTTTAGCCATTTTTAACACCTCTCTTTTGTTTGTTAATTCTATAGCATCGTAAGAATCTAGGGCTATTTTTGCTTCCGCTCCCGCCCTTGCATTTTGTACAATTGACAAATGATTATAGCGGATATTTGTTTGTCTGAAATCGTATTCTTCACCATCATAAACACCTTTTTCCGGAACAAGATCAACTGTATATCCTAAACTCAATTGTCTTTTTCCGTTTTTTACAATTTCATCAATTGTATTTTTATCCGTCACCAAAAAATTAGAAAAAATAAAATTTCCGTCAATTCTTACGTTTTCCCCCGTATAACCTACGGATAATCTTTTTGCATTTTCTGCGTCTACTAAACGTTCTGGCGGGTGATCATTTGTTACTGGAATTAATTTGATTGTTTTTAGGCTTTCTTCTTGCGTAACATCTTCAGGGTGTCTTAATTCTCTCCTTATTGTTCCATCCAAATTTTTATAAAAGAAAACACCTGTTCGTGTTACAACTGCATCAGCTTTTAAATATCCTTCTTCAGTAAAATCAACATAGCTTTCAATTGTTCCATTATCAAATCTTGCTTGATCATTTCGGCTTTCACTTTCAGCAATCGCCAAAGCTTGTTGTCTATTTTTTACTATTTCACCACTTCCAGAATGAAGCGTACCTCTTGCGAACTCTTCCATGACCGCTTGAAAACGTTCATGCGGTTTTAAATGCTTTCTTTTCTCTGCACCTGCTCCTAATTTGTTAGGGTGTTTCAAAGCTTTTTCTACTGCTGAATCTGGCATTTCTTTAACTCCTAAACCTAAGATAATAATTCAAGGCGTTTTTTTAAACAGAATTAATATAAAATTTTCAATCTAAAATATCTTCCATGCGGGCAATTGCATTGCAACGGCATTGAATATCTTGCCCCGGGTGTTTTTGTGTAGCTGTTTTAGGTCTAGGTATCCATTTCTTTTTGCCTTCATTGAAATAAACTGTCGGGTCTTGCCATTTGCAAAGTTTTCCATCCATAATTTTATGAGAATTACGAACTCTTTCATCTCCGCTAGTTTGCCATCTATAAGTTTCAATTCCTGCTTCTTGCTGATTCAGCATTGTTAAGCTGCTATTCAATTTAGCTGTTTGATCTCTTGCTATCAAATTTGCTCTTCTTCTTGTTATTCCGAATCTTTTGGAAATATATTTGGCAACGGTTGTTTGCGGAGTTCCTTCTTGTAAACCTCGTTCTATAATTCCAGCAACTTGAAACAAATCTTGTTCCGGCAATGAAGTTATTAATTGAGCATTTTGCCTAGAAAAAATTTCTAATTGATCTTTTAGCCACGGTTCATCCGTAAAAATATCTATTCCAAAAACAGAATTATTAACTTTTTGGAATTGTTTTAAATTAAATTCCGCTATTTCATCTCCTATTAATTTCATTTCATTAATAGTTTCATTTATTTTTGGATTTATAAAATCTTGAACCCTTAAAATTAACAACCTAAGTTCATCTAAAAAATCATCTAATCTATCTTCTTTTGGAAAATTTCTTGTTGCTTGTTGTAATAATGTTTCATAGTTTGGAACTAATATTTCATTTATAGCTTTTGTTACTTCTCTTACTAATTTATGAAGTATTTTTTTATATTTAACTTCTGCATTGTTAGGATAAAGCCATTTATTAGGTTTTTTTAACCTCTTTTTTTTAAACTTATCTTTAAGAGTTCTTATTTGAGAATTAGATACCATTTTATTTATTCGGTTTTTCGTTTATGGGTGTGTTTGGAACAAATTTTGAAAATTCTGTTTGCTCTTTTTCTTCTTCCAAAGTTTCTAATTCGTTTTCATTGAAAATATTTTCTCTTGATTCCATATCAATTTCAGTATTTATGCTATAAACAGAACCTCCAAATCTTGAAATTGCTACTTCATCAGGTGTTAAAACTCCCCTATCAATATATATTGCGTCTGTGTCAGCAATTGTCCTCCTTATGTTCGCCTCTTGCTCCTCTGTATTTTGCCAAAGGGGAACAAACTCTAATTTCCAATCTATTTTTTCTTTTCCTTTATAAAATCCATCTTTTGATAAAAAAATTAATTGTATGATTCTATCAAGCATAGGTCTTAATTTTCCTTCTTGTTTTTGCTTGATCAAGTCATAAAAATTTCTAATATCCGCTTCACCTGTTGCATTTAAACCCGCCGGCGCTCTTCCAAACAGTAAAGTAATCGGAATCCCTGTTACCGCTGATAATGCTAACATAAACCTGTCAAGAAGATCACTTATTCCATTTATATTCGTTGTCACTTTGGAATAATCTTCTTCGGAATCAATTATCATTGTGTTTAAGCTGCTTTTAGAAATATTCAAAATGTCTGCTCTATTTTTAACTTCATTGCTGCAAGCATCGCTTGCCAGCAAATTTGCAAGCCCGGGAATTTTCAAAACATAATTTACAAAATCATGAATAATGACTCCGCAATTAGCAAAAGCAACTGAATAATTTTTCAGTTCTTCAAAAATTGTCTGCATTACCGGGTCTCCCCATGTATCATTGTCTCTAACCCAACGTGGCGTTAACTCGTTCCAATCGCAACGAATAACTCTTGAATGATGAACAACAAAAGAACTTCCAGTTCTTGAATCAGTTATTAAATAAGAAATAGGCTTTCCATAATTAGAAGAATTTAAATCCGTTTCTATTACACCACCATTTGAACTTGCGGAAAACCTATCAAAAACTTGAATCCATTTAATGTCTCTAATATTGTTTTCATTAACAGGCTGATCTAGTGGCCTTCCGTCTGCAATTCCTAAAACACCAAGACTTCCCCCGTATAATCTAGCCCATCTCAACATATTCATGAGAACAGAATTTATATTTAATTCATCAAGTTTAATCTCAACCATTCCTTCCGGGTCGTTTTCTATTTTCCAACCTTGCCTAACCATTTCTTCGGCAACAATATCAATGACTCTTCTTGTCATTCCGTCGTTTCTGTAAAGCTGATCTAATTCGGCTGATTGAAATTTATAATCCATGCAAAAAACGGTTGCTCTGCTTTTATCCCGGCCATTTTGTCCAAGTCCGGTTAACAGGTTTGCCCAACCATCTTTAACAATTTTCGCTATTCTATTTCCGCTCATTACCACCTCGTAAGATTTTTAAGATTATATTTTTGCTCAACCAACATATTAAATGCTCCGCTCAAAGCATCTATTTGATCATCATGTGAGCATTCAGGAAAATTTTCAGCTTCAATTAAAAAGTTTTCAATCCAATTTCCTTGTACCAATTTGATATTGTTTGCTTCTGCTTGGGAAGAAACCGGCAATGCCCTTGTTACTTTGTCTTTTTGAACTTTGAAAGTGGAAACAGGAAATCCCGAAAGCTTTCTTACTAGGTAATCAGCTTCACTAACTCCGGCTTGCCCGGGGTCTTGCTCGATTCCTATTTTAACTTGATTTCCATCTTGGGTCGCTGTGTTTTTTATCAAATTTTGAACTTCTAACGGCGTACCTCTCATTCTTACAATATCCATGATATAAAAAATACCTGAATTTGATTTTCCCAATTTTAACCCTACAGTATAGTCTGGGTCATTATTTCCAGTTTCTTTCGTTGCTGCCCTATCCCAATATCTAACCATTTGAAGATTTTCTTTTGGAACTGCTCGCACAACTTCAAAATACCCTCTTTGAAAAAACATTCCTGCACTTGGTCTAATATTCCAATTTCCGTGTAAAAGCTGTTCACGCTCATATTTGGGCATAGCTTTTAAGTTTGAAATATAGCTAGGGTCTTTTTCTAAAAGAATTTTGTTATCATAGACGTTAGAATTTATGAAAGTTACACTTTTTGGCATTGAATCAGGATACCAGTAAACCAACTCTTCTGCTGTATCTGCCCAAAGTGTTTCATCATTTGTTACGATAAACCAACGCAACTTTCCTGATCTTTCTTGAATTGGATAACCTGTTTCCGGATTTAACCACCAATCTATAAATTTTCTAACCCAACTATCAGGGTCAGGATTTGTTGTTGCTCGAATATAAGGTTTAATTCCACAAGTTGAACGATTTCTAGACAACATATAGACAAATTGTGGCCATGTGAAATGGGTTAATTCATCAAAAGCAATCAAAGGAATTTGGCTTCCTTGCCATGAAAAACGGTCTTTCTCATACTCCATGTGAGCAAATTTTACTTTTGAATCAGGAAAGAATTTCCATTCTAAAGAAGATTCTTTCGGAACTCCTCCAACATGAGTATAAATTTCTAGGCTTGTATCCCAAAGGCCACCGGGATTTCTGACTTGCGTACTTTGCCTTCTAAAAATAACAGCACTAAAACCTTTTGTTTTTATATGGCGCAAAGCTTCCAAAAGCAAAGCATAAGTTTTGCCTCCTCCAGCACTTCCTCCATAAATAATAATATCTGCTGAAGAACTTAAAAATTCTTCTTGTGGCCCTTTCTGTGGCATTAAAAACACTTAAGCAAACTCCGCATCTGAAATTTCTTTTAATTCGCAATCATTTCTTCCATTATCAGGTAGATATATTTGTATGTTTTCCCCTACATGAACGTTTTCAACAACACTAGTTTCTTTATATCCGCAACGAGTTTTTGCCAAAAAAATCAATGCTGTTAAATTTGGCCTTCTCCCTCCTTCTCCGTCGTCGCCAACGGCAAACCTATAAAGCCTTTGTCCAATTTTAGCTTTTGCATCTATTCTCCCTTTTGTCAGTTCATCCCTGAAATTTGTTTTCAAAGCAAAGTCTGACATTTCCATAACTAGGGAAATATCTTCATCGGTTGCGCCATATAATGCATAGGTATAAACTTGATTTCGCTCTTTATCTGTGGCCGGACCTCTCCACCTTTTGCGTTCTGAGGGAAGTTTCGGAGCTGGTAAATCAGGGTTTTTTCTTGCATATCCTTTGAATCCCGCTTTTTTTCTTGCCTTTCCTGATTCGCTTGATTTCATTTTTTATTTCCTCGCAATTCCAAATTTTTCATATTTAAAATTCTTATTGTAAATGGGTTTCGGAGTATAATCCAATCTTATTTAACTTTTTTTGAAGTTTTCATAGTAACCATTTATCAATATTGATTTTGTATTTTCTGATAAATTTCATCAGGCAATACCTTTGTTTATCGGTTATTCCTCCCCAAACTTTCTGAAATTCAATCAGGCTATACAAGAAAGTTTTATCAATATGATGTTTATCTTTAGAAAAATTATAAGCTGCATTTAATAAATCACTATCTTTATATTTTTTTTCAATTTTGGTTTTATTTTTTTTTATTTCCATGATAATTATTGCTCTGAATCAAAATTTGGAACATTTTTTTCATTGTTATATACCCAAAAATTTATTAATCTTAAAACGACTTCGCTGTTGTCGTCGCAATCCAAATCTTTACTAATTAAATCTAAAGAATAACATACTTTTTCGTGAAGATCATTCGGATAATATAATATTATTTGTTTCATTGTGGTGTTGTCAAATGTTTCATTTTTTTTATCTGATTCATTAACTTCTCGTTCAGATTCTGTTATATCTTCACTTCCTAGCGGTCTTTCTTTGATTTCTTCTGCTTCTCGGGTAGTTAACTCAATTTCTTCAACACCAAGCCTTTTAAGCTCGATAATTTCATATCCACAACTTTTTAGAATTTCTGTATCCCATTTTCCAAAATCTACGTTATCGGCAATAATAAAACTGCGTTGTTCTTCATCATTTATATCGTCGGCATTGATAATCCAAACTGAATCTAAACCAGCGGATTGACAAGCTTTTAATCTTTGGTTTCCTCCCAATGCTAGCATATCTTTGTTAACAACAATTGGCCTTAGCTTTAATATATGAGGTTCTTGTTTTATCGAACTCACTAACAATTCAAATCGGCTATCCTCTATTGTCCTTGGATTCATTGGATTAATTTTCACGCTTTCTATAGGAACCCGATAACTTGTATAGCCTTCTTCTAAAATTTTAAGATTATTTTTCTTCTTCAAAATTCAAACTCCAATTGATCTTTTACTTTTTCTTTAAAACCATGTCGTTTATTCCATAGCTTCCCTCTAAGATTCTCGTTTTTTTCTTGCAATGCTTGCCTACACCTACGAATGCTTTCAATACTTCCATAATCCCCGTCTTTGAGTTTATCTAAAAATTCTCTTGCAGTAATTTTATTTAAATTCAAAAAATCCATATCTAAAAGAAGATAAGCAATCAAGGCATTATCATTATCTCTTGTTTCTGGGTGATTTTCTAATTTTTCTTGCACCTGTTTTTTTAATGAAAAATAAGTCATATAACTTTTTTGATTATTTTTATTTCAACTGGAAAAAGTTCTTCAACCATTTTTCTTTTAGCTAGGCTTAATGTTGTGTCCCTGCTTTTTGTATCTATAAAATCTGCTGTTCCGTCTGCCCAAAAAACTAGAAAATCTGCAAAATATCTTAGGTTGGAAGCTAAATCGAAAGCTGGTTGTCTAATGAAAAAAAGAACTTCTCCTTTTTCTTGCAATTCTACTAGCTTTTCATAAAACGCCCTTTCCAATTTGCTAGGGAATTTTTTGCCCCAACGTTCGCAACGTGCTGCTTTGAATTTATGTTTGAGACGTTTTGCTTTTTTGTTTTTTTTTATGTCGTCAATTGTGATAAGCATTCTTCCCCCTTTTTCTTGATATTCTAGAGTATTCAGGAAAAAAAAGTCCAGAAATTTAAGGTTTTTGATTTTTTCTATTGCCAAATAAAAAACCGATATGTTAATATTTTGTCATGTTTAAGGGGAAAGCCTAAAACATAAAAAAAAGGCGTTCCGCAAGAACGCCTAAGAAAAATACAAAACGAATTGCTAAGGAGTTTAACATTATGACATTTTTAACAACACAAGAAATTATAAACAGAGTCCCAAGCGTTTTAACCAACAAAGCTCATGATAGAACAGGAAGTCAATATTCTAATATTTCAACTTATGAAGTTCTAAATGCTTTGTTTGATTTAGGGTTTGAGGTCACCTTTGCCAAAGAAACAAAAAGCAGAGAAGTTTCCAGAAAGGGTTTTTCAAAGCATATGCTCAGATTGAGAAGAAGAGAAGAACAAGCAATTAATGGGCTTTATCCTGAAATTGTCTTGATCAATTCACATGACGGTTCTTCAAGCTATCAAATGAGAGCCGGAATGTACCGCTTGATTTGCAGCAATGGCTTAACCGTTGGAAATGATCATTACTTAGAAAAAGTAAGGCATCAAGGAAATGTTATCGAGAAAGTTTCGGAAGCTTGCGAAAAAATCATTACTGTTTACCCTGAAATTATTGAAACAGCTAATGAATGGTCAGGAATTGAGTTAAGCAAAGAACAAAGCGAAATTTATGCTTCTTCAGCTTCCCTTTTAAAGTGGGGAAATGATGAAATCAATAAACCTGTTAATGACATTCAATTGCTTCAAGTAAGAAGATATGAAGACGACAAAAACGACCTCTGGACAACTTTTAACCGAGTTCAGGAAAATTTAATCAGAGGCGGAATTTACGTAAAAAATGAGCAGACAAAAAAAACAAGAAGAAGCAGGGAAATTTCTTCACCTGCTGAAAACAACCGTTTGAATACTGCTCTATGGACTTTAACTGAAAAAATGGCTTCCTTAGCAAAATAGCCTAAACCGCCCCCGAAAGGGGGCTTTTTTAAATTGGAGAAAATAAAATGGAAGAAGAAAAAGAACCTGTTATACCAAAAAAAATTCTACAAGAAATTAAAAGCTATATTGAAAAAGGGGAACCCATGAATGATTTTTTAATGGCTGTTTTCTCTGATAGCTTATGCTCTTCTATCGCTAATGCGGATAATACAAATGTTCACCTGCTGCCAACATTAGTGAAATATCTTTTTCACAATTGCCCATTGGAAAGCCACGGGAATTTAGAAAAGGTTTATGAGTATATGAAGAAAAAGCAAAAGGAATTAAAAAATGATCAAAAGCATATCTTATAATCAATCGGAAATTATAGAAAATATTGCAAAGTTATATTGTGACAATTGCATAGAAGCTGACGTGACTTACTCAAAAGGTGTGTTTTACAAGAGTATCCCGCACCTGATTCCACGTCTTAAATTTGATTTGAACCCACAAGATGAAGAAACCATTAAAGCTAAAGCTGATCAATTGCCTTTAAATGATGAAAGCCTATCAAGCTTAATGTTTGACCCTCCATTTTTAGCGGGTTATACGAAAGGAAAAACTTCCGGAATTATTGGAGATAGGTTTACGGGTTTTCGTTATATTGCGGATTTATGGGCTTGGTATGATAAATGCATAGATGAATTTTATAGGGTATTAAAGCCCAAAGGAATTTTAATATTCAAGTGTCAGGATACCGTAAGTGGCGGAAAACAATATTTTTCCCATAACCACATTATGCAGCAAGCTCAAAACAAAGGATTTATTTGTAAGGATTTATTTGTTTTATTGGCTAAGACAAGAATTAAAGGCCATAATCATGATAAACAAATTCACGCTAGAAAATTTCATAGTTATTTTTTAGTTTTTACAAGGAGAAAAAATGGATAACAGACATATAGTTTTAGAGACTAATGGAAATGAAGTAACAGGAATTAAAGAACCTGATTCAAAATTAAGTGGAGAAGAATTTATTAAATATCATTTTCCGAAACTTTTTGAATCCATTCTTATAACTGCTAAAAAGAATAAAGATAAAAATTGCGCAACAACTTTAGAGCATATTTTTCCTGATCTTGGCGGAACAATTAAAATTTATATCCTATTCGAAAAAAACTAAATTTTTTGTTGGCTATTCAAAAATGAATAGCCAACATATGCTATTTCTAAAATTTGCGGGGAAGTATGTGTAAAGGGACTATAAGCCATTACGGATTTGAATTATTAGATGTTTGTTGGTTTGAAAGCATGGAAAGTTTAATTGGAATTGTTATAGCCAAGGAAAAATCTAGCAACAAATTGAAATCTTTTATTGGAAGAGGAAAAGGAATAAATGAAGTTGAAGACGCTATGCAAATTATAAACTGGGGCGCACCATTTCCCCTTGAAGCTGGACTTGCTTTATTTGGGGAAGAACTTAATGCCAAGGATATTGTAAAAGACAATGAAATAATAGAATGTTATCTTAAGCTTATGCTTGCCGTTGAAGGGCAAAAAAAACATAAAATTTATTAGGGGGAAAAATGCCTTTAAAACATGGATATTCAGAAAAAACAATTGGTCAAAATATCGGAGAATTAATTGCTGCCGGTCACCCACGGGCGCAAGCTGCTGCCATTGCTTATAAAATTGCAAGGGAATCTAAACATGAAGAAAATAAAGATGAAATGCCTTCTATGCTTGAAGAAATGCAAGATAAGAAATGGCAAAGGAAACTTGATTATCTTGGAGTCAAGAGAGAAACTATTGAAGATTGCAAAAAAACTCTTGGTTTGTAAAAAAATGGGGTTGGTTAGACAACCCCAAGGAAACACTAGGAATGGAGAAACAAACCTAGTATCACTCAAACATTTCTTGCTTTGTTTCCCAACCTGCTTCAACTTCACTTTTTAAATGTAGGAAGCCAGAGCAAGACTGCAAAAACAAAAAAGACGAAAAACAAAGTACACATAATTTCATATTAAACCTATCGGGTTGTCATTGGGTAACTAAGAGCAACATAATCAAACCAACCTATTTTGCCAGTTGAAGAGCTTCCCGAACCAATTCCGATTGCTGCTCGCATATCCGCTGAACTTGAAGGAAGAAGGGTTGTAAATGGAGAGCCGGACACTTCAGTATCATTTATATAATAATGCGCTTCATTCAATGCTGAATTTATTTCCACTCTTAACTTATACCAAGTATTTGCAACAACCGTTATTCCTGAATCAACATATTGATTTGTGGTTCCGTTAGATGAATATATCCTAAGATTAAGTCCTCCACCATAGCTATATTGGAATGTGCAATTTGGTGAGGAAGCTCCGTAAGAAGCTGCAATATCTGTTGAAAAGCCTGCTGTAATTTGAAATTCTGCTGAAGAAGTTGGTAAAACTGGAACTGCAAACTTTGTTTCAAAAATAGCATTTCCGTTTCCAAGTCTAAAAGTTCGGGAAAAAACTCCATAATACGCCGTCGCATTTGTTCCAGTGTTAAGAATTAACTTACCCCAACCTCCTGCCTCTGTAATGTCGTCATAAGTTATCGTAGCCCCTGTTCCTCCTCCATAAGCATGTAGATGTGGAGATACTGCTTGATTAGCATAAAAACCCGATTCACCACTTGGGGTAAGATAACCCGATACAAAATCATCAAAAAATCCAATACTTTGAGAATCAAAAACACTTCCCCCGCCTGCTGTTTGCCAACTGGGAACTCCAGAATTAACAGTCAAAACTTTTCCTTCTGAACCAATAGGAAGCTTTGCTACTTGTGCTGTCGTGGAAGCATAAATAATATCACCAACCGACCAATCACCAGCATCTAGTTTAAACTTTGAAGGAATTTCTGCTTGCTCTACAAAAATTGTAGAAACACTCACTTTTGACTGAGAACCTGCAAATGAAACAATACCAAATCTAATCGTGCCGGTTCCGTCGATTGCTGCTGAAGCGTCATTGGAAATCACATAATTTGGCGCACGCATTTGCAAAACATGGCTACCATTAACAGTAATAGCTTTGCTTGCGTTTACTTCTACTTGACAATAGTCAACGTATGAAATCGCATTGCTTTCTAAAAGTAATATTGGGTTTCCTGCGGTATTTAAAAGCTTTGAATGCTGACAACCTACCCAACCTGTACTAGTATTAAGAGTATGAACTAATCCGCTAAATCCTCCATGATTTACACCTAAAATTCCAGCACCCGATATAGTGCTATAAGTTGTGTATCCCGTAGCATAAACTTGAGAGAAATTAAAGTTTAAATTTCCATCACCAATATCAAAAACCTTATATCCATTTTGAAGATTAAAAATAGAATTGTAAAAATTTAGAACTCTTGAAGAATTGTCAATATGTATTAAATCATTATCAATGTTAGCTGCTAAAAGAAAACAATCATAATAATTTATTATTCCAGTTCCTGAACCAGTATCTTCAAATAAATAATCCGAATTTGTAGCTAAATTAAATCCTTTAATTGTTGCATAACAATTGCCCGTTGACGGAGCGGAAATTTTTCCCTGAATAGTGGTGCTTAAATTATACCCTTTTGTCGCTTCAATGCTCAATCCATCAAAAAGCGTGAAATCACCTGAGTATGTTCCCGGTTTTACTTTAATATCTTTTATTCCGGAAGCTTGAGCAAAATTGACCGCTGTAGGTAAATCGGTAAACATTGCACCTTGAGAAATTGCTGGAGCAACAATAATATTTGCTGAAGCGTACCTGTTTGTGGCAATATTTATGCTCATAGTTTACCTTTTTATTTTAAGGCTTTTAAATAAAATAAAAACCTTCAATTCTGATATAACTTGTATTAATGAAATTTGAATCTTGCAAAAGAGCTGCCGTTCCTGTTATAGCGTCAACTTGAGTTAGATTTATAACATTTACGTTGGGGGCAATACCACCTGTAAAATAAGTTTTACTTGTGGTATTTACACTAACTAAATACATAAATAAATTTGAACTTGTCCCATCATTTGCAGAAACAAACGGCAAATTTGAAATCGTTGCGTTCCCTGTAGCTGTCCCCTTATTTGACAAGTGAATATCAATCAAAATAGAAACTTTGCTTCCAATTCTTTGATATTTTCCGATTTGGGTTGTATAAGTTATTCCCGTTGAAGCTGATCCAAATTGTAGATTTGGAGTGAAAGTTCCTTCAACAAAATTTGTTAGAGGGGTTCCGGAATTTATTGTAATAGAAGGTGTTGTAATGGAAAAATTGGCATTTAAACTATTGAATTGAGAAGTTCTATTACCAAGTGTAATAGTTGATTGAATTGTTGCACTTGTTCCAATGAAAGTTATACAGTCAAGATAAAGAAATCCACTTCCTGCAATAGCGTTGGCATTTGAACTATCAACTGCACAATTTGACATTTGGAAAATAGAACCCGCTCCAAGAGAAATACCTGATTGCGCACCCCCAAAAAAATAGGAAAAACTTGCGCCTTGTGGAGTTGAAGTTCCATTTACGGTTACTGGGATTATATTTGCATTGCTGTAAAAAAATGAAAAATAGGGAACAAATTTGCAAGTTCCTGAAGTTACAATAGCGGATTGCCAATTTGTGTAAGAATAAGCTAAGGTTCCTGCTGAGCTTGTGTTTTGCGTTGTGCTTGAGGAACTATTAAGGAAATTTGATTTGCTGAAATTTAAAATACCTGCACTTGTTGCATTGTAATATGTAATTCCACTAGTTCCAAGATCGCCATAGCAATTATAAAATGAAATGGAAGAATTTGAGCTGGAACTGGAATATTCAATCCCTGTGTAATCTACACAATTAAGATAGCAATTGTTGAATTGCAATTTGCTATCCGCTGAACCTGTAACCGAAATTGCATAATCACCGTCAGTTTCTAATTTAATTCCAGAAAAATTAACAATTCCTGCTGAAGAAAAAGAACATTTTCCTTTGATAATAACTTGTTGATTAACTGATAAATTGTGTGCGACTAAGTTAATATTTGGATATAAATTTAAATTTCCAACATATGTTCCGGGTTTAAAAAAAACTTCTGTTATTCCATTTGCGTTAGCATAATCCAACGCATCTTGAACGGAAGTAAACATTGCCCCTTGTGCCAATGTAGGGGCTACAATAATGTTTGAAACAGCATATCTATTTGAAGCTGTATTTATCAGCATTAAGCAAAACTCCAAATGCCCTGTGGCGGAGAAACTGCCCACCACTTAGTAGCTGATTTTTGATAACGCAAACTTATTGCGTCTCCATTAGCTGTATTTTGAGCGGTTCCGGCCGTTGAACTTGTTGTATCTCCAACCTGTAAATCTTGCCCGGTATTCAGTTGTATAGTCAAAGTACCTGAGACAACAACAAATTCTAGCAAGTCACCGTCTACCAAATCGGCATCCGCTGGTAAAGTTCTGGTACAACTTCCAGTGATAAATTCTCCAGTGTTGGCAAGACTAGTTCCACTTGTATTTATATCCCCAACATATTTTGGGGCATTAATATAAACAATGCCCAAAATTTCTTCTACGTACGCCCCTGATTGCCCTTCAATGTCAAGTGTAAAACGGACAAAATTAATGTTATCTGTTCCTATAACATTAACATCAGAAATTTGTTCCCAAATTGTGCCGGTATTAACGGTTCCACTTGTAATCGGTACTAAATCGCCAATTTCAATATCGGGCGGTTCGTCATAGTCGGTAGATCGAGTAAGTACCCAAGGTGTTGAACCATCTCCGGCCACTGTAACATCATAAATTCCGTTTTCCCAAGCATTAGTTTGATCTTTGACTAAAACCCTTGAACCGGCTACTGGACTGACACCGTCAATTGTTAAAGCTGCTAACGCTCCAGAATTTGTCAGTGTCGCTCCAACTCCAGAACTACCGTTGTCATAAGTTGCCGTCAAGTTTGAAGTAGTCGCCACCCCTACAGGGTCATGAAAACTTGCGCCCCCTCCTCCTGTTCTCGTAACATCAAATTGTGCGCTGATAGGATTCCATGTAAAAGGCATATATTTTCCTTAAAAGTAGGTTGCTCTTAAATCCCAAGAATACTTGAAGGCATATCCTGCACTTGGTTGCTGTACTCTTTCGAGAAATCCGTTTGAATCATAGTAAAGTTTTTGGATATACCATATTGTATCGCTTGTAGAGGCGTTAGGAATTGGAGAACGGGCAACATAAAGTGGATTCCCGTTTGCATCATTTTCTATTCTTGTTTCGTAAAGTTGAGGGGTTCCAATTGTTTGCCCTCCGAAAATATCAATAGTGCTAACAACATTTTCAAGCATTTTTCTTCCTTACTCTTAAACATCTTAGACGGAAACAAAATCTTGGGATTTCCCCCCTAATCGGTCTGACTTTCTTTTTTACTTTTTTTTTCATGACTTTACCTTAAACTTTCTTCAAATTTGTTTCTATCGAATCTTCTCGATAATGTTTTTCAAGGCGAGAACATGTTCGCTTGTCTGTTGTTTTTGGATTATCGTCATGCGATTGCGATAAAAGAACAACTTTAGAAACAAGTTCATTAGTCGGAAAAAAAATGTCAACTTGAGCTTCATAAAATGCCTCTTCCAACCTTATTTCCCCGACTCTATTCATATTCTCCTTAAAATGGCAAATCATTTGATTGAGGAGCAAAATTTTGTTGTGCTGGTGAACTTGCTGGAATAGTTTGTTGAGATTCGTTGAAAACTGAAGGACTCGGCTTATTAGAATTTTGCTTGAAACACTTTAAAACATATGCCCTGATCATGTCTTGAACTTCTTCTGAAAAAACTTGGCTATCTAACATATGCCAAGAAGACCATTTGTCTTGGCCATTAACTTCTAATTTATAACTTGGCGGAGCAACAAAAAATCCGCTTCCGTCTTTATTTTCGACTATTTTGTATTTAAGAACAACTTGACGAAAAAGCCTGATAGTTACAATTCCTATAAATTTTTGATCTTCTGTTTTTTCAAATTTAAGTATTTCTATTTGATCTTGCATTGTTTTTCCTTCTTTTAATTAAGTATTGTTTTTCCACATTTTGAAAGCATAATAACATTTTACTAAAGCATTGTATTGCGCTGAAGTTATATAGCCATTTTCTTCTAAAAAAGCTTCGACGCTTTCAACAAAATTTGTCGTAAATTTTGGGTGTGTTTGGGCGTATCTCAAAATATCTTGTATAATTTCTAAGTTTTCATCTCCTAAAAGAACATCTTCATAGGATTTGTGATATTTAGGTTCTTGCTGATTCTGTAATTTTTCGCAATTTTCTATCAAGCTAATAAAATAATCCCTTGATTCTTGCAAGCGATTCATCAAATAGGCATCCCCTCCCACGTCAGGGTGAAGGAATTTAGCCAATTTTCTAAATAATTCTTTTACTTCCGTAGCTGTTAAGCATTTTTCAAACATAGCTTTAAGAATGAATAAGTTTTAGTTTTTCAAACATTGTACTTCTCTAGGGAGAAAAGCGCAAGGAAAAACCTTTTTTCTTTGGAAGCTTAAATGTTAAGGTCAAGTCTGTTTTTGCAGAACTCCTTCAAATTTTTTATAAAATCCTTATCGTTCAACATAAATTCAAAATATACATTGGCATTTGTGAAGCTGATATAGCCTCCTTGGGTTCGTTTTCCAATATCAATCTTGTAATTGCATATGGTTTTCCCATCTTTGAGTTTAGATTTCTCAAGAAAGGCTTCATTTTGGCTTGTAACGTCGTTTTGTGTCTTAGGATCTTCCCAACTATCCCAATTCTTTAAAATCGCCCACAAGGCCTTTAAATCGCTTTCTCGGTTATCCCAATTTTTTATCCTGTTTATGAGAACATCAATTTTTTCCGGGTGTTCTTCACATACCCGTAATTTAACATCAAGAGGGATTTCCAATTCCTTGAATTTTTCCGAGAGAGAAGAACAACAAAAGGCTTCGGTTTTGTTTTCCTCCTCATTCCTAGGATAAGAGTCCTTTCTTTGTTGTCCCCTTTTTAAACCATTTTGAGTTGAACCCATTTGGAGTTTAACTGGTTTTGGAATCTTTTTTTGAAAATCTTGGGGTTCCGGGTAAACATCATATCTATGGATAAACTTCCCTGTTTCTTTGTCCTTCGGGGTATAAAGGATAAATCCAAACTCTATTAGTTCATTAAAAAAGGTATCAATCGCCGTTTTGCCGTTGCCCCTGCTTTCTCCCTTATAAATGGAAGCTAATTGGGAACGATAAATTACCCAATCTTTCGGACGGGAAAGCATATAAGCCAAAAGGGCTTTTGCTCCCCATGAAATATATTCATTTTCCCATAAGCTATTAGAATAAATTGTAAATTGATTTTCATAGTTGTGCCTATGAATCCGATAAGCTGCATCATCCATGTTTGCTCCCTTTGAAAAAATTATTAAAATTTAGGACAAGAAACGAAAAGGAAATATTGAAAATTGATTTTTCTGATAACTCAGATAATTGAATTTCAACTTCATTCATAATTGGCCTCCCATTTTGTTATTAAACAAAATCTTTTAGCTTTTCAAAAAAACCCCAATTGGGATAGAATGAAGAGCGATAAATGCATTAAAAGCGATAAAAGCATTAAAAGCGTTAAAAGCTTTTTAAGTATTAAAGGCGTTTTAAGGCTTTTTAAGCATTAAAGACTATTTAGCTGTTTAAAGGTTAAAATCTGTTAAGTGGTTTAAGGGTTAAAAGCTGTTAAGTCATTTAAGTATTTAATTGTTTAAGTATTTAAGTGTTTAAGGGTTTAAGTGTTAAATGCGTTTAAGTGTTTAAGGGTTTAAGTGTTAAATGCGTTTAAGTGTTTAAGGGTTTAAGTGTTAAATGCGTTTAAGTGTTTAAGGGTTTAAGTGTTAAATGCGTTTAAGTGTTAAAGTCGTTTTAATGGTTTATCGGTGTTAAAAGAAAGTATTTTTAGCGATTTAAGCAAATGGATTTGTTTTTTCGTTAATGGTTTTAAAAAAGCTTTCAAAAATATTTGCTTTATAATCATTAGTTGCCACCCATGATTCATAAGGCTTTTAGAAAGTTAAATTGTTCGTTAACTATTCTAAATTTCATTTTTAGTTGTTACCTTTTGGTTTTGAAGGCGGATTTTATATCCGCCTTTTTTTTCTTCTTATTCCTGCAAATAAGTTTCAAATGATCTTTCAATACGTAAAATTCTTTTGTCTAGGTTATTTTCGGAAAGTTCGGAAACAATCTTTTGCAAGTGAAAAAATCTTTCCTGTAAGTTCTCAAAACGAACTTTTAAAGAATAATTTTCGGATTCAAGGTTTTGGATTCTGTCAAACACCTTAATTTTTTCTTTATTCGAATAAAACATAAGCCTCCAAAATATTGCTTAAGAGCTTTTTTTTCTAGTTTTTTCGGAAATTTCCTTGCTGAAAAATTCCAGTTGAGAGGGCATAGGGGCATGATCATTAAGAATATCTCGGATTAACTCGGGAACCGTGATTATCGTATTTGTTTGAAGACTTTTGACTAAGGCTTGCTTTTTTAGCCAATTGAAATATGAATCTTCAATAGTTATCGTTAGTCTTTTCGGTTCCTTGATTTTTCCCCATTTCTTCCTATTTTTTTGGCCGGGCATTTCTTTTAGCGGTCGTCTTTGACTTGGTCTAACCCATTTGACATTGTGTTTTGTGTAGTCTGCATTTAGATTGATCAATTCCAATCCAACGCAACCACGGGGAGCATAACCAACATCTATTAAGAATTTGCTAAAGCTTTCCTTCCACGCCTTGTCCATTTTTATACCCCTTCCGCCGTAAGTACTATATCCGGGGTATTTTTTGTTATAGCAATGCGTTTTTATCCGTAGCCAAACTTTATATTCTAGAGTATTTCTTCGATTGTGTTTTGTCATTTATATTTCTCCTTTCAAGATTGCTAAAACCTAAATTTTCTTCCTTGGCCTTCCTCTTCTTTGGGTAACAGGCTTAACCTGTCCTCCAGTGACGAAATAAACCTTTTTAGCTGTGTCGCTATCCACTGTTTTTCCTTTCTTGATTTTCCAAATGACTTGTCGAGTTACACCAATAATTTTGGCAAACTCGTTGATTTCCATGTTATGATGAGTCAACCAATTTGTTAAATCCATAAATTCCCCCTTTTTTTCTACAGTATAAAAGGTTTTAGGTTTTTTTGCAAATCAATTGTTGCTTTAAAATCTAAATTCTGTTAAGTTGAGAAAAAAGGGCTTAAGAAGTAAGCCCTAAAGGAGACTATGAGAAAACAAGAGAACTTTACAAGGGTAACGGAAATATTAAATCCATTCACAAAATTTGAACATATTGAACCGGCCGTTCTTGAAAAGGCTTGTGAAAGGGGTTCAATGGTTCATCGTTATTGTGAACTTTACCTAAAAAACTTACTTATAGAACCCGTGCGGGAAGATTGCAAGCCCTATTTTGATTCATTTTTGGAATGGATAAATTTCATCAAACCGGAAATTCTACATGTTGAAAAAAGGGTCTATTGTGAAGAATTGAAAATAACGGGTCAAATTGACCTTGTGTGCAAATATCGCAATTCATCAGACATTTACATTATAGACTTCAAAACTCCCGTTCAGGCATCCCCTACGTGGGCTTTGCAAACATCGGCATACAAATATTTAGCGGAAAAAGAGTTCAAAATTAAAATTGCAAACAGGGGTTGTCTAATGTTAGATCGAAAAGGATACATTCCCAAATTTAAAATGTATGATAATGAAAAGGATTTCGAATTGTTTTCAAAAGCTTTGGAACTTTATAGATTTTTCAACGGGTAATCGAATGAAAAAATCAAGGCAATATCCCAAAGTTGTAACTTGCCGGTATTTTTCAGATGAAGACTATTCCGAACTTGAAGCCTATCTGAACGAATTTCTTAAAGATATTGAACCTATAGATATTCAATACTACTTCAATAATCAAGGGAAACACTGCTTCGTTGTCTATTTTTGGCAATCCTGCCATTCCTGACCTTCTGTCATTTTTTTTCATAATGTTAATCTTTTTGCTTGCGTTAAATATGCAACATGCTGCATAATGGTTGTATAATCAAAAGGCAAAAACCATAGGGCTAAGAAATTAGCCCTAAAGAAAATCAAGAGGGAAACAAAATGGAAAAAATAACTTATAAAGAAATTGAATTAAAACTAACAGAAAACGCCTACCTAATGTTTGATGTAGAAAGAAATAAATCATTTTATTGCGCTAATGCTATAGATAAAAACGGAGAAGTATATGAAGTTTTTTGGAACATTTTAATTGATAAAATTGAAGATGAAGATGAATCGGAAGTTTGCAATTGGGAAAAACCAATCAGAGTTATGAATGAAAATTGGGAAGAAATTTAAATCAAAAGGAGAAACCAAAATGGAAAAAATGGAATACAAAATAGCGGTAAAAAAAACCGTCACAATGTTTCGCCCTTCAGAAAGAATTATTGCCAGGGAAATAATGAAAGCAACTCCAGAAAATTTCATGCTTGAACTAGAAAAACTTGCAAAAAAATATGGAGAAATAGATGAAGTAGATCAAGTTACCGAAACAATATATGTAGGTGATTCTTCTGAAGGCTCATTTATTAGCCTATTTGTAGATGAATAATCTTATCACAAGGGACGAAAGTCCCTTTTTTTTTAAACCAAAGAAAAAATCAAAAGACACAAAATGGAAATTTCAGAAAGAGCGGATAAAGTTTTGATAAGACATGCCAAACAAATTCAAGCTTTCGAAAATTACGTTCCTTTAGATATTACACAATGGGAAATCGGGCATATTCAAGAATTAATGAGAAGTGAATTTGTCGAAATCTTTTCTCTTGAAGGGAAAGATTTCTTATCCATTACAAACAAGGGAATTTCTTATATCAAGAAGAAAAAAATTCCCATTTGAAAAAATCACGCTTGGATAGGCTTTATTTTTTTTGTTTTTGTTAATCTTTTTCCTTGCGTTAAATCGGTAACATTTGCTATAATTGGGGTATAATCAAAACGCCCAATACCAAGGAGTCAAGGCATGAAAGTACAACTTAAAGCAAGCTACAAAAAACCAAGAACAGAAATCACACTTTTTGAAGCTTTAAGGGACTGGTTCAAGGACTGGCCAAATAGAGAATCATTTCCCCAATATCAAAAAGACAAGAGAGAATTTATCGACCTTCTAGGAGAAGAAGCATTTGAAGATTTCAAAAATACAGTTTTAGACGTTAATTAATGAACGAAAATAACTTCATTAGCGGACGAAAGTCCGCTTAAACCTTTGATGAAAAAGAGAAAATCTTCTCTTTTTTTTCCTTATATTGTTAATCTTTTTCGTTGCGATTAATTATCAACACATGCTATAATTTAGGTATCTTAACAAGCAAACGGGTTAAAGCCCAAGGGAGAGAAAATATGAGAAAAGCATATCTTTACGAAAAGAAAGGTGAGTCTCTTTTTATAGTAGACACAAACGGAGAAGGCTTCGGGGAAATAGAAGATTTAGGCTTTGATCAAAAAGATATAGTTTTCAATGAATTTTGCAAAAACGAAACAAAAGACTGGAAACTTGAAAAATGCAAATTTAGCAAGACGGAACTTTCGAAAATGACACTAGTGGCAACATGCCAAAACGGACATTTAGAAATTTTCGAAAAGAACCTTGATTCAGCTTCCGAGAAATTTTTAGGGGCTGAAGTTGAAGAAATAGAAAATTGCCCCTATTGCTCAACTGGGTGCAATTATTGCTTGTGTCTTTCATATTAACAAAAAAAAACGGGGAAGGGAAGCTTCCCCGTAAGCATATCTTAACCAAGAGGTCATAATGATATACTATCATGTAACGAATGTTTTAAACCACGAAAAAATCATGAATGAAGGAATAAAACCAAATGAATCAGGGGAAATTTTTGTCATGGATAATTTAGATTGCTCCGCAATGATTGCTTACAATCAATTATTCCTAAAAGATTTCGCCCTTTATTCTTTGGAGTGGGAAGAGGACGTTGAGGAAGATAAAGTAGCAGAATTGACGGCAAAACATCAATTTATCATAAAAACTCAAAAGCCTTTAAAAGCTAACTTTAAGGGTTTTTTCAAAATCGTGAAGGTGAAACAAGATGAATAAAGGCGGGTTTAGCTGGCGGAAATTTCTAGGAATTTCCGCCACGAAATCAAAGGTTTCAAGATTTATTGGCATTCCTTTGACAAAAACAGGAAGACAAAGAAAAGCGGGTACAGGAAATATATTCGCAATATTTATAACATTTCTTTTAGATAGGAGAAAAAAATGAAAGGAATTAATAGATTAAATTTAAATGACGCTCCAGACGGAGTTTTAGATCAATTTATGAGCTGGCTTATTAAGTATGAATTATATTCCATTGATTTTTTTAAGAAAAATGAAATTGAATTTTCAATAGCTAAATGTATGTGTATTGTTTTATCGGCAAGAATGATAGCTTTATTGCTTCATAAAAACAATGATTTAAACAAAGATGAAATAAAAAAAATAATCGAAACAGAAAGTGAATGTTTTATAAAAAATATTTATAAAGAAATTAAAAATTTTGAGGAGACAAATAAAAATGGTTGATTTTAAAGATTTAAAAGACGCTCCAGACAATATAAACCAATACATGGAAGAAAACAAAGATGAATTAGAAAGTTTAATTACAGATTTTTTAATTGATAAAAAAATTCATCCAAGTATAGGAAAATGCATTTTAGCTTCGTTAGCATCTAAATTTTGCGCTTTGGAAATTATAATGTTTTGTGTAAAAAACCAAGGCAATGTTGAAGAAATCGCTAAAGAACTTGAAGAAATTATAGATATTGAAATAAAAACATTCAGAAATAATATTGAGAATTGGATAGGAATATTAATAAATAATCAAAATGACTAAATATAAAGTAACAGTTGAAAAAATTGTAGTTTATGAATTTGAAATCAATTCATTAAATCAAGAAGAAGCGTTTTACGACGCTAAAATATTTTTCTCTAAAATGAGAAAAAGAGAAGAAAAAATTATAGAAGAAAATGAAATATATCAAATTGATGAAATAGGTAACTAATGGACTTTGAGAAAATAAATGAAAAAATTTTTGAGATGAAATTGACTCAACAAACTAATTTTGCTATCGAAAAAATTTCAAATGAATTTTTGAATAAAGTAGATATTGAACCCCTAGTTTCTAAAGCTGAGAATTATAAAATTTTAGGTGAAGAAGAAGCGAAACAAGCTCTTTCAATGTCTCTTCAAGCAAGAAAATTAAAAAAGGCTTTAGAAACGGAAAG
>Ga0210077_1000152_pt1 | contig 33280 bp, 23 predicted proteins | sample RushMan_CattailN_5_FD_185556 | JGI IMG/M metagenome (GOLD analysis project Ga0210077, IMG submission 185556) | Wetland microbial communities from San Francisco Bay, California, USA, that impact long-term carbon sequestration -... | ecosystem: Environmental > Aquatic > Marine > Wetlands ... | reverse complement strand
GTGGAATTGCTCTGAATGCTTTGGGTATCCGTTTTAATCACTGTGCGCGGCCTCTCCTTAATTGAGTATTTGGTATAATTTTATATTGGTAGTACCATTTGTAAATAATTCCAATTTGCTTGTCAAGCAAAAAAATAAAATGAACAAAAAAATATTCAAAATAACATATCCAATAAAATATATTATTATTATAGCATATTATATACGGGCGGCTTCAGGAAGGGAGGTTTGTTTCGTTACAAGGAGATTTTGGTAATACCATTGCTCCACAATGTTCGCATGGCTGTCTAAGTGTACAATTTTTGAGTACAATTACGTATTTAATAAAAAATTCGTCACCGGGCTATGGATTAGCGCACTAAGCTTTCGGCAAGCGCACGATCAAAACCGGCAGATGGCTTCGTCGCACCACGCGCGTGGCGGTACTGCCCATCATAGCGTCCGCCAGTATTCCATGGCCGCGGGTACCCATAACCACCAAATCGCAGCCGATTTCTTTTGCCTGGGACAAAATTATCTCCACCGGCTCTCCCTGTTTGATGATAACGTCATCAACTAAATAGGGGCACTCTTCCAGTTCCTTGCCCACATCCTGACAAAACGTTTCGACGCGAGCCCTGATGGCATCAAGAACTTCCTGGATGTTTCTATCTTGCAGTTCCTGCCATTTGTTTTCTCCCAGCATGGCGGCCAGACGAATCGTTGCACTGTGAGAAATCTCCTCCAACACATGAAGAATGGTAATGCGAGCGCCGAACCGATTGGCAATGCTCGCTGCATAACCGAAAGCATAACGCGCATTTTCTGAAAGATCGGTTGCATACAGTATTTTTTTAATTTCAGGAATCATTTTTTCACCTCGGAAATAATTTCAGCGATATGTTTTACTTGAATCTTTGAACACCGTTTGTCCATCCCGCCTCGAAGCTGGAGGATACAGCCGGGGCAGTCGGTTACCAGAATCCGGGCATCGGTCTTCTCGACATTATCCAGCTTCTTTTTGAGGATTTCTGAGGATATTTCAGGAAAATCGATTGAATACGATCCCCCGAACCCGCAGCAGACATCTTCGTCTTTGGATGGCACGTACTCATAACCCGCTATTTCAATCAGTTTTCGGGGTTCATGCGTAACCCCTAATCCCCTGCAAAGATGGCAAGGGGAATGATAGGCCACTTTTTCGCGGGTTTCTTTATATTCTTTGGAAGATACGCTCAGTACGTTTGTCATAAACGAACTGAAATCGATAATTTTATCTGTAAATGCTTTCAGATTGGCAGGTGCATTCGGATCGTCCTTAAACACCTTGAGATAGTTATGCTTGAGATGGGAGCCGCAGGAAGCGCAAAGGGTTAGGATATAATCGCAGTTGGCAGAATCCATTGCTTTTAAATTCTGCCTGGCCACTTCTTTTGCCGTTTCTTCTTCAGACGCCATCAAAGCGGGTAATCCGCAGCAGGTTTGATCCATGGGAAATTCCACCTGAACGTCATGACCTTTAAGGATATCCAGCAAGGCCTTCCCCTGCTCGGGATAAATAAAATCAATGGCGCACCCGCAAAAAAGAGCGATGTTATGTTTTGGATGGATAACTTTAGTGTGCAATTGCATCCATTTATCCCTGAACGGTGTTTTGGCAATCAACGGAAGACTTCGATATCCGTGTTCTTTTTCAAAAAAAAGAGGAAGGTGGCGAATCATCGGTTCTTTTCCGGCAAAGGACTTTTGTGCAAGATAAGCCCGGCGAAGGATAAAATGAAAAAGTCTGCGGTTTTTCATGACTTTGGAAAGAAAGAAATTTTTTGCCGGCGTCTTTCCCTCTTGATCCAATACCGCACGGTAAGTCTTTTTGATAAGATATGGCAGATCGATATCCACCGGGCAGACGGAGCTGCAGGCTTGGCAGTTAATGCAGTTTCTCACAATGGCCCTGTCGTTTTCCTTTCCGTGGTAAAAAAGGGTCAGAATCAGACCGATGGCACCGATATAGACATGGCCGTATTTATGTCCTCCCACCTTGCTGTAAATGGGGCAAACATTTGCACAAGCGCCGCATCGAATGCATCTCAAGGCTTCGGAAAATACAGGATCTTTGGCCAAGGCCAGACGACCGTTATCCAGAAAAACAATATGCATATCTTTACGATCTGTTGGAGAAGATCCGCATTCCGTTGCACCTTTGATAAAAGTTACATAAGAGGTGATCGCCTGGCCGGTGGCGTTTCGGGGGAGGACTTTGAGGATTTTAAGCATCGATTTCAAATCGGGAATCAACTTGTCATAACCCACGAGTGCCACATGGACCCTCGGCAATGTTGTCACCAGCCGCATATTGCCCTCATTGGTCACCAGCCCGAGGGCTCCTGATTCGGCAATGGCAAAATTGGCGCCGCTGATTCCCATATCCGCCTCCAGATAAGCCGGCCTGAGGACTTCGCGGGCGACCTTGACGAGTTTGTCGATATTTTCAGGGTCCAGTTTTTTTTGGGTTACCCCTTCGAACAAATCCCCCACCTGGTACCGGGAAAGGTGAATGGCCGGCATCACCATATGGGAGGGCCCCTCGTGCCGCAATTGGATAATCCATTCCCCCAGGTCGGTCTCTGTTACAATAAAACCGTCCATTTCCAGGTGATCGTTTAAGGAAGTTTCTTCGGCTGTCATCGATTTGGACTTGATGATCTTTTTGACGTTATTTTCTTTGGCAATAGCGGAAATGATTTCATTGGCTTCGCGGGCATCTTTGGCAACATGCACCTTGGCGCCGGCGGCTTCGGCATTGGTTTTGAATTCTTCAAACAATTCCGTTAAATGAGATAGGGTGGCATCTTTTCCGGCGGCAATTTCCTCTTTGATACCGTCAAAATCGATGCCCTGATAGACTGTGGGCCGGTTTTCCCGGTATACGGTGCTGAAAGTGTCCAATGCCTTTCTCAGAAACTCATCTTCAAGCGCCTCCTTGAGCTTTTTTTTATATGATTTTATATCCTGAGCTGTTTTGATCATGCGTTGTTTTCCTCCATAATAAGAATATGCAGTTCCTTGGGTCCATGGACACCGACGGCCAGCACGCGCTCGATATCTGCCGTTCGGCTTGCACCGGTAATAAAGGCGTAATATATCGGCGCATCCGTTTTCAAGACAGCATTCAGCTCCTTTTCAAGGGATACACTGTCCGGTTTGATTTTTGAGGCAGGCAATACGGCGACGTGTGTCTCGGCGAGCATTGTGGCAATACGAATATCCTCGGATGTAGAATCGAGAACAAGGGTGCCGGTCTCAGCGATACCCCAGTCAACCGGCGTAAGCGCAGTATGGATCTTATCGGCATGCGGCCTTAAAGGAAAGTCCAACAGCGTCAGATCGGCCGTTTTACACTGTTTTTTTAAAAGATCCTGCTCTTTTGCCGCTAACCCTGCGGCCACGACTGTCTGCCCCCCTTGCGCTTTGGTTAAATCCACGATGTACTGAAAAGCATCTTCTAAACAAACAATTTTCGAGACAATCGCCTGGACGGCTTCGGCTTTCTCCTGCATTTGTTTAATCAGATCTGGATTCTGCATGGGACCTCCAAATTTGGATAATGGTTATACCAATGCTATTATATGAATCTAAAGCTGTCAACATTAAAAATAAAAAGAGCTTGCAATTGAACAAAATATCTGATAATGTCTTGAAAAAATAAATATAATTATAATTATAATCTTGATGGTTCTAATTTAGATATTTTGGTCATACCATTTTGATGCTATTGGTTTTAAAAAATATTTCTTGCCTTTGGCGGGATTGAACTTCAAGGAGGAATCATGATTACCCCGGCACTGCTGAAAGAATTCCAAACCGTTCTGGGACCGGAAAATGTCCTCACAGATCAGGCAGACTTGTTAACCTATTCATATGATGCCGCCGTGTTGGAAGCGGTTATGCCTGCGCTTGCCCTGCGTCCCGCTAACAGTGAGTCCCTAAGCCGGGTTATACGCCTGTGCAACGAAAATAAACTCCCCCTGACGGTGCGCGGCGCCGGCACTAATTTAAGCGGTGGGACCATTCCCTTGCCCCGGGGGGTGGTGGTGTTGACCAATGCGCTCAATAAAATATTGGAGATAAATGCTGAGGACATGTATGCCATTGTTCAGCCCGGTGTTGTGACGGCGAAACTCGCTGCGGCTGTCGAGGCCAAAGGTCTATTTTATCCGCCAGATCCGGGAAGCCAGGCTGTTTCCACCCTCGGCGGAAACGTGGCCGAAAATGCCGGGGGGTTGCGCGGTCTTAAATATGGTGTTACCAAGGACTATGTCATGGGGCTGCAATTTTTCGATGTCGATGGAGAACCAATAAAAACCGGATCCAAGACCGTAAAATGCGCGACCGGCTATAATCTGGCCGGCTTGCTGGTGGGATCGGAAGGCACCCTTGGGGTCTTTAACGAAATTACTTTGAAGCTGATTCCCCGACCGGCGCATCAGAAAGCCATGTTTGCCGTTTTTAATGACATAGACAGGGCTTCTGAAACCGTGGCCGCGATCATCGCCCATCGAATTGTGCCGGCCACCCTTGAATTTATGGACAACTTTACTATCCGAGCGGTCGAGGATTTCAGCCATGCCGGACTGCCGGTGGATGCCGCGGCCTTACTGTTAATAGAAGTCGATGGACATCCGGCCCAGGTCGAAGAAGATGCCGGAAAAGTGGAATCATTGTGCCGAAAAATCGGTGCCGACTCCATCCGGGTGGCTAAAGATGCGGCGGAGAGAGACAAAGTCTGGGCGGCTCGGAGAGGCGCGCTGTCGGCGCTGGCAAAATTAAAGCCGACCGTAGTGCTGGAAGATGCCACTGTTCCCAGGAGCAAGATTCCTGAAATGGTGAGGGCCTTGAAGGATATCAGTAAGCAATATGATATTGCCATTGGTACGTTTGGCCATGCCGGTGACGGTAATCTTCACCCCACGATACTTACGGATCGCCGGGACAAAGAAGAATGGGAGCGTGTGGCGGCCGCTATTGAAGCTGTTTTCGACAAGGCGCTTTCGTTGGGAGGAACGCTTTCCGGTGAACACGGAACAGGCATCGCCAAATCCTGTTTCCTTGAGAAAGAGACCAGCATGGCGACCATACGCTATTCCAGGCGTATCAAAGCTGCTATGGACCCTAACAACATTCTTAACCCTGAGAAAATTATCGGACATGCTAAAGCGGGATGAATTCGCTTTTCTTAATTCAGAGGACTAAATGCCGAATATCAAAGTTCTAACAACACTGATGCGGGAACTGGAAGACCAGCTTGTGGTATGCATGCGGTGCGGTATGTGCCAGGCGGTCTGCCCGGTTTTCGCCGAAACCGGCTTGGAGGCTGATGTGGCCCGGGGGAAGCTGGCGCTATTGGACGGGCTCTTGAATGAAATGTTCAAAGATCCGCAAGGTGTTTACGAACGTCTTAATAAATGCCTTTTGTGCGGATCATGCGCCGCCAACTGCCCCAGCGGTGTCAGCGCCCTGGAAATTTTCATCAAAGCCCGTGCGATTCTCGCCGGCTTTATGGGGCTTTCACCGGCCAAGAAACTGATTTTAAGAGGAATGCTTTCCCGCCCCGGAATATTTGACCGGGTAGTGGAATGGGGCTCAAAATTCCAGAAAATTTTTACGATGCCTGCCAATGAGCTTATCGGCACCTCCTGTGCCCGGTTTGTTTCACCGCTGCTGAAGGATCGACATTTCATGCCGCTGGCCTCTGAGCCGTTTCACCGCAAAACAGCTATGTTAAATACGGACAAAGGGCGCTCCGGCCTGAAAGTACTCTTTTTCGTCGGATGCCTTATTGATAAAATTTTTCCGCAGCTCGCCCAGGATGTTATCGATGTGTTAAATTATCACGAAGTCGGAATTTTTATGCCCCGAAAACAGGCCTGCTGCGGGATTCCGGCCATTTCCTCCGGAGACCTGAAAACCTTTCACCGTCTTCTCCATTATCATCTTAAAATATTCGATGCCGAAAAGTTTGACTACCTGGTGACGGCATGTGCCACCTGTACGTCGACAATTAAGGAAATTTGGCCGATGATGGCGGATAAAGATTCCGAAGATATGAAAAGCAGGGTCGCCGATATCTCTCAAAAGACCCTGGATATCAGTCAGTTCCTGGTCACAAAGGTAGGGCTGGAAAAAAGTGCCATTGAGGACATTGACACGACTGTGGATGTCACCTTCCATGATCCGTGCCATCTCAAGAAATCGTTGGGCGTGGCGGCCGAACCCAGGGCGCTCATCAACGCCAATCCCCGATACCACCTCATAGAAATGCCTGAAGCAGACCGGTGTTGTGGTTTGGGGGGGAGTTTTAACTTGCATTATTATGAACTGTCATCTAATATTGGAAGAATAAAGCGGAACAATATCAAAGCGTCCGGATCTTCTGTTGTTGCCACAGGGTGCCCGGCATGTATGCTCCAAATTTCTGATATGCTATCCCAATCCGATGATAAAATCGTTGTTAAACATCCTATTGAAATCTACAGGGAGTTAATAAAGATTAATGGCACTCACACTTAAACCGATTAAACCCAAGCGAATTTCCGATCAGGTTTTCGATCAACTCCGAGAATTGATTTTCCGAGGAGAAATGAAACCCGGCGAGAAGATTGTGACCGAACGCGAACTGTCCGAAATCCTACAGGTCAGCCGTACCTCAGTCAGAGATGCCATCAACAAGCTGGTGGTTATGGGGATTTTGGAACAAAAACAGGGACAGGGAACATTTGTGCGCAGCCTGGATTCTATGGAAAAAAACCCGTTGGCTGCGGCTTTGGAAGACCAGGATGCTTCTCTGGAGGATCTGCTGGAAGTCAGAAGGGGCCTGGAATGTAACGCAGCTTTTTTGGCTGCCCAGCGCGCTGTTGATGAGGATCTTCACTTTCTCGAGAAAAGCATTCAGGAAATGCGAATTGAAGTTGATTCGGGTCGCCTGGGGACCGAAGCCGACGTATCATTTCATATGGCGATTTCCTTTGCAGCCAAAAATCCGGTGCAAGTCTATATTATGAAAAATTTTTACGATTTTCTTTTTGTCAGCATCAGAGAGAACCTGGCCCACTTGTATGAAGATCGTGCCAATATCGACACGATCATCAAACAGCATACAGAAATCTTCAACCACATCCGAAATCACGATCCACAGCAGGCTTATGACGCCATGAGGCGTCACATCAATTTTGTCCTGGATTTTGTTAAAGGAATTGAAACCCCATGAGATCATCGGCTTAGAAGCTTTCTCAAAATTAGGATTTTCGTTCGAGATCTCCCGCTCAAGATCGGCGGGACAAGAACGCGAGGCCGAGTATCAACCCGTAGGCATACTCAAGTATGTTGAGGACTTGAGACGAGGACTCAACGCCGATATCGGACGAAAAGACTTTTTTGAGATGGCTTTTAATTCGGCCGGTTCATTACCCTTCGGCAGCGCGCCAAGATTGAAAGCACTTCAAACGGCTGCTCGATTTCCGGAAAGGTCGGCAGCCCTTTTGTTTCAAGGTATTCCTTACACTCCTCAATGTATTGTTTGTCCCCGCTAAAGGTGACAAAGATCGGTTTTCCCGGATACTTTTGCGCCAGCTCGACGATAAAGTCATACGACGGAATGCCGGATTCTTTGGTGAGCATCAGAATCGGAACGACAGCATCAATGTTCGGATCTTTAAGCACCGCCTCCATACCTTCCCTGTATCCAAACTCAACACCCCTTGTAGAAGCGGCCGCCCAGATGTCAACCGGGTTACGCATACGAATAAATGGAGGACTGATTTCCTGAAGCCTTTGAAGGTTCCGGGGCTCCAATGCCGGGACTTCAAGACCCAATCGCGTGCAAAGATCGGAGAGAACGACCAGCATGGCTCCCGAAGGCGCCAAAAAAGCAAGGCGATTCCCTTTAGGTAACGGCGCCATGGACAGTGCTTTTCCTGCCAGAATTAATTGAGTATAATCGTAGATCCGAACAACACCGGCCTGACGGAGCATACCGTCAACCAAACGGTCTTCTGCCGCCATAGCTGCAGTGTGCGCGACGGCAGCTTGCTTTCCGGCTTCAGTTGAGCCACTTTTTAGCATAATAACAGGTTTCCGGCGGGTCACGGCTCTGGCGATCTCAAAAAATTTTCTCGGCTGTTTAAAGCTTTCGAGGTAAACGACAATTGCGTCTGTTTGGGAATCTGAAGAGAGATACTCAAGGGCATCGCTTTCGTCTACATCTATAGCGTTTCCCAGGCCGATAACCCGCGAAACGCCGAAATGCTCTGCCGTAAGAATATATTTCATGGTGTGCGTGCAAAAGTTCCCGGTTTGTGTAATATAGGAAACCCTGCCGCGTCGGATTTTGCCCAGCGGAAAAAAGGTGGATGTGAAATGATGCGGCGTTGATGTATGGCCCGCGGTATTGGGACCGATAATGCGAATATCGCCCTCTCGCATGATCTCGATGAGTTCCTGCTGTGTTTGAGCGCCGTTGTCATCGACTTCCGCAAATCCCCCTGCTGAAATCACCACGTGTTTGATCCCTTTTGCAGCACAGTCGCGAAGAGCTTGCGGACATATTGCGGCAGGAAGAATGATAACCGCCAACTCCGGTTTGGCAGGCAGGCTGTCAATGGATGGATAAACCGGTAAGCCTAAAATCTCACCGGCTTTGGGATTAACCAGATAAAGCTTGCCTTTATATTCATTGGCCTGGATGTTTCGGATCACCTCATGGCCGGGTTTGCCGGGAACCGCCGAGGCTCCCACGATGACAACGCTTTCGGGCTCAAAAAACGCCGTTAAGTCTTCTTTCTTTTTTAGAGCGGCGCGCTCACATGGTATCTGCTCAATAGTCTGTTTGGGGCTATCGCTCGGCCGGCCTTTTAACACGACAAGGACGTCCACCGCGACAAGCTTACCATCAGGCTGGCCTTTCAGGGGATTGATATCGATCTGGAGCACGTTTTCAAATTGAATTGCAATCTCACCGAGGGCCACCAGGACCTTAGATAACATATCCATATCAACGGCAGCTTGCCCCCTGAAAGAATCAATGAGTTTTTGGGTCCTCAGCTCCCCTACCATCTCGAGGACATCCCCAGCACTCAAAGGAGCGATACGAAATACCGTGTCGTTAATTAATTCGGTGAAGATGCCGCCGAAACCGAACATAACACACGGGCCGAAGTGTTCATCCCTCGTAAAACCGCAGACAAGCTCTCGTTCGCCGCTTATCATTTCTTGCACCAGCAGTTCTTGACAGCCGTCAATTTTCATGAGGCGTTCACCTGCATCACGAACCTGCTCTGCCGTTCTCAGGTTTAAAACAACGCCACCCACTTCGGTCTTGTGGAAAAGACGGGTTCCACATGCCTTTAAAACAACCGGGAAGCCGATATTTACCGCTTCGGACGCCGCAGAATCAGCGCTGCGGGCAATAGCTTCGCGGTTTACCGGAATCCCGAAACAAGAGAGAAAGCGTTTGCCATCATATTCGTTTAACGCCGTTTGACCATCAGCCAATGCGCTCTCAATAATCCGGATCGCCTCTATATTTTTCATGGTTATCATACCTATTCTCCTTGAACGCCTGAGTATTCCTCATTTATCCGTATTTTTAATAAATCTAAATCTATTTTAAATTTAATACCTTTTACAACAATAAATTTCTCTATGGTTAAACTTGCAGGACAAATACCGACAGAAAATAGCTGAATAATCCTACAGCAAAATCGGATGAAGTCTCCTTACAATCCATTATGGTTATGTCTATGTTTAACGTGAATCGATCAAATCCCACGTATACCGCTTATGCAGGGAAAAAGGATCGACCTTTGCTCTCAAGATATCTTTAATTATAAACACGAACATAGATAATGCGCTACTGAGGCTGTTTCATCGGCCTTATCATAAAGGAGGACATGAGGATGGAATTTATCATGCTGAAACCCACCAACGGCTGGAAGATGGCGATTCTAAATTTTGTATGGCTTGGGATTGTTGTCGCCCTTTTGGTATTGACGCCCGGGCTTTCAGAGGCCGGTGGCCATAAAAATACCGACAAGACCATAACTCGCGCCGTTTTGGCCAATGGACTGCGGGTGGTTATCGTACGCAACCCCATTGCGCCGGTGGTGGCTACCGTCGTCAATTACAAAGTGGGGTCCAACGAAGCGCCGCATGGGTTTCCCGGCATGGCACATGCCCAGGAACATATGATGTTTCGCGGGAATCCGGGTTTGTCGGCCGGTCAGCTCGCCAACATCACCGCAGCCATGGGCGGCATGTTTGACGCCGACACCCAGCAGTCCGTCACCCAATACTTTTTCAACATCCCTTCGCAGTACCTGGACGTCGCCCTGCGCATCGAAGCCATTCGCATGAGTGGCGTACTCGACAGCGAAAAGCTTTGGCGAAAAGAACGCGGCGCCATCGAACAGGAGGTGGCCCGGGATTATTCCAGTCCTGAATATATCTTCTATACCCGTCTTCTGGCGGCGATGTTTAAAGGTACACCGTATGCCCATGATGCATTGGGTACTCATGCCTCATTCCAGCAAACCACAGGCGCCATGCTCAAAAAATTCTATAACACCTGGTACGCTCCCAACAATGCGACCCTGATCATCGTGGGAGATGTTCACCCCAAAGATGCGCTCAAGCTGATCAAAAAACGTTTCGGCAATATTCCGGCCAAGAAGCTACCCCCGCGGCCAGGCGTCCGTTTAGAACCCATAAAGCCTGAAACCATTCGGCTTAAAAGCGACCTCGCCTATGGATTGGCAATCATCGCTTTTCGGCTTCCCGGCTATGACAGTCCGGATTATGCCGCTTCCCAGGTGCTTGGGGATGTGATGAACAGCCATCGCGGAGACTTGTATCAATTGGGAGTGGAAGGTAAAGTACTGAGTGCCGATTTCAGCCTGGATACATTTTCCAGGGCGGGTTTGGGATATGCCATCGCGGCATTTCCCAAAGACGGCCGTGCAAATGAAGTGCTGAAAAATCTCCGTAGCGTTTTGAGCAACTATGTAAAAAACGGGGTGCCGGCAGATCTGGTGGAAGCGGCAAAACGGCAGGAACTGGCCAGTGCCGAATTTCAAAAAAATTCGGTATTCGGACTTTCCATGGCCTGGTCACAGGCATTGGCAGTAGAAGGACGCCGGTCTCCCGAAGACGACCTGAAAGCCATCTCCCGCGTATCCGCAGATGATGTGAACCGAGTGGCCCGCCGCTACCTGAACTTGGACCATGAGGTGGTTGCCGTCCTCACTCCCGAAGCTTCCGGAAAACCTGCATCCGCTCAAAACAACATGGGTATAGAGAAAGTTGCATTGCCTCAGAATCGAAACGTCGTGTTACCGGAATGGGCCAAAAAGGCGTTGAAGCGCTTGTCGGTTCCCGCCTCAAAGCTCAATCCAGTAATAAAGGAACTGCCCAACGGGATCAAGCTGATTGTTCAACCGGAGTCCATCAGTCATACGGTGAGCGTATACGGGCATGTTAAGAACAATCCATACCTGCAAACGCCTCCCGGCAAGGAAGGCGTCGACGAGGTTCTGGACGGACTCTATGACTACGGTACCCAAACAATGAATCGGAAGGCCTATCAAAAAGCCCTGGATGAAATCGCCGCAAACGTTTCCGTGGGAACGGATTTTTCTTTGCAGGTTCTGACGGATCATTTGGATCGGGGGGTACAGTTGCTGGCGGACGACTTGCTGCATCCGGCCCTGCCGGATACGGCATTCAAAATCGTCCGAAGCCAGGTCAAAGCCATTGCTGCGGGAAGAGAGCAAAGTCCCGATGAATTGACCCACCGGACACTGAAAACCGCCTTGTTGCCCCGAAACGATCCTGCCTTGCACTGGGACACGCCGGAAACTGTGGCCGCGTTGACATTGAAAGATGTTCGAGATTACCATTCCACTGTTATCCGGCCCGACGAGGCCATTATCGTGGTCATCGGAAATGTGACGCCCGAAAAGGCAGCGTCGGTCATAAACAAATACTTTGGCGCCTGGAAAGCCGTTGGTAAAAAACCCAACCTTTTGCTTCCCCGTGTACCGTCAAACGCTCCTTCTACCGTCAACGTTCCGGACACCAGCCGGATTCAGGATGAGGTCATACTGGCCGAAACACTGGGAATAACCCGAGCGGATCCGGATTACTATGCCCTGAATCTGGGTAATCACGTGCTGGGCGGCGGGTTTTATGCCACGCGTTTGTACCGGGACCTGCGCGAGCAAACCGGACTGGTGTATACTGTCGGAGTAGATCTGGAAGCGGGTAAAACCCGCAGCACCTTTGCGGTAACTTATGCCAGTGACCCCGCTAACGTCGCTCGGGCACGCGCCATCGTAGAACGCAACTTGAAAATGATGCAAACACAATTGGTTAGCCCCGTCGAGTTGCAGCGGGCAAAAGCGATGCTGTTGCGTGAAATTCCACTGACCGAATCCAGCTTGGGAAGCATTGCCCGGGGATACATCCACCGGTCGGTTTTGGACCTTCCTTTGGACGAACCGATTCGAGCCGCGCAACGCTATATTGCACTGACGGCCCAACAGGTCAAATCGGCATTTGCCAGGCGGCTTCGGGTCAAAGACTTAGTCCAGGTCACAGAAGGTCCGGCGCCCCATTAGCCGGACATCAGATCATTACAGGAGAAAAATTATGTTGCATTATTTCCCATTGGCACTGCCGTTTTTGTTGATACTCTTTTTTGCTTTTATTTTTCTGATCGTCATGATTGAAGTGGGCATTCTCGGATATGCTTACCAAACCATCGGCATCAACCGGCGTTACGTATTTTTGCTGCTGTTGATGTGTTTTCTGGGCAGCTACATCAATATCCCGGTATATCAATTGCCGCCGGAGACCGTTCGATCCGCCGGTCAAGTGACATTTTTCGGTATTCCGTATATCATTCCCACCGTCACCCAATGGCCGGGAACAGTTATCGCGGTCAACGTCGGCGGTGCTGTTATTCCCACAATTCTATCCATTTATCTGATTTTCAAGAATCAACTTTTTGGCACGGCGCTGCTTGGCGTCGCTGTGGTGTCGGTTGTCGTTCATTGGTTGGCCCATCCGGTTCCGGGACTGGGTATCGCCGTGCCGCTTCTGGTTCCTCTGGTGGCAGCCGCTGCGGTGGCGATGCTGCTTTCCAAGAATTATGCCCCGGCGCTCGCATACATTGCCGGTACGCTCGGGACACTGATCGGCGCGGATCTTTTGAATCTGGGTAAAATACAGGGCCTTGGAGCGCCCATTGCGTCAATCGGCGGGGCTGGAACTTTTGACGGCATTTTCATGACCGGCATCCTGGCGGTCCTGCTGGCCGGATTAATGACACGTAAAAATAAGCCCGCTTGAAAACATCATTGGGCGTGGTTTTGTCTACAAGATTCTTAGATCATGATTGTAGGACACTCACCGACATCAAGTTCTGGCAATCTCCTACAGGAAAATCAGAAGGAGGCTTATACCGGTTTTTTTAAATATGCTTAAAATAATAATAACTGAATATGTACAGGGATAAAGTTTAACGGCTTCTTGTGGAATCGGATCCGGGAGTGTCAATCACCGCCGGGTACGTTGAAAAATATAAACTTCAAAGGAGCTCAATTTTTCCGGAATTTTGATCGATCCGGGGTATTTTCATCAAAACAAAAATGTTAGGAGGATAAAATGATTTACAAACACACTCGAACAATGCATTACCTGTTTTTCTTTGTCATTGTGCTGCTGACCTTGGGAGTGACCCAATGCGAGTCACGGTCTTCCGGTTCAACGACGGCACAGAAATCGATCGTCGTCGCCAGCGCAGCGACAAATGCCGGTCCCTCTATGAAGGCCGCAGCGCCGATGAACGTCAATCCGTCAGCCGAAGATCTGAGTACCGCTATCGCAAGGGTTGCCAAGGAAGCACTTCCGGCAGTGGTACATATTGAGGTCACTCAGAGTCAGGAAGTCAGCAATCCGTTTCTGCCCTTTGAGAACGACCCGTTCTTTCATTATTTCTTCAACGCTCCCAATCAACGAATGCCTCGCAAGTTCAAACGAGAACTCAAAGGACTGGGAAGCGGCATGATCATGGATGCCAAGGGATATATTTTGACCAACAACCATGTCGTCGCCGGTGCAAACAAAATTCAGGTGTTTCTGGCTGACGGACGTGAATATCCGGGCAAAGTCGTCGGCACCGATCCAAAGACGGATCTTGCCGTCGTCCAGATCAAGACCGATGAAAAGCTTCCACATATCACGTTCGGCGATTCGGACAAATTGGAAGTCGGTGACTGGGTTGTGGCCATCGGAGCCCCGCGAGGTCTGGACCAGACCGTCACACAGGGCATCATCAGTGCCAAGCATCGCCGGGGCATTTTGAACCCGAGCAGTTACCAGGACTATTTGCAGACCGATGCCGCCATCAATCCGGGGAACAGCGGGGGCCCCTTACTGAATCTGAAAGGACAGGTCATCGGGGTCAATTCAGCTATCATATCCGAATCCGGTGGATTCGAAGGCATCGGCTTTGCTATCCCCAGCAAAATCGCCGTTCACATTGCCGATGAGCTTATCAAGAACGGCAAGGTGGTACGCGGCTGGCTGGGAGTCAGTATCCAGGACGTAACACCGGCTCTGCAGCAGTCCATGAAGCTTAGTGTTTCCCAAGGCGCCCTTATCGTTGAAGTGGTTAAAGGAAGCCCCGCAGATAAAGCCGGCCTTCAAAAAAACGATATAGTGACGGCGTATGAGGGGAACAAGATCCTGAATGCATCCGACCTGCAAAATCAAGTGGCAAATACATCCATCGGGAAGGAAATCACCATGACCGTCATGCGAAAGGGAAAATCACAGAGCTTGAAAGTAAAAATCGGAAATCTTCAAAACGCCGTTAAAATAATGGCGGCCTCCGTGAACAAACGGATGGGTGTGGTGGTGAGACCCGTAACTGAAAAAGAGGCTCAGAAATATGGAATGCAAGAACCTAAGGGGGTGGCCATAAAATTGCTCCAGCCGGACGGGATACTGGGGAAAGCCGGTTTTGAAGTCAATGATATTATCCTCTCCATTGACGGCCAACCCGTGAGCGGCGTGCAAAGTTTCATTAATGTCGTTCAATCGCTGAAGCCCCACCACTGGGTTCAATTTTTGGTCCTGGATCACCGAACCGGTCAAACCGGTTATATCCGGGTAATGGTCAACTAAAATGCAGATCGATAAGCCATGCGTGCATGACGGAATAAACCGTCCGTCATGCACCGTGAGCTTCAGCGCCCCTGCACCATAGAACTAGCGGATTACAGAGAGGCCGATATGGAAGATCGAAAAAAATTTTCACTGGGCTACTACATCATCATTTTTTCATCGATCCTGTTTCTGGAAGCGATATTTTTTTCCGGAACAGCCGTCAAGGAAATTTCTTACAGCAAGTTTCGGGATTTGATCCGGATGAACAAGATCCAAAGCGTGATCATTGAGCCGGATCGAATCTACGGCTTGGAGAAAGGACCCGCTGTAGCCGGAAAATCCAAACCGGACGCTGTCGCTTCCGAAGAACAATCCAATTTCACACCGCATCAAAAACATACGCCCTGGTATCTGGACTTCGGCAAATTGACCGGTAAACATCAACAGAAACTTGACCGCCAATTCACGGTGGTACCCCTGAAAGATCCGCAGCTTCTACCGGATCTTCAGCGTCACGGTATCAATTACCGCGGCAAGATCGAATCCCATTGGCTCTCCCATTTTATTTCAAACTGGATTATTCCTCTCGGGCTCTTTTTTCTTCTCTGGAGCTTTATTGTTCGGAAAATGGGCAAAGGCAGCAATTTTTTGAGCCTGGGTAAAAGCAAGGCCAAAATCTATGAGGTTGAGTCGTCTCAGAAAGTTTCCTTCGAGGACGTGGCCGGTGTTGACGAAGCGGTGGAAGAGGTCAAAGAGGTCGTTTCCTTTCTGAAGGAACCGAACCGTTATACCCGGCTGGGTGCCAAGCTTCCCAAGGGGATCCTGCTGGTGGGCCCCCCTGGAACGGGCAAGACACTTTTGGCTCGGGCAGTGGCCGGAGAAGCGGAAGTGCCCTTTTTCAGCCTGAGCGGGTCGGATTTTGTGGAAATGTTCGTCGGCTTGGGGGCCGCTCGGGTACGGGACCTGTTCAAGGATGCTAAAGCCAAAGCACCCTGCATCATTTTCATCGATGAACTCGATGCTGTGGGGAAAAACCGATCCCAGGGTGTTTATTCGGGCAGCAATGATGAACGAGAAAACACGTTGAATCAATTGCTCACGGAAATGGATGGTTTCGATCCCAAAGTGGGCATTATCATTATGGGGGCCACAAACCGACCCGAAGTTCTCGACCCGGCTTTGTTGCGGCCCGGCCGGTTCGATCGCCAGATCCTCGTAGACCGGCCGGATCTCACCGGACGCAAAGAAATATTCAAGGTACACACCCGCGATCTCAGTTTAAATGAAGATGTAAATTTTCACACACTGGCCGCCGAAACACCGGGATTTGCCGGCGCTGAGATTGCCAATGTCTGCAACGAGGCTGCCCTGCTGGCTTCCCGTGAAGGGAGCAACACGGTTTCGGTTTCCCATCACAACTTTCAGGATGCCATCGAACGGGTTATTGCCGGTCTGGAAAAGAAAAACAGACTGATCAATCCCCATGAGCGGGAAGTGGTCGCCTATCATGAATCCGGACATGCTATCGTCGGGCATTTGACTCCCGGAGCCGACCCGGTGCAGAAGGTTTCCATTATCCCCCGCGGCATCGGTGCTCTGGGATACACGCTGCAAACCCCTCTGGAAGATCGTTTTCTCATGTCACGATCCGAATTGCTCGGCAAAATCAAGGGGCTGTTGGGCGGCCGGGCAGCAGAAGAACTGGTGTTCGGCGACGTCTCTACAGGCGCTTCCAACGACCTTGAAAAAGTGGCGGATATCGTAAGGAATATGCTCACCGTGTACGGTATGAGCCGGCACACACCCAACCTATCTCTTGTGGAAAAAAACCAGAATCCGTTTCTCGGTCAAGGTCCGATGCTGCAGCACCGTTCAGAAAAGCTTGAAGAGATCATCGATGAAGAAACACAGGAAATCATCAAAGCCTGTTACGAAGATGCCAAACAGCTTCTTTTAAAAGAAAAAGATAAGCTCGGGCATATGGCGCACATCCTCTTGGAAAAAGAAAAAATCGACGAAACGGATATTCTTGGCATCCTGGGTCCCCGATCACTAAAAAAAGAAGCCAATTGAAAAATCTCGGTTCAACAAATTCCCGACTACAGATGGATATCTGAATTTTCAAGACAGATTTTCAATCATAGACAATTTGACTTTGTGGTGTTAAAAATAAAAACTGGGTCTGTTGGTATATGCCTCAACATATTTAAATGTGATTGTTCCTATGAATCAAACTTGATAGGATTTACCGTTTGGATATAAAAAAGGAGGGCTGACCGATGCCGGTTATTTTTATTTCAAGAGGAACCATGTCCGGCGTTCACTTGCTGGTGGATTGTCTCCATGATAAAACAGGCATTCGCTGCATTTCTCACGAAGATCTGGTAAAAGATGTCAATAAACATGGAGAGATAGCTGCGCGGGTTCTCGAAAAACTTGCCGAGGCGGCTTCGGCTTACGATCAATTCAGCGAACTCAGATGGCCTTATATGGTCCTCATGCGAAAGGCGTTGCTGGAGGAAATCCGTAATGATAATGTCGTATATCACGGTTATTCAAGCCACCTGCTTTTACCGTCCCTCCGGCATTTAGTGCGGGTCCGCATTGAGGCTCCGCTGGAAATGCGCTTAACCATGACCATGCAACGCTTGGCATGCAATGAGGGAAAGGCCCGTAAGTACATCATCAATGTGGACAATCAACGTATAAAATGGGCAAGATTCATGTATGCGCAGGACATTCGAGATACCATGCTTTACGATCTCATCGTGAATCTGGATCGTGTCACCTTAAAAGCGGCCTGCGGCATTCTCGAATGCATCATGGCAGAGGGGGATTTTCAAGCCTCCAGAGAATCCCGGGCGGAGGTGGAGCGGCTCTACCTTGCAACGAAAATCGAGGAGTCATTGGTCACCGATCCCCGTACGGCAACGTTGGAGATACGTGCCGATGTCCAAAGCGACGGTATCTGTCTTATCGGTCCCTATATAGAGGACTCTGAGCTGACAACGATTATGAAGATTGTTCAAACGGTGTCCGGCACGTTGAATATTCGATATGACCCGGGATATGCGTCCAAATTTAAAGATAACCGTCATTTCCGAGTATGGAACCATGAATATGGAATGGACGGATAAAAATTATAAACCCTATTTCCTCAACGCATCAGGAGGGAAAAAGCAATGGACGAAGACAGATATAGCGAACAGATCGCATCCACTTTAAAGGCGATTCACGCGTTGCTGATTCAGACGGTGGATATTCAACAGACAGGCACTGAAATCGACAGATCCATCCATGATTTGGAAGAAAAGCAAATGGAATCAGCCTCGGGTTTGCTGGAACATGCCGCTGTCACCAATACGCTCGCCACACATCGAACAGACATGGCAAAAGAGCGAACCGCTCTCGTCCGCGAACAAACACGTCTTTCCACCAAATCCACCGAACTCTCCGATATTCGTACCCAGATGTCTCATGAACGCACCGCTCTCGCCGGTCAGAGAACGAATCTTTCTGTATTGCGTACGGATTTTTCACGATCAAGGACCGGTCTCGCCGAACAGCGCAATAGAATGGCCACCACCCGCACTCAATTTTCAGAGAAACGCACAGTGTTTGCCGGCACCCGAACGGTCTTTTCGAATATGCGCACCGCACTGGCTCAAGGGAGGACCTATCTGGCCCTCATTCGTACCGGACTGGCATTTTTTACGCTGAGCATTGCGTTCTTTCGCATGTTCGGTCTTTCCTGGTGGTCAATTTTTGACGGGGTTCTCGCGGTGTTGAGTCTCGCAATGACCGCAACGGGACTCGTGGGTTACAAACGCGCCAATCGCAGGGTAAATGTTCTGCTGTTAAAGGTCCCGGAAGAAGAAGCAGCGGCAACTTAGAATTGGTTTAACCGAATCGAGTCCAAACTCGATTTGACGTTATTCGTTATCGGTTAATGGTTATCGGTTTTTTTAATTCCAAAATGAAATACTCCGCAGCAAGCTGCGGAGTATCAAAGCGGAATTCACCAAAGTCAATCCGCCTTTGCTTTTCGAATAACAATTTCGATAACGGTTATTCATTCTTCTTTACCAGCAAAATGGATGCTGGCAGATCGCGCAGAATGGCATCGTTGGTGCGGCCGAAAAGGAAATGCTCCAAACGCCCTTCATGATGGGCCAGCATGACAATCAGATCAATCTTTTCCTCTTCGACAACCTTCTTGATCTCTTCTTCCGGCGGACCTTCTTTAACCCAAACCGTAACCGGCAACCCTTTGTCTTTCTCGACCTTTACCATGTGATCCAAAACCTTTCGGGCATCGGCGACCATTTTTTCATATTCATCGTGGAAGCTGTAAACAGGTAAATTCCAGCCGTCCAGGTTGAACGGGTCATGAATTACGTGCAGAAGATAAAGCTTAGCTCCATATTGGTGTGCCAGCGAGATGCCGGTCTTTACTGCCTCCCGGCAGTATTTCGTTGATCTGCTGACAACAAGAATATTATTAAATGTTTTCATTGTTTACCTCCTTTGATGGTTTTAATTAGCTGATTCTCCTGATGAAAACCAACATGCTCGATTCCATCAAACTTTGACGATCCGTGGATCACCCCTTTAAGACTTCGATGATGTTTTCAAATTCACGGGTCTTATTGAAAAAGTAATCGGCGCCGGCTCGAATACTCTGTTGACGATATTGTGGATAATCATAATTAGTCATAATAATCACCGTTATTTCAGGTTGCAATTCTTTAATTTCACCAAGCAACTGGATACCGTTTTTACCGGGCAGCCGGATATCCAAAAGAACGGTATCGGGTTTAAGAACGCGAATATCGTCGAGTGCATCGCCGGCATCGCCGGCTTGTCCGATAACCTGGACATTGTCAACGTCATACAGCAGCTCACACAAGTGTTTCCGCAGTCTGACGGAATCATCGACGATATAGACTCTTTTCATGGCGACCTTCCTTTTTGTCTTTATCTTATAATAATCAAAACCGTGCAATATAGAAATCGGACATCGTCTGATCTTGTTGTAGGCGTTTAGCGCAATCGGATGTCGGCGATTTTCCGACAAATCCTGTCAAACGAAGCAGATCCCGGAAGGTTATCCTTAGCAATGGGTAATTTTATAATGCTGAATATCTTTCTCTATAAAATGTCATATGTTTTCATTAAGTTGTAAAAATCCGAAACGGTATATTATGCCATCTAAAACGTACCGCGATGATGACGCGCATGGGGCGTGATGGCTTCTTGAACCCTTTTAAGAAATCCTTCATGACGCGGGCTCTCCATGGCAAAATGACGATAAACAGTGATTTTAGCCCAGTCCGTAAGAAAGGCCCCGATGATGGCGTATCCCCAAACAAGGCCGATGTCCTTCCAGCTTATGGGCGTAATGAGGCCAAAACCATATGCTGCCAGAAGGGTCCCGAGCAGCTTGGTCACGATTCCCGACCAGATCATAACCGGCGCGGGATAGGGCTTTTTTAGAAAAAAACCCTTGTTCCGTGAAACGAACAACGTCAGATGGCCGGCGACTGTCAATGTGAGAAAGATATAGGTCTGTACCTGGGGAACACTTAAGTGGAGCCAGTCGATGGCCAGGTACAACATCAGAAAGCTGCCCATGACCCCTGTTAAGCCCATGACGGTGGAAACCACAATAACCTGATGCATATTCCAGCGCACCGGTTTTGGGTTGAGATACGTCTGGTCGTAAGCAATGGTCATAATCGGAACATCATTGAGAAAAGCCAGCAGAATGATCATAATGGCGGTGATGGGGTAAAAATTGAAAACTAACATCGCCAGTACCACAAAAACCATGATTCGAATGGTTTCCGTGATGCGGTAGATGGCATATGAGTTCATTCGTTCGAAAATCCGGCGGGCTTCCTCAACCGCATTAATAATCACCGATAGTCCGGGTGCCGTGAGGACCAAACTCGCCGCCGCCTGGGCCGCATCGGTGGCGCCGCTGACCGCTATGCCCACATCGGCTTGTTTCAGGGCCGGCGCATCATTCACTCCGTCACCGGTCATTCCCACGATATGGCCGCGGGCCTGCAGGGCTTTGACAATACCGTACTTGTGCTCGGGAAACACCTGTGCAAAACCATCCGCCTTCTCGACCTGATCTCCCGCATCAGGGGCCATTTGCCCTTCTTTTTGGTTGGCGACGAGAAGCCTGTCCGCCGGTTTAATATTCTTCCCTAGGCCAAGCTGTCCGGAGATTTCGCGGCCAATGGCGAGGTTGTCCCCGGTAACCATTTTGACCTGAACGCCATGTGCCTTGGCTTGGGCAATGGTATCGGCCGAATCCTCGCGGGGGGGATCAAAAAGCGGCAAAATACCGAGAAACCGCCAGGGTCCATTATCTTCGGATCGTGCAACACCCAAGGTACGATATCCCTTGGCGGCAAACTCGTCTACGGCCGCTTCCGCCTTTTTTTTCGTGTCATCACCCGCATCGCTCATTCCCAGAATCACTTGGGGCGCCCCTTTGGTGACTTTGAACGTCTTGTCCTGAGCATCCTTGATGGTTCCTTCCGTGCGTTTGATAACAGGATCGAAAGGCAGAAACTTAAGCTGATTGTAGGTTCGCAACACTTCCGGATCTTGAACCCCGCCGATGACCGCCAGGTCAATGGCATCCTGATCTTCGGGCTTTGAAGCAAGGGCAGCCGCTAAAATCAGATCCTGGGGGTTTTGCGCACCGAATATCAAAGGTTCTCCCAGCGTGAGCCGGTTCTGTGTCAGCGTCCCGGTTTTATCAGAGCACAAAATGTCCATACCGGCCATTTCTTCAATGGACTCCAGCCGGGATACAATGGTTTTGAGCTTGGAAAGCACCAGTGCACCAACGGTCATGGTCACGGAAAGCACTGCCGGCATGGCCACCGGGATGGACGCCACGGTAAGAATGAGGGCAAACTGGACCAGTTCAAGAAAGGGTGTTCCGCGGAATAGCTGTACGAGGATAAGGATCGCAACCAGACCGAGGCTTATATAAATCAGGTAATCGCCGATCTGCAATACGGCTTTTTGAAAATGAGAAACGGACTTTGCGCCAACCACGAGTTTAGCGGTCTTTCCGAAATAGGTGTCATTACCGGTGCCGGTGACAAGTCCCACCATTTCCCCCTGTTTCCCAACCGAACCGGAATAAGCGATGTCGCCTTGTTTTTTGTTCACCGGCAATGACTCGCCGGTGAGCGCAGACTGGTCCACACTGAGATAGTCGCCTTCAAAGAGTTTGGTATCAGCGGGAATGATTTCTCCCAGACGCAAACGGATGACATCACCGGGGACCAGTTCCTTGGCTTGCACTTCCTGCCATTTTCCGTCTCTTAATGTGTGGCTCCTTAACGCCAGTTTCTTTTTCAGCGCTTCCACTGCATTGCCTGCCTGATATTCCTGCCAGAAACCCACAAAGGCATTGAAAATCAAAAGCGCGATGATAATGTAAAAATCCGCCCAATGCCGGACCACCAAAGAAAGTACGGCCGCAACCTCAATCATCCAGGGAATCGGGCCCCAAAAATACCCTAAAAATTTACGCAACAGACTGACTTTCTTTTCCTCGATCTCGTTGAAGCCGTATTGTTGAAGCCGATTTTCAGCTTCTGACGAAGAAAGACCGTCTTCATTGGAATCGAATTTTTTAAACAATTCCTGAATCGAGCTCTTTTTGGATTCTTCGGCACTTAAAAATATGGGTTCCATGGATGGGCCCTCCTTTGGATCTTTGATGGCATATGCTTTTCCTTGTTAAATCAATATAAGCAGCAGAAAAAATTTCGCAAATCAGAGATCGTCTGAAAATATTGTAGGAAATCAGGGAAAAGGGATGTCGGTTATCGTCTGACATCACTTGATGCATGGATATAAGGAGAAAAGTTTGCCGCCGATCTACAGTAGATGAACCATTTTGACTCTATTTGCCGGAGGTCCGAAGCTGGCGGGACAGGCAAAAATACAACTGGGTATTTCGAAGATTAATCGATGAGTTGGGTTTGAAATGCATAACGGGTAAGCTCTGCATTGGTTTTCATATTCATTTTTTCCAAAATACGTGCGCGATACGTACTGATTGTCTTGACGCTCAAGTTTAGTTCTTCTGCGATTTCCGTAACCGTTTTCCCCGAAGCGATCATATACAGCACTTGATACTCTCGATCCGACAAAGTCTCATGAAGCATCTTCTCGGAATCGGCATCTAATGCAAAAGCAATCTTTTCAGCGAGATTGGTACTGATATATTTGCCGCCGCGGTGAACTTTTCGGATGGCCGCTATCAATTCAGAGGAAGCGCTTTCTTTGGTCAAATATCCGGATGCGCCGGCCTTGAGAATCCGCAAGGCATACTGGGCTTCAGGGTGGACCGTCAAAATAATCACCGGAATCCGGGGTTTTTCGATCTTCAGTTGTTTCAATACATCCAGGCCATCCATTCCTGGCATTTTCAGATCCAGCAATATGACATCGAAATCTTTTTCACGGATTTTGTCCAAAAGTTCGGCCCCGGTGCCGGCTTCATCAGAAACCACAAAATAGGGAGATCCGGCAATAATCTGCTTCAAACCTTCGCGAACGATGGGATGGTCGTCGGCAATAATCAATTTAATCATTCTGGCCCTCTTTTTCCTGAAGTGGGAACACGGACAATGACCCGTGTTCCCTTGTTGGGATGACCGATAAAATCAACCTGCCCGTTTAAAGGATAAAGGCGCTCCCGTATACCCAGCAGGCCAAAGGATTGTGAATTGCTGATTTCAGCTTCGGAAATTCCGCGGCCGTTGTCCGCTACTTCCAGCATCAGTGTATCTTCATTTTTTTCCAACCGGACGTTGACCTCGGCGGCACCGGAATGACGCATAATATTGGTCAAAGTTTCTTGAAATATGCGAAAAACCGCAGTGGACTGCTCTTTGGTCAAATCGAGGTCAGCGATACTGGAATCAACCCGGCATCGAACCCCCGTTCGGTTTTGAAATTCTTCGGCCTGCCATTCAATGGCGGATTCAAGACCGAAATCATCCAATATAACCGGTCGCAGTTCCGATGATACGGTGTGGAGGGTTTGGAGCGATGCATCAATGACCTTGAACATGGCATCAATTTTATTCTGAACCTGCGGTTGATCCTGAATCATGTGTTTTTTCAGCCATGACAAATCCATTTTCAGAATCGTCAGCGATTGGCCGAAATCGTCATGAATTTCTCGAGCGATTCGTGTCCTTTCCTGCTCGCGGACATCCTGCAGATAGGATGCAAGATCCCGGAGCTGTTCTCTGGATCGTTTGAGCGCTTCTTTGGCCTCAAATTCCCGCACTTCGCGCAGTTCCAGCGCAGCCGCCATGTCATTAAAAACCCGGGCCAAATGGCTGATCTCGTCACCGCCGCGAATAGGTCCGATACGGGTGGCAAGATCACCCTTAGCGAGCATTCGACTGGCCTTTACGATCATATTGACGCGTCTGAGAACCAACGCGTCACCGGCCCACCAGATTATAAGAACCGCCAATATTGCGATAAATCCAAGCAAAATGATATTGCGGGCAAAAACGCGTTGGGACGTCGCAAACGCAATTTTTTGAGGAATTCCCAGTGATATATAGTGGCGGCGGGCTTTCAGAGAGCTGGGCGCCGGCGCAAAGGCATAAATACGGGAAACGCCGTCATCCCCAATGGTCTTTTTTACACCTGTTTTGTGCTTTAAGATCCATTGCAGCAGTGATGGATCAAAGTGATCCGGTTCAGCCCATTTTCGTAAATAAGGTTCGTACGTAAGGATGTCCCCGCCATCATCGATTTGGATCAAGGTGGAACCTTGCGGCAATTCTGTAAAGGACTTATAGATCGATCGATTGATCCAGTTTAAGGCAATCGCCGCAAAAACAGCGGCCTTCACGTGATGGTGTTTATCCAGGACCGGAAAAGCAAAATACAGAATGGGTTCTTGGGTGATATAATCGACTTTATAATCGCCCATGGTAAAATTCTTCTCCCCGATACACCGGACAAACCACTCCGGTTGCTCGGATCCTTTGAAGGGTGGAACTCCGCGAGCACTGTTTAAAAGTTGTCCCTGGGGCGTTAAAACCCCTAAATCCACATACCCTTGAGATTGTTTAACAAGGAATGCAAAAAAGCGCCTTGCCTTGTCGGATCGGGCGTCGTTCAGCAAAAGGAATTCTGATATGGCACTCAGCAGATTGCGGGTCGCTTCCAGTTGTTGGTGCTCTTCATTGGCCGCGGAATGTGCGAGCAGTATTGCATTATTTAATATCGCACGCGTTTCAATGTCTTTTTGTTCCTCGGCGGTATAAAATATCAGAGCGCACACCGGTATGAATGCGGCCAAAACCAGCAGATATAGGCGTGTTCTAAGGCTTGTTGCCGAAAACATCTTCATGGGTGCTCACCATCTGGCTCAAGATACATGGCAAAACAAAATGTTGGTACATGAATTTTTCATATATTAGTATCAAATAGTTATAAATTTTAAAATAATTATTTTTCGTTTTTCGTCCGTAGGTCTTCAAGATATGTTTCGAAAATGATTGGAAAGCAACCCAAATCTTATAATGGATAAGATAAATAATGGCAATGAGCTAAGAAGTTCACAATTCAATTTTGAGAGAAAATCTATCCTACAATATAGGTTCCGGTGCCCACGGCGATCAGAAGATCCTGATCATTACAAAGTTCCATACGGGTGACACTGACTCGTCTGCCGGCCCGCATAATGGAGCCTGTTGAAACAAAATGATTCCCTTTACCCGGTCTCAGGTAGTCGACACGCAGATCAATGGTGCCGATCTTTGTTAAACTTTTCCCGACCTCTTCAGTCGTACGTCCGGCCATTTTCCGGAGGACACCCAAAGAGGCGGTTATACCGCCGGTGGTGTCCAAAACCGCGGAAATAACGCCTCCGTGAAGAATGCCCTGAACGAAATTCCCGATAAACGCATCTTTCATCGCGAATGTTACGCGCACATCTTCTACCTTTAGCGATTCGATCTTAAGACCTAAAACCTTGTTAAAGGGAATTTCTCGTTCATACAAATTACGCAGCATTTGCAGCCGATCATCAAGATCCATTGCTTTATCAGGCATAATGAAATTCCTATTTTTCTTTTAATATTTGAAACGCTCCGTTTAGGAATAAAATATCTGTGAATCAGGCCGTTCGGAAAAAAACGCTGCTCTGTCTCTGATTCGCTGCCAAATGCCTGACATGTCGGCGATTATTGCCTGTTCCGGACAATTTTTCATGCAATTAAAACAAAAAACACACCCATCGTCAAATTCCGGATACGGCGTAAAAAAGACGGCATCCATTGGGCAAACCTCCGAACATACCTTACATTGATTGCACACCCCGGTATCTATTTTTCGTTTCGGCAGATGCGCTCTGGCGATTTGAAGACCGGTTTTTTCCATTTCTTCATGATTCTCTTTTGTCTGATACGCCAGGTCGGACAGATGGATCCCTTTCGGCTTGGCGTCGTTAAGCTTTTGATGAACATGATTCACCAATTTCCCGATCATATGATCGTCGCCAACATCCGGATGCCCTTTTCCCAAAGCATCTTCAAGCGCCCACATCAAGGAATGAACCGCCAGAATCTTGGCTGCTCCGAGGAGCATAAACCTTTTTCCCATTAATTCTTTACCCATTTCATACAACGAAATACCGCTGCAAGCCCCGCCCCAGGTCACAAAAGGAACGGCGAAGACGCCGGGATCCTCTTTGAGTCCGGCAATGCATTCCATCACGGGTGGAAGCGCATGAGAAGCATATACCGGTGAACCGATAAACAGACAACTTTTGCCTTCCGGGTTTTCCATCTGTTGCGAAATCGCCGCGGCGACGCCACTGTTGCCTTCCGCAAGATCAAATGAGGATGTCTCGGTACCCAGCGCCTGAAACTGTTTCTCGATAACCTTTGCGACATGCCGGGTGGATCCTGCCGGAGAAAAGTACACAATAAACACGTTTTTCTTTTTTAAAACCATTTTCTTTCCTTTATCTTTGACGACGTTTCCATGACTTTCCTTCTGATGCCGTTATTCGGATCATTTTTCATTTTACCCGAATGCCTCCGGAGATTTTCATCTCGCAGCCTTTCAGGATGCAAAATTCGGGGAATAGGTTATTTTTCCATCTTTTCTTCATCTCTTTCAATGTCTTCCAAAATTTTAAAAACATATCTGGCGGGCCAATCCGCAACCGACCCGGAAAACAACACCGGGTATTTGACATGTATTATCAATGTTGCCGTTTATTTCGTCAAATATTTTTCTTCTTTAAATATTGACGTTTTTTGAGGACGGCCAGGCGTTGACGGCGGGTCAAATCCCAATGAGACCCCATACCAAATATTTTGGAGAAAATTTCTTGACAAGCAATTTTGTGAGGAGCATGCTTTAAGTATAAACTTATTTTCTCAAGCTTTGCACCCTAAAGTAGCAAAAAAGCCTTCATCTCCGCCTGTGAGTGTTGCGGATAATCCCGCAGGCCAAAAGTCCCGCCGAATGGCGGGATTAAGGCAAAATATTTCTTTGGTGCATTATTGTACGGCGCCAAAATTCAAAATGACGCCTTTCTTAAAATTTGTACGGATCTTTGCACGTTAATTTTTCGTGGTGCCTTTGCCGAGGTTCGAGAAGCTCTTTTTAAATTTCACCGTCGTTTTTGTCAATTTTACGTTAATCCCGCCATCCGGCGGGATTGGTCTGCCACACTTTATCAGCATTTCCGCCACACAACCGGCAGACAAGGATGGAAAGTGAGGACACGATACGCGTGATACTGTTTGAAAGGTGTAAGTTTTTATCTCTAATTATCATCATTTAAGGAGCTTTTAGGATGAGCGATAACACAACCTATCGGGATTTTCTGAATGAAAAATTTGATATCGGGCAACTGTTTGATAAGCCGGAGCCCTTGGCGGGCGTGAGGGTCTTGGAGGTCTGCTATGTTGTTTTGGGCCCTGCGGCCTGCGATTATCTGGCGGAATTCGGCGCCGAGGTGATCAAATTCGAGGGACAAAAAGGGGACCAGATGAGGTTTGTAACGCCGTATGCCTATTTTTGGAAAAACATGTCCCCCGGCCTTGAAATCGAAAATCATAATAAATACTGGGTGGGCATGCATCTGGGCCACCCCCAGGGAAAAGAACTTTTTTTGGAACTGGTGAAAAAGTCCGATGTGGTGGTGGACAACCTCACCCCGGGCCGGATGGCGGAGTGGGGCTTGAGCTACCGGGAACTGAGCCAGATCAACCCGGGCATCATCCAATTGCATGTTTCCGGATATGGCAGCTGGGGGCCCTGGACCGGAAGAACGTCTTACGATGCCGTGGCTCAGAGCATGGGTGCTCTGTCGCCCATTACCGGGTTCGAGGATCGGGGACCCATCAAATCAGGCGTATGGATTGCCGACTGGATCACCGGTCTGATGTGCGCCGTGGCCGTCATGGCGGCCTTGAACTACCGGGAGAGAACGGGTGAAGGCCAGTTCATTGACTATATGCAAGTGGAAAACGTCATCCGGTGGCTGGACTGGACGTGGCTTTACACTTTCAAGACAGGTGAGAACCGGAAACGATCCGGCAACCGGGACCTGGCCGTATGTCCCTCCGATTTGTTCGAATGCAGCGACGGTTGGGTGGCCCTGGCGGCTTTCAGCGAAGAGGAATTCCGCGGTTTATGCGGCATCATGGACCGATTGGATCTTTATGAGAAATATGCCGATCCATTGGAACGGCTGCAGGATGAAAATGCCCGCAAAATTCTCGAGGCAATCTCACAATGGACCGCCACGAAAAAGGTGGCAGAGGTCGAAGAGTTTGCCAACCGGCAAGGTTTTGCCGCTTCCCGAGTCTTGACCGCCGCCGATGCCTATCACAGCGAGCACTACCGGCAGAGAGGCGCCATCCAGGAATACGAAGACCCCGTGTATGGCACGATGGCGCAGGAATGCTATCCGCCGCGCATGAGCGAGACGCCCAGCCGGGTGAAATGGAGCAGCCGTCCGTTGGGATTCGACAACCGTTACGTCTTTCAAAAAATTTTAGGCCTGTCCCTGGAGAAGATCAAACAACTGGAGTTCGAAAAAGTCATTTTTCAATGGAATCCGGACATCCCTTCACAGTGTCCGCCGCCGGATTGGGACGGCAAAAGTGGTCTGAAGATGCCCTAACGATACATTGCCATAAATTTTTCGGGAGGAGTACGATGGAAGATGAAAAAATTGTAGGTCTGGCAATCAATCAGGAATTCGCCCGATGGGCGCACCGGGAAACTTACCCCCCGGACACCTTCAAAAAGCAGGAAGCCCTTGACGACACCTTGGTACTCGATGTCAGTCACGGCAGCTTTGCCGGTCTTTTTGCTTCCTCGATTCTCTCCGAGATGGGGGCCGAAGTGATTCGCATCGAACCTCCCGGCGGGGATCTGGCCAGGAAGATGTCCCCTTACGGCATGATGATCAAAGATTCCGGCCTGGCCTACCTGGCCGAGGCGAGAAATAAATTCCATGTTACCCTGGACCTCACCAAAGAAGAGGGCCGCAAGATCTTTTCCAGATTCTCAGCCAAGGCCGCGATAATTATAGAAACATTCAAACCGGGCTACCTGGATGGACTGGGAATCGGTTACCGGCAACTCAGCGCAAAAAATCCGGGATTGATCTACTGCGCCATTCATAGCTACGGCCAATTTGGGAAGGATGCCGAGAACAGCGCCAATCAACCGGGCTATGATATCGTCGATCAAGCCAGGGGTGTCATCATGTCCATTACCGGCGAACCGGATCTCGATACGAAAATCTCGCCCAAGTATAAGCGGCCGTTGAAACATGGCAACTGGATGGGGTGGTATGCCGGTGGTGCCTGGGCGGCCTTCAGCCTGCTGACGGCGATGTTCCACCGGAGAAAAACCGGTAAAGGTCAATTTATCGATTGCGCCCCTCCGGAAGGACTCCTGTCCATCGCCAACTATGCCATGCAGTACTTCCATATGTCCGGTGAGCAAATGCCGAGAGCCGGAAATTACGACTATGCCGTATTTCCTTACACCTACGTCAAGTGCAAGGACGGCTACACCTTTATTTCCGGATTCACCGATCCCAACTGGGCGGCGCTTTGTGAAATCATGAACCGGCCGGATCTGAAAGAACAATTCCCAACAATCAAAGAACGCCTCACGCCCCAAAATCAACCCGTGATTCAACATGAGATTGAAACATTTACCGAGAAATACACCGCGGATGAAATCCAGGATATGGTTTACCAGTACAGCAAGCGGGAAGACAAGAAAGGGACGGTGGTTACAGGACGGCTGGAAAGCCCCCGGGATGTTTTACAGAGAGAACACTGGCAGGAAAGGAAGACCTTCATCAAATGGAAAGACCCTTATTACGGTGAACTCTTGATCCAAAACTCCTCGTTCAAAGCCATGACAAAAACGCCGGGCCGGGTGAAGTGGATCTGCCGGCCCATCGGCGCGGACAATGAGTTCATCTATCAAAAATATCTGGGGATGGGCCAAAGCCGGCTCAAGGAACTGAAGCAGGAAGGCGTGATGTGATCGGAGTGTGATTTGGGAAATGCTTTTGCGCTTCACAAGCCGGCGAATATTGAACCGGACACGGATGTGATCGATCCTATCATGCTAATTCAATTCAATCTCAAAGAAAGAAAGGAAAATAATTATGAAACTGGAAGACTTTTTTTCAGAAATGATGAAGGTAAACGCCATGGACGACACCGAAGTCATGGAATCGGCATCCCGGGAGCTTTTCAACAAACTGAATCATCTCAGTTTTCCCGATCATTTCAATTGGGTACAGCAAGTTTTCGAAGGAATTCACGTCAAGCAAAGAGGTGATCAGACAGGCCTCTTCTGGATCCATCTGGAGACGGATGAGAAACGACAATATACTTACCGAGAACTGGCGGAAAATGCCAATAAATTTCTTAATTACCTCCGGAAACATGACGTGGAGAAAGGCGATAGCGTCTACATGATGGTCCCCTCGGTGCCGGAGACCTGGCTGGCGAATATTGCAACCATAAAGGGCGGCCTGGTTTCCGTACCGACCGCCACAACCATGACGGTCAGGGAACTGGAATATCGCTTCAAAACATATCCGCCTCAGGCGATTCTTTCAGATGAAGATTCTGCCAAAATGATCGACGAGGCCTTACAAAATGTGGCCGTCAAGCCCAAGGTGAAAATTGTTCTGGGTAATGTGAACGGCTGGAGCAGTTACAGTGTCATTGACAAAGAATCTCCCAAAGCGGAAGCAGCCAGGACGAAAACAAACGATATCATTCTTTGCTTTTTTACTTCGGGTACGACCGGTCTTGCAAAAAGAGTGGCCCACACGGCCGTCTCTTATCCTGTCGGCCACCTTTCCACCTCGAATATCGCCGGCATCAGGCCCGGCGATATCCACCACAACTTGAGCCAGCCGGGATGGGCAAAGTGGGCTTGGAGTTCCTTTTTCGCGCCATTCAACGTCGGCGCCACCACCTCCGGCTTCTTCTATCCCTCGCGATTCGATGCAGATAAATACCTTTCAGCCGTCGATGAATCCCAGGTCAACGTGTTCTGTGCGCCGCCGACGGCCTGGCGGGCTTTCATGCTGCAGGATTTGTCCAAATATAAGTTTGACGCCTTAAGAGAGTCTATCAGCGCAGGAGAACCCCTCAATCCCGAAATTATCCAAAAATGGAAAAGACACACCGGCACGGAAATCAGAGATTTTTACGGACAGACCGAATCTACTGCAATGATTGGCAATCCACCATGGTTCAAGGGAAAAATTTGTGCGGGATCTTTTGGTTTTCCCGCATTCGAATACGATATCAAAATCATGGACGAAAAAGACCAGGAAATCACAAAGCCCGATGAAGTGGGACATATCGCGGTCAGGCTGAATCACTGGCGCGCCACAGGGCTTTTTGATCAATACATCGGCGACCCTGAAAAGATGAAAGAAGTATTTCGCAAAGGGTATTATTACACCGGCGACCGGGCTTCCTTTGACGAGAAGGGGTATTGGTGGTTCGTGGGACGCGCGGATGATGTCATTAAGTCCTCGGATTATCGCGTGGGTCCATTTGAGGTGGAAAGCGCTTTGGTCGAACACGAGGCGGTTGCGGAAGCTGCGGTGGTCGGGAGTCCGGATCCGAAAAGATGGCAACTTGTCAAGGGCTTCGTCATCCTAAAGCCCGGCTACGAGCCTTCAAGGCAACTGGCCCTCGATCTTTTCCAACACTGTATTAATGTACTTGCAAAGTTCAAAATCCCCCGCATCATCGAATTCGTTCCTGAAGTGCCCAAGACGCTAAGCGGAAAGATTCGGAGAATTGAACTCAGGGAAGCGGAGCAGGAAAAGAAACAAAACAGCGAAAAAGCGCCGCAAGAATACTTTTATCATGAGTTTCCGGAGCTTAAATCCTCATAACATATACGGGACGGGCATGTGGGCGAAAGACCCTATGCCCGTGCTCCGCTGAACCGTAAATCAACCGGAAAGGGCCGGCGTGTCAGGCCCTTTCCGGCTGCTGAAACAGGCCCCGGAATACCGCCTGACTCCGGAAAATTCCAGGATCCCCCATTCGGAAACCTTCCATTCCACCGAATTCATGGATTATGTTGTCCTCTATGGAAAATCATGTCTTTCCCAAACGAGGGATGCTTTTTTATCGATAATGGGGTGAAATAGACATTGTTTTATTCAAATTTTATGCATAAGTTCATCATACATTTTTGGGGCAATTGGTTCGTATCCTTCAAATTGCCGAAATGATATCCAGTCAAAACTGAATGGAAAATAAGGAAAAGGAAAGAAATAAATGCCGCAACCAAAGAACGCCATGGAAATTTTTCAACTGCTCGAGAAATCGAATTGCCGGAACTGCGGTCAAAAGACGTGCCTGGCTTTTGCCGGGGCGGTCTTCAGGGGTCAAAGCAGGATCGATGAGTGTCCGAAGCTGGATCGAAAAACCATTGAACAGTATTCCGGGAAATCCGAACCGCAGAATGACATTGA
>Ga0210077_1000151_pt1 | contig 33308 bp, 33 predicted proteins | sample RushMan_CattailN_5_FD_185556 | JGI IMG/M metagenome (GOLD analysis project Ga0210077, IMG submission 185556) | Wetland microbial communities from San Francisco Bay, California, USA, that impact long-term carbon sequestration -... | ecosystem: Environmental > Aquatic > Marine > Wetlands ... | reverse complement strand
GGCGCGTGGTCAGGCGCACCCTCGGTTTCTTCGTGACCGCCGATTCGCTGGCGGCGAACAACATCGTGCTGGGGACCTACCGGCACATCACCGCCCCGGAATGCCGGCAGTACCTGCTGCGCCAGGCCTTCGAAGAGGCGATCCACACCCACGCCTACCAGTACATCGTCGAGTCGCTCGATCTGGAGCAAGGCGAGGTGTTCAACGCCTACCACGAGATCCCGTCGATTCGGGAAAAGGACGAGTTCCTGATCCCCTTCATCGACACCCTGACCGACCCCGGCTTCAGGACCGGCACCGCGGAGAACGACCAGAAGCTGCTCAAGAGCCTGATCGTGTTCTCCTGCCTGATGGAGGGCCTGTTCTTCTACGTCGGCTTCACCCAGATCCTGTCGCTCGGCAGGCAGAACAAGATGACCGGCGCGGCCGAGCAGTACATGTACATCCTGCGCGACGAGTCGATGCACTGCAATTTCGGCATCGACATGGTCAACCAGATCAAGCTCGAGAACCCGCACCTGTGGACGCCGCAGTTCCGCGAGGAGCTGCACGAGCTGTTCCGCAAGGCGGTCGAGCTCGAGTACCGCTACGCCGAGGACACCATGCCGCGCGGCGTGCTGGGGCTGAACGCGCCGATGTTCAAGGAATACCTGCGCTACATCTGCAACCGGCGCTGCCAGCAGATCGGCCTCGATACCCTGTTCCAGGGCGCGAGCAACCCCTTCCCCTGGATGAGCGAGATGATCGACCTGAAGAAGGAACGAAATTTCTTCGAGACCCGGGTGATCGAGTATCAGACGGGCGGCACGCTGAGCTGGGACTGATCCCGGCTCTTTTTTTTGGGCTTCTGACGGGAGCGAAACGGAAGATGAGCAAGATGCACCGGGTCACCGACTGCAAGGCCGAGGAGGACTACAGGCTCTGGCTGCGCTTCGATGACGGGCTCGAGGGAAGCGTGTCTCTGGGCAATTTGCTCGAGATCGGGGCGTTCAGGCTGTGGCGCGACGTGCGCGAGTTCGAGAAGGTGAGCGTCGATTCGGAAACGGCGACCGTGACGTGGGAGGGCGGCATCCGGCTGGATCCGGACATCCTCTACCACGACCTGGCCGAGAAGGCCGAGCGGTGAGACGCAAGGCCGAAGAATTCAATCCTCCCGAGAAAATGGTTTCTCGGGCGGTTGAATAGTCCGGGCCAGCATGGCCGGGCTTCCTTTGTAACTACTATCAAGGAGATAGTTATGGCAACGAAGAAAAAAGCGAAGAAAGCGAAGAAGCCCGCTAAGAAGAAAAAGGCTGCCAAGAAGAAGGCTGCCAAAAAGAAGAAGAAAACGTCTAAGAAACCTGCCAAGAAGAAGAAGGCAGCGGGTAAGAAAAAAGCCAAAAAAAAGAAGAAGGCAGCCAAAAAAAAGCCTAAGAAGGCTGCCAAGAAGAAGAAAGCGGCGAAGAAACCCGCGAAACCCAGGGCCAAACGTGCGGCCAGGATGACGTCGGTCAAAGTCTCTCCGTCGTCAACCGCTGCGACTCCGGGCGCGAGCACCGCGCTGAATCCAGCAGCCGCATGGCCGTTTCCAACCGGCTCCCGGCCGTAACCGGGAACCGATCGGGAACGTGGTGAGGAGCGAAAGCTCTTCACCTGGCCCTCGAAACAGAGCGGACCGCCTTGGTCGATCTGCCAAGACGGGATAGGCCAAGGTGGTCCGCGATGTTTTCCTTGAACCCGGCCTAGTGGTCGGCTGGGCTCAATCTCACAGCCGCTATTTTACCGGGGCGGCAATCCCTTGGTGATAGAAAAAACGGTGCTGGAACAGTCAGTTCGCAGCCGCCTTGCAGGTGCTTGCGCACCATGAAGTAATTGACGCAACACAGAATTTAACGTTATCATCGCTTTCGCTGCGGTGCAGCATAGGCCCCCCTGAAGTATGCTTCCGGTATTAATTCACAGTTTCCCGCGAACCGGAATTCGCCCCCGCGTGAACTATTCCCTTCCCGCAAGCCGACTACACGGCCATGGGCGCGCGACTCCCGCGGTGCGATGAGATTGGAGGTGCAGCATGGAACTGGTAAGTAATCAGATCACGGGCCAAGGGCCCATGCGGATGCCGGCGCTGCCGGCCATCCTTCGCGTTCTTTCCCTGGCGCGCGGCGTTCTTGCGCTGATCGGCTTCGCGGTGGTGCTGGTGGTGACGGTGCCGGCCACCCGCGACGTCATCATCCAGCAGGCGGACGCGCTTGCGCGCGCCAATCAGACCTTTGCCGACGGCCCGGACCCGGCGCCGGCCGCCGACGGGCTTCAGTCCGGCGCCGACAGCGGTCCCGCCGCGGCCATCACCAAGCAGCTCAGCGCCAAGGCGGCCGAGGCCAGGCGCGAGCGCGCGGTGGTCGCCGCCTTCATTGCGCGGCGCTACCGGGTAGCCGACGAAGCCGCCGCGAACTACGTGGCCACGGCCTACCAGGCCGGACGCAAGTTCGCGGTCGATCCGCTGCTGGTGCTGGCGGTGATGGCGGTCGAGTCGCGCTACAACCCGGTGGCCGAAAGCCATGTCGGCGCGAAAGGCCTGATGCAGGTGCTGCCGAGGTTCCACCTCGACAAGCTGGCCGCCCACGGGGGCGTCAAGGCGCTGCTCGATCCCGACGTCAATATCGAGGTGGGGACCCAGATCCTGCGCGAGTACCTGCACCGCTTCGGCCGCACCGTGACCGCCCTGCAGCAATACGCCGGGGCGATGAGCGAGCCGACCACCCAGTACGCGAACAAGGTTCTCGCCGAGCGCGCGCGCCTGGAGCAGGTCCTCGACCGGGTCCACGGCACGTCGTAGGCGCGCGCCGCGCCCCCGCTCAGCCCCCGGCGCAGAAGCGCGCGATGCGCCGCGCGCCCTCCTCGAGATCGTCCATGCTGCGCGTGTAGGCGAAGCGCAGGAAGTGGCCGGTTTCGTTGACGCCGAAATCGGCCCCTGGCGTCGCCGCCACCCCGCCGCGCTCCAGCAGGGCGAGCGCGAAGCGCTTGGCGTCCGCGTCATGGCGGGCGCAATCCGCGTAGACGTAGAACGCGCCGTTGGGCATGCACGGCACCGCCAGCCCGGCGCGCTCCAGCTCGGGCACCAGAAAATCGCGCCGCCGCTCGAATTCCCGGCGCCGGCCCTCCAGGATTTCCAGCGCCGGCTCGCCGAACGCCGCCAGCGCGGCGTGCTGCGCGGCGCTCGAGGCGCAGATGAACAGGTGCTGCGCGATGTTCTCGAACGCGCGCGTGCTCGCGGCCGGCAGCACCGTCCAGCCAAGCCGCCAGCCGGTCATGCAGAAGTACTTCGAGAAGCTGTTGACCAGGACCACCTCGCCCGGCAGGCCGAGCGCGGTCGAGGCCGGCTCGCCGTAGACCAGGCCCTGGTAGATCTCGTCGACGATCAGCACGCCGCCGCGCTCGGCGACGAACTGCGCGATCGCGGCGAGCTCCTTGCGCGGCAGGAGAGTCCCGCTCGGATTCGAGGGCGAGCCGACCAGCAGCCCGCGCGTGCCCGGCTTCCAGGCCCGCCGCACCGATTCGAGCGTCGGCTGGAAGGCCGACCCGGCCCCGACCGCGACCGCCCGCGGCACGCCCTCGAAAGCGCGGATGAACTGGCGGTAGCCGGGGTAGCCGGGATCCGGCACCAGGATCTCGTCCCCAGGGTCGAGATACAGCGCGAGCACGAGCAGCAGCGCGCCGGAGGCGCCGGCGGTGACCGCGATCCGTTCGGGTCCGAGCGCGACCCCGTAGCGGCTCGCGTAGTGCCCGGCGATCGCCTCGCGCAGCGCCGGCAGCCCGAGCGCGGGCGTGTACGCGGTCGCGCCGTCGCGCAGCGCGCGAATGCCGGCCTCGACCACCGGCTCCGGCGCGGTGAAATCGGGCTCGCCGATCTCCATGTGGATCACGCGCCGGCCCGCCGCCTCCAGCGCCTGCGCGCGCGAGAGCACCTCCATCACTTCGAAGGCCTCGATTTCCGCCGCGCGGCGCGATGTTGGGGTGCGGGTTGGAATAGCGCCGGGAATTATACGGACAATCGCCTTGCGGCAGACGCCGCGGTCGGGCGCATGGGCCGGTGCGCTATAATTTTCGCCCTCCCAGGAGCCTAAAGTGGACGAGCAACTTAAGAAGAGCGCGCTCGAGTATCACCGTCGTCCGCGCCCGGGGAAGATTTCCATCCTCCCGACCAAGCAGCTGACCAACCAGCGCGATCTGGCGCTCGCCTATTCGCCGGGCGTGGCCGCCGCCTGCCTCGAAATCAAGCGCGACCCCGCCGAGGCGGTCAACCTGACCTCGCGCGCCAACCTGATCGGCGTGGTCACCAACGGCACCGCCGTGCTGGGCCTCGGCGCGATCGGGCCGCTCGCCGCCAAGCCTGTCATGGAAGGCAAGGCGGTGCTGTTCAAGAAGTTCGCCGGCATCGACTGCTTCGACATCGAGCTCAACGAGACCGACCCCGACAAGCTGGTCGAGATCATCGCCGCGCTGGAGCCGACTTTCGGCGGCATCAATCTCGAGGACATCAAGGCGCCCGAGTGCTTTCTGATCGAGCGCAAGCTGCGCGAGCGGATGAACATCCCGGTGTTCCACGACGACCAGCACGGCACCGCGATCATCGTCGGCGCGGCCGTCCTCAACGGGCTCAAGGTGGTCGGCAAGGACCTGGCCCAGGTGAAGCTGGTGACTTCGGGCGCCGGCGCCGCGGCGCTCGCCTGCCTCGACCTGCTGGTCAAGATGGGGCTGAAGCTGGAGAACATCACCGTCACCGACATCAAGGGCGTGGTGTACCGCGGGCGCAAGGAGGAGATGGACCCCGACAAGGAAATCTACGCCAAGGACACCCGCGCGCGCACGCTCGCCGAGGTGATCGAGGGCGCCGATGTCTTTCTGGGACTGTCGGCCGGCGGCGTGCTGAAGCCCGAGATGGTGGCGACGATGGCCGGGCAGCCGCTGATCCTGGCGCTCGCCAACCCGGATCCCGAAATCCGGCCCGAGCTCGCCAAGCAGGTGCGCCCCGACGCGGTGATCGCGACCGGCCGCTCGGACTATCCGAACCAGGTCAACAACGTGCTGTGCTTCCCGTTCATCTTCCGCGGCGCGCTCGACGTCGGCGCGACCGGCATCACGACCGAGATGGAGCTTGCCGCGGTGCGCGCGATCGCCGACCTGGCGCAGGCCGAGACCTCGGAGCAGGTCGCGCAGGCCTACGGCATCGAGACCGTCAGCTTCGGGCCCGAGTACCTGATTCCCAAGCCCTTCGATCCGCGCCTCATCGCGCGCATCGCGCCCGCGGTCGCCAGGGCGGCGATGGACTCGGGCGTTGCCACCCGCCCGCTCGCGGACCTGGACGCGTACCAGGAGTCGCTCACCCAGTTCGTCTATCACTCCGGGCTGATCATGAAGCCGCTGTTCACCGCGGCCAGGGCGGCGCCGCGGCGCGTCGTCTACGCCGAGGGCGAGGACGAGCGGGTGCTGCGCGCGGTCAAGATCGTGCTCGACGAGGGGCTCGCCAGGCCGGTGCTGGTCGGGCGCCCGAGCGTGATCGAGCAGCGCATCGAGCGCCTGGGGCTGCGCATGGCGCCGGGGCGCGAGTTCGATCTCGTCAACCCGGAGCACGACCCGCGCTACCGGGACTACTGGAGCACCTACCACCGGCTCACCGAGCGCAAGGGCGTCTCGCCCGAGTACGCCAAGATCGAGATGCGCCGGCGCAACACGCTGATCGGCGCGATGCTGATGCTGAAGGGCGACGCGGACGCCATGCTGTGCGGGACCTTCGGCTCGCACGCGCTGCACCTGCGCTACGTGGAGCAGGTCATCGGCCTGCGTCCCGGGGTCAGGCACTTCGCGGCGATGAACGCACTGATGCTGCCCAAGCGCATGGTCTTCATCTGCGATACCTACGTTACCGCCGATCCCGACGCCGAGCACATCGCCGAGATGACCGTCCTCGCGGCCGACGAGGTGCGCCGCTTCGGCCTGACGCCCAAGGTCGCGCTGCTGTCGGCATCCAATTTCGGCTCGGTCGCCCTGCCATCGGCGGAGAAGATGCGCCGCGCGCTGGCGATCCTCAACGAACGCGCGCCGGAGCTCGAGGTCGAGGGCGAGATGCACGGCGACGCGGCGATATCGGAGGAGATCCGGATGAAGGTGTTCCCGAACTCGCGCCTGACCGGAGAGGCGAACCTGCTGATCATGCCGACGCTGGACGCGTCGAACATCGCCTTCAACCTGCTCAAGACCGCCTCGGGCGATGGGGTCACGATCGGGCCGATCCTGCTCGGGGCCGCGCGCACGGTGCACATCCTCACCCCGTCGGCCACCGTGCGCCGCATCGTCAATATGACCGCCCTGACCGTGGTGGACGTGAACGCGCCGCGCGGCCAGGACCTGAGCCTGTTCTAGCGCCGCGCCCTGCCCGGTCATGTCGAGCGCGGATCTCACGCATACCATCAGCGGCCTCGCGGCCTCGCTGCGCCCGCGCGCGGGCCTGGTGCTCACCGGCGGCGGGGCGCGCGCGGCCTACCAGGTGGGCGTCGTCAAGGCGGTGCGCCAGATCCTCGGCAATCCGGTCCGCAATCCCTTTCCGATCCTGTGCGGAACCTCGGCGGGCGCGATCAACGCGGCGACGCTCGCGGTGCATGCGAACGATTTCAGCGCCTCGGTCGAGAAGCTGCTCGAGCGATGGGAGAACATGCACTGCGAGGAGGTCTACCGCACCGACGCCTGGAGCATCATCAAGAGCGGCGCGCGCTGGCTGTCGTCGATGATGCTGGTCTCCCACCGCAACCCGGTCTCCCTGCTGGACAACAGCCCGCTCAGGCAGACGCTCGAGAAGGGCCTTTCGTTCGAGCGCATCCAGGACAACATCGACGCGAGCGCGCTCTATGCGGTATGCGTCACCGCTTCGGGCTACACCTCGGGGCAGAGCGTGTCGTTCTTCCAGGGCGGCTCGGGCCTGGAAGGCTGGGAGCGCAACCAGCGGATCGGCGCCGCGGTGACGATGAGGCTGGAGTACCTGCTCGCCTCCTCGGCGCTGCCGTTCATCTTCCCCGCCGTAAAGGTGCACCGCGAGTACTTCGGCGACGGCTCGATGCGCCAGATCGCGCCCGTCAGCCCGGCGCTGCACCTCGGGGCTGACCGCGTGCTGGTCGTCGGCACCGGGCGCCAGCCGCTCGAGCAGGCGCGCGCACGCGCGAGCCTGTATCCGTCGCTCGCGCAGATCGCGGGCCATGCGCTCAACAGCATTTTCCTGGACAGCCTGATGGTCGATATCGAGCGCCTCGAGCGGATCAACCGCACGCTGGAGGCGATTCCGGTCGAGGCGCGCGCGCGGGCCAACGTCCCGCTGCGGCCGGTCAAGGTCCTGTTCATCGCCCCGTCGCAGCCGATCGAGCGCGTCGCGGCGCGTTTCCTGCACGAGCTGCCGCGCACCGTGCGCTACCTGCTGCGGCCGACCGGCGCGCTCAGCCGCTCGGGATCCAACCTCGCGAGCTACCTGCTGTTCGAGGCGCCGTTCTGTCGCGCGCTGATCGACCTCGGCTACCAGGACACGCTCGAGCGCGAAGCGGACGTGCGCGCCTTTTTCGAGGGCAGCTGAGCGCGCGCCGCGCGCGCCGGCCCAATCCGGGAGATCCCATGTCGAACAGCAACCCGTCCCAGGATCCATTCGAGATGTTCCGCCGCCTGTGGGGCCCGCTCGGGCTGCCGGTGCCCGGCATGGCGATGCCCACGCTCGATCCGCAGGAAGTCGAGAAGCGCATCTCCGACCTGCGCTCGGTCGAAGCCTGGTTGTCGATGAACCTCAACATGGTGCGCTTCTCGATCCAGGGGCTGGAGCTGCAGAAGTCGGCCCTCAACGCGATGCACGCCGGCACCCAGGGCGCGGCGCAGGCGGGCGGGGAGCAGGGCGCCGCGAATGCGATGCTCTGGCCGTGGACCATGATGCAGCAGGCGATGGCGGATCAGAAATCCGAGGCAAAGGACGAGCCGAAGGACGGGCCGAAGGACGAGCCCAAGAAATGACGGTTTTCGCGTACGCGCATGCATCCGACCCGGACTGGGAGCGCTGCGTGGCCGCCTGCGCCGGGCGCATCGGCCGCCCGGGGGGAGGGCTCGGCTTCGTTTATTTCACCGAGGCGCTCGCGCCCCGGGCCGAGCGCATCGTCGGCGAGCTGCGCCGGCGCACCGGGGTCGAGGACTGGGTCGGCACGGTCGGCACCGGCGTGCTCGCGACCGGGGTCGAGTACCAGGACGAGCCCGCGCTGGTGGCGATGGTCGCCGCGATCGGGCCTCGCGACTACCAGGTGTTCTCGGGGCGCGCGCGGCTGCCCGCGCCGGGAGACTCGACGCCGGCCCACTTCGCGGTCGTGCACGCCGATCCGCAGGCGCCGGACGTGGCCGGGTTGGTGAGCGACATGGCCTCGAAGCTCGGCAGCGGCTACCTCGTCGGCGGCCTCTCGAGCGCGCGCGGCGCCACGCTCCAGGTGGCGAACGACGTGGTCTCGGGCGGGCTCTCGGGCGTCGCGCTGGGGTCCGGCGTGAGCGTCTCGACGCGGCTGACGCAGGGCTGCACGCCGCTGCCGGCGCCCGGCAGCGCCTCCGGCGTCGGCCGCTACCGCGTCACCGCCTGCGAGGAAAACGTGATCTTCGAGCTCGACGGGCGGCCCGCGCTCGACGTGTTCCGCGACGCGGCCGGCGAGCTGCTCGCGCGCGACCTGCGCCGCGCGGCCGCCTTCGTGCTCGCCGGGCTGCCGGTGCGGGGCTCGGACACCGGCGACTACATGGTGCGCAACCTGGTCGGCATCGATCCGCGCAACAAGCTGATCGTGATCGGCGAGGCCGTCGCGCAGGGCGACGAGATCATCTTCTGCAAGCGCGACGCGGCGAGCGCGGGCGAGGATCTGCGGCGCATGCTGGCGGAGCTGCGCGATCTCGGCCCCGCGCCGCGCGGCGCGCTGTATTTCTCCTGCGTCGCGCGCGGTGAGCACATGTTCGGCCGCCGCGGCGCGGAGATGGAGCTGGTGCGCGAGGCGCTCGGCGAGGTTCCGCTGGTAGGATTCTTCTGCAGCGGCGAAATTTCCCACGACCGGTTGTACGGTTACACCGGCGTCATGACGATATTTCACTGAGGAGGCATAGATGGCAAAGGCAATTCGATTTCACAAGGCGGGCGGACCCGAAGTCCTGCAGCTCGACGACGTGCAGGTCGGCGATCCCGGACAGGGCCAGGTGCGCGTCAGGCACACCGCGATCGGGGTCAATTTCGTCGATACCTACCAGCGCTCCGGCCTCTACCCGATGCCGCTGCCGCAGGTGGCCGGCAACGAGGCGGCGGGCGTCGTGGAGGCGGTCGGCGCGGGCGTCAGCGACCTCAAGGCGGGCGACCGCGTCACCTACACCGGCCTGATCGGCTCCTACTGCGAGTCGCGCGTGGTGCCGGCCGACCGGATGGTCAAGCTGCCGCAGGGCATCAGCGACGAGCAGGCCGCCTCGATGCTGCTCAAGGGGCTGACCGTCCACTACCTGATCTTCTCGACCTATGCGGTGAAGAAGGGCGACACGGTGCTCTGGCACGCCGCGGCCGGCGGCGTCGGGCTGATCGCCTGCCAGTGGCTGAAGGCGCTGGGCGTCAACACGATCGCCACCGCGGGCTCGGACGAGAAGGCGGCGCTCGCCAGGGCGCACGGCGCCACCCACGTCATCAACTACTCGAAGGAGAACTTCGTCGAGAAGGTGAAGGCGATCACCGGCGGCAAAGGCGTGCCGGTGGTCTACGACGGCGTCGGCAAGGCGACCTGGGAAGGCTCGCTCGATTGCCTGCGTCCGCGCGGGCTGATGGTGACCTTCGGCAACGCCTCGGGCGCGGTGCCGCCGGTCAACCTGGGCATCCTGTCGCAGAAGGGCTCGCTCTACGTGACGCGCCCGACGCTCGCGACCTACATCGCCAGCCGCGACGAGCTGGTCGAGCGCTCGAACGCCCTGTTCGACGTGGTGAAGTCGGGCAAGGTGAAGATCGAGACGACCGGCACCTACAAGCTGGCCGACGCCGCGAAAGCGCACAGCGACCTGGAGTCGCGCAGGACGACGGGCTCGGTCATCCTGAAGCCCTAGCGCGGCGCCCCGGGGCCGCATGCGCGCGACGCTGATCCACGGCGGGGAAGTCGAGCTCGACGTGCAGGAGCTGCAGCGGCGCCTCGCCGCGCCCGGCCCGGGCGCGGCCTCGGTGCCGGGCGATCCGGGCGTGAGCGCAGGCGGCGCGCTCACGCCGGCGTCGGTGCTGATGCCGGTCGTCGAGCGCGCGAACGGGCTCACCATGCTGTTCACGCGCCGCACCGCGCACCTGCGCAGCCACTCGGGGCAGATCAGCTTTCCCGGCGGGCGCGCCGAGCCCGACGACGCGAGCCCGGAGTCGACCGCGCTGCGCGAGACGCAGGAGGAGATCGGCCTCGCGCCCGAGCGGGTGCGCCTGCTCGGGCGGCTCGGCGACTACAGCACGCGCACCGGCTTTCGCATCACGCCGGTGGTGGGCGCGGTGGCGGCGCCGCTCGAGCTGAGGCCGGACGCGGGCGAGGTCGAAGAGGTGTTCGAGGTTCCGCTGTCGTTCCTGCTCGATCCGGGCAACCACCGGCGCGATTCGCTCGAGTTCGAGGGCGAGATGCGCTGGTTCTACGCGATCCCCTACCGCGAGCACTACATCTGGGGCGCCACCGCGGGCATGCTGGTGAACCTGTACCGTCATCTATGCTATCTTGAGGCGTCTCCGGGACGCTCGGTACCATGACCGTCATCGCGATCATCGCTGCGCTGGTCCTCGAGCAATGGCGTCCGCTCGGGGATTTCAAGATCTACTCCTCCGTTCTGGCCGACATGGCGGGCCGGCTCGAGGCCGCCTTCAACGGGGAGCAGGGCGCGCACGGCCTGGTCGCCTGGCTGGTCGGCGTCGCGCCTCCGTTCGCGCTCGCGATCGCGCTGCATTCCCTGCTGCACCGCGCGAGCCCGCTGCTGTCGCTGCTGTTCGACATCGCGGTGCTGTACCTGACCCTCGGCTTCCGGCAGTTCAGCCACTCGTTCACCGCCATTCAGGCCGCGCTCAAGGCGGGCGAGCTCGAGCGCGCGAACGAGCTGATCGCCGAATGGCGCGGCGAGCCGGTCACGCCTCGCACGCGCGAGGACATCGTGCGCCTGTCGGTCGAGGAGGCGCTGCTCGCCTCGCACCGGCACGTGTTCGGGGTCCTGCTGTGGTACGTGCTGCTGCCGGGACCGAGCGGCGCGGTCCTGTACCGGCTCGCGGTGTTCCTGTGCCGGCGCTGGGGCGGGCTCGGCGCGTTCGGCGATTTCGCGCGGCGCGCGCTGTTCGTCCTCGAGTGGCCCGCGGTGCGCCTGACCGCCGCGGCCTTCGCGGTGGTGGGCGATTTCGAGGACGCGATCTACTGCTGGCGCACCCAGGCACACAGCTGGGCCGACCGCAACGCCGGCGTGGTGCTGGCATCGGGCGCGGGCGCGATGGGCGTGCGGCTGGGCATGGGCCTCGCGGGCGAGGGCGAGCACGCGCGCCCCGAGCTCGGCGTGGGCGAGGCCGCCGACGTGCCGGCGCTCGACGCCACGGTCGGCCTGCTCTGGCGCGCGCTGGTGGTCTGGATCTTCGCGCTCGCCCTGCTCTCGATCGCGCACCTGCTCGGCTAGCGCCGCTCAGTCGCGGCGGTAGGCGCCGCAGCGCCAGCACTGGGTGAACTGGGCCTCGGAGACCTCGCCGCAGTCGCGGCAGCGCCAGGGGTGGCCGCGCTCGCCGGGCCGGGGCGTGCCGGAGTGCAGGATCCGCTCGGCGCGCGCCGCGTCCGCCTCGTCGATCACCCAGAGCTCGATCTGGCACTCGATCGGCGGCAACTGCCCGATCCCGGAGGAGATCACCTCGTTGCGCACCCGGGCCCGGATGCCCTCGACCTCGAGCAGGTTCTTCGCGTGGTGGACCGCGGTGAGGTTCCACGAGCTGTAGACCCGTTTCATCGCGCCTCCGCCCCGGCGCGTTCCTGCTCGGCGATGCGCTGGTAGAGCAGCAGCCGCCTGGGATGCACGGCGCCGGCAAGCGAGGCTTCCCGCACCGCGCAATCCGGCTCCGAGAGGTGGCGGCAGTCCTGGAAGCGGCAGCGCGCCGCGTGGGCGGCGAACTCGCGAAAGCAGGCCGCGATCTCGAGCGTGCTCAGGCCCGCGAGGCCGAACTCGGACACGCCGGGCGTATCGACGATCTCGGTCCCGGCGTCGAGCTCGTACAGGCGCGAGGCCGTGGTCGACTGGCGCCCGCTGTCCAGGAAGCGCGAGATCTCGCCGATGCGGACCTCGGCCCGCGGCACCAGGGTCTTCACCAGGGTCGACTTTCCCATCCCGGACTGCCCGACCAGCAGGCTGCGGTGCCCGTGCAGGTAGGGCGCGAGCGGCAGCGCGTCGCGCCGGCCGACGAGCTCGATGAGCGGGTAGCCGAGGCCGCGGAAGGGCTCTAGCAGCCGCAGGGCGTCATCGCGCAGGCCGGCGAGATCGGTCTTGTTGAGCACGATCAGCGCGGGCAGGCGCGCGAGCTCGGCCGCCGCGAGGAAGCGGCAGATCAGCTCGTCGGAAAAAGACGGCTCGCAGGCGACCAGCACCACCAGCTGGGTGACGTTGGCGGCGAGCACCTTGCTGCGGTGCCGGCTCGCGCGCTGAAAAACGCTCAGCCGCGGCTCGATCACCTCGATCACCGCGCGCCCGCGGCCGACTTCCGACAGCACGACCTGGTCGCCGCAGACCGGCTGCAGCCGGCGGCTGCGCGCGGTGGCCTTCAGCAGCTCGCCGTCCGGGGCGCGCACCAGGCTGTCGCGGCCGAAGCCGGCGACCACCGTGCCCCGCACCGGCTGCGCGTCCACGTGCTAGAGCCCGAACAACGCGTCGCACTTCGCTGCGCAGATGAAATCGTTCTCCGACAGGCCGCCGATCGCGTGGGTCACGTACTCGACCCGGCACTGGTTGTAGCCGACCTTCAGGTCCGGGTGGTGGTCTTCGCGGTGCGAGATCCAGGCGAGCGCGTTCACGAACGCCATGGTCTGGTAGTAGTTGACGAAGGGGTAGAGCTTGACCAGCCTGCCGTCCTCGATGATCCAGCCCTTGAGCTGGTTCAGCATCTCGGCCGCCTGTTGCGGCGAGTAAGGCGGCACGCCGCCCTCGCAGGGCTTGCATTTGCGCTGCGCGAAGTCTTCCATGGTCAGCTCGCGGAATGTTGCAGCCGCGCGATGCGCGTGGCCGCCGGGGGGTGGGAATCGTAGAAAGCCGAGTGCAGCGGGTCGGGGGTCAGCGTCGCCGCGTTGTCCTGGTAGAGCTTCACCAGCGCCTTCACCAGCTCGGCGGCGCTCGCATTGGTGGCGGCGTAGGCGTCGGCCTCGTATTCGTGCCTGCGCGAGTACAGGCTGGTGAGCGGGTGCAGGAGGAAGGTAAACACCGGCAGCACCAGCACGAACAGCAGCAGCCCCGTGGCCGCGGTGCGGGTGGAAACGTTGAGGCCCAGGTAGAACCACGGCTGGTCGATCAGGCGGCCGAGGATCCACAACAGCGCGAAGGAAAGCGCGAACAGCAGCAGCACCCGCTTCCAGACGTGATGGCGCTTGTAGTGTCCGAGCTCGTGCGCGAGCACCGCCTCGACCTCGGTCGGCGCGAGCCGTGCGAGCAGCGTGTCGAACAGGACGATGCGCTTGGAGGCGCCGAAGCCGGTGAAGTAGGCGTTGCCGTGGCTCGAGCGCTTCGATCCGTCCATCACGTACAGCCCCTTCGAGCGGAAGCCACAGCGCGCGAGCAGGGCGTCGATGCGGCCGGCGAGCGCCGCGTCCGCGAGGGGAGAGAACTTGTTGAACAGCGGCGCGATGAAGGTGGGGTAGATCAGCAGCACCAGCAGGTTGAATCCCATCCAGGCGAGCCAGACGTACAGCCACCAGTGCGCCCCCATCTTGCCCATCAGCCACAGCACCAGCAGCAGCAGGGGAACGCCGAGCAGCGCCGCGAGCAGCGCCTGCTTGGCCAGGTCGGCGAGGAACAGCGCGGGCGTCATGCGGTTGAAGCCGTAGCGCGCCTCGATCACGAAGGTGCGGTAGACCGTCACCGGCAGGTCGAGCCCCGACAGCAGCACGGCCACCGTGACGATGAGCGCCGTGCCGTGCGCGATGCCGCCCGGCGCGAAGACCTGCGCCCAGCCGCTCGAGATGCGCTCGATCAGCCCGCCGAGCGTCAGCACGAGCAGCAGCGCCGCGCCGATCAGCACGTCGACCTCGCCCAGGCGCGCTTTCGCCACCGTGTAGTCGGCGGCCTTCTGGTGCGCGGCGAGCGAGATCGTCCCGGCGAAGCTCGGCGGCACCTCGGCGCGGTGCGCGCGCACGTGCCGGATCTGGCGCCGCGCGAGCCACAGCCGCACCCCGGTCGCGAGCGCGAGGGCGGCAAGGAAGACCCAGGTCAGGGCATTAGGCATGCTGTGAGAGAATACCTCGGGATTTCAACCGGATAAAGGCGGACCGCAGTGGCGCAGGACCAGAACAACCTGATCTGGATCGACATGGAGATGACCGGGCTGCAGCCCGACTCGGATCGCATCATCGAGATCGCGCTGCTCGTTACCGCGCCGGATCTTACTCCGGTGGCGCAGGGGCCGGTGCTGGTGGTGCACCAGCCCGACGAGGTGCTCGAGGCGATGGACGCCTGGAACAAGGGCACCCACGCCCGCTCGGGCCTGATCGACAAGGTGAAGGCCTCGACGCTCGACGAGGCGCAGGCCGAGCGCGCCGCGCTCGAATTCCTCGTCCAGCACGTGCCCTCGGGCGCCTCGCCGATGTGCGGCAACTCGATCTGCCAGGACCGGCGCTTCCTCGCGCGCTGGATGCCGAAGCTCGAGGCCCATTTTCACTACCGCAACCTCGACGTCTCGACGCTGAAGGAGCTCGCCAAGCGCTGGAAGCCGGAAGTGATCAGGGGGTTCGCGAAGGAGAGCAAGCACGAGGCGCTGGCGGACATCCTCGAGTCGGTCGAGGAGCTGAAGTACTACCGGCGCACGATCATGTCGGTCTAGCGCCGCCGCTTTGCGGCACGCTTTTTCTTCTTGCCGGTCTTTTTCCGCGGGGCCGCACCCACTTCGACGATCGCCTCGATCTCGACCGGGATGCCGCCCGGCAGCGAGCCGACGCCGACCGCCGAGCGGGCGTGCCGCCCGCGCTCGCCGAACACCTCGACCATCAGGTCCGAGCAGCCGTTGACGACTTTCGGCTGGTCGGCGAACTCGGGCACCGCGTTCACCATCCCGAGCAGCTTGACCACCCGCCTGACGCGGTCGAGGCTGCCCAGCTCGGCGCGCATCACCGCCAGCAGCGCGAGCCCGGTCGAGCGCGCGAACTTGTAGCCCTGCTCGAGGTTGAACTCGCGCCCCAGCTTGCCCGCGGGGCGCAGGCCGTCGAGCGCCGAGGGGCCCTTGCCGGAGAGAAACAGCAGCTTGCCAGAGCGCACCGCGTTGACGTAGTTGGCCACCGGCGAGGGCGCCTGCGGCAGCTCGATGCCGAGCTGCTTGAGCCTTTTCTCGGCGCTCATTTGCCGGCTAGAGCGTGACGACCTTGCCCGGGTTCATCAGGTTGTCCGGGTCGAAGGTGCGTTTGATGTCGCGCATCAGGTCGACCGCCTCGCCCAGCTCCTCCTGCATCGAGCCCTGCTTGCCCAGGCCCACGCCGTGCTCGCCGGTGCAGGTGCCCTCCATCGCGAGCGCGCGCCGCACCAGGCGCTTGTTGAGCGTCTTGGCGAGCTCGAGCTCCTCGGGCCTGTCCGGGTCGATCAGGAAGATCAGGTGGAAGTTGCCGTCGCCGATGTGGCCCACCATCGGCACCGGAACGACGTAGCTTTTGACGTCCTCCATCGTCTCGTGCACGCACTGCGCGAGGCGCGAGATCGGAACGCAGACGTCGGTCGACAGCGCGCGCGCGCCGGGGCGCGTCTGCAGGCAGGCGAAGTAGGCGTTGTGGCGCCCTTCCCACAGCAGGTTGCGCTCCTCGGGCCGGGTCGCCCACTGGAAGTCCATGCCGCCGTTCTCCTTCGCGATCTCCTGCACCGTCTCGGCCTGCTCGACGACGCTCGCCTGGGTGCCGTGGAACTCGAAGAACACGGTCGGCGCGACGCGGTAGTTCGTCTTCTTGTACTTGTTGATCGCGTCGATCGACTTGTCGCACACGATCTCGCAGCGCGCCACCGGTACGCCCGCCTGGATGGTCTGGATCACGGTGCGGGTGCAGCCGTCGATCGAGTCGAAGGCGCACACCGCGGCCGACATCGCCTCCTGCACCGGGTAGAGCCTGACCGTCACCTCGGTGATGATCCCGAGCGTGCCCTCGGCGCCGACGAACAGGCGGGTCAGGTCGTAGCCCGCGGAGGACTTCTTCGCGCGGCGCGCGGTCCTGATGATGCGCCCGTCGGCGAGCACCACCGTGAGCGAGAGCACGTTCTCGCGCATCGTGCCGTAGCGCACCGCGTTGGTGCCCGAGGCCCGGGTCGAGGCCATGCCGCCGAGCGTCGCGTCGGCGCCCGGGTCGATCGGAAAGAACAGCCCCGTGTGCTTGATGTATTCGTTGAGCTGCTTGCGCGTGACGCCGGCCTGCACCACCGCGTCGAGATCCTCCTCGTGCACCGCGAGCACCGAGTTCATCTGCGACAGGTCGATCGTCACCCCGCCCTCGACCGCCAGCACGTGGCCCTCGAGCGAGGTGCCGACGCCGAAGGGGATCATCGGCACGCGGTGGCGGCGGCAGATGTTGACCACGTCGCGCACCTCCTCGGTGCTGTGGGGAAACACCACCGCGTCGGGCAGCGCGTACGGAAAGTACGACTCGTCCTTGCCGTGGTGCTCGCGCACGCTCTCGGACGTGCTGACGCGCTCGCCGAGCAGCGCCTTCAGCTCGGTCAGCACCGACTGGTCGAATTCTCTCGCCTTGTTCATTGCATTTCCCCCGTTGCCGGTAAGGGATCAGCCAGGATTCATTTTAGCTTGATGTCTCCGTCGAAGGGCACCTTCACGCCGAGGGAGGGAATCTCGAGGGTGACCCGCGCGGGCACGCTTTCATCGCCTTTCAGCTTGCCGCCCTCGACCGCCTTGCCGACTGCCTGCTCGATTTCGCGCTGCGAATTCACGCCGACCATCTTGAGAAACTTGCGGATGCTGATGTTGAAGACTTCCTGGTCCATGCTGCCTCCGTTGGAAAGTGGATTAACGCGGCCGCCGGTAGAGCCTGATGCGCTCGTCGCGGTCGCCCGGGCGGCCGACGTCCGCGAGCTTGATCCATCCCGGCGGCGCGCCCTCCTCGTGTCCGGGCGAGCCCTGCGTGAGCAGCAGCGGGCAGGGCTTGAGCGGGTTCGGCCTGCGGGTGACGATGCCCGCATGGTAGCTCAGCGCCGCGCGCTGCGCGTCGCCCAGCTTGTAGCGGGTGATGCAGCCGGCGCCGGGCGGCAGCTGCGACTTGATCTGCAGCACGACCGGACGGTAGCTGCTCAGGTAGTCGGCCCACGGCAGCCACAGCGTGGCGAAGCCCGTCCACAGCAGCGCCACGCCGGCGGCCCAGCGCGTCACGCCGCGGGTCGCCGAGGGCGCGGTGAACAGCACGAGGTAGAGCCAGCCGAGCGTCGCCGCCACCGCGACCGCGAACGGGAGCGGGTGGAAGTGCGCGCTGAATCCCGGCGCGAGCTTGGCGAAGTTGTGCGCGACGCGCGGCGGCACGCCGCTCATCATCGCGACGTAACCGAGCCAGACCAGCCCGGCGAAGAAGCCGAAGGTCATCACGCCGAACCAGTCGAGCGCGGCGGCCGCGCCGCGGCGCAGCTGGCCGATCACGGGCGCGGCGGCGAGCGCGAGCGGCGCGAGCAGCGCGATCCCGTTCACGTCCTGGTCGGGGCCGGCGAGGGAGATGCCGACGAGCGAGAACAGCGCGGCCGCGAGCGGCACGAACTGGCGCGGCTCGCGCCAGCGCGCGCGCCGGATCCACGCCGACCAGGCCGCGAGCGGCCAGGCCGGCCACGCGAACCAGCTCGCGAGCACCAGGTAGTAGCCCAGGTTGTCGAGGAAGCCGCCGCGCAGGCGCGCGGTGTTCGTCCACCACTCGCCGAACAGCGCGGGCGAGCGCTGCCAGAGCGCGAGCGGCCAGCTCGCGGCGATCGCGAGCGCGACCGCCAGCGCGACCGCGACGAACACGGCGCCGCGGCGCGTGCGCCATTCGCGGCAGACGAGGTGCGCGAGCAGGACCGCCGCCGCGAGCGCGAGCGGCACCACGAAGCCGGTGGACAGGAACGCGAGGCCCAGCGCGGCGCCGAAACCCGCCCCCGCGACGAGCGGCCTGCGCGCGGCGAGCGGCAGCGCGGCGAAGCCGCCGCAGACCGCGGCGAGGCTGGCGATGTCCGAGACCGCCTCGTGCGCGTGCACGATCAGGCCGACCGAGCCGAGCAGCAGCAGCACCGCGGTGACCGACTGTGCGCGCCGCTCGTCCTCGGGCGCCCATTGCCGCGCGGCGAGGTAGACCAGGCCGAAGGCCGCGAACAGGAACGCGCCGCTCGCCATGCGCACCGCGTCGCCGAACTGCAGCACCCCGCCGAGCGCTTTGGCGAAGCCGAGCCCGACCCAGACGTAGAGCGGCGGATCCACCAGCCAGGGCTCGCCCGCCACGTGCGGCACGAGCCAGTCGCCGTCGAGGTGCATCTGGTGCACCATCTCGATCGTGATGACGTCGAAGGTCTTCCAGGGATCGTGTCCTGCGAGGCCCGGCAGGACGAAGGCCAGCGCGATCAGCGCCAGCACCGCGAACGAGGGCGGCAGCGCGAGCCTACGAATCATGCGCGTATTCTAGGCGGCACGCGCGCGGCGCGGACAACAAAAAGGGCGGCCGCGGCCGCCCTCTTTCTTGCATCGCCGAAGGCCCCTACTCGCTCGTCTCGCTCTTCGCGGCCTTCTTGGTGCGCGTGTAGCGGCGCTTGAACTTCTCGACCCGGCCCGCGGTGTCCATGATCTTGTGCTTGCCGGTGTAGAACGAATGCGACTCCGAGGAGACCTCGACCTTGATCACCGGATACTCGTTGCCGTCCTCCCATTTCATCTTGTCGCGGCCCTTGACGTCGATCGTCGAGCGCGTCAGGAAGGGGTGGTTGGAGGCGGTGTCGAGGAAGATCACCGTATGGTACTGGGGGTGGATTCCGGTCTTCATGACTGGCCTGCGGCGGAAAAGGCGCGAATTATACGTAAAACAACGGGTTAAGGCAATACCGGGCGCGGCTCAGCCGCGCCGCATCGAGTCGAAGAATTCGGCGTTGTTCTTGGTGGCGCGGATCTTGTCGATCAGGAACTCGGCCGCCTCCAGCTCGTCCATCGGGTACAGGAGCTTTCTCAGCACCCACACCTTCTGCAGGATCGCCGGCTCGATCAGCAGCTCCTCGCGGCGCGTCCCCGAGCGGTTGACGTTGATCGCCGGGTAGATGCGCTTCTCGTGCATGCGCCGGTCGAGGTGGATCTCCATGTTGCCGGTGCCCTTGAACTCCTCGTAGATCACGTCGTCCATCCGGCTGCCGGTGTCGATCAGCGCGGTCGCGATGATGGTGAGCGAGCCGCCTTCCTCGATGTTGCGCGCGGCGCCGAAGAAGCGCTTCGGGCGCTGCAGCGCGTTGGCGTCGACGCCGCCGGTGAGCACCTTGCCCGAGGCGGGCACGACGGTGTTGTAGGCGCGCGCGAGGCGGGTGATCGAATCGAGCAGGATCACCACGTCCTTCTTGTGCTCGACCAGGCGCTTGGCCTTCTCGATCACCATCTCGGCGACCTGCACGTGGCGGCTGGCCGGCTCGTCGAAGGTCGAGGCGACCACTTCGCCGCGCACGGTGCGCGTCATCTCGGTCACTTCCTCCGGGCGCTCGTCGATCAGCAGCACGATCAGCGTCGCCTCGGGCTGGTTGGCGATCAGCGCATGCGCGAGGTGCTGCAGCATCACGGTCTTGCCCGCCTTGGGCGGCGACACGATCAGGCCGCGCTGGCCCTTGCCGACCGGCGCGATGATGTCGATGATGCGTCCGGTGATGTTCTCCTCGGCCTTGATGTCGCGCTCGAGCTTGAACTGCTTGTCCGGGTGCAGCGGCGTCAGGTTCTCGAACAGGATCTTCGACTTGGCGGCCTCCGGCAGCTCGCCGTTCACCTTGTCGACCTTGACCAAGGCGAAGTAGCGCTCGCCGTCCTTGGGCGTGCGGATCTCGCCCTCGATCGTGTCGCCCGTGTGCAGGTTGAAGCGGCGGATCTGCGACGGGCTGACGTAGATGTCGTCCGTGCTCGCCAGGTACGAGGTGTCGGGCGAGCGCAGGAAGCCGAAGCCGTCGGGCAGCACCTCGAGCGTGCCGTCGCCGAAGATCGATTCGCCCTTCTTCGCCTGGTGCTTCAGCATGGCGAAGATGAGGTCCTGCTTGCGCAGGCGGTTCGCGCCGTCGATCTGGTCGGCGACTGCCATGTCCACCAGTTCGGTGACGTGGAGGGACTTCAATTCCGAGAGATGCATAGGGGGAGACGTTCAGTGGAGAACGGGATGCACGAGATGGAGCCGGGATCGACCCGGGACCTGCCTGACTTGCCAACGAAAAAGGGGAAGAAGGCGCGCCGGCGGCCCGTGGGCTTGCGGCGCCTGAACCTGGCTGCGCCGGTCCTTAGCCGACGCAGGATTCTTGTGTCAGAGCGTAAGGCGTTTAAATATTGCTGTCAAGGAATGCGGTCAACTGCGACTTCGAGAGCGCGCCGATGCGAGTCGCCTCGACGTTGCCGTTCTTGAACAGCATCAGTGTCGGAATGCCGCGGATGCCGAACTTGGCCGGCACCTGCTGGTTCTCGTCGACGTTGATCTTGGCGATCTTGAGCCGGCCGTCGTATTCCTTGGCCACGTCTTCCAGGATCGGGGCGATCGACTTGCAGGGGCCGCACCACTCGGCCCAGTAGTCGACCAGCACGGGAACGTCGGATTTGAGGACTTCGGGATCGAAGCTGTCGTCGGTGACGTGATTGATGGCTGAACTGCTCATGGTCTCTGGACGGACTCCATAGAGGGAGGATTTCACAATTATGGGGCCGCTCCCGCCGAACGCAAGCCGGTTCCGCTGCGAGATGCTAAACTACGGATTCGATTAACCTTTTTATTATCCCGGAATAAGCCGAGCAATGACTTACGTCGTCACCGAAACTTGCATCAAGTGTAAGTACACCGACTGCGTGGACGTCTGTCCGGTGGACTGCTTCCGCGAAGGCCCCAACATGCTGGTGATCGACCCGGACGAGTGCATCGACTGCACCTTGTGCGTGCCCGAATGCCCGGTCGAGGCCATCTTCGCCGAGGACGACGTGCCCGACGACCAGCAGGCCTTCATCGCGCTCAACAAGGAGCTGGCCGCCAACTGGCCGCCGATCATCGAGCGCAAGCCCGCCCCGCCCGACGCCGACGAGTGGGCCAAGAAGAAGGACAAGAAGGGCCTGCTGGAGAAGTAGGCTAGACGGAGATCTTGGTCCCCAGCTCGACCACCCGCTCGGGCAGGAGTTTGAAATACTCCGCGGTGGCCGGGGCGTTGCGCTGCATCCAGCGGAACAGCTCGCGGCGCCAGGTGAAGGGGCCGGGCCGGGCGGCGCGCGCCAGCGTCGTCTTGCCGAGGAAGAAGGTCGTTTCGGCCGGCTCGAACTTCAGGCCGTGCCGCGACAGGAGCTGCATGCCCTTGGGCACGTCCGGATCCTCGATGAAACCGTAGCGCAGCGCCGCCTGGTAGGCGCGGCCGGGGTCGATCACCTGCACGTCGGTGCGCTCCAGATCGGGCACCCGCGGCAGCTCGTCGTCGACGATCGTGAGCAGAACGATGCGCTCGTGCAGCACCTTGTTGTGCTTCAGATTGTGTAGCAGCACGGTGGGCACGGTGTTGCGGTCGGGCGAGAGGTAGACCGCCGTGCCCGCGACACGCGGCACGTCGCCTGAGAGGAGCTCGGGAAAGCGCGCGATCGGCAGGCGGCGGCCCGCCTCGTGCGCAGCGAGCACGGTCTCGGCGCGCTTCCAGGTCGTCAGCATGACGAAGATCGCCAGCGCGCAGGCGAGCGGGAACCACCCGCCCTCGGTGATCTTGGTGGCGTTGGCGGCGAAGAACACGGTCTCCACCAGGCCGACCAGCGCCAGCCCGGAGAGGAAGAGCGGGTTCGGGCGCGCCGGGCGCGACAGCGCCACCACCGCGACCAGCAGCGTCGTGAGCACCATCGTTCCCGATACCGCGATTCCGTACGCCGAGGCGATGGCGCTCGAGGAGCGGAAGCCGAGCACCACCAGGATCACCAGCACGAGCATGGTCCAGTTCACCTGCGGCACGTAGATCTGGCCGCGCTCGGTCTCGGAGGTGTGGCGCGTCGGCACGCGCGGCAGGTAACCCAGGCGCGTGGCCTGCTGGGTGACCGAGAAGGCGCCCGAGATCGTCGCCTGCGAGGCGATGACGGTGGCGACCGTCGCCAGCACCACCATCGGCGCCAGGAGCTCGGGCGGAGCGAGCAGGTAAAACGGGCTTTTCAGCGCCGCCGGATCGCGCAGCGCGAGCGCGCCCTGGCCGAAGTAGTTGATCATCAGCGACGGGAACACCAGGCCGAACCAGGCCAGCCGGATCGGCGCGCGGCCGAAGTGGCCCATGTCGGCGTACAGTGCCTCGGCCCCGGTGATGGCGAGGAATACCGCGCCGAGCACGAGGAAGGTGAGCCCCGGCGAATGCGCGGCGAAGCCGAGCGCGTGGCGGGGGTCGAGTGCCGCCAGCACCGCCGGCGTCTGCGCAATCGAGAGCGCGCCGAGCACCGCGAGGACGCCGAACCAAAGCACGGTGATCGGCCCGAACAGCCGCCCCACCGCCCCGGTGCCGCGCGACTGGATCGCGAATAGCCCGATCAGGATCGCGAGCGTGATCGGAACGATCCAGTGCTCCAACGCGGGAGTCGCCACCGAAACGCCCTCGACTGCCGACAGCACCGAGATCGCCGGCGTCAGGATCGCGTCGCCGTAGAACAGCGAGGCGCCGAATACGCCCAGCGTCGCGACCGTCCACGCCAGCCTGGGCCGCGCGCGCGTGCGGCGCGCGGCGAGCGCAAGCAACGCCAGGATCCCGCCTTCGCCACCGTTGTCGAAGCGCAGCACGACGCCGACATACTTGAGCGACACCACCAGCGTCACCGACCAGAACATGAGCGACAGAACCGCGAGCACGTTCGCCGCGCCGAGCGGCAGGCCGTGGGAGCCGGTGAAGGCTTCCTTGAACGCGTACAGAGGACTGGTTCCGATATCGCCGTAGACCACCCCGAGCGCGGCGAGGGTAAGGCTGGTGAGCGACGATTTCCCTGCGCTGCCGTGCGGAACGGGCTGAGGCATGCGGCCTCCGGGCTGAGCGGCTGAGGCGGCGGACTATACGCTCGCCCGTGCTGCAGCGCAAAATGCGTCCTGACGCGAAGCGTCAGGTTTTCAGCTTCGAGTAGGTCTCGCTCGCGGCGATGATGACGTGCTTTTCCAGCCCGCGCTCGCGGTGGAGGTTCGCCGCGGCGTACTCGGGCGAGGCCATCATGTCGAGGAAGGCCGCGCGCGAGGGATAGCGCACCAGCACCACGTAGTCCCAGCGGTTCTCGCCCGGCTCGCCGAAGGCCACGCCCTCGGCGTTGCCGGCCCACAGCACCGTGCCGCCGCGCTGCTTGATCAGCGGCATGGTGAGTTCGCTGTAGCGCTTGTACTCGGCGCGGTCGCGGTAGCGCACCAGGTTGACCATCACCACCGGCCCCTGGTCGGGCAGGCTGCCGATCAGCTCGGCGTTGATCTCCTTCGGGCCGCCCATGCTCAGGCCCACACCGGGTAGCCCGCCGCCTGCCGGGCATAGCCCTCGAACAGGTCCATCACCCGCTCGCGCCAGGCGTAGACCGGGTCGTCGGGCTCGAGCAGCCGGATCGGCGACACCGCGCGCGCCCACTGGAAGGCGCCGAACAGGAGGTAGTCGGCGAGCCCCGGCGCGCGCCCGGCGGCGAACGGCCGCTCGACGAGCACCGGGCGCAGCGGCCCGAGCGCGCCGCGCAGCGCGGCGAGCGCGCCGTTGCGGTCGGCGGCGAGCTCCTCCAGCGTGCGGTCGAAGCGCTTCTCGCGCGATTCGCGGAAATAGGCGCGGTCCTTCTCGTGCAGGTGGTTGTAGATGTCGAGCACGACGACCTTCAGCAGCGGGAGATGGATCTGGCGCTCCACCCAGTGCTTGAAGAAGTAGGCGAGCGTGCGCGCCTCGTCGCCGCCGGCGAGCAGCGGCCGGTCCGGGTAGGCCTCGTCGAGGTAGGCGGCGATCGCCCAGCTGTCGTGCACCTCGCGCCCGCCGTCGGTGATCACCGGCACCAGGCCCTGGCCCGAGAACGCGATCGCGTCCTTCTCGGTGAAGCGCCAGGGAATCTCCTCGGCCGCGAGCCCCTTGTGCCGGAGCGCCATCTTGACGCGCCAGCAATAGGGCGAGAAGCGCCGCTCGTCTTGCGCGCCCGCGAGGTCCCACAGCCTGATCGTCATCACGCGGGCGGCTAGTGGTAGAGGTCCGCGCGCGCCTTGCCGTGGAACACGCGGTAGGAGAAGACCGTGTAGCCCGCGATGAAGGGCAGCACCAGCACCGCGCCGTAGAAGATGAACCTGAGCGCGCTCGGATCGGCCGCCGCCTGCCACAGCGTCATGCGGTTCATCACCAGGTAGGGGAACAGGCTGTAGGCGAGCCCGGCGAAGGCGAGCACGAAGATCGCCACCGTGCCGGCGAAGGGCTTCCAGTCCGAGCGCCCGAGGCTGATCCACACCCACACGCCGCTCGCGACGGTCGCGATCGGCAGCAGCATCAGGCCGAGCGTCTGCGGGAAATCGAACCACTTCAGCTTCACCGTCTCGCTCGCGAGCGGGGTGGCGAGGCTCACCAGCGCGACGCCGAGCGCCACCCAGGCGAGGCCCCAGCGCGCCCAGAAGATCGCCTTCTTCTGCAGCTCGCCCTCGGTGCGCAGGATGAGCCAGGTCGCCCCGAGCAGCATGTAGCCGCCGCACAGCCCGCCCGCGACCAGCAGCGAGAAGAGCCAGTAGCCGAAGCCGCTCTGGTAGCCGGTGATGGTGCGCCCGAGCATGAAGCCCTGGGCGAGCGAGGCGAGGAAGGAGCCGAACCAGAACAGCCAGTTCCACAGCTCGCGGTGCCAGCCGAGCGCCTTGACCCGGAACTCGAACGCCGCCCCGCGCAGCATCAGGCCGACCAGCATCGCCGCCACCGGCAGGTAGAGCGCGCCGAGCACGATGCCGTGCGCGGCCGGGAAGGCCACCAGCAGCAGGCCGACGCCGAGCACGAGCCAGGTCTCGTTCGCGTCCCAGAACGGGCCGATCGAGGCCACCATCAGGCGCTGCTCCTCGTCGCTCGCGGCCGGCATCAGCATGCCCACGCCGAGGTCGTAGCCGTCGAGCACCGTGTAGGCGAGGATCGCCAGTCCCATCAGCGCGGTGAACACCAGCGGCAGGTAGGCGTTCATGAGGCCTCTCCGTCTCCCTCGCCCGCGAGGTGGGTCAGCACCACGATGTAGGCGAGCAGCATCAGCGAGTAGGTGATGACGTAGCCGGTCAGGCTCGCGCCGAGCTCGGCGCCCGAGATCTTCCCCACCGCGTCGGCGGTGCGCAGCAGCCCGGTGACGAGCCAGGGCTGGCGCCCCATCTCGGTCACGATCCAGCCCGCGAGCGTCGCGCCCCAGCCGACGAAGGTCGCGCCGGCGAAGGTCCACAGCAGCCAGCGCGGCGCGGCGCGGGCGCGGCGCGTCGCCCAGGCGCCGAACCAGGAAAGCGCCAGCATCGCGAAACCGAGGCCCACCATGATGCGGAAGGCGAAGAACACCGGCGCCACCGGCGGGATGTCCGGGGCGAAGGCGTCCAGCCCCTCGATGCCCCCGTTCGGGTCGTGGGTGAGGATCAGGCTCGCGCCCTTCGGAATCGAGATCGCGTAGTCGTTATGTTGGGTGGCCGGATTGGGGATCGCGAACAGCTCGAGCGGGATGCCGCGCCCGCCCTTCCAGATCGACTCGATCGCGGCGATCTTTTCCGGCTGGTACTCGAGGGTGTTGAGGCCGTGCTGGTCGCCGGCGAAGATCTGCAGCGGAGCGAGGATCGCCGCGATCACGATCCCGGTGCGAAGCGTCCTCGCCGCGGCCGGGTCCCCCGGCGCCTTGAGCAGGCGCCAGGCCGACAGCCCTGCCACCACGAAGGCGGCGGTGAGCCCGGAGGCGAGCGTCATGTGCACGAAGCGGTAGGGGAAGGACGGATTGAAGATGACCTTCAGCCAGTCGCCGGCGACCAGCTTGCCCTCGGCGTTCCAGGCCCAGCCGGCGGGGGTCTGCATCCAGGAGTTCAGCGCCAGGATCCAGAACGCCGACAGCGTCGTGCCGAAGGCGACCAGCACCGAGGCGGTCATGTGGACCCAGCCGGGCACCCGGTTCATGCCGAACAGCATCACGCCGAGGAAGGTCGCCTCGAGGAAGAACGCGGTCAGCACCTCGTAGGCGAGCAGGGGCCCGGCGACGTTGCCCACGGTGTTCATGTAGCCCGGCCAGTTGGTGCCGAACTGGAACGACATCACGATCCCGGTCACCACCCCCATCGCGAAGGTGAGCGCGAACACCTTGGTCCAGCGCCGGTAGGTGGCGAGCCAGGCCGCCTCCCCGGTGAGCGCGTAGCGCGCGCGGAAATACACCAGCAGCCAGGCGAGGCCGATGGTGATGCTGGGGAACAGGATATGGAAGCCGACATTGAGCCCGAACTGGGCTCGTGCGAGCTGCAGGGCGTCACTCGCGTCGACCATGGGCCCGATTATGTACCCGGCCGCTCCGCGTGCCAAATACGCCCGCACTGACAAAGCTTTGCGCGGGCTTTGGGGTCTCCTGACGGCTTTCGTAGGCTCGCCGCGCGGTCCCGGCTAGACTTGCGGCATGGGAGTGCTCACCCCCGCGGCCGAGGCCGACTACCGCGACACGCGCTACGAGGAGTACCGCGTGTTCGCGCTGCGCGTGACCGTATTCGGCGCGCTGCTGACGCTCGCGCTCTGGCTGCGCGACTACGCGAGCGACCCGGTCGGCGCCCATGACACGATGGCGATCCGCTTCGTGATGGCGGGCGGGGTGCTGATCTACGCGGCCGCCCTCTGGCTGCGCCTGAACCGCGGCCTGGCGCTGCTCGCGGCCTACGTCGCGCTGGTGGTGATCGAGTTCGTGCTGCTGCTGGTCTGGGCGCGCCTCGCCGGCGGCTACGAGGCCGGTTTTCCGGGCTACCTGTACATCTACCTGCTGACGCCCCTGATGGTGATCCCGTTCTCCCTCGCCGAGGTGCTGCCGGCGATCGTGCTGATCGGGGTGGTGCCGAACCTGCAGGTGGCCGTCGGCATGGCGCCGGGCTTCCCGCTGGTCGCGTTCAACGTGCTGGTCTGGCCCGCCTGCGCGATCGTCGTCTTCTCGCTGCTCGAATACGACCGCCTGGTGCGGCGCCTGTTCGTCGCCCGGCGCGAGGTGCAGGAGCTGGCGCTGAAGGACTCGCTCACCGGGGTGGGCAACCGGCGCTACTTCGAGGAGCGCGCGGCCGCCGCGCTCGCCGCCGCGAGCCGGCGCGGGGCGCCGCTCGCGCTGCTGATGATCGACATCGACCGCTTCAAGGACGTCAACGACCGCCACGGCCACGCCGCCGGCGACGACGTGCTGCGCGCGCTCGCCGGCACGCTCTCGCGCTCGCTGCGCGGCGGCGACTCCTGCGCCCGCCTGGGCGGCGAGGAGTTCGTCGCGGTGCTGCCCGACGAGAACCGAGAGGGCGCCGCCGCCACCGCCGAGCGGGTGCGCGGCGCGCTCGAGAGCCTCAACATCGGCACCGGCGGCAGCGAGTGGATCACCTTCACCGTGAGCGTCGGCGTCGCCGCCTACCCCGGGGACGGCAGCACGATCCCGGTGCTGATGCAGCGCGCCGACGCGCGCCTTTACCAGGCCAAGGAGGCCGGCCGCAACAAGGTAGTCTCCGCCGGCTGAGCGCCCCGACCATGGCCTTCGCGAACGCCCAGCTCGAGCAGGACTACCTGCTGGCCCGCTACAGCCAGTACCGCCGGCTCGCGCTCAACCTCGGCCTCGTGACCGCCCTGGTGCCGCTCGGGCTGTGGCTGCGCGACTTCGTGAGCCTGCACGACGTCGCCTGGGGCGCCCTCAACGCCCGGCTGCTGATGGTCGCGGGCGTGCTCACCTACGTCGTCGCGCTCGCGTTCGAGGCGCCGCGCCGGCTGACGATCCTCGCGGCCTATTTCGGGGTGCTGGTGGCGGTCGCCGCGGCGTCGGCGAGCTGGGGCAGGCTCCCGGTCCACGACGATCTCGCCTACACGGACTACCTCTACCTGTTCCTGCTCGCGCCGCCGCTGCTGCTGCCGCTGTCGATACGCGAGGTGTTCGGGGTGCTGGTGGTGGTCTGCATGGTGCCCAACGCCCAGACCCTGCTCGGGATCGAGCCTGCCTTCTCGGTGCCGATGTTCAACCTCGTGATGTGGCCGGCGAGCGCGCTCGCGGTGTTCTCGCTGCTCGAGTACGACAAGGTGTCGCGCCGGCTCTTCCTCGCCCAGCGCCGGATGCGCACCCAGGCGCTGCGCGACCCGCTGACCGGGATCGGCAACCGGCGCGATTTCGAGGACCGCGCGCAGGCGGCGTTCGCGGCCGCCCGCCGCGGCGTGAACCAGCTCGCGGTGCTGATGATCGACGTCGATTCCTTCAAGGCGATCAACGACCGCCACGGCCACGCGGCCGGCAACGAGGTGCTGCGCGCGCTCGCGCGCACCATGGAATCGTCGCTGCGCGAGAGCGACATCAGCGCCCGCCTCGGCGGCGAGGAGTTTGGCGCGGTGCTGCCCGAGCAGGGCCTCGAGGCCGGCGCGGTGGTCGCCGAGCGCCTGCGCGCCGCGTTCGCCTGGCTCAGGATCGACGCCGGCAGCGTCCACGGCCGGGTCGAAGCGACGCTATGCATCGGCGTCGCCGCCTACCCGCGCGACGGCGACTCGCTCGAGGCGCTGCTGCGCTGCGCCGACCAGCGTCTGTATGCCGCCAAGCAGGCCGGGCGCAACAAGGTGGTCGCCTCCGGCTAGCGGCAAGGCAGTCTCCACCGGCTAAGATGCGGTCCATGCCGGGCCGCGCGATTTCCAGGCAGGAGCTGTTCGAGGGTCTCGCCGGGGGGCTGGCGGCGAAGCTCACGGTGGTCACCCCGAACCGCCGCCTCGCCCAGGCGCTCGCGCGCGAGTTCGACCGCGGCCAGGCCGCCAAGGGCCTGGCGGTCTGGGAGAGCGCAGACGTCCTGCCCCTGTCCGCCTTCGTCGAGCGGCTGTACGAGGACGCGCTCACCTCCGAGCTCGCCCCCGGGCTGCCGCTGCTGCTCTCCGAGGCGCAGGAAACCGAGCTCTGGCAGCAGGTCATCCTCGCCTCCCCCTGGGGCAGCGAATTGCTCGATCTCTCGCACACGGCGATGCAGGCCGCGCGCGCCTGGCGCCTCGCGCAGGGCTGGCGCATCGCCGGCGCGCTGGGCGCCTTTCCGGGCAACGAGGACGCCGCCGCGTTCGCGCGCTGGGCCGCGGCCTACGCCAGGCACGAGGCGACCGACGCCGCGCGCCTGCCCGACGTCGTCGCGCCGCTGCTCGGCCACGCCGCGCTCAGGACGCCGAAGACGCTCGTCGCCTACGCCTTCGACGTCCTGACGCCGCAGGAGACGGAGTTTCTCGACGCCTGCGCCGCGCAGGGCATCGAAGTGCGGGCCTCCGAACCGGAGCGTCTCGCCTCCCGCCCAAGGAGATTCATTTTTCAGTCCGCCCGCCACGAGCTCGAGGCGGCGGCCGCGTGGGCGCGCTCGAAGGTCGAGGCGGGCGCCGAGCGCGTCGGCGTGGTGGTGCCCGAGCTCGCCACGCGCAGGAAGGAAGCGCTGCGCGTGTTCGCGCGCACGATGAATCCCGCGCACGCCCTGCCCGGAGCCCAGGCGCGCGCGCTGCCGTTCAACGTCTCGCTCGGCGAGCCGCTCTCGGAGACCCCGCTCGCGCACGCGGCGCTCGCCATCCTCGCGCTCGCGCTGGGCGAGGTGCCCTTCGAAGCCGCGAGCCGGCTCGTGCGCTCGCCCTTTGTCGGCGGCGGCGAAGAGGAGATGGCCGCGCGCGCGCGGCTCGACGCGAAGCTGCGCAGGCACGCGCCGGCGCGGCTCACGCTCGGCAAGCTGGTGGGCCTGGCCGAGGGCTGCCCGCTCCTGCGTCGGCACCTGGAGGCGGTGTTCTCGATCCCGAGGCTCGAGGCCGGCTCGCCGCACGAGTGGGGCGGGCGTTTCACGGCGCTGCTCGACGCCGCGGGGTTTCCGGGCCGCAAGCTCGACTCGGCCGAGCACCAGGCGCGCGCGAAATTCAACGAGACGCTGGCCGAGTTCGCGCGCCTGGAGCGCGTGGCGCCGAAGATGAGCGCGGCGCGCGCCCTGTCGCGCTTCGAGCGCCTGTGCCGCGACACCCTGTTCCAGCCCGAGTCGCCCGCGGCGCCGGTGCAGGTGCTCGGCGTGCTCGAGTCGGCGGGCCTCGCCTTCGACGCGCTGTGGCTCGCCGGCATGACCGACGAGGCCTGGCCGCTCGCGGCGCGGCCGAACCCGTTCCTCGCGCCCGCGCTGCAGAAGAAGGCCGGCATCCCCGAGGCCTCGGCCGAGGCGACGCTCGCGCGCGGCAAGCGGATCACCGCGGGCTGGCTCGCCGCCGCGCCCGAGGTCGTGGTCTCGCACCCGGCGCGCGAGGACGACCGCGAGCTGGTCGTCTCTCCGCTCGTCTCTCATATAGATATCGCCCCGGTTCCCGAGTCTGTCGCGCCGCGCTGGCGCGAGCTGATCTTCGCCGCGCGCGGCACCGAGGCATCGCCCGACGGCCAGGCGCCGGCGCTCGCGACCAGGACGCCGCGCGGCGGCACCCGCATCCTCGCCGACCAGTCGGCCTGCCCGTTTCGCGCCTTCGCGCGCCACCGGCTGGGCGCCGAGGCGCTGGAAGCGCCGCTCGCCGGGCCCGACGCGCGCGCCCGCGGCTCGCTCCTGCACGCGCTGATGCGGGAGCTGTGGGGCGAGCTCAAGGACAGCGCCGCGCTCGAGGCCGACTGCGCGCCGGCGATCGCGCGAGCCGCGCGCGCCGCGGTCGCCGAAGCGCAGCTCGATGAGCCCTTCGGCGAGCTCGAGCGCCTGCGCCTGGCGAAGCGCGCGCGCGACTGGCTCGAGGTGGAGAAAAAGCGCGCCCCGTTCGAGGTCGCCGCGCGCGAGGACAAGCGCAAGCTGAAGGTCGCCGGGCTCGAGCTTTCCGGGCGCATCGACCGGCTCGACAAGCTCGCCTCCGGCGGGCACGCGCTGATCGACTACAAGACCGGCCGCCCGACGCCCAACGCCTGGCAGGGCGAGCGGCCCGACGACCCGCAGCTGCCGCTCTACGCGCTCTCGGCGCCGGAGCAGATCAGCGCGGTCGCCTACGCGAAGCTGCAGGCGGGCGGCATGAAGTACATGGGCTTCGCGCGCGACAAGGACAAAGGCTTCGTCGCCGAGGCGAAGGACTGGAACGCGCTGGTCGGCGGCTGGAAGCAGTCGCTCGAAGCGCTCGGCGCGGGCTTCGCCGCGGGCGAGGCGCGGGTCGACCCCAAGAATCTGCTGCAGACCTGCCGCTACTGCGATCTGCAGCCGCTATGCAGGGTGTACGAGCGGCTGAACCCGCTCGGCGAGGAAGGCGAGGATTCCGAATGAAGCTAGGCGGCGACTTCCACGTACTCCACGCGGCTGCTCGGCTCCGGGATCGGAAGGCCGTCGGCTCGCATTCCCTCGAGGTGAAATTCGATCGCCTCCTGGATCTCGCGCTCGATCTCTTCGACCGTGTCGCCGACGGCGACGCAGCCCGGAAGATCCGGCACGTAAGCCGAGTAGTTGTCTTTGCCCTTTTCGATCACGACCGCGTAGCGCATGCAAAGCCCTATCGCTTGAGTCCTGCTTGCCGAAGGATACTGTTTAGCGTGGCTGGGTGTAAATCTTTGCTGGGCCTACCAGGCACCGTGACGCGACCTGGCTTTACGGCATGCTTGAACTGGCGATGGCTGCCGCGCGTCGCGACGAGCATCCAGCCGTCGCGGCGCAATATTTCCAGTATCTCCGACACCTTCATGCCCTGCACGCCCCCCTTGGGCCATCAACGAGCGAGCACTGCGATGGTTGACCGCGATGCCTGAGCCGGCCGACCGCGCCCAGCGCCACGCCGCGCTCGATCCCGCGCGCTCGTTCATCGTCCAGGCGCCGGCCGGATCGGGCAAGACCACGCTGCTGGTCGAGCGTTTCCTCGCGCTGCTCGGCACCGTCGGCCAGCCCGAGGAGATCGTCGCCATCACCTTCACCCGCAAGGCGGCGGCCGAGATGCGAAAGCGCGTGCTGGAGAAGGTCGCGCCCGAGCTCGCGCCGCGGCTGAAGATCCAGACCATCGACGCGCTCTCGGCCGCGCTCACCGCGCAGATGCCGGTGCTCGCGCGCTTCGGCGCCCAGCCGGGCGTGGCCGAGGATCCCGCCGAGCTCTACCGCGAGGCCGCCGCGCGAGCGCTTTCGCGCATCACGCCGCCGGTGGCGAGGCTGCTCGCGCACCTGGACAACAACGTCGCCGACGCGACCGCGCTGCTGGCGCAGATGCTCGAGCGGCGCGACCAGTGGCTGCGCAGCACCGGCGCCGCGCCGACGCGCGCCGAGCTGGAAGCCGCTTTGCTGTTGGAAAGGAATCGCCTCATTGCCAGGGCGCGCGCGTTTTATGCGCAGGCCACGCCCGAGCTCGCGCGCGAGGTTCTCACCCAGAAAGGCGAATGGCGCAAGCGCCCCGCGGCGCCGGCCGAGCTGGTCGCGATCCCGGGCCTGGAGCAGGCGCTCGCGGCGCTGCTCACCGCGCCGCCGGAGAAGTACTCCGACCAGCAGTGGGAGGCGCTCGAGGCGATCCTCGCGCTGCTCGCGCCGGCGCTCGCCGAGCTGAGGCTGCTCTTTGCCGAGCGCGGCGAGGTCGACTTCACCGAGATCGCGCACGGCGCGTTGCTCGCGCTCGGCACGCCCGACGCGCCGACCGACCTGCTGCTTGCCCTGGACGTGCGGGTGAAGCACCTGCTGGTGGACGAGTTCCAGGACACCTCCAACTCGCAGTGGGAGCTGCTCGAGCGCCTGACCGCCGGCTGGGAGGCGGGCGACGGCCGCACGGTGTTCGTGGTC
>Ga0210077_1000150_pt1 | contig 33319 bp, 24 predicted proteins | sample RushMan_CattailN_5_FD_185556 | JGI IMG/M metagenome (GOLD analysis project Ga0210077, IMG submission 185556) | Wetland microbial communities from San Francisco Bay, California, USA, that impact long-term carbon sequestration -... | ecosystem: Environmental > Aquatic > Marine > Wetlands ... | reverse complement strand
CCACTATGTTTCGTTCCACCGCCGTCAGCAGCGAAACGATCGTATCGGAGAGAGGGCCGATTTTCTGAAACGCGCTCTCCGACGACGCGTCATCCCCCCGGTTCTTATGCGCCAGGATGTCGCGGACGGTAGCGTGGAGTTGTTCGTGGACCTGTTCGAGTGCCTTCATCTCCGCAAGGTCGCCGTATTCTTCGAGTCCGCCGCCGTAGAGCCACTTGCCCAGAGCGCAGTCCTTATGCGAGCCGGCTTCTTGTTCGGTCAGAGCCGATCTGCCGTCCAGAAAATCTCGAATACGGGACTTCCAGAGCAGATGTTTGGCGCGGACGAGATCGAAGTCCATCTTCCCGGTTTCCGCATCGGCGCCACCGCGTTCCGCGTTACCGCTGGCGCCGCGCGCGCCGTCAGCGTCGATTTTCAGTTCCTTCCTCAGATTCACCAGGGGAAGCAACCGGCCGCGCAGGCGATACACGGGAGCGCCATAGACCATTTCGATGCCCGAGCGCGCTTCTTTTCCTTCCAGGCGCACCAGTTCCAACAAACTAACCTGCGGAATCGCGAAACGCTCTCGGGCGCAGGTGACGACCAGGGCCGGTATGATCGCCAGCGTGAGCGGAATCTTGATCCGCACGCTGGTGCCTTGCCCCGGCCTCGACTGCACATCCACCGTGCCGCCGATCTTTTCGACGTTGGTCTTCACCACGTCCATTCCCACGCCGCGGCCGGAGACGTTGGTCACCTTCTGCGCGGTGGAAAAGCCGGGCATGAAAATCAGGTTGTAGATCTCGCGATCGGAAAGATGCGGCGCCTGATCCGAAGTCACCAGCCCGCGTTCCAGGGCTTTCTGCCGGATGCGGTCGCGGTTCAGCCCCGCGCCATCGTCGATGATTTCGATGTTGACCTGGCCGCCTTCGTGGAACGCGCGCAGAAGCAGGCGCCCGGCCCGCTCTTTGCCGGCCTTCAGGCGTTCGTCCGGCAGCTCGATTCCGTGGTCCACGGAGTTGCGGACCAAATGGGTCAGCGGATCCTTGATCGCCTCGATAATGGTCTTGTCGAGCTCGGTTTCCTTGCCCTCCATCTCGATGCGCACTTCTTTGCCGCAGCTGAGCGCCACGTCGCGCACCGTCCGCGGGAACTGGTTCCAGATGTTCCCGATGGGCTGCATGCGCGTCTTCATCACTTCTTCCTGCAGCTCGGTGGCGATTAGGTTCATCCGCTGCGACACGCCCTGCAGGTTGGTGTCTTCGAGCGCGTTCGAAAATTGCAGCAGCTGATTGCGGGCCAGCACCAGCTCGCCAACCAGCGTCATCAGGTTGTCCAGCAGGTTTACGCCCACGCGGATCGTTTCCATCGGCGCCGGCGCGCCGGGAGTCGTTCGCGGGTCCGTTGTTGCCGTGGCGCCTGGAGTTTCCGCGGAAGCTGCGAATTTCCCATTGTCCGCCGGCGGTTCGGGCGGAACGGCGGCGGAAGGTTCGGAAGCGTCGGATTTCGATTGGCCGTTTCCGGAAGCGGGCAACGGCCGCTCCGCCGTTTCGGCGGAAGGCTCCGGCGGTTTGGCGGCAACGGGCTCGGGCGCCGTGGGGGGAGTTGCGGGGCTATTGCCGCCCGGCGCCAGCTTTTGCAGCCGGGTCAGCGTTTCGAGCAGCTCGGGATATTCGGTTTGGCCTTCCTGGCCGCTGGCCTGAATGGCCGTCAGCATGGTGCGGATTGCGTCCACCATGCTCAGGAGCGCGGTGGTGATCTCCGGGGTGAGCTTGAGCCGGCCGTCGCGCAGCAGCGTCAGAAGATTTTCGCCCGCGTGTGCGACTTTTTCGAGCTTGTTGAACCCCAGAAAACCGCAGGTGCCCTTGATGGTGTGAATGGTTCGGAAGACGCCTGCGAGGGCGTTGCCGTCATCCGGGTTCTTTTCCAGGCCGACCAGTTCGCGGTCCAACCGGTCGAGGTTTTCATTGCTCTCGGCCAAGAAGTCTTTGATGATGTCGTCGTCGCTCATGCCGTTTTACCCGGATGTGGGGTGACCTGCCTTGGAACGCTCGCCCACGCTTGCCTGGCAGCTGACCGTGGATCTCTGAACACGGGAATCGCTGTAGCCCACTCGCCTGCGACGCAGTTCAGACCCTCGCTTCTTCTTACATCGTCCGGACGAGATAAATTCCTTAGAAAGATAGCCTTTTGGGGCGGGGACCGCCGGCACGCACCGGGGCTCATGCGCAGCCGGAGTGCCATCGGAAGGTCAGGGAGGTAAGAATGGTCTAAGAATGGTCCGGCTCGCCGCGTTTTTGTGCCTGGCGCGGGGCAAAAGCCGCCAAATCTGCAGGGGATACCGATCCAGAGGCGGTAAAGCGTCCCGAGGGTCGGCCGGCGGCGGCGTTTATTGGGGTCGGTGAAGCTTCACAATGCCCCTAGGCTCGTCGCATTTTCGTCCCGCGTGGGTAGAGGCCTACCCGGCCTCGTTGCAGGCCTCTAAAGCCAAATATCGCGACCGAATTAGACACGGATCTTCGTTAGGAGGGACCTCGGCGGTTCACGCCCGCAAGAAAGTCGGGGCAAAGCCGCCGTGGATCGTCGAGGGGCGCCGAGAGCATTCGGATTCGCAAAAAGAAACGCCCATCGGCTGAAACGTCGATGGGCGTTTTGCCGAACGAGAAGCTTAGAAGCTGGCAGCGCCGCCGTCGACCAACATGTCGATTCCCGTGATAAAGCTGGCTTCATCGGACGCGAGAAATAGCGCGGCGCGTGCGACTTCCTCGGGCTCGCCGAGGCGATGCATGGGGGTGTTGTCGATCATTTGCTCGCGCAACGCAGGGATGGCCTCGGGCGGCAAGCCCGGAGTGCGATTGATGATCGGCGTTTCGATGCAGCCGGGACTGACGACGTTTACGCGTATCCCCCGGTCGACCAATTCGGCGGCAAAATTTCGACCGAGCGCGCGTACGCCCGCCTTGCTGGCGGCGTAAACCGAGTTTGTGGGGATGCCCATGCGGCCGCCGATCGACGATGTGATCACGATCGATCCGCCCGTCTTCATCATCGGCAGCGCATTTTGCACCGTGAAAAACACGCCTTTGAGATTCACTCCGATGATCTCTTCCCAGTCGCGCTCGGTCACCTTTTCAATGGGAAGAAATGCGCCGATTCCCGCGTTGACGAAGAGAACGTCGATGCGGCCGTGGCGGCGCTGAACTTCCTGCATCAGAGTACCGATCTGCTGAAGATCGGCGATATCCGACTGAATCGCGACTGCGGCGGGGCCGATCTCTTGGGCGGCGCTTCGCAGCGTGGCGGCATTGCGCCCGCTGATCACGACGTGCGCGCCTTCGGCGGCGAACGCTTTTGCCGAGGCAAGGCCGATACCGCTGTTGCCTCCGACGATCACCACGACTTTCCCGCTGAATCTCGGGTTCACGTTTTCTCCCTTTCGTTCGGGCGTCATTGGGCTAGAACATGGTATTCGAATGCAGCATCTCGTCCGGCACGGGCTGAGAGACCTCCCAGTGTTCGACGAGCTTGCCGTTTTCGAGACGGATGATGTCGGCAACTGCAATCCCCGGGGTGCCGGGCTCGATGACGACGTGGCTGTGCACGATGACGTGATCGCCGTCCGCAAAAATACGCTTGATATGGGTTTTGGCGTGCGGTGTTTCCACGCGCGCTTTTTCGAGGAACGCGCGCAGGCCCTCGGAGCCGTCGGTGGCGAGCGGACTGTGCTGGATGTACCGCGGCCCGAAGAACGGTGGCGCTGGCGTGAAGTCCATCGGGATCAGCACTTTTTCGAAAAATTCAAGGACGACCCTTTTATTCAACGCTTCGGTCTCGGCTTTGGTCAGTGGCAAGGCTGCCTCCTCCTGGTCGCGAGTTTTCGGGACGGCTAATTAGGTTCGTGCAGGGTCGAAGCCATGCGGCTGGGGCGCGCATCAACTTTGGCGCGCACGTTCGCCGCGATGCATTGATCGACCAAGTCGTTCAGCCTCGCGCTCCGCCGGCGTGGTTCTGCAAAGCGCGGTGCATATTATCACCGAGTCCGTTTGCATCGGAGCATCTTGTGCGCAAGTTCGCCACATCGAGACCAGCGCTAGGGACTTCCGTTTTTGCAGATTCTTTGCCGCTTTTGCGGCACGGGAGGGATTCGACTACGCGGCCATTCGTTTGGCGGATGAATCGATCCGCCCGCTAGGTTGCGTTCGACGGGCGGTAGCGCACGAGCAACAGAGTGATATCGTCCGCCTGGCCCGCGCCGCTGGAAAACCTTTGGACTTCGTGCAGCACGCTCATCTGCAATGGTTCCAAGGAAGCATCGGATTTCGCCTCAAGGACCTCGCGAAAACGCTCCAACCCGAACATCTCACCGCTCACGTCCGCGGCTTCGGTCACTCCATCGCTGAACAGAACCAGCGTGTCGCCCGGCTGCAGCTGAACCCGCGCGGAACTGTACTCGGCCTCCGGAATGAGCCCGACGGGAAACGAACCCTCCCCAAACGGCTCGGAAACCTTTCCGCCACTCAGGAGAAACGGAGATGGGTGACCGGCGTTGATGAAGTCGAGTTCTCCCGACGGGCTCAGCACACCGAAAAACATAGTTGCGTAGTGGCCGACGTCAGTGTGTTCGCAAAGAAAGCGATTCAGGTGGCTGAAAACGCGAGCCGCCTCCGCGCCCAGCGTCAGGCCCGAGAGTGCTCCCTGAAGCATGGTCGTCAGCAAAGCGGCGCCCAGCCCTTTGCCCGAAACATCCGCGATCAGAAACGCGGTGCGATCCTGGCCGAGTGGAAACACGTCGAAATAATCGCCTCCGACAGCCAAACACGGCAGGTTGGTCCCGGAGATTGCCATGTGCGGAAAATCGCGCAAGCCTCGCGGAAGGAGCGCTTGCTGGATATCCCGGGCAATGCCAATTTCGTGCTCCAGGAGCTGGCGCTCGCGCTCCCGCTCTACAAGGCGGGCATTGTCCAGGATGCTGGCCGCTTCGACCGCCAAAGCATGCAGGATCTTCCGGTCGAGCTGGGAAAACGCCGCGGGGTGGCGGGAATCGAGATACAAGATTCCCAGGAAATCAGCGCTTGTCTCGGCGATTGCCGATTCGTCGGAGTTGGCACGGGAGACGGAGTAAAGAGGAATCGCCACCACGGTGCGGAGACCCTGCGCGACGATGCTTTGAGCCGCCTGCAGATCCGTCTCCTCTCGCGCCAGATCTTCGGTAACGACTCCGGCGCGCCGCTCCATTGCCATCCGCAAAGCGGTTTGACTCGGGACGATCCCCTCGATGGTCAATGCCCGTCCCCCTCCACGACGCGCTACGCGCACACGAAGCGAACCGGAGGGATCGGTTTCCAAAAGCAGTCCTCTTTCGGCGTTGGTGACCGTGATGGCGTTGTCAAGCATGGTGTTGAGGACGGAAGCGAGGGGCACGCGGGAATGCAACAGCGCCGTGGCTTCGAGCAGCAAGCTCAGCTTATGCAGCCCGCCCGGGGACGATTCGCCGGTGGTAATATGCTGCATGCGATCCAGCAGCGCTGGAATCGACCGATCGTCGACCGACGGCCGAAAGATCAGTTCGTAGGAGCCTTCCACGCCGAAAGTGATCGAATCGCCGCCGGTCAATTCGTGTTTCGAGATTTTCGCGCCATTCAGGAACACGCCGTGGCGCTGGCCACGGTCTTCCAAATAATAGCGGCCGTCTTCGCAAAGTATGGCGGCGCATTGCCGCGAAATCCGCGAGTCGCTGAGCTGCAGGTCTCGTAGAGGATCGACGCCGCGGCCGATCAGAAATGGCGAGTGTGTGATTGGCACGAGGCGGCGTGGAGCGCCCGGGGCATTTACCTCCAGGTCTATTTCACCGCTGGCGAGTGCGTCATGCATTGCGATTTTCGTGCCGTGGTCCGGGGCGCCGCCCAAGCGCCGTCACTTCGAAAAGCTGCGCACCGCCTCGGCTTCGGTGCCGAAAACTTCAAAGACCGTGAGCAGCTTCGTGACTTGCAATATTTCCTTGAGCCTGGGACCCAGATTGGAAAGGTGGACCGAGGCGCCCTGGGCTTTCGCGCTTGCCTGCAGGCCCACGAGAGTGCCGAGGCCGACGCTATCGAGCTGCGTTGCGCGTTCCATGTTCAGAACGATCTTTTTCTTTCCACCGGCGAGCAGCGCCTTGACCTTCTCGCGCAGAGAATTGGTCTCTTCGCCCAGGATTATGCGCCCATCGAGTGCGAGTACGGTCGCTCCGTCCGTCTCATGTGTGGAAATCTTCAGAGCCACGGCGGTTTCCTCCTGACTGGCGGCGCGGACGGGTGTCGCGCGGTTCCAATTGCACGGAAGTATATACCCGAATTCGCCACGCGCGCCACGGCCGGGCCGTTACGCCCGAACGGCGGACGCTATTTCATGGCGTTGTCTTTGGTCTCCGGCCAGACGGGACCGTTCACTCGCCCGCCGAACACGGCGTTGATCAAGTAGATTTTGCCCTGCGCGTTGTACTTGAAGATGTGGACGTCCGGCAGCGCTTTGGCGAAATTGACGAATACGGCCGTTTCGCCCATTTTCAGGTCCGTGACCGGGAAACGGCGGTACAGATGCGTGAGCACCAGGCCTTTCGGGGAGCAGTTGCCGGTTTTCGTCGTGTGCGTCCCGCCTTCCCAGCGATTGCACGGGTGCGCGAAGGGAGGCAGCACCTTGGGATCTTTCACGAAGGCATTGAAGTACTCGTTGGCGCCCTTGTTCATGTACGCGCGGGTGAGCCGCTTGTTCTTCGGCAGAGGAGTGGTCCAGTCCTGGCCCTTCGTGGACAGCAGTACCTTGGGATTATAGAAGCCCTTCTCTCCCGCCTGGCGAGTGACGATGACTTCGATCTCGCTGACTTTTCCGCGGTCCACCTTCAGGCGCACGGCCATGACGGCCAGAGTTTTCTGGCCGTCGACCGTTTCGTCGGTGACCGCTTCGGAGACCGTCCCGCAGCGCTGCGTATCGATCAGGTCGCGCTCCAGCAGCGCTTTTCCGCCGCTCTGGAAGAATCCCTCGCCCGGCTTCATCACCTGGCCGTTCTCGGTGATGCGTACGTCCGCAGCCGTGGGCAGCACGGACATGTTGTGCGTCGCGACGGCCTTGAAATAGTCCTTAATAAAGCCCCGCAGGTTGGCGCGCGTGCAGGTCTGTGCGTGCACCGGCACACATGCCGTCGCAAGCGCGGCCATGATGGCGAGTTTCTTCAACATGGAGCCTCCTTCTTAGTTCTTAAAACCCGTTTTCTGGACGCACATTGTATCCATGTTTTGGGGATTGTCCACATTCGATTCCGCCGGTTCTCGGTATCAGACGTCGAGCCACTCGCCAGCAATCACACGGCAGCGGTGTAGAAGAGGCGGCGGAATTCAAGGATGGCAATTTGCACACCTTCCGCGCCCACCGGCAGGCGGGTGGCTCGCGCTCCTCAGATCGTGTTCGTCGAACGGAAAATCGTTGAAACGACCCAGGCGCGAAACTAAGATACGCGTCTGAGAGTGATGCTTCCGATCTACCATGAGCGCGGATAATCCTGTCGCTGTGAATTCAGTGGCTCCAGCGCCGCAAGCCAGGCGGAGGTTGCGCAATTGATGGCGCAAATTTACTCAATCGACGGAATTGTCCCGGTGGTGGATCCCACGGCTTTCGTGCATCCCAGCGCCGTGCTGATTGGAGACGTAATCGTGGGGCCGGGCTGTTATGTCGGCCCTTGCGCCTGTTTGCGCGGAGATTTTGGGCGCCTGATTCTCGAGGAAGGCAGCAATCTGCAGGACACCTGCGTAATGCACAGTTTTCCGGGTGCGGAAACCGTCGTCGAGGCGAACGGTCACATCGGGCACGGCGCCGTGCTCCACGGCTGTCGCATCGGCAAGAACTCGATGGTCGGCATGAATGCCGTGATCTCCGATGGAGTGATGATCGGCGAGTCTTGCATCGTTGCGGCACTGGCTTTCGTGAAGGCAGGCGTTGTGATCCCGGCTCGCAGCCTTGTCGTTGGCCTTCCTGCCAAGGTGGTGCGCGAGCTCACGGATGCTGAGATCGCCTGGAAGAGTAAAGCCACAGCAGCCTATCAGGCGCTGGCACAGAGGGCCCTGAAGGGTCTGAAACCAGTCGAAGCGCTCACTGCCGTGGAGCCCAACCGGCAGCGCCTGCCGAAGCTACCGATCGACCCTCTGTACAAGTCCAGAAAGACACCTCAAGACTGATTTTGGGCGACATCTTTGACGGTGGTTCGCTCCGTATGCTCATCTCGCTGCGCTGTGATGCCCGTCACCGCGTAAGCTTGCGGTCTTTCATAGCTTGTACGGCTTGTGAAAATTGACCGGCAGAGGTCTAGACTTATGAGCGTGCAGGGAGCATATGGATTCCAGCTGACGGCCCCGAAGACACCTCTGAGGTCCTGCGAACTCCCCACACTCAGCCCTGGCCCGGACGATGTTGTCGTGCAGGTTGCGGGCTGCGGGGTCTGCCACACAGACGTCGGCTTTGCATTCGACGGTGTTCCGACTCGTCATGCCCTACCTCTCGTCCTGGGACACGAAATCTCTGGAAGAGTGGTTGCTGCGGGAGACAATGCTGCCGGATGGCTCGGGCAATCGGTGATTGTTCCGGCTGTGATTCCCTGCGGAACTTGTCCGGCGTGCCTGGCGGGACGTGTGACGATTTGCCGTCAGCAGTTCATGCCGGGCAATGATGGTGACGGGGGCTTTGCCACTCATGTACTCGTGCCTGGTCGCGGCCTCTGTCCCGTGCCCGAATCTCTCCCATCGGGTGTGACACTTGAAATGCTGTCTGTGGTCGCAGATGCGGTGACGACACCCTATGAAGCCATTCGAAGGGCGGGCCTAGGCCCCGACGACGTCGCCGTGATTGTAGGGGTTGGGGGAGTTGGTGGGTTCGGCGTACAGATTGCCGCCGCCGTAGGCGCAGCGGTCGCTGCGATCGATATAGATCGAGAACGGCTGGATCTGGCTGCCCAACATGGTGCCAGCCTCACTCTCGATGCTGGCACAACGGATTTAAAAGGACTAAGAACGGCTGTGCGCGCGTTCGTCAAGGAAAGTGGACGCAAGCGCATCGGGTTGAAGATTTTTGAAATGAGCGGCACGCCGGCCGGCCAGGCCATGGCCTTCGGGCTGCTGGATTACGGCGCGTATCTGGGCGTTGTCGGTTTCACGCCAAAAGCCGTCGAACTTCGCCTGTCGAACCTGATGGCCTTCGATGCCACCGCGCGCGGCAACTGGGGATGCCCGCCGGACCAGTATCCCGGAGCGCTGGAGATGGTCCTTTCGGGCAAGGTCGCGCTTGCCCCTTATGTGGAGCTACACGCGCTGGACGAAGCCCCGGCCGTTCTGGATGCCGTCGCGAAACATTCCGTGCGCCGCCGGGCAATCCTGCAGCCGAGCCGGAGTAATCCGAAGCACTAATGGGAGGCACATCGTGAAAAATCACAACCTTGTTGAGCCGTTTTCTCCCCGGGAAATACTCTTCGAACGCCGGCCCGTGCACGATCGCTCGGGCAAGCCCGTCGACGGCCTCCATAACGTTTGGATCACGCTCAACAATCCCAACGAGTTCAATAGCTACACGACCACCATGGCCAAGGAAATCATTCTCGCGCTTCGCGAAGCGAGCAACGACCGTGCGGCCGTGGCTGTCGTTCTGACGGGCGCCGGAACGCGCGCCTTCTGCAGCGGTGGAAACACGCGCGAATACGCCGAATATTACGCAGGAGCGCCGGGCGAATACCGCCAGTACATGCGCGTATTTAATGATATGGTCACGAGCATTCTGCATTGCGACAAGCCCGTGATCTGCCGAGTGAATGGCGTGCGCGTGGGCGGCGGCCAGGAAATCGGAATGGCGTGCGATTTTTCGGTCGCCAGCGATCTCGCGCTATTCAGTCAGGCCGGACCGAAGCATGGCTCGGCGCCGGACGGCGGGAGCACGGACTTTCTGCCCGTCTACGTTGGAATCGAACGGGCCATGTATAGCGGGACTCTCTGCGAAACGTGGAGCGCGCACCGTTTCTACTGGCTCGGGGGCCTCACGCAGATCGTTCCCGCCTTGAAAGTCGACGGGCGGTGGACTCCGAATCCCCTTGTTGTGACGGACCGGGTGCTCGACGAGTACGGGCGCATGGCGATCGGTGAATGGAAGACGGGCGGGGCTCGCGAAGAGGGGAAATCACTGATGGCCAAGGGAAGCGCGGACCTCTCACTGCTCGACGAGGCCGTCGATCAGATGTGCACGAAGTTTCTTTATACGATGCCCGATTGCCTCACCAAGACCATCGAGAGCCTCCGCAAGCACAAACTCGTGCATTGGGATAAGAACCGTGAGAGCAACCGCGCCTGGCTTTCTCTGAACATGATGACCGAAGCCAACGCGGGTTTTCGCGCCTTTCATTACGGGACTAAAGACGAACGGGAAGTGGATTTCATTCGCTTGCGGCAGCGGCTTGCCGGCGGAGCGCGGTGGAATGAGGAACTCGTCCGCGAAATCGCTCCATGGGTCGCGCAACCTGCAAAGAGCGGCGACTAAATCCGAAATCCGCGGGCCGAAACGCTGCTTCATTCAAAACTGTGAGGACTGACCTGATGCCGGACCAATACCGAAGCATCCGCTGCGCTGTCGAAAACGGGGTCGCCCGGATCAGCTTGAATCTCCCGCCGCTGAACATCATCGATATCCCGATGCTTGGCGAGATCCACAGCGCCATCGCGCACGTTCATTCGGAGAACGAAGTGAAGGTCCTTGTGATCGATCATCAGGGAAAGGCTTTTTCGGCAGGCGTCTCCGTTCGTGACCACACGCCGGACAAAGTATCGGAGATGATCGAAAAGTTTCACGGAGTGTTCCGGCTACTCCACTCCCTCGCTTTGCCCACGGTGGCGCTGGTCGACGGGATGGCCCTGGGCGGCGGTTGTGAACTGGCCACCTTTTGCGACATGGTCGTCGCTTCGGAGCGGGCCACTTTCGGTCAGCCGGAGATCAAGGTGGGAGTATTTCCGCCGGTGGCAGCGGTCGTTTTTCCGCCGCTTGTGGGACGGAACCGCGCGCTGGAGCTGCTTCTGACCGGCGACGTGATCAGCGCGGCGGAAGCCAAGACTCTGGGCCTCATCAACAGAGTCTTTCCTACGGAGGAGTTTCGTCAGAAGGCGGATGAATTCATCGGCAAGCTCACGTCTATGAGCGCCCCCGTGCTGAAGCTGACGAAACAGGCCGTGGACCGGGCCCTGCACGCGAATCTGAGCGAGGGGCTGGCTTCTGCCGAGGACCTGTACCTGGGTGAACTCATGAAGACAGAAGATGCCCACGAAGGTCTGAACGCCTACCTCGAAAAGCGCAAGCCCGTCTGGAAAAATCGATAGCCGATTGCGCTACGGCTTGGAGTTATGCTGTTCCGCCGCGCGGTTTGAATCGTGATGTGCCTGCGTCTGGCGCAGCTTGAAGCGCTGCACTTTGCCGGTGGCGGTTTTCGGAAGTTCGCTCACAAACTCGATCCACTTGGGACGCTTGTAGCTGCCGATCTTCTGCGCGACCAAGTCCTTGATCTCGCGAACGAGTTCATCGCTCGGACGAACGTTCGGGAGCAGAACGACGTAGGCGGCCGCTTTTGTCAGTCCGGCGTCGTCATCGCGTGGGACGACGGCTGCTTCGGAGACGGAAGGATGCGCGATCAGCGCCCCCTCAACCTCGCCTGGATTCAACCACCGGCCGTTGACCTTGAATGTGTCGACCGTGCGCCCGGCATTCCAGAAGTAGCCGTCTCGATCCTGGTAATATTTGTCTCCCGTGCGAAACCAGCGATCGGCAAACGCGCCCTCGACTTTCGCTCGTCCGTTCCAGTAGCCGGAGCAGACCGAATCTCCCTTGATCATCAACGTCCCTACTTCTCCCGCCGCAACGGCTCGGCCATTCTCGTCTACGATCTTGGCTTCATATCCTGGAACGACCTTGCCGCTCGATCCCGGCCGCACTTGTCCGGGGCGATTAGATATCACCGTTTGCAGCGTTTCCGTAGAGCCCATGCCATCCAGGATTTCAATGCCAAAGCGCTGCTTGAAACGATCGAGTACCACGGCTGGTAGAGCTTCGCCCGCCGAAATTGCAAGGCGCACGCTCGATAGGTCGAATTCCCGCCCATTCTCACGCCGGTGGGCCAACAGAGCGGCGTAGTTCGAAGGCACGGAAAAAAACAACGTCGGGCGGCAGCGTTCGATATTGGCGTAGACAACGTCAGGCGTGGGATGCACCGGTGAGAGAATCGCGGTGGCTCCGGCATACAGCGGAAAGTAGCCGGCATTCCCCAAACCGTAGGCGAAAAACAGGCGCGCTACGCTATAGCAGCGGTCGCGATCGTTTATATCCAGGATTCCCTTGGCATATCGTTCGGAACAAACCAGCATGTCTTGGTGGGCATGAACGCATGCCTTGGGAGGGCCGGTACTGCCGGACGAATATAACCAAAATGCCGGAGCTTCATTGCCCGTTGGCGCGGGCTGAAGCTCGGACGACGACTCGGCCATCGCGTCGCCTAAACGAAGGTGACGCTGGTTCGATTTGCCGACAACGACAATTTCCCGCAGATATTTGAACCGTTCGCGTGGGGTAACCTCCAAAAGTGGAAGCAGGAACTCGCCGACCACGGCGACTTTGGCTTGCGCATCATTCAACAGAAATTCGTATTCATGCGGTTTCAGGAGCGTATTCAGCGGCACGGCGACCGCGCCGATCTTGATGACGCCAAAAAAACAGTACAGAAACTCAGGCGTGTCCGGGAGCAAGAGCAGTACGCGCTCTCCGGATTCCACCCCCAACCGGCGAAGAACGTTGCCGACGCGGTTTGTCCGCTCTAAAAGTTGCTGATAGCTGACCCGCTCGTCACCGCACTCGATGGCGGTATTCGCCGCTCTGCCTTCGGCGACATGCCGGTCCACGAAGCATGTGGCTGCGTTAAATTTTGGGTTCCGATGCATGGCTAAGCGAAAAGGCGCATGGCTACCTGAGCCCCATATCCCATTGGGAGTAAGTACTCAGTGATATTCATCACGAGTAAAAGTGACCGTCGTCACATCTCGGGCGGTGCGGCGTTTGTCACGTGACGAAACACAGCCGCAAGCCATGGAATAATTTGGTTTACTCCGTGTTTCCTCACGTGTAGAAGTATTTTTGTCCGTCAATGAAATCGAAGTCTATTTGCAAAAATGCGAGGGTCTGAGCTGCAATGCAGGCGCGCCTGATCCGGCGCATCCGGTAGGGCGAACACCGTCAAAGCCTCCCTGGATGGGACGACTGCTTGGTGGGCGCTTAACGCGCCGAAAGACCATTCACCTGTATTAGGAGGACTTGATGGCCCCGCTAGTCGTTGAAGTGCCGCAGTCGTTAAGCGACTTTGTCGGCCAGGAAGTTGCCGTAACGGAGTGGTTTGCCGTTACGCAAGAAATGATTCGCCAGTTTGCCGAGGTTACAGACGATCGGCAATGGATTCATGTGGACCCAGAACGGGCACAGAGAGAATCGCCCTACGGCACGACTATCGCCCACGGATTCCTGACTCTTTCGCTTCTGAGCCGCTTCCTAAGGGAAGCGATCCAGGTCCGAGGTGGGGTTCGGATGCGCATAAACTATGGTCTTAATCGAGTGCGTTTTCCAGCGCCCGTCCGCGCCGAGTCTCAGATTCGAGCTCGCGTTAGCGTCCAAGCGACAAAAGAGCTCCCGGAGGTCATCGAAGCCACCTACTCGGTGGTGCTGGAATGCCACGAAGTGGAAAAGCCCTGTTGCGTAGCGGAATGCATCGTTCGCTACTATCACGGCTGATGGATGTATCCCACCAGCGCCCACTGCACATTGTTTGCCCGACGACGCTTCCTTCTCAACCGAATCTGAGATGGAAACGTCCTTTACCGAAATCCATCAGGGGAAATTGCGCTGTGCTAACCTACGGCCACGGTTCTTGCAGCGGTTTCTAACTGGCGGCACCTCCAGCCTGCGCGCCAGACACAACTCTTGGGGAAAAAACGGACTCGATGCCGCCTACGAGCGCTGGCAAAAGATCACTCGCGTGTTCTGTTCGCGGCTTCCACTTTCCCGTGTGGCGCCTGATTCTATTTCTTATGGTTTGGTTGGGCGCTGCATCGCTTTCCGTGCGCGCGCAGATTTCGCCCGGTCCGCTTTCCCGCGCTCACGAATCGCTAAGCGGCCCCACGCAATGCACCAGTTGCCATGTGGTCGGCAAAGGCGCCGCAGAAATGAAATGCCAGGAGTGCCACAAAGAAATTGCCGCTGAAATTTCCGCCGGCCGCGGCTTGCACTCGCGTTTCGCCAACAAAGAACATTGCGCCGCCTGCCATTCCGAACACAATGGCAGGGACTTTCCGTTAATCCGCTGGCAACCTTCTCTAAAAGGATTCGATCACAGCCAGACAGGCTATCCGCTCGAAGGCAAGCACGCGGGACTCGACTGCAAGCAGTGCCATACTCCGGAGCACATCCAGCAATCGGCGAAGTCTCTGATTCAAATGAAGGATCTGCGCGACACATTCCTGGGCCTGTCGCAGGAATGCACCACATGCCATCAGGATCCACACACGGGACAGCTCGGCACGAACTGCACGCAGTGCCACAACTTCGTGAACTGGAAAGCGGCGACGAATTTCGATCACAGCAAGACAAAGTTTCCGCTCACCGGACTCCACGCGAAAGTTCCGTGTGAGAAGTGTCACGCGTCCGCGACTCCAGGTGGACCGGCGCGGCTCACGGGCATTCCCTTTGCGAAGTGCTCGGACTGCCACGGCGATCCTCACCATGGCACGTTCGCGCAGTCCTGCGACAGTTGCCACACCACGAGCGGGTGGAAGAAAGTGCCCGCAGGCAAGCAGTTCGATCATTCCAAAACGAAGTTTCCGCTGCTAGGCAAGCATGCCAACGTGGACTGCGTGAAATGCCACGCCCACGGAGACTTCAAAAAGCCGCTCGCTTTCGCAAAATGCATGGACTGCCACACTCCCAGTCCCCACGGAAGCCAATTTGACGCGCGCAAAGATCACGGAGAGTGTGGCTCCTGCCACACCGTGAAGGGCTGGAAACCGTCGCTATTCGACGTGAAGGCGCACGCCGCCACGGCATATCCTCTTCAGGGCCGGCATGCGTCCGTGGGCTGCGCCCAATGCCACATTCCGGCCGGCGCCGCCACGCGCTACAAAATCGCGTTCGACAAATGCACCGACTGTCACTCGGATGTGCACGGCGGGCAATTCGCCGGCGTACCCTACAACGGGCGGTGCGAGTCGTGCCACACAGTCAACGGATTCGGGCCATCCACTTTCACAATCGCGGAGCACCAGAAGAGCCGGTTTCCGCTAAAGGGCTCGCATCTCGCGGTGCCATGCTTCGAATGCCATCGCGCGAGCCAGGCCGGGCGTGGATCCAAGATCGTGCCATATCATTTCGCAAGCCTAGCCTGCACCAGCTGCCACACGAACCCGCACGGCGGTAAGTTCCGCGCGCAGATGTCACAGGTGAAATCAGACGGCCAGCCCGCGGGCTGCGAAGCATGCCATTCAGTGAAAGCCTGGACCGATCTGCCCAGCTTCGATCATTCCAAGACGCATTTCCCGCTGCGGGGCGCACACGTCAAGATTTCGTGCGAGCAATGTCATAAGCCGTCCGGCCCGGAAGGCAAGCTCACCGAAGCATCGTTCAAGTCCACACCGACGGCCTGTTCCAGTTGCCACCACGATCCCCACGGCGGCCAATTCGTGAAGGATGGCAAGCCGGAGGCTTGCGATGACTGCCACAACACAAATCACTGGAAGCCTTCTACCTTCAATCACGAAACGCAAAGCGATTTCTCGTTGAAGGGCGCGCACGAAAAAGTCGCCTGCGCGCTCTGCCATACCGGCGTTCGGGTGGTCAACGGGAAGCGCGTGACGATGTACAAATCCACGCCGCGGGAATGCTCCAGCTGTCACGACTAAGCGGCTAATCAATCGAACGCGTTCGTAGGCCGCGGGGACAGGTGCCTAGCACTGTCCCGAACCTGTCCCTCAGTACAGTTGTTTTATCCGGATAGAACCGTAACATGTATACACTCTAGTCCCCCAGCCGACTTGAGTGAAATCGAGCCAGCGCAAAACTCAATCGTGCGGAAACCAGTCGTTTTCGGGCTTCTTCTCTCCCCGCTTTTGTTACTGGCGATGGCGCCGAAGTCTGCAATGGCCCAGCAACAAAAGACTTTCACGCGCAATCCGCACGGCCCTATCACCATCCCTTGCGAAGACTGCCACACTACGACCAGCTGGAAGCCGATCCGCAGCGTCCCAGAATTTAATCACAATCAAACCCGGTATCCCCTTCGCGGAATGCACGCGGGAGTTGCGTGCACGCAGTGCCATACCAGCCTGAATTTCAAGGACGTTGGCATGAAATGCGCCGACTGCCACGCCGACATTCACCGGGGCCAGTTTGGCGCAAAGTGCGAGCAATGCCATACGGTGAACGGATGGGATCTGCACACACAGGAAATCAAGGCCCATCAAAATCGCTTCCCGCTGCTCGGCGCGCATGCCGCGCTCGAGTGCGTTGACTGCCATAAAGATGAGGCCGTCGGACAATTTACCGGGTTATCGACGGCTTGCATCTCCTGCCACACGGCTGATTTTCAAAAAGCGGTAAATCCGGACCACCAGGCGCTGAATTTTCCCAGCACCTGCCAGACTTGCCATAGCGCCGATACTTGGTACGACGCGCAGTTCGATCACCTGAAATTCACGGGATTTGCGCTCACCGGAGCGCACGCGACTCTGGAATGCACGGCCTGCCACATCGGCGGAAAATTCCAGGGCACGCCGGCCGACTGCTACAGTTGCCACGTTAAGGATTTCAACGGCACTACAAATCCCAATCACGCGCAGGCCGGTTTTTCGCAACAGTGCCAGGCTTGCCACAACACCGCAGCCTGGATTCCGGCGACATTCGACCACAGCCAGACGCCATTTCCTCTAACCGGCGCCCATGCCACAGTCGCCTGCAATCTGTGCCATATCAATGGTCAATTCGCGAACACGCCGACCGATTGCTACAGCTGCCATGTGAAGGATTACAACGCAACAACCTCGCCAAACCACGTACAGTCCGGCATGCCGCAGCAGTGTCAGGTCTGTCACAACACGACCGCGTGGGTTCCTGCGGCCTTCGATCACAGCAAAACGGCATTTCCACTTACCGGAGCGCATACATCCGTCGCCTGCGGAACCTGCCACACCGATAATTACGCCGGCACCTTGCCCACCAACTGCTACGGTTGTCACGCGAAGGATTACACGGGCACAGCCAATATTTCCGGCGTTCCGAACCACGTGACCGCGGGCTTCTCACAGGATTGCACTCAGTGCCACACCACCTCGACGTGGCTCAACGCGACGTTTAATCACAATGCCACGGCGTTTCCGCTCACGGGTGCGCACACGACCGTCGCCTGTGCCACCTGCCATACGGACAATTACGCGGGAACCTTACCCACCAACTGCTACGGTTGCCACACGAAGGATTACAACAACACCGCTACAATTGGCGGGAGCGTTCCCAACCACGTGACCGCCAATTTTCCGCAGGATTGCACGCTGTGTCACACCACGACCAGCTGGCTGAATGCAACCTTTAACCACAACAACACTTCCTTCCCGCTCACCGGCGCGCACACGACGGTCGCTTGCGCCACCTGCCATACGGACAACTACGCAGGAACCCTGCCCACCAACTGCTACGGTTGCCACACGAAGGATTACAACAACACCGCCACCATTGGCGGGAGCGTTCCCAACCACGTCTCCGGCGGGTATCCGACTGACTGCACGATCTGCCACACCACCGCGACGTGGCTGAATGCGACCTTCAATCACAACAACACTCCTTTCCCGCTCACCGGTGCGCACGTGAATGTTCCGTGCGCAAGTTGCCACGTGGGAGGAGTTTTCGCCGGAACTCCGACGGACTGCTACTCCTGCCACAAAGCGGATTACGACGGCACGACGAATCCGAATCATGCGGCCGCCGGATTCCCGACAACGTGCGCCACTTGCCACACGACCACCAGCTGGGCGGGGGCTACCTTCAACCACACATGGTTTCCGATGAACCACGGAAACGCCAACGGCGTTTGCTCCACGTGCCATACGAACCCGAACAACTTTTCGGTATTCCAGTGCACCAACTGCCACACCGCCGCTCAAACCAATCCACAGCATTCCGGAGTGTCCGGATATGTCTACAACAGCGTCAACTGCTATCAGTGCCACAAGAATGGCGGGGGAGGATGATGCGGGCAATCGCGCTTGTCTTAGGCTTCGTGCCGTTCGCGATGGCGCTATTCCCATCTTTGGCGTGGGCACAAGCTGCGCCTGAGAAAGCTGGCTTTCGCGTTAAGTACATCGCGCAGGGTGTGGTGTATCTGGACGGCGGTCGCGCAGCCGGACTGAAAGCGGGGCAGCGCCTGATCGTGCAGCGGGACGTTGCGCCGAACGTTCAGGGCGCCTCCAAACCCGCGCCACCTTCATCCGCGCCGGTTATCGCTTCATTGCAGGTGCTCTCGGTAGCGGCGTCATCGGCTGTATGCGAGGTCCTTTCGCCCACGGAGGCTGTACAGGTTGGGGATTACGTTCGGCTGGCGCCGGAAGTGGTGCAGCAAGTTCAACAGCAGGAAAAACAGGAAATTATCGCCGGGGGCAGGGCCTACCCGCAGGTAATCACATTCACCACGGGGAATCCCGCGCTGACAGAGATGCGCGCGTCTATTCCGCGCCCACCCTCGCCTGAAATCAACCGCATGCGGGGCCGGATCGGAGTGGAATACAGCTCCGTGATGAGCCGCAACAATCCGTCAAGCACCAGTTCCGAGATCGGGCTCGTCGCGCGCTTCGAGATGTCGCGCATCGGCAGCACGTACTGGAATTTCAATGGCTACTGGCGCGGGCGGTTCAGCATGCTGAGCGGAAGCGCCGTGCCGGTTACCATCGACGACCTAATCAACCGCACCTACACGCTCAGCGTGGAGTACAACAATCCGAACTCGCCCCTCGTGGCGGGTTTCGGCCGCCTCTATCTGCCCTGGGCCACCAGCCTCGACGTGATCGACGGAGGATACTTCGGACGCAAGGTTTCGGATCGTACGACTTTGGGAGTGTTCGCCGGAACGACGCCGGATCCGACCTCCTACGATTACAACCCGCAGGGGAAATTGGGCGGTGTTTTTCTCAACGTACAGGGCGGGTCATTCCAGCACTGGCGTTATTCGGCGACGTTTGGCATGGCCGTGGGGGCAATCCACTGGCACGCCACTCGGCAGTTTGGATTCATGGAAACCTCGATCTCGTACCAGCACAAGTGGTCGATCTACGACGCTACCGAAATCGATCTGCCTCATACGGTCGCGGTGACTCCGTCCGGAACCACCGGGACGTCGCCAACCTCCACAACTGGAACTGGCGGTCTGAACCGCAGCTACTTCACCATGCGCTACCAGCCGACTTCGCGCGTCGAATTGGATTTGAACGATACCTATTACCGTGACTTTCCGACGTTCGATCCCGCGCTGATTGGCACGGGCCTGCTCGACCGTTACTTGTTTCAGGGAGTCAGCGGCGGCGGGCGTGTGGGACTCCTGAAGGGCATCAGCGTGTATACGGAAATCGGGAAAAGCTCAGCGAGCGGCGATGCGAACGGATCCTGGAATCAGTTGTACGGAATTACGCTCGCGGAACTCTGGCATACGGGGATCCGATCCGATTTTCGCTATTCGAAATTCAATAGTTCGTTCGGCAGCGGAGATTACAAGGCCGTGTCGTTCACGCGCCAATTGGCGGCGACGCTGCAATTCCAATTTCAGGCCGGCTTTCAGAATTTCAACTCCACGCTGACCAGCACCTCGCAAACGCATTTCATCGATAGCAACGTGGATTGGTCGGTCGGCAAGCTGATGTTCTTTGAAGGCGGCTACACTTGGCAGCGCGGCGGCACCATGAACTACGACCAGCTCCGATTTATGGTCGGAAGGCGATTTTGAGGAGCTGCGGGCCGATGAGCGCACATAGAACATCTGCGGTATCTCGACTGATCGTCGCATCGCTTTGTGCGGCAGCCGCGCTATTGGCGAGCCTTATCACGGCGCCAGTCGCCTCGGCTCAGGCCGCCGGCGGGTTCCAGGATCTGTTGGCGAAAACGCGGGCGCGGGTCGATCAGTTCTCGCAGCAGTTTTCCTACCTGCGCTACGACGATGATGTGGTCGAGGCTAAGCTGAAGAACAGCGACAAAGTAGCCTACAAGCAGGAAATCATCTTCGATTCACTTGTGCGAGTGAGCTTCGACGAGGGAAAGCTGCGCGTGGACGAACAGCGCTTGGTTGCCAAACCGCCTCGCCGCGTCGAAAGGCGGCCGTTGCTGGAAACCTTCGGATTCTCGACACTCGAAATGATTTTTCATCCCTATTACGAGTCGAGTTTCCGGTTCGCCGACGCGGGAAGCGACGCCCAGCAAGGGAAAATGCTGGAAAAGGTAACCTTTCAGCACGTCCCCAACACGCCTTCGCCGGTCCTTTATCAAACGCTTGGCCCCGATCGACCGCTAGACGTATCCGGAACGGCATGGATCGATCCCGCCACCGGCGGAATCTACCGCATCGATGCAACAATCTCGTCCGGAATCGGCGACGCCGGAATCAAATCGATCGAAGCATCCGTGGTGTTCCAGCCAATCGTTTTGCAGGACGAGAGAGAGCCGGAACTGCTTCCCGTGACTGCTACGATCAACCTCGAAACGCCGCGGCAGCACTGGCGCAACGTTCATCGGTATTCGGATTACAGAAAGTATCGGGTCGCAGTGAATATGCCCGGAGGCAGCGCCCAATGAGCACAAGAGCCACGGTAGGAACGCTCGCACCCGCCGCCGATCCAGAACGCGCGCATCGTTTGCGGCTGGCAGGGGCGTGGGCCGCGGCGATCGCGCTTATTTTGATCGTTGGCGCGTACGGTTTCGACTACTACACGATGGGTGCCGTCAACCGGCCCTTTTCACCAAAGAATGCTTTGTTGCGCCCGAGCGGCGCCATTGGTATCAAGCTGGGAATGCTGGGCGCGGGAATGTTTTTTTTGATCTACCTCTATTACTTTCGCAAGCGCTGGCCCTGGCTCGCCAGTATCGGCAAGACGAAGCACTGGCTTGATTTCCACATCGTGCTCGGTATCACCGCGCCCATCATCATCGCGTTTCACGCGGCGTTCAAATTCCGGGGTATCGCCGGAATGGCGTTTTGGATCATGGTGGCGGTCGCGCTCAGCGGCATTGTAGGGCGCTATTTGTACGCGCAAATTCCCCGCCGCCTCAACGCCGCCGAGTACAGCTGGCAGGAACTACAAGACGAACAGCTCGCCCTCAGCCAGCAACTGGCGAAGCAGAAAATGTTCACGCCGGGCGAACTCACCGCCGCCTTTCACGTACCGGACGTGGAGATGGTGAAGCACAAATCCGCAATCGGGGCTTTGTTGTGGATGTTCGCTCTCGATCTAGCGCGACCGTTTCGTGTAGCGTCGTTGCGCCGGCGGGTGCTCGGCTTCGGTGGAAGCATCGCCAGTTTGGGTGGCTTCTTGCCGAGCCAGAACGCCGAACTTGAGCAGATCGTGCGCGCGGCCCGGCGGCAGGCGTCGCTCTCAAAGCGCATGGTGTTTTTGTCCCGCACCCAGCAGGTGTTTCAACTCTGGCATGTGGTGCACCGCCCGTTCAGTTACGCGTTTGTTGTCTTGGCATTGCTGCACATCGTCACGGTCATGCTGTTCGGCTACATGTAGGAGGATCGCTTTCGTATGAACACGCTGCTTTCTTTCCTGATTGCCGCCGCCGTGCTCGGATTTTTCATGGGTAAGTACGTTCGCGACATGAAGAAGAAGGATGCCGAGGCTCGCGAAGCGGCGGAAAAAGGCAAGCTGCGGTCCGATGGGCCGCGAGCGCAGCACCCGCACATCGACGCCTCGCACTGCATTGGATGTGCCGCATGCACGTCCGTTTGCCCGGAAGGCGACGTGCTCGCCATGGTCGGCGGCAAGGCCGCCATCGTGAATGGTTACAAGTGCATCGGGCATAGCCTCTGTGCCGAAGTGTGCCCGGTCGGCGCCATTACGATGGTCATGGCCAACCCGAGCATGGGCGCGGATATGCCTCTGCTGACCCGCGAATACGAAACGAACGTCGAGAGTCTCTTCATCGCGGGCGAACTTGGCGGCTTGGCGCTAATCAAGAACGCAATCGCGCAGGGGCGCGATTGCGTCGATACGATTGCTCGGCGTCTCGCTTCAGCCCGCCAGGCAAGCGCGTCCGGAGATGTTCTCGATACAGTGGTCGTAGGGGCCGGACCGGCTGGGATCAGCGCATCGTTGCGCGCGATCGAAACGAAACTGCGGTACGTCACTCTCGACGAAGGCGAGATCGGCGGCACGGTGGCGAAATATCCGCGCCAGAAACTGGTGATGACGAGTCCTGTCGAATTCCCGATGTACGGCAAATTTAAGAAAACAGAACTCTCGAAGGAAGAGCTAATCGCGTTCTGGAACAAGGTGTTGGCGCGAGTCGATTTCAACTTTCGCAAAGGTGAGAAGGTTGAGGACCTAAAGAAGGAAAACGGAATCTTCACTGTTACCACGGCAAAGGGACAATATCGCGCGCGTGCCGTGATTCTCGCCCTGGGCCGTACGGGCAGCCCGCGCAAGCTCGGGGTCGCAGGCGAGGACCTTCCGAAAGTGATGTATCGGTTGATCGAAGCCGATCATTACATCAACAAGAGAGTCCTGGTTGTTGGAGGCGGAGACAGCGCCGTAGAGGCGGCGATGGGCCTGGCGCATCAGCCTGGCAACAAAGTCACCCTGTCCTATCGCAAAGAGGGCTTCACGCGCATCAAAGAGCGAAACGCCCAGCGAGTGGCGGATTGCATCCGCAAGGGCAAGATCGACGCAGTGTTTAATTCCATGCCGGTCGAGTTCAAGCAGGATTCAGTCGCACTCGACGTCGGCGGCCAAACGCGCGAAATCCCTAACGATTTCGTCTGGATCTTTGCCGGCGGCGAGCCTCCCAGCGCTTTCTTAAAAAAAATCGGCGTGCAATTTGGCTCGCGCGATATGACCTCCGAGGGGAGCAAGGAAATCCAGCAAATCAAAGCGCCTGCGCGCGAAAGCGTGGGGCCTAGTCTTGTAGCGCGTTGAGATTCGATGATCTTGCGAATCAGGGGTGTTATTCCCGCGCCTCGGCAAATTGCTTGCGAGCGGTCCTGAGATCGTCAAGTTCACCGACCAGAACGTCAGGTAAGCACATCGCGCGTCCCAATGGAGAGAAGCTTTTCGGCTCACGTTGTGGCCGCACCGATTGCGCTATTCTCGGATTTTTTGCTAACCACCGTAACTTGGCGAACCATTGCAGTCTGAACGTCTACGATTTCATCTACAATGCTGTAACTAAAAACCAGAAGGCTCGGCTGAGTCGGTGAAAAAAATGGTCGGAGCGAGTGGATTTGAACCACCGACATCCTGGTCCCGAACCATGGCGATTCAAAATCTAAGCTGTTGAATTGGCTCGGGTTCCCCTGTGCATCCCTCCGCTTGAACGCGCTACCTACTGCGCTACTTTGCAGTCGTAGGTCAAGGACGGCGGCTCGAAAGCGTTCGCACGAGGATGCGAGAAGACTCTGTACTGACTCGCGCAGAACAGAATCTCCGCGAGCTTGTGTTCCTATCTGGTGCCCACACACGAAAATCAGCGATTGCAGCAGCAACGGCTGTCGTGGAGCGTGGATTCGATCACTACAGAGGTCGGATTCTGACCTTCGCCGGTCCAAGCCACCGCTCGCTCGTCGCTTCAGGTTTTGCCGTCTGAAGACAGCGATTGGAGCCGGCGATATTCGATCTCGTGCAAATGATCGCGCAGTCGTCTGAGGACGTCTTCTTTCTGCCCGTTCTCGATTTCCCGCACAACCTCATCAAGCGCGAAGTGCACGATGTCGTGATGGTGAATCTCCTGCCCTGGCAGGCGGTCGCCGAGATCGAGCCACACCTTATGCAGCAAGTCGATTTCCTTCGTCGTCAGCCGAGGGGCATGTGGGCCGAGGTAGAAGATTTGCTCCTGGCCCGAGGGACTGAAAATTTCGAGAGTCACGCGCGGCTTGGGTTCGGGCATTCGTTCCCAGGCGAGTCCGATGTCGCGCGCCTGCTCGGCGATGGAAGAATTCGAGGAGCTTCCAGCTACGACGGTGCCGGACTCGAGATTGACGGCGGTGCGGAGGATGCCTTCCCAAAGGTCATTGGCCGCGGCGACGGCTAACCGCACGGGCTTGCCCTCTTTTTCAGCCAAGGCGAGGACTCTCGTAAACAGCATCTGCTCGATGGCAGTGAACATCTGGTCCGGCGCCAAAGCGTACTCGCCGGAAGCGGCCCGCCGCAGCATGCGCACGTGCAGGACCACGATTTCTGCTTCCCGGCGCTTGGCTCGGCGCAGCGCCGCTTCCAGCGGATAGAGCGCGTAGTAAGTGCTGATGGGGACGAGGACGCTGCCGGGTTTCACGCCGAGATTCTCAGGGGAGAGGTCCGCGGTTTCGGTCAGGTTGAATTTGTCTAGTTCCGCGTGCATGCCGGAGCTCTTTCTGGCGATGCGCTCGGAAGTCTCGAAGACACCGAAGAAGATGACGGTGAAAGCGACGCCGGAAACCGTCGCCACCTGCTTGGTGAAGAGGTTAATGATGCACAGGGCGAAGAGCGTCAGGGTGATCAGTGCCACACCGAGTGGTATCTCGACGCCGGCGATTTTGAAATTCAGCGGCACCTTGTATTCGCGGTGCTCGGGCTTTTTGTAACGCAGGACGAGCACGGCCAGCCCCTTCATCGCGAAACTCCACATCACGCCGAAGGCGTACGCTTCTCCGAGAACGAAAATGTTGCCTCGGCTGAGGATAATCGTCAGCAGCTGCAGGCCGACCACGAGGTTCAGAATGCGATACGAAGTGCCGAAGCGGCGATGCGGATGGCGAAACCAATCGGGCAGGATCCCGTCTTCCGAAACGCGGTTTAGGACGCCGTTGGATCCAACGATAGCGGTGTTGACGGCCCCGGCCAGCATCAGAACGCCGACAACCACCACAAAAACGCGGAAGGCTAGCCGCAAAGACATCGGACCGACGAGGTACATCGCCAGCCCGCTGATAGGGTTGTCGGAGTAATTGCCTCGCACGGAGTCCGGGATGATCATCACCGCGAAAAACGCCACGCCGGCCGTGAAAATCAAGCTGTACAGAAAAATCACCGTGCCGGCCTTTTTCAGATTGGGCAGCTTGGGATGTTCGATTTCGCGGTACACCTGGGCCATGGTTTCTTCACCGCTCATGGCCAGCACGGAGTGGCCCAGGCCGATGAAAATCCCGATCAGTCCGATGGTGTATGGCAGTGAGGTGTGCTTCAGCCAGCCGAGCGCATCGCCCGCATATACGATGTTGTGAAGCGTGGGAAGCGGCGGCAGGTGAGCACCGCGAACCCAAAGCGTGTAGCCGCACCACGCGACGAGCAAAATCACCATCAGCGTGGTCACATACATGATCCGAAGTGCTTTTTCGCTCGATTCCGGAATGCCCTTGATGTTCTCCCACCAGAAATAGAGCGTGACCAGGCCGGCAAAGACCGCTGCGGTGGCGTTGGTCGGCAATACGACGTTGATGTGCGTGTAGCGCAGGAGCTCGTTCAACAGGCCCACAAGATACAATCCGGCGGACACGCCGCTAATCGGTCCGGTGAGGATGTAGTCAAACATCAGCGCGGAGACGGAAAACTTCGCCAGCGTGGAGCCCATGCCCTCCTTGACCACCCGATACACGCCGCCGCGCACAAACATTCCGCAACTCTCGTAGTAGAGCGTCTGAACGGCAAAAGCGAAGAGCATGATGGCGAGGATGAACCACGGAGCCGACTTGCCCACGAAGTGTTCGGCGATGGCGCCCGCGTAAAAAGCGGACGATCCAAGGTCGTTCAGCACGACGGCCGCCGCGCGCCAGTAGGAGATGAATGCGAGCATCGCGGTGGTGGCCACGAGCACCTTCGCGGCGGAACGGGCACCGGTGGCAGGGGACGTTGGGGAGTTGGTAGCCATCTGCACGCCGCCCATCAAGGACGGCGTTATCCCAAGATAAGGTGGCGGGCATCAGCGAACCGTAAGGAATTCATAAGGAAGTCATAAAGGCCCCAGCGAACGCCGCACGAAAGCAGCCCGCAGGGACAGGACGAACGCGCTTTCCCGCTTACGAAATCCTTACGCTCCGCTTATTCCTTCCTGATGTCGCCAGAGTACGCTCGCTTTTGGGGGGGGCGGGCCCGCGGCGAGGAAGTCGGGATGCTCCGCAGGGCAGGGGGAATTTGCAATGAGGCTGTTCGCCATTTTCGTGCTGGCTCCGGCGCTGTCGTTCAACCTCTACGCGATGTTTCGGTTCTGGAGCGAGATGCAGCGCGCAAAACCGGCGCGTGGGCGCGCGGGGCGATTTCTGACAATGAGATTCGGGCGCAGCGAACACGATTCGTCCCACGAACCTCACCGATTCGCAAACGAACTGAAAACGAGCGGCGCCCGGGGGGTCGTGACATTCTCTTCCGGGAGCAAGAAGGGCGCGGAACCGGACCGGCTGTAGGGGCGATAAGAATGGGAGACTTCATCTTCGTGGCTTGCACGATTGGATTCTTTGCTGTGGCGATCGTTTACATCCAAGTGTGCGATCGCTTGAAGTAAGGAGCCCAGGGAAATGCTTGGCGACATCGTTTTGCTGGGAATCAGCGCGCTGGTGTTTGTCTACCTGCTGGCGGCGCTGCTCTGGCCGGAGAAATTCTGATCATGACCGTCAACGGATGGCTGCAAATCGTGACGATGCTGGCGATCGTCTTCGCGCTCACGAAGCCGATGGGGGCGTTCATGGCGCGGATTTTCTCCGGAGAAAAGACGTTTCTTGATCCCGCGTTGCGTCCGATCGAAAAACTGCTGTACCGCTGCACCGGAATCGACGAGACGCGCGAGATGGATTGGAAGGAATACACGATCGCCATGCTGCTGTTCAGCTGCGTTTCGATGCTGCTGCTCTACGCCATCGAGCGGCTGCAGTACTGGCTGCCGTGGAATCCGGAAAAGCTCGCGGGAATGGCGTCAGATTTGGCGTTCGGCGAAGCGGCCTCCTTCACGTCGAACACGAACTGGCAATCGTACGTGCCGGAGACGACGGTCAGCTACTTCACGCAGATGGCCGGCTACGCGTACCACAATTTCGTATCCGCTGCCGTCGGCATCGTGCTGGCAATTGCGTTGATCCGGGGGATCTCCCGCCGGGAATCGAAAACCATCGGCAACTTCTGGGTCGACCTCACGCGTTGCACACTGTGGCTGATGCTGCCGATCTGCCTGGCCGGCTCGCTGGTTTTGGTGTCGCAGGGCGTAGTCCAAAATTTCAAGCCTTATCAAGACGCCAAACTCGTGGACCCGCCGACGGTGCAAACCGCGGGCGCAGACGGCAATAGGGCGACACAAACGACCAATGAACAGGTGATCGCCGAAGGGCCGGTAGCCTCACAGGAAGTGATCAAGGAGCTAGGGACGAACGGGGGAGGGTTTTTCAACGCCAACAGCGCGCATCCTTTCGAGAATCCCACGCCGCTTACGGATCTGTTCGAGATGGTGTTGTTTCTGTTGATTCCGTCCGGGCTGACTTACACGCTCGGCCGTATGACGGGATCGCCGCGGCACGGCTGGGCGGTGTGGGCGGCAATGGCCATCCTGTTCGTGGGTGGGGTCAGCGTTGCGTATTATTCGGAGTCGCACGGGAATCCTCTCTTCCACGGAGTGGATGCACGCGCGAGCGCAATGCAGCCGGGCGGCAACATGGAGGGCAAGGAAGTGCGCTTCGGCGTGGCCAACTCCGCGCTTTGGGCTGTGGAAACGACGGCGACGAGCTGCGGGGCGGTGAACTCGATGCACGACTCCTTTCTGCCGCTGGGAGGAATGGTGGCTCTGGTTAACATCATGCTCGGAGAAGTGGTGTTCGGTGGAGTCGGTTCCGGGCTCTACGGCATGATCGTGTTCGCGATCACGGCCGTGTTTATCGCTGGGCTGATGGTGGGGCGCACGCCGGAATATCTGGGAAAGAAAATCGAGGCGTTCGACGTGAAGATGGCGGTTCTTTCGCTGCTGACCTCATCGCTCACGATTCTGGTGTTTTCCGCTATCGCAGTCAGTTCGAAATTCGGGCTGGCGGGCATTACGAATCCCGGACCGCACGGCCTATCGCAAATTCTGTACGCGTATTCGTCAGCGGCGGGGAATAACGGCTCGGCCTTCGCCGGAATCAATGCCAACACGCGTTGGTACAACACGTCGATTGGTTTCGGAATGTTGCTGGGCCGCTTCATCGAAGTGGTGCCGATCATGGCGATCGCCGGCAGCCTTGCGGGCAAGAAGATCGTCCCGGAATCGGCCGGCACGTTCCCGGTGACCACGCCGCTGTTCACGTTTCTGCTGATTTCCGTGGTGGTGATTCTCGGCGCGCTGACGTTTTTCCCGGCGCTCAGCCTGGGGCCGATTCTCGAAGATCTGATGATGCACGCGGGAAGGATTTTCTGAGGTCGGCATGAACGGGCCAGATAGAAAGCGATCGCTGTGGACGTGGACGATTGCCGGCGGAGCTCTGCGGGATTCGTTTGCGAAGCTCGACCCGCGGACGCTGATGAAGAATCCGGTGATGTTCGTGGTGGAGATCGGTGCTGCGATTACCAGCTACGAGCTGATTCATGGCTTTCTGTTTCACCGGCCGGGTTTCGGATTCGAAGTGCAGATCACACTGTGGTTGTGGTTCACGGTGCTGTTCGCGAACTTTGCGGAGGCCATGGCGGAAAGCCGCGGCAAGGCGCAGGCGGACACGCTGCGCAAAGCTCGCTCGGAAACGGTGGCCCATCGCTTTTGGAATGGGGGAGCTATCGAAGATGTGCCGGGTTCCGAGCTGAGGGCTAACGATTTGGTGAAGGTGTCGGCGGGAGAATTCATTCCCGGCGACGGCGAGGTCGTGGAGGGCGTTGCGTCCGTCGACGAATCGGCGATCACCGGGGAATCCGCGCCGGTGATCCGAGAATCGGGCGGCGACCGCTCGGCGGTGACCGGCGGAACGCGCGTGCTCTCCGATGAAATTATCATCCGGATTACGTCGAATCCGGGCGAAACGTTCCTCGACCGCATGATCAAGTTAGTGGAGGGAGCGGAACGGCAGAAGACGCCGAATGAAATAGCGCTTAATATTCTGCTTGCCGGGCTCACGATCGTGTTCTTGCTGGCTGTCGTCACGCTGCAACCGATGGCAATCTATTCGGGAGCGCCGCAGTCCGTCTTTGTGCTGATCTCGTTGCTCGTCTGCCTGATCCCAACGACCATCGGCGGGCTGCTTTCCGCGATCGGCATCGCGGGCATGGATCGCGTGGTGCAGCGCAATGTGTTGGCGATGTCGGGCCGCGCCGTCGAGGCCGCGGGGGACGTGGATACGCTGCTGCTCGACAAGACCGGAACGATCACGCTCGGGAACCGGCGCGCAACGGATTTCATACCCGCGCCCAACATCACCGAGGCCGAGCTTGCGGACGCCGCGCAGCTTGCCTCGCTCTCGGATGAAACGCCGGAGGGCCGGTCGATCGTTGTGCTGGCGAAGGAGAAATACAATCTGCGCGGCCGCGAGCTTTCGGCTTATGCCGCGAACTTCATTCCATTTTCGGCCGTGACACGCATGTCCGGCGTAGACCTCGACGGACGGCAGATCCGCAAGGGCGCGTTTGACGCCATTGCCGCCTATTGCGCGCAAGAGGGAAACCGGGTGCCGGCGGAAGTGGAGGAAACCGTCAAGACCATTTCCAATGCCGGCGGAACTCCCTTGCTCGTGGCGGAAGACTGTCGCGTGCTCGGGACCATTCAGCTGAAAGACATCATCAAGGGTGGACTGCGCGAGCGCTTCGATCAGTTGCGAGCGATGGGCATTCGTACGGTGATGATCACCGGAGACAATCCGCTGACCGCGGCGGCCATCGCGCGCGAAGCGGGACTCGACGATTTTCTCGCGCAGGCGAAGCCGGAGGATAAGCTGGCGCTGATTCGCGCCGAGCAGGCCAAGGGGAAACTCGTTGCCATGACCGGAGATGGCACGAACGATGCTCCTGCTCTGGCACAAGCCGATGTGGGCCTGGCGATGAACGCCGGGACGCAAGCCGCTAAGGAAGCCGGCAACATGGTCGATCTCGATTCGAACCCGACGAAACTGATCGAGGTAGTCGAGATCGGCAAACAATTGTTGATCACGCGCGGTGCCCTCACAACATTCTCAGTGGCCAACGACGTGGCCAAATACTTTGCCATTATCCCGGCGATGTTTGCGGGCGCCTTTCCCGTGTTGAACGCGCTGAACATCATGCGGCTGAAGACGCCTGAGTCCGCGATTCTCTCGGCGGTGATTTTCAACGCGCTGATCATCATCGCGCTGGTGCCGCTGGCGCTGCGCGGCGTGCGCTATCGTCCGTTGGGGGCTTCGGCGCTGCTGCGCTGGAATCTGCTGATCTACGGGGTGGGCGGGATCGTGGCGCCGTTCGTCGGCATCAAGCTGATCGATTTGATCATTACGCATATTGGAATAGCGTGAGGCGAGCGTGAAGAAGAACGTCCTGATTGCGATCTGGTTCACGCTGGCGACCACAGTGCTGTTTGGGATCGTCTATCCGCTGGTGGTGACGGGGTTGACTCAAGCATTGTTTCCCAGGCAGGCCAACGGCTCGCTGATCTACCGCCGCGGCGAGCTGATCGGGTCGCGGCTGCTGGGGCAGCCGTTCGCATCGCCCGGTTACTTCTGGCCGCGGCCATCGGCCGCCGGGCCAGCGGGATACGATGCCGAGGCATCGGGAGGGTCGAATTTCGGCCCCACGAACAAGGCCCTGATCGACCGTGTCAGCGCGCGCGTCAAGGTGCTACAAGCGACGAATCCCGGCACGCCAATCCCGGTCGATCTGGTGACGGCTTCCGGATCAGGACTCGATCCGGACATTTCGCCCGCCGCGGCGGAATTTCAGGTTCCGCGCGTGGCGCGGGAGCGCGGCATGAGCGAACAGCAAGTCCGGCAAATCGTTGCCAGGCATACGCAGGGCCGGCAGTTCGGCTTTCTCGGCGAGCCGCGCGTGAACGTGCTCGAATTGAATCTTGATCTGGATGCCACCCATCCGATGCACTGAGCGGTCCAGAGTTACCGTACGGAAGACGTGTCATTCAGGCTTTCAGTCGCTGCGTGCCGCGCGGCTTTTCTTCCACGGGTTCGAAGCGGTAGCCGACCCAGGGTTCGGTATGGATGTAGCGGGGATTGCGCGGATCGATCTCGATTTTCTTTCGCAACTGGTTGATGAACACACGAAGGTATTCCGTTTCTTCTCCGTAGTCCGGTCCCCATACGGCCTGCAGCAGGCGGCGATGGCTGAGCGATTTCCCCCGCTGGGCCACGAGCTGCCGCAGCAGTTCAAATTCCTTGGGCGTCAAGCGAACCGGGCGGCCGGAAACCAGCACGGAGCGTTTTTCAAAATCAATGGACAACTCATCGGAAACGAACGGCGGCACGGCTTCGGAGGGAGCAGCGCGGCGCAGCGCCGCGCGAATGCGTGCCATCAGTTCCTCGGCGCCAAAAGGCTTCACGACGTAATCATCTGCTCCGGCGTCGAGTGCCTGCACCTTGTCACGCTCTGTATTGCGCACGGTGAGCATGATGATGGGAACGTCGCTGGAGCTGCGAATTTCGCGGCAGGTCTCCAGTCCGGAGCGTCCCGGCATGTTGACGTCCAGAAGAATTAAATCGGCGTGTTCGGCGCGAATCAATGCGAGCGCCTCGTCTCCGCTGCGGGCTTCGATCACAACGTATCCGTGGGAAATCAGCGTGGTGCGCAGGACGCGCCGGATTTGGGGCTCATCATCTATGACGAGAACGGTCGCCAGGCTCATGTGTGTGAAGGAACCGCTTTCGGTTGCTTGTGGTCGAGTGGAAGCGTAAACGAGAAAACCGAGCCATGATCGAGCTGGCTGGTCACGCCGATCGTGCCGCCGTGTGCTTCGACGATGGCCCTAGCGATGGGCAGGCCCATTCCCGTTCCCGCGACGCGGTATCGCTGGTCTTTGCCCCGATAAAATTTTTCGAAGATGAGCGCCTGTTCGGGATCGTCGATGCCCGGGCCTCGGTCGGCGACGCTGGTCACCACGAAATTTCCGGCAACCTCCGCCGTAATCGTAACAGGCTGATTGACTGGTGAATACTGATTGGCGTTCTCGATCAAGTGGACTAGCACTTCTTTGGCTCGCGCTACGTCGACCTGGACCTGTGGCAAGCGCTCGGCAATCTTGACCTCGACCGGGCGATTTCCGAGCGAGTTCTTGCAATGATCCAGAGCCGCATGGATGACGTCGTTGATAGGGCGCGATTCGAGATGAAGTTCCACTTCACCGGCATCCAGGCGGGCCATTTCTGCCGCTTCGCCCACCAGCCGGTTTAGTCGGTCGCTTTCTTCGTTGATGATGGTGAGGAGTTCATGCTTTTGGTCGCTCGCCAAGCTTGTGTTCGAGAGCAGGTTCGTCACCGAAGCCTTTATGGACGTGAGCGGTGTGCGCAGCGCGTGGGTGATGGCATCGAGCAACGCGGTCCGCAGCTTTTCTCCCTCGCGGGCCGCTTCCGTTTGTCCGAGCTGTTCGACGGCGCGAGCATGCTCCATGGCGATGGCCACGAGTGAACTGATCGCTTCCAGAGTTTGCCGCGGCAGCACCGTCCCGGAGAGACCGAGGCTGCCAATGGTACGCACACCCAAGCGCACCGGCATGAAGCACACGCTGTTGGCAGCGTCGATGAAAGGGGCGTCGCGGACGAGTATGGACTTCAGGCGGTCCGTGTCGAGTTGTGGAATGACCGGCCCGGACCGGTAGACCATCTGCTTGTCAACCAGATACAGCGCCACAGCCCCTACTTCGAAGGTGTCAACGATCTGAATGGGAATGCGGTTCAGGAGTTCCATTACGTTACCCGATTCGAGCAGCCCCCGGCTGAACTTGTACAGTTTTTCAATGTCGCGCTGGCGAGCCGAAGCGTCAGCTGCCTGCTGGCGCGCTCTTGTGGACAGATGGCTTGCCAGTACGGACACAACGAGAAAGGCCAGCAGCGCAACCCAATTTTGGGGGTCGGCGATCGTAAATCTGCCGACAGGCGGCAGGAAATTGAAGTTGAAGGCTAGGACGG
>Ga0210077_1000149_pt1 | contig 33726 bp, 27 predicted proteins | sample RushMan_CattailN_5_FD_185556 | JGI IMG/M metagenome (GOLD analysis project Ga0210077, IMG submission 185556) | Wetland microbial communities from San Francisco Bay, California, USA, that impact long-term carbon sequestration -... | ecosystem: Environmental > Aquatic > Marine > Wetlands ... | reverse complement strand
AGCGCTACTACGACAGTGCGCGCTTTCCGCAGGTCTTCGCGCAGGTCAAGCGCGCTCCCGACACGCTGGTGCCGCGAATCCGCGCCATCCCGGGCGTCTCGGAAGTCGAGACGCGGGTGGTGCAGGACGCCCAGCTCTCGATCGAGGGGGTCGTGCCGCCGATGATCGCGCGCCTGATCGGGGTTGATTTCGCGCATCCGCCCGCGATGAACAGGCTCACGCTCAGCAGCGGGCGCTGGCCGGCGCCGGGGGCGAAGAACGAGGTGGTGGTAAACCAGCGCTTCATGGAGGCGCGCCATCTCCAGCTCGGCACCCGCGCGGCCGTGCTCCTGAACGGCAAGCTCGAGCGGCTCACGATCGTCGGCACGGCGCTCTCGCCGGAGTACATCTACGCCACGCGCGGCGGCGGCATGCCCGACGACGAGTGGTTCGCGGTGTTCTGGACCGACGCCGAGGCGCTGGCCGGGGCCTTCGACATGCAGGGCGCGTTCAACTCCGTGCTGCTGCGCCTGGCGCGCGGCGCTTCGCAGCCGGCGGTGATCGCCGCGCTCGACGGGCTGCTCGACCGCTACGGCAGCCTGGGCGCGGTCGGGCGCGAGGACCAGATCTCGCACAAGATCGTGTCGCAGGAAATCGAGGAGCAGCGCGTCTGGGGCACCGTGCTGCCGGTGATCTTTCTCGCGGTGGCCGCGTTCATCCTGAACGTGGTGCTGCACCGGCAGGTGTACGCGCAGCGCGGCGAGATCGCCGCGCTCAAGGCGCTCGGCTACGACGACCGCACGATCGCGCGTCACTATCTGGGGTTCGCTTCGGTCATCGTTCTGCTCGGCGCGGCGATCGGGCTCGGCGTCGGCGACTGGCTGGGCCGGGCGATGACCGGGCTGCTGTCGGATTTCTTCCACTTCCCGAGCTTCGAGTTCAGGGTGCTGCCGGGAGTCGCGCTGACTGGGACCGGGATCGCGCTGGCGGCCGCCTATGCCGGCGCGCTCGCGGCTACCCGCGGTGTGCTGAGGCTGCGCGCGGCGGAAGGCCTGCGCCCGCCGGCTCCGGCCCAGTTCAAGCCGCTGCTGATCGAGCGGCTGGGCTACGCCCGGCTCGCCACGCCCGGGCAGCGCATGATCCTGCGCAATATCGAGCGCAAGCCGCTGCGCGCCGCGTTCACGGTGATCGGCGTCGCGGGATCGGTCGCGATCCTGATCACCGCCGCGTTCTGGTACGACTCGCTTGACTACTTCATGGACGTGCAGTTCAACAAGGTGCAGCGGGCGAACGTGTTCGTCGGCTTCCCGGAGCCGGTCGACCGCGGCGCGATCGGCGACCTAGCGCGTCTGCCGGGCGTTGAGCGGGCCGAGGGCAGGCGCACGATCCCGGTGCTGCTGCGCGCGGGGCACAGGAGCTACCGCACCGCGCTCACCGGGGTCGGTGACGACGCCCAGCTGCAGCGCGTGCTCGACATGAAGCTGCGCGAGCATTGGCCGGCGCCGGGCGGGGTGATGCTCACCACGCGCCTGGCCAAACGGCTGGGCGTGCGCCCGGGCGGCACGCTGGAAGTCGAGCTGCTCGAGGGGCGCCGAGTCAAGGCGCTGTTACGAGTCAGCGGCACCGTGCACGAGATGGCGGGGATGAACGCATACATGCGGCTCGACGACCTCAACCGCCTTGCGCGCGACGGGCCGCTGGTGTCGTCGGTCGGGCTGCTGGTGGAGCGTTCCCGGGAGTCGACGCTGCTCGAGCGCCTGAAGGCGATTCCCGCGGCGGCGGTGGTGATCGTGACCCGGACGCTGCTCGAGACCTTCCGCGCCACGACCGCGCGCAACACGCTTTTCTTCACCGGCATCCTGGCCGCTTTCGCGGCCACTATCGTGGTCGGCGTGGTCTACAACAACGCCCGCATCCAGCTCGCCGAGCGCGCCTGGGAGCTCGCCAGCCTGCGCGTGCTCGGCATGACGCGGGGCGAGGTGTCGCTGCTGCTGCTGGGCGAGCTCGCGCTGGAGATTGCGGTCGCAATCCCGGTAGGATTCGTGCTGGGGTACTGGCTCGCGGCGCTGATCGTGTCGATGATCATTCCGGAAACCTTCGAGTTTCCCCTCGTGATCTGGCCGCGCACCTACCTGTTCGCCGGCGCCGTGACGGTCGCGGCGGGCCTCGCGAGCGCGCTGGTGGTGCGCAATCGGATCGATAATCTGGACCTCGTCGGCGTGCTGAAGACACGGGAATGAGAGCGGAAAACAGATGAGAACGCGAAACAAGATTGCACTGGGCGTCGCCGCGGCCGTGCTCGCGGCGCTGGTCGCGTGGGCGTTGCGTCCGCAGCCGGTGCTGGTCGAGACCGCGCGCGTGGCGCGCGGCGCCTTCGAGCAGACGGTGTCCGACGACGGCAAGACGCGGGTGCGCGAGCGCTACGTGGTGTCGGCGCCGCTAGCCGGCCGCGTCGAGCGCATCCGCCTCAAGGCCGGCGATCCGGTGAAGGAGGGGCAGGTGGTGGCGGTGCTCACGCCCAGCATGCCGGCCTTCCTCGACGCGCGCACGGTGCGCGAGCTCGAGGCGCGCGTCGGCACGGCCGAAGCGCAGCGGATGCGCGCCGCGGCCGAGGTGCAGAAGGCCGAGGCGCAGGTCGCGCAGGCGCGCTCCGACCTGGAGCGCGCCAAGATGCTGTCGTACGAAGGCTACGTGTCCGCCACCGTGCTCGAACAGGCGCAACTGGCGCTGGTGACGGCCGAGAAGGGAAGGGAGGCGACGAAGTTCGCCGAGCATGCGGCGATCCACGAGGTGGATCAAGCGCGCGCGGCCCTGCTGCGCTACCGCGCCGAGAGCGCGGGCAAGGTCGTCGGCGCGAGCTGGGAGGTGAAATCGCCCATCACCGGCTCGGTGCTCAAGGTGGTGCAGGAAAGCGAAGGCGTCGTGCCGCTCGGCGCGCCGCTCGTCGAGATCGCCGATCCGCGCAGCCTCGAGGCGGTGGTCGACGTGCTCTCCGAGGAGGGCGTCGCGATACGTCCCGGGATGCCCGCGCGCGTCGAGCTGGGCAGCGGCGTGCCGCCGCTCGCGGCGCGCGTGCGGCGCATCGAGCCGGCGGCGTTCACCAAGGTCTCGGCGCTCGGCGTCGAGGAGCAGCGCGTGAACGTGGTGCTCGATTTCGCCGAGCCGCTCGACAAGGTGCAGACCATCGGCGACGGCTTCCGGGTCCGCGCGCACATCGTGACGTTCCGCACCGACGACGCGGTCAAGGTGCCGGTGGGCGCGCTGTTCCGCCGCGGCAGGGGCTGGGCGGTGTTCGTGGTCGAGAACGGGCGCGCGCTGCTGCGCCAGGCCGAGCTCGCGCGGCGCAACGGCGCCGAGGCACAGATCGAGCAGGGGCTCAAGCCGGGGGAGACGGTGGTGGTCTATCCCTCGGACGCGCTGGCGGACGGCGCGCGGGTCAAGCTGCAGCCGAACGACGCCACCGGGCCGGGGTAAACTCCGCCCCATGGCCGCGGACAACATCGTCGAAATCGAGGACCTGCACTTCGCCTACAACAAGCACGAGATCTTCAAGGGCCTGAGCCTGAAGATCCCGCGCGGCAAGGTCGTGGCGATCCTGGGCGCGAGCGGCTGCGGCAAGACCACGCTGCTGAAGCTGATCGGCGGCCAGCTGAGACCCTCGCGCGGCCGGATCAAGGTCGACGGCAAGGTGGTACACGAGCTGGGCACCGACGAGCTGTACGCACTGCGGCGCGAGATGGGCATGATGTTCCAGACCAGCGGCCTGTTCAGCGACCTCTCGGTGTACGAGAACATCGCGTTCCCGATCCGCGAGCACCACGCGCTGCCGGAAGAGCTGATTCGCAAGCTGGTGCTGATGAAGCTGCAGGCGGTGGGCCTGCGCGGCGCGCAGGGCCTGATGCCCGCCGACCTCTCGGGCGGCATGTCGCGCCGCATCGCGCTGGCACGGGCGATTGCCGCCGACCCGATGCTGACGATGTACGACGAGCCGTTTGCCGGCCTCGACCCGATTACGCTGAATGTCATCGCCGATCTGGTGCGCAAGCTGAACGACGCCATCGGCACCACCTCGATCGTCGTCACTTACGACGTCAGCGAATCGCTCAAGGTGGTCGATTACATCTACGTGATCTCCGACGGCGTGGTCGTCGGGGAAGGGATCCCCGAGGAGGTCGCGTCCTCGGAGGATCCCTATCTGAAGCAGTTCATGCACGCGCTCCCCGACGGGCCGGTCCGGTTCCACTTTCCGGGCAAGCCTCTCGACGAGGAGCTGCGCATCGCCTAGCGGCCGTAATCGAGCTGGCTGCCGATCACCGCGCCCAGCACGCTGCCGAAGGCCGCGCCCGCGACCCGATCCGGGCCGTGGCCCAGCTGGCTGCCGATCACCGCGCCGGCAAACGCGCCGGCGACGGTGCCAGCCCCCGCAGGCGCCGCGTAGCCGTAGTACACCGGCGCGGGGCGCGGCGCATAGTAGACGGGCCGCGGCGCGTAGTAGACGCGGGCGGGTTCGCGGTACACGATCATCGGACGCACCACCACTCGCCTGTCGTCGCGGTCGTGGCGGCGGTAACGATCATGGTGTTCGAAGCGGTCGCCGCCATGCCGGTAGCCCGGATCGGCGAAGGCGGGGGCGGCCGCGATCAGCGAGCCGCCGATGAGCGCTGCGATGACGAGTTTGGTCGGTTTCATGTCTGGCTCCTTTTTCGAGTGCTGCCCCGTCGCTGCGGGGCACAGGAGCATTGTCGGGACGGTCCCGGTTAGCGTCTGAAACCGAGTGTTACCGTAGGTAAACGGAGTTCAACCCCCTGTTTCGGAGGGTTTTTTACCTCGCCTGGCCCGACCAGTTGTAGGCTCGCACGACCCCGGCGCGGTCGAACTTGACCTGCAGCAGCTTGACGCGGGCGTTGGTCGGGCCGGACAGGTTGCCGGTGCCGTAGTAGTAGGTCCACTGCGTGTAGCGCGCGCCGTCGGTCTCGACCGACACGCCCCGGCTGTCGGGCGCGCCGAGCCAGCGCTGGACGTCGGCCTGGGTGGACTTGCCGCGCTCGACCTTCGACTCGAAGGCCGCGAGGTCGAAATTGCCGCCGATCTGGAAGCTGCCGCAGGCGGACAGCAGAAGCGCGAGGAAGACGGCGATCGTGGTTCGGCGCATGATAGTTTCCTCCGCGGCCAAGTATATCGCCGGAGCGGAACATGACAATCGAGATCGACCAGGGAATCTACGACCTCTACGACGAGTACTGCCACGGCGGAATCGACCGGCGCGAGTTCCTCAAGCGCGCCGCGGCGCTGACCGCCGGCGGCCTGGCCATGGCGCAGGCGCTGCTGCCGCGCTACGCCGCGGCGCAGACAGTCTCGTTCACCGATTCGCGCATCCGGGCGCGTTACGTGGGCTATCCGTCGCCGGGCGGGAATTCTGGAACCATGCGGGGCTACCTGGTGCAGCCGGCCGCGCAGGGGCCGTTTGGCGCGGTGCTGGTGATTCACGAGAACCGCGGGCTGAATCCCTATATCGAGGACGTCGCTCGCCGCGCGGCGACCGAAGGGTTCCTCGCGCTCGCGCCCGACGGCCTCGCGCCGGCCGGCGGCTACCCGGGCAACGACGACGACGGGCGGCAATTGCAGGCGAGTCTCGACCAGGCGAAGCTCGGCACCGACATGCTGAACAGCGCGCGCTTCCTCAAGGCGCACCCGCTGTCGAGCGGCAAGCTCGGCGCGGTGGGGTTCTGCTGGGGCGGCGGCATGGTCAACCGGCTCGCGGTCGCCCTCGGCGCGGACCTCCAGGCGGGAGTGCCGTTCTACGGCGCTGCGCCGGAGCTTTCATCGGTGGCACGGATCAAGGCCCCGCTGCTGCTCCACTTCGCGGAGAACGATCCGCGCGTCAACGGCACGTGGCCGCCCTACGAGGCGGCGCTGAAGGCCGCGGGCGTGCGCTACGAAGCTTACTCCTACCCGGGCACCCAGCACGGCTTTCACAACAACTCGACGCCGCGCTACCGCGAAGCGGCGGCAAAGCTCGCCTGGTCGCGAACGGTCGCCTTCTTCAAGAAGTACGTTTCTTGATTCGTTTCTTCGGCTTGCGGTACTGAACGAGCGCGCCGACCATGCGCTCGAAGGGGTCGCGGCGCGTGAGCTTGCGCGCCTGGGCGCGCGTCACGAGCCAGAAGTGGCGCACCTCCTCGAGCAGCTCGCCGACTTCCCAGGCGTCCTTCTCGCCGCTCGCCCAGATTGCCGGCTCGACGCGGCGCAGGTCGAACGGCACCGAGTACTCGCGCAGCGACTTGTACTCGCGCTTGTTGGAGTACTCGTGCATGTAGGACATCGCCAGCTCGCGCAGGCTGCGGTAGACCGGGTCGCGCCAGCGCAGGTAGGCGCCGTTGGTCTTGGAGATCGCGCCCCAGAAACCCTTGCGCCGGAACAGCGCGACCACGTGATCGAAGTCGTGCACGGCGCGCAGGTCCATCAGCAGCGGCGGCTCGCCGCGGATCCAGAGCGCCGCCGCGGCGAGCATCGCGCCCTCGATGCAGTGCGCGTTCCGCTCGCGCAGCACCACGCGTACCGGCCGGCAGGAATCGCCGTTCGGCTCGAAGTTCTGCTTCAGCCGGAACAGGAAATCCTGGATCTTCTCGGGCGTGTCGAGGCGGCGCAGGACCGCGAACTCGGCCTTGGTCAGGCCGAGGTCCTCGCGGCGGGCGCGGCGCCGGCGGTTCACTTCTTCAGGCCGGAAGCCGCGCTCGTGCCCGCAATCTTGCCGAACACCGAGCCGTTGGTCAGTCCGGTGCCGCCGGGGTAGTTGAAGTAGAAGATGCCGCCCACCAGCTCGCCCGCGGCGTACAGGCCGGGAATCGGCTCGCCGTCGGTGCTGATCACCCTCGCGCCGGTGTCGATGCGCAGCCCGCCGAAGGTGAAGGTGATGCCGCAGGTCACCGCGTAGGCCTCGTACGGCGGCGTGTCGAGCACGTTGGCCCAGTTCGACTTGTTGACCGCCAGCCCCGTGGTGCAGCGCCCGTCCTTCACGTTCGGGTTGAACGGGATCGACTGCGTGACCGCGGCGTTGTAGGCCTCGATCTCGGCCAATGCCGCTTTCGGGTCCACGTCGTCGAGCTTGAGCACGAGCTCTTCCAGCGTATTGGCGCTGGCCTTGGTCACCTGCTTGATCTTGTACTCGTCGCGCAGCAGGTGCTTGACCTTCTGGTCGAACACCTGCCAGGCGAACTGCCCGGGCTGATTGAGGATCACGCGGCCGTACTTGGCGTAGGTGTAGTTGCGGAAGTCCGCGCCCTCGTCGACGAACCGCTTGCCCTCGGCGTTGAGCATGATGCCGAAAGGGTAGGAGTGTTTCTGGAACTGGTCGCCCACCGCGAGATCGCCGAACTCGGGCGCGTTTCTCTCCCAGCCTACCGCGTGGCAGCCGGACCAGTTGCCGACCGGCGCGGCGCCGATGTCGAGCGCCATCCTGATCACGTCGCCCGTGTTGAAGCGCGTGCCGCGCACCTTGGCGAGCTCCCAGCCCGGTCCCAGGTAGCGCGCGCGCCACTCGGGATTGGACTGGAAGCCGCCGCCGGCGAGCACCACTGCCTTCGCGCGCACCTCGAGCGTCTTGCCTTCCTTCCTCACCCGCACGCCGTGCACGCCTTCATCGTCGGCGATCAGCGCGGTCGCGCGCGCGCGGTACCAGACCTCCACGCCGTGCTTGTTCGCCGACTGGGTCCAGGCCTCGACCAGCCCCTCGCCGCCGCCCACCGCCTCGACGGTGAGCCCGCCCCAGAACTTGAACTTGCCGTCGACCTTGAACGCCTGCCGGCCGTAGATTGGCGCGAAGCGGATGCCCTTGCCGCGCATCCACAGCAGCGTCTCGAGGCTCTGCTTGACCAGGATCTCGGTCAGGTCCGGATCGCAGCGGTATTGCGTCACGCGCCCCATGTCGTCCAGGAACTGCTCCTCGGTGTAGGTGCCGAAGTCGCTGCGCGCGACCTCCTCGTCGGTCAGGTCGGGCATCAGGCGGCGCAGGTCTTCGACGCCGGCGTATGCCACGCGCATCGCGCCCGCGGTGAAGCGGCTGTTGCCGCCTGCCTCGTCCTCCGGCGCGCGCTCGAGCACCAGCACGCTCGCGCCCTGCTCGCGCGCCGCGAGCGCAGCGCAGAATGCGGCATTGCCGCCGCCGACCACCACCAGATCCCAGGACTGCATTGAGGCAAGCTCCTATTAGAATTGCGAACTACCATTTCGAAGGGAGGGAAGGCCGTGAGCGTAAAGCCCGAAGCCGTCGTGCGCAACATCGCCGAAGTCATGTGGGAGACTCCGCCCGAGCACTTTGATGCGCACTCGAAGATGCTGGTGACGCCGCAGAATTCCTCCACCCGGCATCTCGACTACCGCATCTCGAGCTACCAGCCGAAGGGCTACGTCGCGCCGCACCGGCACAAGGTGCAGGAGCAGGTCTACCACATCCTGAGCGGCGAGGGACTGATGGAGCTCGACGGCGCGCGCAGGGTCGTGCGCGCGCACGATTGCATCTTCATTCCTCCGGGCGTCGAGCATGCGATCTACAACACCGGATTGGCGGACCTGGTGTTCATCGTCGTCACCACGCCGCCGAGCGACGCCTAGCGCACGATGCAGGCCGCCGCGGAATACGACGCGATCGTCGTCGGGGCGGGCGCGGCCGGCCTTGCCGCGGCCTGCGTCGCGGCGGCCGAGGGTCTGAGCACGTTGCTGATCGAGAAGTCGCCGCTGGTCGGTGGCACCACGGCGGTCTCGGGCGGCATGGTGTGGATTCCCGCCAATCCGAAGATGGCCGCGGCCGGGATTGCCGACAGCGTCGAAGCCGCGCGGGGCTACCTCGAGCGCTGCGCGCCGCCGGCGCGCGACGCGGCGGCGCGCGAGGCCTTCCTCGCGCGGGGGGCGGAAGCGATCGAATACCTCGAGGCGCGCACCTCGCTGCGGCTGCGTCCGGTCGTCAACTATCCCGACTATTACCCGGAGCTGCCCGGCGCGACGCTCGGCGGGCGCGTGCTCGAGCCGGTGGATTTCGACGCCGCGCAGCTTGGGCGGAACTTCGCGCTGATGCGCTGGCCACTGGCCGAGTTCATGCTGTTCGGCGGCATGATGGTGGCGCGGGCCGACCTGCCGCACTTTCGCGCGATGCTGTCTTCGCCGCGCTCGGCGGCGCGCGTCGCGCGCCTGTTCGCGCAATATGCCTGGCAGCGGCTGTTCGCCGCGCGCGGCACCCGGCTGGTACTCGGCAACGCGCTGGTGGGCCGCCTGCTCAAGTCCGCGCTCGAGCTCAAGGTGTCGCTGCACCTCAACACGCGCGCGGTCGGCGTCTTGATGCGCGACGGGCGCGCCGCCGGGGTCGAGATCGAGTCGAACGGAAGGCGCGAGACGATCGGTGCGCGCGCCGGCGTGGTGCTCGCAGGCGGCGGCTTCTCGCGCGACCCGGAGCTGCGCGCGCGGCTGCTGCCCGCTGCGATCTCGCCCCATTCGCCGGTCTGCGCGGCCGACAGCGGCGACGGCATCCGCCTCGGCCTCGCCGCGGGCGGAACGATGGGCGAGTCCAACTCGCACAACGCTTACTGGTCGCCGGTGTCGCATTTCCGGCGCACCGATGGCAGCGAGGGCGTTTTTCCGCACACCGTCGCCGACCGCGGCAAGCCCGGAATCATCGCGGTGACGCGCGAAGGCGCGCGCTTCACGAGCGAGGCGGTCTCGTACCACGAGTTCGTGCTCGCGATGCTGCGCACCGGCGAGGCGGCGAATCCCGCCTTCCTGCTGTGCGACCGCAGGAGCCTGTGGCAGTACGGCCTCGGCGCGGTGCGGCCTTTCACGCTCGCGCTGGATTCCCACATACGGAACGGCTATCTCTTCCGTGCGCGCACGTTGCGCGAGCTGGCCGCCCGTCTCGAGATCGACGCCGCGGGCCTCGAGCGCACGGTCGCGGTCTACAACGAGGACGCGCGGCGCGGCGTCGATTCGGCCTTCGGCCTCGGCGGGAACGCCTATCAGCGCTTCCTCGGCGATGCGCGCAATGCGCCCAATCCCTGCATGCGGCCGATCGAGGCGGCGCCGTATTTCGCGGTCCGTCTCTACCCGAGCGACCTCGGTACCTCGGCCGGTCTGCTCACCGACGGCAGGGCGCGCGTGCTCGACGCCGACGGCCGTACGCTGCCGGGGCTGTACGCCTGCGGCAACGACATGAACTCGATCATGGACGGCGCCTACCCCGGCCCCGGCATTACGCTCGGGCCGGCGCTCGTGTTCGGCTACTTGGCCGCGCGCGGCATGAGCTCGTAGGGCCCCTTCCAGCCGGGCAGCTGGCGGATGCGCTCGCGCCAGGCGGAGATCGCCGGATACGCGGCAAAATCGAAACCCAGCTCGCCGTCGTAGTACATGTAGCCCGCCATCGAGAGGTCGGCGATCGTCGGCCGCTCGAGCGTGATCCACTCGTGCTTGGCGAGATGCTTGTCGACGATCTTGAGCGTGCCGTCTGCGCGCGCCTTGAAGAACTTCGTCACCTCGTTGTCTTGCTTCATGAAATGCGTCATGAAGCGGTGGGTCGCGATGTAGCTGGTGAACTTGTGGTTGTCGAACAGCAGCCAGCGCAGCACCTCGCGCCGCTCGTCGTCGTTCGACCAGCCGAAGCGGCCGCTGCGCTCGACCAGGAAGTCGAGGATCGCGCCGGACTGGCTGAGCAGCCGCCCGCCGAAGGCGAGCGTCGGGCACTCGCCCATTTCGTTCACCTCGCTGCGGAAGGCGTCGCCGCGCGTCTCCCCGTCCATGAACGCCACCCTGCGCGGCGCCCAGTCGAGTCCGCACAGCGCCAGCATCAGCGCGACCTTGTAGCTGTTGCCCGATTCCCCGAAACAGTAGAGCTGGTATTCCGCCATGGTCCTTTTCTCCCGGCAGGCGATGATAACCGCCGGGATGGCGCCTGTCGCGCCGATGCGCTACCTTCCGCAGCAAGGAGGAGAAATCATGACGACTCCGCTCACCGGCGGCTGCCTGTGCGGCGCCATCCGCTATACCGTCGACGTGCCCGTCACCGAGCTGCGCGCCTGCCATTGCACGCACTGCCAGAAGGCCTCGGGCGCGGCCGGCAGCGTCAACGCGGTGATCCCCAGCGCCGCCTTTCACATCACGCAGGGTGCGCTCAAGCGCTACGACGCGCTCGCCGACAGCGGCCGCACGCTCTACCGCTTTTTCTGCGGCGATTGCGGCTCGCCCATTTACAGCCAGCGCGCCACGGCGCCCGAGACGGTGGTGCTGAGGGCCGGCACGCTCGACAGCTCGGACGGCATGACGATCACCGTCAGCATCTGGACCCGCAGCGCTCGGCCCTGGGCCTGGATCGACCCCGCGAGCAGCCAGTTCAGGGGTCAGCCCGACGCGCACCCGCCCCGCTCCTCATAGCCAGAGAATCCGCTTGCGGTAGTCGAGGTCGGTCAGCAGCGGCGCGGCCGGGCCCTGGTGGAACACCGCACCCCGCTCGAGCGCGAACACGCGATCGGCCAGCGCGAGCACGAGGTCCAGGTTGTGCTCGACGATCACGATCGAAACCTGCGTGCGCAGGCGGTCGAACACCGCGAACAGCTCCTGGATCACCGCCGGCGCCAGGCCTTCGAAGGGCTCGTCGAGCAGCAGGAGCCTGACGTTTCCGGACAGCGCGCGCGCCACCGCGGCCATCTGCTGCTCGCCGCCGGAGAGGTAGTCCGCGGCGACGTGCAGGCGCTCCTTCAGGCGCGGGAAGTACTCGAAGATCCTGTCCTCGCTCCAGACGACGCCGCTCGAGCCGTCGGTGGCGCGCGCGAGCCGTCCCAGCGAGAGGTTCTCCGCCACCGTCATGCCGGCGAACATGCCGCGCCCCTGCGGCACGTAGCCGACGCCCATGCGCGCGATGTCCGGCGCCGGCAGGCCGGCAATGTCGCGCCCGGCGAATTCGATCGTTCCCGAGGCCGGCGGCAGCAGGCCGGTCAGGGTCTTGAGCAGGGTGGATTTGCCCGCGCCGTTGCGCCCGAGCAGCGCCACGATCTCGCCGTCGCGCACGTCGAGCGAGGCGTCGTTGAGAATGTGGCTCTTGCCGTAGAATGCGTTGACGCGCTCGAAGCGCAGCAGCTGCGCCCGCTCGCCCGCGCCGCCCGCGGCGCGGGCGGTGACGGGCGGCGTCCCGGTGCCGGTGTAGACCTGCTGCACGCGCGCATCGGCGCGCACCTCGTCGGGCGTTCCCGCCATCAGCACTTCGCCCTGGTTCATCACCGTGACGCGCTGTGAAAAGCCGAGCACGCGGTCGATGTCGTGCTCGACGATCAGGACGGGGATTTCGCTCGCGATGATCCGGATGAGTTTCGATACCCGCTCGCGCTCGGCCGCCGCCAGGCCCGCCAGCGGCTCGTCGAGCAGCAGCACCTGCGGCCGGGAGCCCAGCGCGATGCCGAGGTCGAGCAGCCGCTGCCCGCCGTAGGAAAGCTCGCCGCCTTCGATAGACTCGATGCCTTCGAGACCGAGGAACGCGATCAGCTCGGCGCACTGGGCGTGGATTTCGGCGTAGCTGTCGGCGTCGCGCCAGGCGTTGAAGCGCCCGGGATGGCACGCCTGCAGCGACAGGCGGAGGTTCTCGTAGATCGAGAGACCCTTGAACAGGTTGGTGATCTGGAACGAGCGTGCCAGCCCCCGCTGGCAGATGCGGTGCGCCGCCAGGCGCTGGATCTCGCCGCCGTTCAGCCGCACCGTGCCGGCTTCGGGCGGGAAGAGGCCCGAGGTGACGTTGAACAGCGTGGTCTTGCCAGCGCCGTTGGGCCCGATCAGGGCGTGGATCTCGCCGCTGTGGACCGCGAGCCGCGCGTCGGCCACCGCGCGGATGCCGCCGAAGTGCTTGTGCACGCCGTCCACCTCGAGCACCGCGCTGTGGCGCGCCGCGGGCCGCAGGAACGCCGGCAGCGGCACGCCCTCGTGGACGCGGCGCGCGCTCATTGCCGCCGCTTCCTCGGGCGCCGGACGCCAGCGGCGCCTGAGCTTGTCCCAGACGCCGGTCAGCCCGGCCGGCGAGTACAGCACGAAAGCGACGAACACCAGGCCGAACCAGAGCAGCCAGTTGGCGGTCCACATCGAGAACAGCTCGCGGAACAGGATGAAGAACAGCGCGCCCAGGGCGGGGCCGAGGATCTGGTGCATGCCGCCGATCACCACCATCGCGAGCAGCTCGCCGGACAGCGGGACCGAGACCGCTTCGGCCGAGACCAGGTAGTTGAGGAACCCCAGCAGCCCGCCCGCGAGGCCGGTGACGACCGCCGAGAGCACGAACGCGCCGAGCCGGTAGCGGTCGACGTGGTAGCCCTGGAAGGTGGCGCGCTGCTGGTTCTCGCGGATCGCCACCAGCACGTGGCCGAAGGGCGAGCGCGTCACGCGCAGCAGGACGTACAGCACGCCGAGCGCGATCGCGGCGACGAAGGCGTAGTAGAGGTCCGTGTTGTCGAGCGACAGCGGGCCGAAACCGCCGCGCTGCAGGCCGCCGAGACCGTCTTCGCCGCCGGTAAGCGCGGTCCAGCGGAACGCCACGGTATAGGTGAGCGCGACGAGCGCCAGGGTGAGCAGCGCGAAATACACCCCGCGCCGGCGCAGGATGACCAGGCCGACCGCCGCGGACAGCACGGCGACGAAGAGCATCGAAAAAAGCAGCGGCAGCACGATCTGGCCGCCGAACCAGTGTTGCTGCGCGAGCGCCGCCGCGTAGGCCCCGATGCCGAACCATGCGCTGTGGCCGAATGACGTCAGGCCGGTGTAGCCCACCAGCAGGTTGAGGCCCATCGCGGCGATCGCGAAGATCGCCACCTGGCAGGCCGTGCCGACGGTCAGGCCGAGCGGGTACATCGCGAACGGCAGCACGAGCAGGGCGGCCGCGCCGATCCACAGCGGGCGCAGCTTGGCCCGCTGCCAGGCGGGCGTCATTCGAACTTCTCGATGCGCTCGCCGAGCAGGCCGCGCGGGCGCAGCAGCAGTACGACGAACATCAGCACGTACATCGACGCCTCGCCGGCGGCCGGCAGGTAGTTGATGGTGATGCCCCGCACCACGCCGACCAGCAGCGCGGCGAGGACCACGCCCCAGAAGCTGCCCAGCCCGCCGATGACGACCACGACGAAGGCGACTGTGATGATCTCCGCGCCCATCGCCGGGTGCACCAGGGCGATCGGCGCGAACAGCGCGCCGCCGAGCGCCGCCATGCCCACGCCAAGCATCACGATCGCGGTCATGTAGGGCTGCAGGCGGATGCCGAGCGCGGCCACCATGTCGGGACGCTGGATGCCGGCGCGCACGACACGCCCGAACGAGGTCTTGTTGAGCAGCACCCAGACGCCGGCGAGCACCACCGCGACGATCGCGAGCAGCAGCAGACGGTAGCGCGAAAACAGAAAGTCACCCAGCACCACGCTGCCTTTCAGCGCGGCGGGCATCGACGCCGGCAGCGGTGCGGCGCCCCAGATGATGCGGATCAGCTGCTCGACCACCATCGCCAGGCCGAAGGTGACGAGCAGGCTCAGGATCGGGTCGGCGGTATAGAAACGGCGCAGTATGAAGCGCTCGAACAGCAGGCCGAGCATCGCCACGGCGATGGGGGAGATCACGACCGCCGCGCCGAAGCCGAGGTATTTCGCGACTTCCAGCGAGAGGTAGGCGCCGAGCGCGTAGAACGCGCCGTGCGCCAGATTGACCACGCCGCCGACGCTGAAGATCAGCGACAGGCCGAGGGCGATCAGCAGGTAGTAGCCTCCGAGCACGAGGCCGTTCACCACCTGCTCGAGCAGGAAGAGGAGCTGCATCGTCATGCCCCGGACGCGGGCGCGTCAGGTGCGCCCGCGTCCGGAGGTGCGGCTAGAACCTGCAGGGATTCTCGGTCTTGGTCGGCGCGAGAAGCTCAAGCGGCTGGTCCGGGCCCGGAATCGGCGCGCTGAACTTGAGGAAATCCCACGCTTCCGTGTAGGTGCCCGGGGCCTTGACGGTGAAGGTGTAGGCCTCCTGCATCATCTGGTGGTCCCAGTTGCGGAAATAGCCCATGCGCGTCTTGAGCAGGTCGAACTTGGGCTCCTTCTCGAAGTACGCGATCAGCTTCTCGGTATCGGTCGATTTCGTCTCGCTCATGGCGCGCGCCATGACGTGCAGCGAAACGTACTCGATCCAGGCGTGGTTCTCCGGCGTCTTGTTGTACTTCTTGCGGAACGCGGCGACGAAAGCGCGCGTGCCCGGGGTGTCGACGTGGTGGTGCCAGACCGTCGGCCAGATGCCGCCGAGGTTGCCGGGACCCGCCGCCCAGGCGTCCGCGGTGTTGAGGTTGAAGCCGGCGACCGGGTAGGGCAGGCCGAACTCGGCGTACTGCTTGACGAAGTTGGTGACCTGGTTGCCGCCCAGGTTGGTCGCGACGAGGTCGGGCTTCGCCTGCCGGATCTTGAGCAGGTAGGGGCTGAAGTCGGTCGCGTCGGTCGCGACCAGCTCGTCGCCGATGACGGTGCCTCCGTGCGTGGTGACGAACTTCTTGGCGGCCTTGGCCAGGTCGTGGCCGAAGAGATAGTCCGAGGTCAGGGCGTAGATGCGCTTGCCCTTGACCAGCCCCTCGCGCATCAGGCCCTGGCCTTCGGCGTTCACCATCACCGTGACGGGTATATCGACGTGGAAGGTGTAGCGGTTGCAGAACGCGCCGCGCAGCGCGTCCGAGCGCGCGCCGATCTGCATGTACAGGCGCCGGTTGCGTTTCGCCACCTGCATGATGGTCTTGGCCGAGGCCGAGTTGATCTCGCCCATCAGCACGTCCACTTTGTCGCGCTCGATCATGCGCTGCGCCTTGGTCGCGGCGGTAGCCGGGTTGACCGAGTCCTCCGAGGTCAAGTCCAGCTGGCGTCCCATGACCCCGCCGGCGGCGTTGATCTCCTCGGCGGCCATCTTGATGCCGAGCACGGCCCAGCCGCCGAGCGCACCGAGAAAACCGGTCATCGGCGTCAGGTGGCCGATTTTGATCGCGTCCGAACGGGCTCGAACGATCGCCGGAAACCCGAGCGCGAGCGCGCCCGCGGCGCCTGCCTGCAACACCTTCCTGCGGCCGCCTGAGCGCGGCGCCGAACTGCCTTTCTTCTCCTCGTTGCTCATGTTCGCCTCCTCCTGTCGTGTGGCCTTGGTGGCCGGATTTATTTCATATCGTCGGAATTCGAATCACAGTATCAAATAACCCCGGTGCCGGCGCAAGGCGCATCAGGCGCTCGGCGCGGTCTGCGCCAGCGAAGGGCGCGCCGAAACGCGGGCGAACCATTCGCCGAGCCGCGGCCGCGCGGCGCGCCAGCCCGCATCGGGAAAACGGAAGTCGAGCCAGCCGAGCGCGCAGGCGAGCGCAACGTGGCCGATGTCGAAGGCTTCGCCCCAGCCGCCGGCTTCGCGCTCGGCGGCGTCCAGGGCGTGATCGATCTTCGCCTGCTGGCCGGCGAGCCAGTCGGCCCAGTGCAGCGCCTCGGGGCGCTGCGCCAGCTCGTAGCGGCGCAGGATCCCCGCGTCCATGATGCCGTCGCCGAGCGCCTGGCGCCGCAGCGCGTCCCAGCGCGCGGCACCCGCGGCGGGAAACAGCCGGCCGCCGCCGGCGAGCGCGTCGAGGTACTCGCAGATCACGCGCGAGTCGTAAAGCACCGTGCCGTCGTCGGTCTTCAGCGCCGGGATCTTGATCAGCGGGTTCTCGTGTGCGAGTTCGAGGTTCGGCTTGCTCGGCTGGACTGTGACCTGGGCCAGCTCGACGCGCGCGCCGAGGCCGAGCTCGATCGCGCAGATGCGCACCTTGCGCGCGAACGGCGAGGCGGGTGAGTGCCAGAGCTTCATGCGATCGACCCTCCGCCGTCCAGGAACACGATCGAGCCGGTGGCGAAGCCGATCGTCATGAAGGCCAGGATCTGGCGCGCGATGTCCTCGCTGCTGCCGACCCGTTTCACCGGGAGCGCGGCCGCGGTCTGCTCGAGCATCTTGCGGCGCGCTTCCTCGGGCATCGCGGCCCGGATGGGGGTGTCGATGATGCCGGGCGAGACCGCGTTCACCCGCACCGGCGCGAGCTCGAGCGCCAGGCTCTTGGTGAGCGACTCGAGCGCGCCGTTGGCCGCGCCGACGATTGCGGCACCGGGCCGCGGCCGGATGCTGAGGAAGCCCGTGACGATCGTGAGCGACCCGCCGGGTGCGATGTCGGCGCAGCGCGCGACGCGCCAGGCGCCCCAGAACTTGCTCTCCATGGTCGCCTTCGCGTCCTCGATCGAGAGCGTCTTGATCGGTCCGGTGCGAAGCTGCGCCGCGGTCACCACCACGTGGTCGACCTTGCCGCAGGTCTTGAACAGCGCCTCGACGTCGGCGTCGCGGGTGACGTCGGCCTGGATTCCGCGCGCGCCGATCCCGTCGGCCGCGGCGCGCAGCCGCTCGGCGGACCGGGAGGCGATCGTCACCGACGCGCCTTCGGCCTTCGCCAGCGCCGCGCTCGCCAGACCGATTCCCGACGAGCCGCCCACCACGACCACGCTCTTGCCATGAAGCTGCATGTGTTCTCCCTTCTTTCTTGTTGACGCAATGTATTCGCTGTTATGCCGCTGCGCGCGCGCCGAGTTCCGCCGACAGGCTCGCGGCGGCCTCCCGCACCTTGGCCGACTTGTCCTGCAGCGCCTGCAGCGAAAGGCGCCAGATCGGCCCCGAGATGCCGATCGCCCCGCTCACCCGGCCGGCGAAGTCGCGCACCGGAACCGCGACGCAGCGCACCTCGGGGTCGAATTCGCCATCGTCGAAGGCGATCCCCCGGCGCCGCACCTCGTCGAGCTCGCGCTCAAGCGGCTCGCGCTCGACGATGGTCTTGGCGGTGAAGGCGTGCAGCTCGTGCGCCTCGAGAAAGCGCGCGAGCTCGGGCGCCTCGAGGGCGGCGAGCAGAACCTTGCCGAGCGCGGTGGCATGCCCGGGGCGCAGCGCGCCGGAGCGGTCGACGAGCTGAAACATCCCGCTGCCCGCGGTCTTCGCCACCACCACGATGTCGTCGCCGGAGCGGATCGCGAAGTGGCTCGATTCGCCCGTCTCCAGCGTGAGCTTCTCCAGTACGGGGGTGGCGACGCTGACCAGTTCGACTTCGTCCAGCGCCCCGGCCGCGAGCGCGAACAGGCGCCGCCCGATGCGGTACTTCTTCGAGTCCTTCGGCTGGCTCACGTAGCCGAGCTGAACCATCGTGCGCACGAGGTGGAAAGCGGTGCTGTTGTGCAGTCCGACTCGCTTGGCGAGCTCGGCCAGCCCGATGCCGTCGCGGTGGCGGGCCACCTCCTCGAGGATCGCGAAGGCGCGCTCGAGCGACTGGATGCCGGCGCGTTCCTTCGCCGGCTCTGCGGCCTTGGGTTCCATCTCGTTCCGCGGCTCCACGATGAAGTGGCTGTCGATAATACCCCAGGATCCGATATGGTAAATATCGATTTGCTATTATGAAATGATCGAAGAAACGGAGATCCGGAGCGGACATGGCAAAGAGAAAAGGTGCGCAGCTCATCGCCGAATTCCTGGTGAAGGAGGAGATTCCCTACGTGTTCGGCATCTGCGGCCACGGCAACGTCGGCCTGCTCGACGCGCTTTACGACGTCGCGGACAAGGTGAAGCTGGTCTCGCCGCGCCACGAGCAGGTCGCCGGCCACATGGCCGATGGCTACTTCAGGGTGAAGCACAAGCCGGTGGCGACCCTCACCTCGACCGGACCGGGCTCGGCGAATCTCATCATGGCGCTCGCGGTGGCGCAGACCGACTCCTCGGCGTTGCTCGCGATCACCGCCAACGTGCCGACCTCGCAGTTCAACCGCGGCCCGTTCCAGGAGCTCAACCGGCACAACCAGGCCGACTACCCGAACGTGGTGCGCCCGGTAGTCAAGCGCAGCTTCCAGCCCACGCGCGCCGAGATGCTGCCGCTCGCGCTGCGCCAGGCCGCGACCACGATGACCAGCGGACGCCCGGGGCCGGTAAACGTCGACATCCCGTTCAACCTGTTCCAGGAGGAAACCGAGGCCCGGCTCGAGGCGCCCTGGAACGGCTACCTGTCGCGCCGCAGCGGCGCTTCGAACGAGGCCGTGAAAAAGGCGCTCGGGATGCTGCTCGCAGCCAAGCGCCCGGTGATGTTCATCGGCCACGGCGTGACGCTGTCGGAGGCCTCCGCCGAGCTGACCGCGCTGGCGCAGAAGCTCTCGATCCCGGTCATCAGCTCGCCGAACGGCATGGGCTGCCTCGATATGGAGGATCCGCTCTCGCTCGGCTTCATCGGCAGGAACGGCGCCTACCCGGCGAACCAGGCCGGCCGCCACGCCGACCTCGTGCTCGCGCTCGGGGCGAGGTTCGACGACCGCTCCTCGTCGTCGTGGACGCCGGGCTACTCGTGGAACTTTCCCCACACCAAGCTGATCCAGGTCGACGTCGACGACGCCGAGCTCGGGCGCAACTATCCGCCCGACCTGGCGATCCTCGCAGACGCGAAGGCCTTCCTCGAGCAACTCCTCGGCGCGCTCGCCGCGCGCAAGGACGCGGGCGGTCCGCGCCTCTCGGAGTGGCGCGCGCAGATCGACGGCTGGCGGAAGGAGTGGGACGACTTCGTGCGGCCGAACTTCGACATCCACGCGAGCCCGATGCGGCCCGAGCGGGTGGTCGCCGACTGCCGCGCGGTGCTGCCCGAGGATGCGATCATCTCGCTCGACTCGGGCGTGCACCACAACTGGTACATGCAGTTCTGGAACGCGCGCCGGCCACAGGCGATGCTCAACACCTGGGGCTACTCGGGCATGGGCTTCGGCCCGAGCTCGATCCTGGGCGCCAAGCTCGCCGCGCCGGACAAGGTCTGCGTGTCGATCTGCGGCGACGGCGGCTTCACCATGGTGCCGCACGTGCTGTGCACCGCGGTCGAGTACAACATCCCCGCGGTGTGGGTGGTGTGGAACAACTTCTCCTGGGCCGCGATCCGCGACATCCAGTACGGCCTGTTCGACGGGCGCGAGATCGGCACCGGCTTCTACGAGGGCCCCGAGGGCAAGCCCTACAACCCCGACTTCGCCGCCTGGGCGCGCGCCGCCGGCGTCGAGGGCCTCACGGTGACGAAGTCGCAGGACTTCGCCGCCGCCCTCGAGCACGCGATCAAGCTCGGCAAGCCCTGCCTCGTCGACGTCCACGTCGACGCCAACATCCGGCCGCCCGCGACCGGCACCTGGGCCCTGCCGCCGATCCCGCACAAGGAGCCGGTGTTCGGCGCCAAGTACCTGCCGCAGGACTAGCGGAGCGGGCTCAGGTCAGCAGCGCCGAGAGCAGGGTCGCGGTGCCGAGGAAGGAGAAGAACCCGGTGCAGTCGGTCACCGTGGTGAGGATGATCGACGAGGCGGTCGCCGGGTCCTGGCCGAAGCGCTCGAGCAGCATCGGCACCAGCGCGCCGGCGATGCCGGCGATGATCATCGACACCACCATCGCGATGGCGAGGATCAGCGCGAGCCCGGGCGAACGGCTCCAGACGTAGACCCCGAGCGCGGTGGTCGCGGCCACCGCGAAGCCGTTCATCAGGCCCGTGGCCGCCTCTTTGCCGAGCACGCGCGGCAGGTGGCGCAGGGTGATCTCGCGCATGAACAGGCCGCGCATGGTCACCGCGAGCGCCTGGGCGCCGGCGTTGCCAGACTGGCCGGCGACCACCGGCAGCAGCACCGCGAGCGCGGTGAACTTGGCGATCAGGCCTTCGAACATGCCGACCACCGACGCCGCGAGGAACGCGGTGAGCAGGTTGATCTGCAGCCAGGCGAGGCGCTTGCGCACCCCGGTGATCGGCCCGGACAGCGCGCGCTCGTCGCGGCTCGCGCCGACCATGGTCAACAGGTCGGCGCTCGCTTCCTCCTCGATCGCCGAGACCAGCGCGGCCTGGCGGACCACGCCGACCGGGCGTCCGGCATGGTTCACCACCGCGAGGGCGGAGGTGGGGCTGCGCTGCATCGCCGCGACCACCTCCTCGCGCGGGTCGAGGTCGCGCACGGTCGCGCCCAGGGAGCGCACCAGTTCGCGCACCTTCTGGCCGTCGTCGCTCACCGCGAGATCCTGGATCTCGACCCGCCCGGTGAGTACGCCGTCCGCGTTCACCACGAACATCTCGCGCAGGCCGCGCCGCTTGAGCGCGCGCAGCCGCGCCAGCGCTTCGGCCACGGTGTGGTCCTCGCGTACCGGGCTCACCTGTGGGTCCATGATGCGTCCCGCCGAATCCTCCGGATACCTGAGCAGCCCGCGCAGCTCTCGCGCGACCTGCGTGTCGAGCAGCTTGAGCATGCGTGCCCGCGTCTTGACCTCGAGCTGCGCCAGCACCGCGACCGCCATCGCCGGCTCGGCTTCGCGCAGCAGGTGCGGCGCGAGCGCTTCGGGCACCAGCTCGAGCACCGCGGCAGCGACGTCGGGGGCGAGCGCCTGCCAGGCGCGCGCCGCGGCGTGCGGCGCCGGTGCCGCGAGCAGCTCGGCGACGTCTTCCGGCGGCATGGATTCGAGCTGGCGCGCCGCCTCGTGCGGATAGTCGAGCAGGTAACGCTGGTTCAGCGCGGCGACGGCGGAGGCGCCTTCAGCGCTCATCGGGGGCTCCTCCTCCGATCGGGCGCGTGGCCGGCAGCGCCGCGAGGCAGGCGGCGAACAGGCCGGACACGGCGCCCCAGTAGCCGCGCGCGAGCGCGCCGGCGACTGTCGCATCGGCTGCCGCCGCCTGTGCGGCCGGGCTGCGCGCGAGGGCGCGCATCAGCGCCTCACGCCGCAGCACCCCGATCAGGCGGCCGCCGCGATCAACCACCACGATGGTCGCGCTGTTGCCCCAGCCGCGGTGGCTCGCGGCGGCGGCGAGCGGCGTGTTCGCGGCGATCGGGGCCGAAGGCTTGGTCGCCAGGTCCACGACCCGGCTCGAGCCCGGTGCGCGCAGCAGCGTGGCCAGCTCGAGCATCCCCAGCAGCTTTTGCTCCGTGTCGACCACGTAGACGCGCTCGACCCGATCGGCACCGCCGTTGCGCACCCGCTCGAGCGCTTCCTCGACGCGCGTCTCCGGCAGCAGCGCGGTGACCTCCGGGTCGGTCCATGCGCCCACCGCGTCCTCCTCGTAGTCGAGCAGCAGGCGCGAGGTGAGCGCGGTCGCGGTTGGCAGCCCCTCGAGAAGGCGCAGGCGGCGCGGCTCGGCGATGTGGCGCAGGATCGTTACCGCGGCCTGCGGCCCGAGCGCGGCGAGCAGCGCCATTGCCGCCGCGTCCTCGAGCGAGGAGAGCTGGCGCGCCGCCGCCGCGGGCAGCATGGCGCCGATGACCGGCCCCGCGACGCGCGCCGGCATGCGCGCGAGCAGCGCCGCGCATTCCGGCGCGGGCATGCGCTCGAGCACTCGCGCCGCGTCGCCCGGATGCGCGTCGAGGTAGGTGAGGGTCAGCCGCTCCGGATCAGCCATCGCGGCGCTCCGGCGCGAGCAGGACGATCGCTTCGTCGTGGAAGATCCTGCCGGGCAGCAGCACGCGCCCGCCGTCGGATTCCAGCAGCAGCCCGGTGGTGGTGACTTCGAGGATCCGCCCTTCGTGCCCGGCGACTCGCACGCGCTGGCCGACCTCGAAGGACTGGCGCAGGTAATGCGCGCCGATCAGGTTGGAAACGTAGCCGCGCGCGCCGAGGCTCATGGCGATGGCGACGCCGCCGGCTACGGTCATGAACACCGCGCCCGCGATGATCGCGAGGAAGGTGATGCGGATTCCGACCTGCTCGGCACCGACCAGGATCGCGGCGGCGAGGATCGCGCCCTGCGCCACGCGCGCGAGCATCGTGCGCTGCGAGGGCGCGAGGCGCGTGGCCGCGGCGTGGGTCAGGTCGCCGACGAAGCCCGCCAGGATGTAGCCGACGGCGATGATCAGCAGCCCCGCGGCGAGCGTGGGCAGGTACTCGAGCAGGCGCGCGAGCCAGTCGGTGAAGGTCTGCAGCCCGAGCACCCGGGTCGCGGCGGTGACGAAGAACAGCAGCACGACCCAGAACACGACCGTCCCGAGCACCGCCGCCGAGCGACCGAAGCGCAGCCGCTCGGCGGCGCGCGGCGCGACGAAGCGCGCGAGCAGCGTCTCGGCGAGCATCGCGCCGCGCACCGTGAGCACGCGCAGCAGGCGCGCGAGCACCCAGCCGATGAACAGCAGCAGCACGGCCCCGAGCACGCTCGGCAGGTAGGTGACTAGGCGGTCGAGAATCGCGGAGGCCGAGCTCGTGATCGCTGTGCCGAGTTCTTTCATCGCCTTGTTCCCCGAGGTTGCGCAGCAGGGTAGCATTCCCCGCGGGCGGCGAGCCAGCGCGGAAACGTATACTCGACGCAATTCCGTGTAGAAGGAGCGAGCCATGGCCAAACTCAAGATCGGTTACGTCGGCGTCGGCCTGATGGGCCTGCCCATGCTCAAGCGGCTGGTGTCGCTCGGCTACCCCGTCACCGCCTACGACATCGCCGCCGGGCAGATGCAGGCGGCGCGCGCCGCCGGCGCGCAAGTCGCGGGCTCGCCTGCCGAGGCCGCGCGCGGCGCCGACCTGCTGCTGCTCAACCTGCCGACCGTCGCGGCGGTCGAGAGCGCGGTTCTAGGCGAGGGCGGCGCCGCGACGGCGCTCAAGGCGCCGCAGCTGGTGGTGGACTTCTCGACCATCCCGCCGGCGAAAGCGAAGGAGCTGGCGGGCAAGCTGCGCGCGACGGGCGGCGCGGGATGGATCGATGCCCCCGTCTCCGGCGGCCCGCCCGCTTCGGGCGACGGCACGCTGACGCTGATGGCGGGCGGAGACGTCGCCGAGATCGAGCGCGCGCTGCCGCTGCTGAAGGACGTTTCGGCGCGCTGCACCCACCTGGGGCCGGTGGGCAGCGGGCTGGCAGCGAAGATGATCAATCAGCTTGTGGTCGGGATCGGGCACGCGATGCTCGCCGAGGCGATCGTGCTCGCCGAGGGCGCGGGCCTGGACGCAACGAAGGTGCCGCAGGCGCTCGCCGGCGGGCTGGCGGACTCGAACCTGATGCAGCGCTTCTACCCGCGCATGGTCAAGCGCGAGTTCGCCCCTCAGGGCTACGTGCGCCAGCTGCTCAAGGACCTCGAGATGGTGCACGAGTTCGCCGCGGCAACCAAGTCGCCCACGCCGATGACCGCGCAGGCATTGTCGCTGTTCCGCATGCTCGCGCACCTGGGCCACACCGAGCTCGACAGCACGGCGCTGATCAAGCTGTACGACGCGCGCTAGGCGCCGGCGGGGCCGAACAGCCAGGCGTCCATCGCCAGCGCCCCGCCCTCGATGCCGTCGTAGAGACGCTCGGCCGCGCCGTCGGGTGCCGCGGCGCCGAGGGCGAAGAACAGCGGCAGGAAGTGCTCTTCGCTCGGATGCGCGCGCACCGCGTGCGGCGCGCGCGAGCGGTACTCCGCGAGCGCTTCGAGGTCGCGTGCGGCGATGCGCCCGGCGACCCAGGCCTGGAACTCCTGCGCGTAGGCGAGCGGCGCGACCTCGTGCCCGGTGCGGAAGAAGTCGCGCAGGTTGTGCGTCATGTGCCCGGAGCCGATCAGCAGCACGCCTTCGCCGGCCAGAGCCGCGAGCGCGCGCCCGACGGCGAGGTGGTGGCGGGTGCCGAGCGCGCTCTGCAGCGAGAGCTGCACCACCGGCACGTCGGCGCGTGGATAGGCGTGCAGCAACGGCGACCAGGCGCCGTGGTCGAGCCCGTGCGCGGGGTCCACTCGCGCGGCGAAGCCCGCGCCTTCGAGCAGATCCGCCGCGCGCGCAGCGAGCTCGGGCGCGCCGGGCACCGGGTAGCGGATGCGGTACAGCGGCTCCGGAAAGCCGTAGAAATCGTGGATCGTTTCCGGATTCGCGGCGCCGGTCAGCGCGGGGACGTCGGTTTCCCAATGCGCCGAGACGATGAGGATCGCGCGCGGCCGCGGCAGATCGCGTCCGAGCGCCGCCCAGGCTTCGCCTGCGGCGCCGGCCTCGAGCGCGTGCATCGGCGAGCCGTGGGAGACGAATACGACGGGCAGCGGCGCCGTCACGACACTTCGATCCAGTGCGCGCAGGCGAGCACCCTGGCGTCGTCGCCGAAGCGCCCGACCACCTGGACCCCGAGCGGCAGGCCCTTGGGGCCGCGCCCCGCAGGCACGCTCACGCAGGGCGCATGCAGCAGCGTCCAGACGCGGTTGAACACCGAGTCGCCGGTTGAGGCGAGCCCTTCGGGCGCTTCGCCCGGCGCGGAGGGCACCACCAGCGCATCGAAGTCGTGCATGGCGTCGGCGAGCCGGCGGCGGAATTCGCGCGCGACCCGCTGGGCTGCGTCGTAGGCGTCGGCGGCCACGCCGCGCCCGCGATCGAGCTTGCCCAGCAGCGGCTCGCGAATCAAGTCGCGGTGGCGCCGGTGCTCGTCGGCCAGGCAGCGCGCGATCTCGTAGTCCCAGATCGTGCCGTGCAGGTCGGCGAGCGGCGCGAACGCCTCCGGCAGCTCGAGCGCGCCGACGCGCGCGCCGGCGCGCACCAGGCGCGCGGGCAGTTCCTCGAACATCTTGTGCGTCTCGGGCCGCGCCGCGGGCCACTGCGGGGTGCGGCACAGGCCGAGCCTGGGCGCGTTCAGCGACGCCGGAATGCGCAGCGCGTCGCGCCCGCTCAACGCGGCGACGAACAGGGCGGCGTCCTCCACCGCGCGCGCGAACACGCCCACCGTGTCGAAGCTGTCCGAGATCGCCTTTACACCGGTGCGCGGCAGCAGGCCGAAGCTCGGCTTGTAGCCGACCACGCCGCAGAACGCCGCCGGCCGGATCACCGAGCCGCCGGTCTGGGTGCCGAACGCGAGCGGCAGCATGCAGTCGGCCACCGCCGCGGCTGAGCCGGAGGACGAGCCGCCCGGCGTGTGCGCGGCGTTGTGCGGATTGGTGGTCGGCCCCGGCGGGTGGGTCGCGAACTCGGTGGTCACCGTCTTGCCCATCACCAGCGCGCCGCGCTCGCGCGCGAGCGAGACGCAGGCGGCATCCGCCGCCGGGCGGTACCCGGCGTAGATCGGCGAGCCGTACTCGGTGGGCAGGTCGAAGGTGTCGATGATGTCCTTCACCCCGAGCGGCAGGCCGTGCAGCGGGCCGCGCGCCGCGCCGCGATCGAGCTCGCGTGCGACCTCGAGCACCGGCTCGGGCTCGAGCCGGGCGAAGGCGCGCAGCACCGGCTCGCGCTCGGCCGCGCGCTCCAGGCAGGCACGCGCGAGCTGCTCGACGCTTGCTTCGCCGCGCGCGAGGCGTGCAGCGAGCGCGGCGGCGCCGAGCTCGTTGAGCGGAGTCATTTCTGCCCGAGGGCGGGCGGATGCCAGACGAAAGGAGGGGGGCCGGGCACGCGCAGCACGCGCAGCATGCGCAGCGCCGCCTCGCGGCCGCGGTAATAGCCGGGCACCAGCACGGACTCCGAAAATCCCATCGCGCGATAGAACGCGCGCGCGGCCTCGTTCTGCGCGCGCAGCTCGAGATGAACGCTGCCGATGCCGGCGGTCCGGGCCGATTCGAGCAGCCATTGCAGCAACTGCCGGCCGATGCCGCCGCGCCGCTGCGTCGGATGCACGGCGAGCAGCACCAGGTGCGCACGCTCGTCGCCGAACTCCATGATCGCGAAGCCGACCACCTCTCCGCCCTCGCAGGCGACCAGCGTGACGGTGTCGCGCTCCCGGATCGCGCGCAGCACGCGCGCGGCGTCGTATTTCCAGCCCAGCCCCGCCTCGACCAGGTCGCGCGACATCAGCGCGATCGCCTGCGCGTCGTGCGGCTCGGCGAGTCTGAGCGTAACGGATTGCGAGGTCATGGCGGTAGTTTGCCACGGCTGCGGCGCCGCGCGCGTGCAAGGAAACGCAAGATCCGCCGCGCGGCATGCCATGCGCAACGGGCGGCGAGGCAGGTGGTGTAAATTGCAAAGCGATGAAGGCCTTACGCCACTGGCTGAAGGGGCTGCGCGGCGCCGGATGCGCCGCCGTGCTGCTGTGCGCAGGCGTGCTTCCGAGCGCGCAGGCGCAGATCGCCTTCCGCGCGGCGAGCTCGGCGGGCATCGCGACGATCACTGCCGGCGGTATCGGCTGGGGCGGCAGCGGTTCGTCGGCCGCGACGAGCGGCTGCGGCTCGATCTATCCGGGCGTGCCGAGCGGCGCGGCGGCGGGCGACCTGCTGATCATGACGGTCACCGCGGGCGCGTCGCCGACTTTGTCGGTACCGGGGTGGACGCAGCTGTTCCAGGTCAATCCGGCGGGCAACCTGACCTCGGCGATCTACTGGCGCATATCCAACGGCAGCGATCCGAGCACGGTCACTCAGTCGGGCAGCTGCAATTCGCTCATTGCCCAGATCGGGTATTTCACCGGGGTCGACACGGCGAACCCGTTTGAGACCGCGCCGCTCGGCCCGGGAAATTACTCCTATCAGAATTCGAATATGGTCACTTCCGGCACCCAGTCGACGACGCTTGCGAACGAGATGGTCGTGTTCACCGCGCACAGCAGCGACCGGGACAGCTTCGGCAACCTGCCCGGTTATACCCAGGGCTACGAATCCCGCACTGGCGCGGGCAACAACGCGGCCGTCGCTCTTTATTACGCTACGCAGGCCTCGCTCGGAAGCTACGGGCCGTATACGGTCAGCAAGAACCGGGGCTCGGATCCCAACACCGGAGTCGTGTTCGCGCTGCGGCCGGCCTCCGGGAGCGGCGGCCTTACGATCAACGTGCCCCCCGGTACGGCCGCGAACGACGTCATGGTCGCCTCGATCGCGGTACACCCCGAAACGATTGTGCCGGCGGCGCCCGCGGGCTGGACGCTGCTGCGCGACACCTCGCAGACCACGGGCAACGGCAGCCGCATGGCGACCTACTACAAGGTGGCGGGCAGCTCGGAGCCTGGCTCCTACACCTGGACCTTCTCCGGCGGCACCCTTGACGGCGCCACGGGCGGCATCGCAAGCTTTTCCGGCGTCGACACCACGACCCCGATCGACGTCGAGGGCGGCAATACGACCTCCAACAGCTACTCGCTGACCGCCAGCGCGATTACCACCACGGTTGCGAACACGATGCTGGTGGGGTCGTTCGAATACCCGTCTTCGACGAACGGATGGACCAGCATCCCCGGCGGCTGGACCGAGGCGCTGGCGCAGACCTCGCAGCCGCCGCCGAACAATGCCGGCGTTTCGCTCGAGATGAGCTATGGACCGCAAGCCAGCGCCGGCGGCACCGGCGCGAAAACTGCCACTGCCGACTCAACCGGCAACAACCGCGAGCGTGGGGTGGCGCACCTGCTCGCGCTGCGGCCGCTGCGGCCGCTGCTGCACTATGCGATGGACGAGGGGGCGTGGAGCGGCACCACAGGCGAGGTCGCCGACGACTCGGGCAACGGCTACAACGGCACCGCGACCAACGGCGCGGCCACGGCGGGCGTGTCGCCGGCGATTGCGGGCAGCCCCGGCACCTGCGGCTATGGCGCCTTCACCCGCGCCAACCGGAACTACGTGGCGCTGCCGGCGAGTTTTCCCAACCTGACCGGCAGCTTCACGGTCACCGCGTGGATCCGTACCACCGACAACAGCCAGTCGGGCCAGCGGGTGCTGATCGACGACCAGAGCAACACGCAGGGCTGGGGCTTCAGCCTCGGCGACGGCGGCGCCGGCAGGCTGCGCTTTTTCTCGCGCGGCACGCCTTCAGCGCTGATCCTGGACACCCCGGGCGTGATTTCGAACAACACCTGGTATTTCGTCGCCGCGGTAGCCGACGTCGGCGCGAAAACGAAGCACATCTACGTCTTCAGCCAGGCCGGCGCGCTGCTCAGTCAGGTGAGTGCGACCTGGAGCGAGGCCTCGTTCGGCAGCGACGCGGGCCCCGCTTCGATCGGCGGCGAGACCAACGCCTCGGGCGAGAACAGCACGGCGTTCTACTTCTCCGGCAACATTGACGAGACGCGCGTCTACCAGAGCGCGTTCGATTCCGCGCAGCTCCTCGCGGTGGAGCAGCTGACGCATCCCTGTCTGAGCTTCACCCACTACGCGATCAACCTGCCAGGGGGCTCGACCGGGCTCACCTGCGAGCCCTCGCAGGTGAGAATCGCCGCGCACGATTCCGCGCACGCGGAGGTGGCGCCCGCGGCGGGCACGCTGCTGACGCTCAGCACCTCGACCGGAGCCGGCGTATGGGTGGCGGGGCTGGTCGGCGGAACGGGAACGTGGACGCCCTCCGGGCTGAACAACGGCCAGGCGACCTACCTCTGGCCGGGTGGGGAGACCAACTTCACCGTGCAGCTGCGGCAGAACACGCCCGCGACCCTCAGCGTGAACCTGATCGACAGCGGCGGGCACAACGAGGCGAGCATCGAAGACCCCAGCCTGTCGTTCGCGGACACGGCGTTCCGGTTGACCGACTCGGCGGGCACGGCAGTGGCGACGATGAACACGCAGATCGCGGGCAAGCCCTCGAATGTCGGCTTCGGCGCGCAGACGCTGTACCTGCAGGCGATGCGCACCGACACGAATACGGGCGCCTGCACCACGGTGTTCCAGAACCAGACCGTGAGCGTGGGGCTGGCGGGGGCACGGCTCAACCCGACCGGGGGCGCGAGCGCGCTGAGCGTGCTCAACAGCGGCGGCACACTGCAGGCGGTCGCCACCGGTGCCGGCGTGCCCGGCGCCTACACCAACGTGTCGCTCGCGTTCGACGCGCAGTCCAAGGCGCCGCTGGTGGTGAGTTATCCGGACGCTGGCAGCGTGCAGCTATACGCGAGCTACACACTGCCCGCGCCGCCGGCGGCGACCGCGATGGTCGGCTCAAGCAATGCCTTTGTGGTTCGCCCCTTCGGGTTGCGGGCGAGCGGCGTGACGACCGCGGCCAGTCCTTCGCCCAGCGGCCCGGTGTTCGCCAAGGCGGGCGCCAATTTCAACGTCACGCTCACCGCGGTGCAGTGGAAGGCGGGGGACGACGCAAACGCCGACGGCGTGCCCGACAGCGACGCGCAGATCGCCGCGAACGCTGCGACGCCGAACTTCGACCAGACCGCGACGCTGAGCCATACGCTGAACGCGCCGGCCGGCGGCAACGCCGGAACGCTCGGCGGCAGCACGAGCTTCAGCGGCTTCAGTGCAGGCGCGAAGACGCAAGCCGTGAGCTGGAGCGAGGTGGGTTTCATCGACCTGCATGCGCTCGCCGCCAACTACCTCGGCAGCGGGCAGGACGTGACCAACTCGAGCGCGGGGCTGACCGGCGTCGGGCGCTTCACGCCGGACCATTTCGCGCTCTCGGGCGGCACGCTCACCAACCGCGCGGCGGCGGCCTGCGCACCGGCATCCAGCTTCAGCTACCTGGGCGAAGGCATGCGGCTGCAGTACACGCTGACGGCCGAAAACGCATCCGGCGCGGGGACGCAGAACTACACCAGCGCCTCGGGCTACGCGAGGATGCCCAGCGCGCCCTCGACCGCGAGCCCGGCCTCCACTATGGGCTTCGGCGCGCTGAACGGCGCCACCAACCTCACTTCGCGGCTCGACCTGGGCAACGTCGCCGCACTGACCTGGAGCGTCGGCGCGACAAGCGTCGACTACACGCTTGCGGTGAATCGCGCGAGCCCGGACAACCCGGACGGTCCGTTCGCGGCGGCGAAGATCGGCATCGCGCCGCGGGACGCCGACGGCATCGGGCTCGCGGCCGCAGCTTACGACATGGACGTCGACGGCGTTGGCGGCAACGATCATCAGCAAGTGGGAGCCTCCACCCAATTGCGGTTCGGGCGGCTGCAAATGCAAAACGCGCTCGGGCCGAGGTCCTCCCCGCTGCCGGTTCCGCTGACGGCCCAGTACTGGAACGGCAGCGCCTTCGCGACCAATACGCTGGACAGCTGCACCAGGATCCCGCGCAGCACGGTCGTGCTGGACGGCTACGAAGGCGCGCTCGCACCCGGCGGCGGCAACTGCAAGACCTACGTGCAGCAGAACCCGGTCGCGATTGGTGCGGGCATCGGCACGCTCACGCTCGCGGCGCCCACCGGCGCGGCGAGCGGAAGCTTGCGCCTGACGCCGAACCTCGGCGCGGCCGCGGGCGGCAATTACTGCGCCAGCGCTGCAGGCGGCGAAACAGCGGCCTCGGCAGCGGCATTGAGCTATCTACTCGGGCGCTGGAACGATATGCTCGACCCCGACGGCATCCCGGGAACGATGTACGACGACAACCCGTCCGCGCGCGCCGCGTTCGGGCTCTACGGCTCGCAGCCGGACAACCTGATCTTCCAACGCGAGAACTATTGAGAACATGAAACCGAACCTGATCGTGATCCTGGTCGACGACCTGCGCTTCGACGAAACGGGCGCTTCGGGGCACCCCTACATGAAGACGCCGCACATCGACCGCCTCGCGAACGAGGGCGCGCAGTTCGACAATGCCTTCCACACCACGCCGCTGTGTTCGCCCAACCGGGCCTCGATCCTGACCGGCCAGTACGCCTCGCGCCACGGCATCATCGACAACGTCGGACGCGATGCGATGAGCCACCGGCTGGCGAACTACAACCTGGAGCTGAAGAAGCTCGGCTACGAGACCGCGCACATCGGCAAGTGGCACATGGGCAACGACGCCAGCCCGCGCCCCGGCTACGACCACTGGGTGAGCTTCCGCGGCCAGGGCATGATCACCGACCCGGTGTTCTGGGAGAACGGCGGCGAGCACAAGCTCTCGGGCTACGTCACCGACCTGCTCAACGAGCGCGCGGCCGAGTTCGTCGGGCGCAAGCGCAGGCACCCGTTCGCGCTGTTCTTCGCCCACAAGGCGGTGCACCCGGACGTGCAGCAGAAGCAGGACGGCTCGATCGACGCCAGCACGATGCAGGGCTACGTGCTGCCCGAGCGCCACCGCGACCTCTACCGCGGCGAGACCTATCCGATGCGCCCGAGCGTGCTGCCGCTGGACAAGGTGCTGCAGCAGAAGCCCGCCTGGCGCGAGCTTTTCGAGCTGCGCAAGGACCCGGGCAACCGGCCGTTTCTCGACGCGCTGCACGTGGGCACGCAGGAGGAGATCCGCGAGCGCGCGGCGATGGTGGCTTCGGTCGACGAGGGCGTCGGCATGCTGCTCGAGGCGCTGGAAAAGGCCCGCAAGCTCGACAACACCTGCATCGTGTTCCTGGGCGATAACGGCTTCTTCTTTGGCGAGCACGGCCTGGGAGCCGAGCGCCGCTTCGCCTACGAGGAGGGCATTCGCACCGCGTTCTTCGTGCGCTACCCGAAGCGCGTCGCGGCGGGCAGCCGCTTTTCCCAGATGGTGCTGGCGACCGACATCGCGCCGACCATGATCGAGCTCGCGGGCGGCAAGCCGGGGCCGCAGATGCAGGGCCGCTCGCTGGTGCCGCTTATGAAAGGCCGCGGCAAGCGCTGGCGCGAGTCGTTCCTGATCGAGTACTTCAACGAGTCGGCCTGGCCGTGGATCGTCGGCATGAGCTACAAGGCGCTGCGCACCGAGCGTTACAAGTACATCCACTGGATCCACAAGGACGGGGTCGACGAGCTGTACGACCTCGAGCGAGACCCCTACGAGATCACCAACGTGATCGGCGATCCGGCCTACGCCGACGCCGCCAAGGCGCTGCGCAAGGACCTGCGAAAACTGGTGGCCGACTCGGTCGGCCTCTAGCCGCGGTGGGCGCGCGATGAGCGACGCGCTGCTGGTGCTCAACGCGGGCTCCTCGAGCGTCAAGTTTTCTCTCTACGGGCTCGAGGCGGAAGCGCCGCGGCTCGCGCTCAAGGGCCAGATCGAAGGCCTGCCCGGGGCGGCGCACTTCAGCGCGCCCGGCGGCGAGCGGCGCTGGAGCGAGCCGCTCTCGCACGAGCAGGCGATCGAGTTCCTGCTCGATTGGATCGAGCCGCGCATGCAGGGCAGGCGGCTCGCCGCGGTCGGCCACCGCGTGGTACACGGCGGCACGCGCTACGCGGCGCCGGTGCGTGTGGACGCCGGGGTGCTCGCGCAGCTCGAGGCGCTGGTGCCGCTCGCGCCGCTGCACCAGCCGCACAACCTCGCGGCGATCCGCCGCCTCGCCACGCTGCGCCCGGGGCTCGCGCAGGTGGCCTGCTTCGACACCGCCTTCCACCGCGGGCAGGCCGGGGTGGCGCAGGCCTTCGCGTTGCCGCCCGAAATCACGCGCGAGGGGGTGCACCGCTACGGTTTCCACGGCCTGTCGTACGAGTTCATCGCGCAGGCGCTGCCCGGTGTCGACGCGCGCGCCGCGGCGGGGCGCACGGTGGTCGCGCACCTTGGAAACGGCGCGTCGATGTGCGCGCTGCGCGCCGGCGCGAGCGTCGCGAGCACCATGGGCTTCACCGCGCTCGAAGGCCTGCCGATGGGCACGCGCTGCGGTTCGCTAGACCCGGGCGTACTGCTGTGGCTGATGGACGAGAAGCGCATGGACGCGCGCGCGATCGAGGATTTGCTGTACCACCGCTCGGGGCTGCTCGGCGTTTCGGGCGTCTCGGGCGACATGCGCACGCTGCTGGCGAGCGAGGCGCCGGCCGCGCGTGCCGCGATCGACCTGTACGTCTACCGCATCGGGCGCGAGCTCGGCTCGCTCGCCGCCGCGCTCGGGGGCCTTGACGCGCTGGTGTTCACCGCCGGCATCGGCGAGCACGCTGCGCCGGTGCGCGCGCGCGTATGCCGCGACGCCGCCTGGCTGGGTCTCGAGCTCGACGAGGCCGCCAACGCGGCGGGCGGGCCGCGCATCTCGGGCGC
>Ga0210077_1000148_pt1 | contig 33733 bp, 34 predicted proteins | sample RushMan_CattailN_5_FD_185556 | JGI IMG/M metagenome (GOLD analysis project Ga0210077, IMG submission 185556) | Wetland microbial communities from San Francisco Bay, California, USA, that impact long-term carbon sequestration -... | ecosystem: Environmental > Aquatic > Marine > Wetlands ... | reverse complement strand
GCCGCCGCCGCCCGCCTCGAGCAACGCATCGAGCTCTACAGCGGCGACATGGTCCACCTCCCCTTCCCCGACGCCTGCTTCGACGTCGCCCTCTCCACCTACAGCCTGTGCCCGCTGTACGACCCTGCCAAAGGCGCGCTCGAGCTCTACCGCGTCCTGCGCCCCGGCGGCAAGCTCGGCTGCGCCCACTCCGTCGAGCCCGAACACCCCGCCGTGAAGTGGCTCGCCGACAAGGTGGAGAACATCGCCTGGCGCTTCCCCTGGCTTTCCATGGGCTGCCGCGCCGTCGACGTCCTTCCCACCCTGCAACAGGCCGGCGGCCGCGTCACCTTCATCAGGCGCATCGGCGTCCCGCTCTGGCCTTTCGTCGTCTTCGTGATCGAAAAACCCGTGCGCACCTAGTCGCCTCGCCACACGCGGGCGTGTCGCCATATCAAGCGAGCGCAGACCATGTTATCTGGGCACCTTTCGTATCCATATAACATTGAGCAGCGCACGGTCACTAAGCGCCGATTCTGGCCGGTCTGATTCGCACGTGGTTCGGAGGAATAGCGTGGCATCGAAGATAGTCGGTCAAAAGCCGACTCAACCAGCGTCCCCTCGCCACTGGATCGGTTTGGCTGTGGTGTATCTCTCCATACCACTGGCTCTATTGGTATGCGGAGGGGATTTCGCTTGGTGGCAGGCGTGGGTCTATTCCCTGCTGATCGTTGCAGCCGGCATAGGGGGGCGCATCTTGGCGGAACAGCGGCATCCGGGGTTGCTGGCAGAACGACAAAACATCGAGAGTGCCAAGAGTGCGAAAGCATGGGACAAAGTGCTCGCCCCGCTGATGGCGCTGAGCGTCGGTTTCCCACTGGTCATTGTGGCAGGGCTGGACCACCGCTTTGACTGGTCGCCCGTATTCCCGCCATGGCTCACCGTGCTCGGCTTCATCTTGATCACGCTCGGATACGCTTTCGCTGTGTGGGCATTGGTAGAGAACCGCTTCTTCTCCAGCGTGGTGCGCATTCAGGCGGATCGAGGACATGTCCTGTGTGACAGCGGCCCATACCGGATCGTACGGCATCCGGGTTATGCCGGAACGATCCTGCCACTGCCAGGCATTGTGCTGGCCCTAAGCTCGGTGTGGACGATCATTCCCGCGGTGCTGGCGCTGATCATCGCCGTGATCAGAACCGCGCTGGAAGACCAAACGCTACAGGAAGAACTGCCGGGCTATCGAGAATACACGCGGCGGGTGCGTTATCGGTTATTCCCAGGGGTGTATTGAAGGGATTCGATGCGCTTTCCCTCTCCTTACATCGTCAGCTAGAGCTTTCCACGTTCATGAACGATCCCGCCGAACTCGACGAACCGAAATCCATTCAGGCCGTATCGGCCGAAACTCGCGCGGCCGGTTTCACGATGGCGTCTGATCCGCTCGCCTGTTCCTTGCTGCGTACCCTGGCGGCGTCCAAGCCAGGCGGTCGCTTTCTTGAGCTTGGCTCGGGCACCGGCAGAACCCACCTCGGCGAAGATTCGCGACTGACGGTCGTTTGCGCCGACGGCGATGAATTCCTGAGCTCGCTTAACGGGCAACATTTCGACTTCATTTTTGCCGACACGTGGTCCGGGAAATATCGCCTGCTTGAGGAAGCATTGGCGCTCGTCAGTCCCTCCGGCCTGTATGTGATCGACGACATGCTGCCCCAGCCCAATTGGCCAGAAGGGCACAGCGAAAAGGTCGCCCGGCTTGTTTCGACGCTCGAGCAGCGTCGCGACTTCCGCATCACCAAAATGTCCTGGGCAGGCGGGATCATCCTTGCGTCCAGGCTTTAACCCATCACTCAACTCAACGCAACGGGAGGGGTGCCGATGACCAAGAAGGATCTGTTTTCGCTTGCGGGTCGAGTCGCCGTCATCACTGGCGGCTCGCGCGGGATCGGGAAGATGATCGCGCGGGGCTTCCTCGAGTACGGGGCCAAGGTCTACATCACGGCGCGCAAGGCGGCGGCCTGCGACGCCGCGGCCGAGGAGCTGTCGTCGCTCGGCACCTGCATCTCGATGCCGCACGACCTGGCGACCATCGACGGCTGCCGGGCGTTCGTCGCCGCGCTCGAGGGGCGGGAGCGCGGGATCCACGCACTGGTGAACAACGCCGGTGCGGCATGGGCCGCGGATTTCGACGAGTTCCCCGAGCAGGGCTGGGACAAGGTGATGAACATCAACCTCAAGTCCCCCTTCTTCCTCACGCAGATGATGCATCCGATGCTCAAGGCGGCGGCGAGCGAGGCGCGACCGGCGAAAGTGATCAACATTGCCTCGATCGACGGCATCAAGCTCAACCCCCTCGAAACCTACTCGTACCACGCGTCCAAGGCGGCACTGATCTATCTTACGCGGCGCATGGCGGCGCGCCTGGTGCAAGACAAGATTGTCATGAGTTGCATCGCGCCCGGACCCTTCGCCTCCGACATGAACCGCGCGGCGCGCGATCACCCGGAGCGGGTGGCGGCGCGCACGCCGCTGGGCCGTATCGGACGCGAGGAGGACATGGCGGGCGCGGCAATCTACCTCGCCTCGCGGGCCGGAGACTATGTGGTAGGCGAGACGATCGCGGTGGACGGCGGGATCGCCCACGCCAGCCTCGCCGCGGGCCCGAGCTGACGCGCGTGCCGATTACGAGTGCTTCAGCACGCCGCGAATGATCTCGCTGAGGACCCGCCTGCTGTAGGGCTTGGTGATGTAACCATCGGCGCCGAGATTGAGGCCGCGCCGCACCTCTTCGGGCTTGGCCAGCACCGTCAGCATCACGACCGGGAGCAAGGCGAGCTTCGGATGGCGGCGAATACTCGTCAACATGTCGAACCCGTTGCCATCCGGCAGCATGACGTCGAGCAAGACGAGATCCGGCAATGCATGCGAATTGATCTCCGCGACCAGCTCTTTGCAGTTGCGCGCGATACGCACAGCGTATCCTGCCGTGCTTGCGCGCGAGTTGGCGAGCGTCGCCTGGTCCGGGTCGTCTTCCACGATCAGAACCACGATCTCGCCGGGAAGCTTTGCGAGCGGCCGGCGGTTGCGGAGACGGTCCGGAGACAGGTATCCCCCCGCGCGACCGAGCGCTGCGCGGGCTGCAAGGGCCTGTTTCTCGAGCCGGTCCGTATCGTCCGGCGTGACGACTCTGGGTTCCGCCGGAGCGTTCGTGAGAGGGCCGGTAAAGTCCAGATCGTGCGTGGGGTCGGCGGGCGCCGAGACGACGAGCCCGTGTTCTTCCATCTCGGACAGCCAGTCTCCCAGCAGCGAATCCGGGAATTGTCGCAGGAGTCCACGGATGACATCCGCGTGCGTGACCCCTTCGATGACTCCAAGAATCCGACGGTACTCGGGAGGGGACTTCGAATCGTCCGAGAACAGCGCCGTGTCCCCGGATCCAGTGCGGCGATAGATCGTATCTTGCGGCCACGCATCCATCGCAGGCTTGTAGCATGGCTTCGTTAAATCGCACACGGCTATTGTCACAGTCGCCCGCGTTCGCAGAGCGGAAGGCCGCATGCTTGCCGATTTTCCGGCGCCAAATTGGAATCGGGCCGCGAATCAGAGAGTTGTCCAAGCCCTGCGCTCTCTCATGGCCGCCGCGAGTGCGACTGCTCCGCGAACACCTTGATCCGAGGGCCGTAAACTGCAACAGACGCGAACGCGCGGTCGTGATAGACCGCAGAAAATCGTATCCATTTCCAGTCAGCCGCCGCAGGAACTCCTAATGGACGTCATTTCGCATGGACTCTGGGGCGGGATCGCTCTTGGACGAAGGAGCCGCAAGAGCTTCTGGCTGGCCTTTCTGTTTGGCGTTGCGCCCGATCTGTTCTCCTTCGGTTTCGTGATCCTGGGCGCCGTTCTTGCGCATGGCTTCGAGTTCTTGCGTGGAATCGGGCATCCGCCGGATCCCGCGCAGATTCCCGCCTACGTCTACCACCTCTACAACGTCACCCACAGCCTCGTGGTATTCGCGCTGGCTTTCGCGCTGGTATGGCTCGTGCGGGGACGGCCGTTGTGGGAAATGGGCGCCTGGGGGCTGCACGTGGTCGTGGATATTTTCACGCACACCACCGCCTTCTTTCCCACGCCGTTCCTCTGGCCGCTCATGAGCGTGCAGTTCAACGGGCGCGCCTGGTCGGATCCGGTGATCTTCGTCCCCAATGTGGTGCTTCTGGTCGTGCTCTATGCGGGTTTCCTGTGGAAACACAGGGGCTGGCCCAAGTGAGCCTAAACGCCAGGCACGTTTCGTGCGTCGGCAATATCCCGAGTTCCTCGACGAGCCGGAAGCAGTGGCTCCGGCCGCGATCGTCCTGCGTCATCGCCCGCGCCGCCTGGTTGCGGCGGTGACGATCGTGGCCGGCATGGTACCTTGCCATGCAGGCATCTCCATGTTGCCGTTTCTTTACGCCGCCGGCCGACGGACGTCAGTCGGCCGGCGCGTCGGCCGGGGCCGCGCGCTTGCGCTCGTCCTTCATCACCAGCAGCAGCGGCAGGGTGAACAGCAGGCTGAGACCGAACAGCTTGAACGCGTCGAGCATGCCGATGACCGTTGCCTGGCGGCCGAGCACGTGGGCGAGCACCGCGGCCGCGCGGTGGCTGAGCCCGTGCAGGTGCAGGCTCGACAGGTAGCGCGTCACCGCGTCGTTGTAGGGGTTGATGGACTCGCGCAGCTGGTTCCAGGTCACCTGCCCCTCGCGCGTCGCGACCGCGGTGCTCGCCGCGGTGCCGATCGAGGCCACGATGGTGCGCACCAGCTGGCGCACGCCGGCCGCCTCCGCCGACTGGTCCGGCCGCAGCGTGGCGAAGGCGACGGTGCCGAGCGGGACGAAGACGAAACCCATCCCGAAGCCCTGCAGGAGCAACGGCCATACCAGCCACCAGGTGTCGACCTGGAGGTCGTAGCCGGTCGTCGCGAGCGTGCCGAGCGAGGTGCACAGCACGCCGACGACGATGAGCGGACGCGCGCCGAAGCGGTTGATGAGCTTTCCGGCGATGAGCATGGACAGCATCGAGGCCAGGCCGCGCGGGGCGAGCACCAGCCCCGTGGTCAGGGTCGGGTAATCGAGCAGCGATTCCATGAACATCGGCTGCAGCGTGAGCATGCCGTACATGCTGAAGATGAAGAACACGAACACGAGGCTCGAGCTGGCGTAGTTGCGGTCCTTGAACAGCCCGAGATCGAACGTCGCATTGCGGCCGCGCGCGATGCCGTTGGCGATCAGCGCCGCGAAGCCGATCACGCTCGCGGCCGCGGCGATCTGGATGGTGTGCGAATCGAACCAGCCGAGCTGGGTGCCGTGATCGAGCGCGTATTGCATCGCCGAGACGGCGAGCGCGAGGCAGGCGAACCCGGTCCAGTCCATGCTGCGCGGACGCGTCTCGGAGTCCGGAACCATGATCCAGGTGCCGACGAACGCGGCGATGCCGATCGGCAGGTTGATGAAGAAAGTCCAGCGCCAGCTCAGCACCTGGGTGAGGTAGCCGCCGAGGGTCGGCCCGAGGATCGGCCCCACCATGGCGCCGACGCCGAAGATCGCCATCGCCCGCCCGCGCTCCTTGCCGGGGTAGAGGTTGACCAGGATCGCCTGCGCGAGGGGCATGAGCCCCGCGCCCGCGACGCCCTGCAGCAGGCGGAACGCGACGATCTGGTCGAGGCTCGCCGCGAGCCCGCACAGCGCCGATGCGGCCACGAACCCCGCGATGCTCAAGAGCAGGTAGCGGCGCTGCCCCAGCCGGTCCGTGAAATAGCCGGTGAGCGGCATCATGATCCCCGAGGACACGAGGTAGCTCGTCAGGACCCAGGTGATCTCGTCGGGGCTCGCCGCGAGCTGCCCCTCCATGTGCGGCAGCGCCACCACTACGATCGTCGTGTCGACGATCTGCATGATGGCCGCCGTCATGATCACGACGGTGATCCAGGTGCGGCCGTAGCCGCCGCCGGCGGCAGCAGAGGGGGTGGGCAGAATTGCGCGGGTCACGGAATGACCGGTTTGACACCGTAGCCCGAGAATAATTCATTTACTAATCATTGTCTTGCGCTGGCCCTGGAGAGTCGGCCGGCCGCGCCGCGCAGGCGGTTAAATTTTGCCCCACGGCGGTGCAGGCCCGGAGTAAAGTCCGCCCTACAAAAGGAGAACATCGACGCGCCCGCTCTGGCCGTTCGCAAGCCGCACGAGCGAGACACCAGGCCGCAGCGGGATCCCCAACCGCTTCAACGGTTCAGGAGGTGGCAGCGATGCAGACCAAGATCGACCCGAGTGACCTCGGCTGGTGGTTCTGGGTGGTCACTTTCCTCATGATTGCGTTTTCCCTGCTCGGCTGGACGGCGGGCTACTACCTCACGATTTCGCTCAGCCTCGTGCATGCGCTCTTCTTCGTGGAGGAGAGCAAGAACGTGAGGGACTTCGCCACCCAGACGCGTCTCGCCTTCTTCGTCCTCACCCTGTTCGGCATCTGGCCCGGCGTGCGCGGCGTGGTGTACCTGCTCCTGCTGGCGGAGACGGCGATGATCGCCCTCTTCGGCCAGAGCGTGATCGCGCGCACGCTCAAGCAGATGTCGTGGAATCAGGAGCACCCGGCGCAGTAGTGCCGCCGCTGCGGAGTCGCGGGCCGTGACGACCCGCAAGGCAGGGCGCTGGACGCGCGAGGTCACCCAGACGAGCAACGCGCTCGATCTCGAGCCGGGGGTGTTCGCGCTGCAGGATCCGAAGCGGATCGCCCGCTCGCTCAAGCGCTCGGCGGAGCGCAGCAGGCGGCGCAAGGCGCCGCCGTTCCGCTCCGCGATGTCGATGCTCGTCTTTTACATCAACCGCGCGGGCGGTAATCTCTCGGGGACGCAGCGTCGGCGGCTCGAGGCGGCGAAGGACGCGCTGCGCGCGCTGTACGGCAGGCCCCTACAGGGGCGCAAAGGGAGAAAGAGATGATCGATAGCGTGGAATCGCTGCGCGGGCTGTACGCGGCGCCGAAGGACCGTGCGCTGAGAAAGCAGCTCGACCGGCTGGACGCGCATTGCCGGCGCTTCATTTCGCTGTCGCCGTTCGCGGTGATCGCGACTTCGGGGACGGACGGCAGGATGGACTGCTCGCCGCGCGGGGGCGATCCGGGGTTCGTGAAGACCGTGGACGAGCGCAGGCTCCTGCTGCCGGACGCGCCGGGCAACAACCGGCTGGACTCGATGACGAACATCCTCGCGACGGGGCGGATCGGCCTGCTGTTCATGATTCCCGGAATCGACGAAACGCTGCGGGTGAACGGGCGCGCGCGACTGGCGAACGAGGCGGATCGGCTCGCGCACTTCGCGGACGCGGCGCGGTCGCCGAAGCTGGTCCTCGAGGTGGCGGTGGAGGAAGCCTACCTGCACTGCGCCAAGGCGCTGATGCGCTCGAAGCTGTGGGCGGCGGAAAACCGGCGCGAGCGCTCGGTGCTGCCGACGATGGGCCAGATGCTGAGCGATCAGACGGGAACGGCCGGCCCCGCGGAAACGCAGGAGCAGATGGTCGCCCGCTACGCCGCAGACCTGTAACCTGCGCGCGTCGAAGTTCATGCTGTCATTTTGCTGACCTCTGAGTCATGATGCCCGGTCTCACGCACGGAGGCCGGGCATGGCAAATGAGCGCAAGGACACCTGGGCCGCGGGCAATCTGTACGAGCCGTACATGGGCCGCTGGGGCCGGCTGGTGGCGAAGGATTTTCTGCGCTGGCTCGAGCCGCCGGACGGCCTGGACTGGCTCGACGTGGGCTGCGGGACAGGCGGGGTCAGCGAGGTGATCCTGCAACGAGCGCAGCCGCGCAGCGTGCGCGGGGTGGATTCGTCGCCCGGCTTCGTCGAGCATGCGCGGGCGCAGGTCGCGGACCCGCGAGCGGCGTTCGACGTCGGCGATGCGCAATCGCTGCCGGTGGGCTCGGCGCAGTTCGACGCCGCGGTTTCGGGGCTGGTGCTCAATTTCGTTCCCGAGCCGGCGCGCGCGGTGCAGGAGATGAAGCGCGCGGTGCGGCCTGGCGGCGTGGTCGCGGCCTACGTCTGGGACTACGCCGGCAGGATGGAGCTGATCCGCTACTTCTGGGACGCGGCGGCGGCGCTGGATGGCAAGGCGCTCGAATTGGACGAAGGGCGCCGCTTTCCGCTGTGCCAGCCCGAGCCGTTGCACGAGCTATTCACCCGCGCGGGACTGGGCGGAGTCGAGGCGAAGCCGATCGACGTCGACACGGTGTTTCGCGACTTCGACGATTACTGGACGCCGTTCCTGGGCGCGCAGGGACCCGCGCCGGGCTACGCGATGTCGCTCGACGCCGAGCGCCGCGCCGCGCTGCGCGATGCGATCCGCGCCGCGCTGCCGGTCTCCGGCGACGGCTCGATCGCACTGGTCGCCCGGGCCTGGGCGGTGCGCGGCCGGCTACCGTGATAGAGGTGTACTCTCACCGCTCTTGTGCATAGGAGGAGGCGGAGATGAAACTCGACGTCAGGGCTTTCGCGATTACCTGCTCGCTGGTGTGGGGCTTCGGGCTGTTTTTCCTCACCTGGTGGATCATCATGTTCGACGGGCCGACCGGCGAGGTGACGCTGATCGGGCGCCTCTACCGCGGCTACAGCATCTCGCCGATGGGCAGCGTGATCGGGCTGCTGTGGGCGCTCCTCGACGGCTTCGTCGGCGGGGCGGTCTTCGCCTGGCTGTACAACCGCCTCGCGGGCGGCTCCGTGCCGCGCAGCAAGTAGCCGCTCGCCCGCCGCGGGGCGGGCACACCCCTCCGGTGTAACCTTGTAGCCGGGTTCGACCGGAGGGACGACTCATGCGGCGCTCCTGGCCGCTCGGCGTTCAGCTCAATCTGCTGCTGCTGCTGGTCATCGTGCCGTTCCTCGGCGCGGTGGCCTATCAGTACTGGACCGACGTGGAGCAGGCACGCGACAACGCCGGCAGGCGCCTGGTGCTGATTGCGCGCGCGATGGCCGCCGATGCGAACTCGGACCTCGCTCACGCGCAGGACCTGCTCAGGCTCATGGCGCGGCGGCCGCTGATTCGCGCGGTCGATTCCGCCCGCTGCGACCCGTTTCTCGAGCAGTTCGCACAGCTTCACCCCGAATGGTCCAACGCGGGCGTGGTCGACCTCCAGGGCCGGCTGGTGTGCACGGTCGAGCCCTACCGCGGCAAGGGGCAGTACGCGATCGTGGACCGCGGGCTGTTCTTCGACGAGGCGGTGCGCACCGGGCACGCGGTCATCAGCCGGCCCTTCGTCGGACCTCTGACCGGAACCTGGGTGGTGGTCATGGTGCAGCCGATCCGCGGCGAGGACGGATCCGTGCGGGGCCTGCTGGTCGCCGCCCTCCAGCTGGCGAAGCTCCGCCTGCCGCGCTCGGGCTACGGCCTCGCGCCCGGCGACACGATCGACGTATTCGACCGCTCGGGCACCGCGATCATGCGCTCGGCCGGGAGCGAAAACGGGATCGGCAAGCCGCTCGGGAGCGCGCTACCGGTGGTCAGGGAGATTCTCGCGCGCGGCGCGCGCGAAGGCATCCTGAGCGCAGCCGGCCCCGGCGGGCACCGGATCGAATACGGCTACGCCACGATCGATCTCAGCGGCTGGCGGGTCGCGGTCGGCAAGCCGCAGGCAGAGGTTTACGCCCAGGCGAACGCGGCGGGATGGCGGCGCGCCGTGATCGGCCTGCTGGCCGCCGCCGCGATGCTGGCGGGCGGCCTGCTGCTGTCGCTGCGCATCCGTCGCTCGATCCGACGCGTGACCGATGCGGTGGACGACGTCCGGCGCGGCAACTTCGATGTGCGCCTGCCGCAGGACGGGCCGGCCGAGATCGACCGCCTCGCGGCCGGGTTCAACCGCATGCTCGACATCCGGGTGCGCGCGGTGAGCGGGCTGCGCAAGGCGAACCGTACCCTGGGCATGATGACCGAGTGCAACAAGGCGATGCTCAGGGCCCGCAGCGAGCAGGAGCTGCTCGAGCGAATGTGCCGCATCGCGGTCGACCTGGGCGGCTACAGCCTGGCGTGGGTCGGCTACGCCGAGAGCGGACCCGACAAGCGGGTGCGCGAAGTGGCGCACGCCGGCCCCGACGGCGGCTACCTGAGCGGCATCGTCGTCGGCTGGGGCGACGACGACGCCGGACGCGGTCCCTGCGGCCGCGCGATCCGCGAGGGCGAGCCGGTCATCGTGCGCGACACCGGCGCGGACCCCAGCTTCGCGCCATGGAAGGACGCGGCGCACGCCTACGAGTTCAGGACCTGCGCCTGCTTTCCGCTGGCCGCGGGCGCACGCTCGCTCGGCGCGCTCAACCTCTATTCGCGCGACAGCGACGCCTTCGGCGAAGACGACGCCGTCCTGCTGCGCGGGCTATGCGACGATCTCGCCTACGGCATCCAGGCGCTGCGCGCCGAAGCCGACCGCTCGCAGATGATGGCCGAGCAGGAGCTCCTGCTCGACAGCACGGGGGTCGGCATCGCGTTCGTCAAGGAGAACCGCGTCGTTCACAGCAACCGCGGCTACGCCGCGATGTTCGGCTACGGGCGCGAGGAGATCGTCGGCGTGCACGAGCGCGAGCTGCACGTTTCCGGCGAGGCCTACGATGCCGCCGCCCGCGAGGTACAGAGCGGGATCGCAGAGAGCGGGCGTTACGCGGGCGAGCGCCAGTACCGGCGCCGCGACGGCAGCCTGTTCTGGGTCTCCTACGAGCTCAGGCCGCTCGACCCGGCCGAGATCGGCCGCGGGATGGTCTGGACCGGCTACGACATCACGCACGCGAGGCAGGCCGAGGACGCCCTGCGCGAAAGCGAGGCGCGCCTGCGCGTCACCCTCGAGGCGACCCGCGTGGGCATCTGGGACTGGAATCTGCGCACGGGCGTCTGGCACGCCAATCCGACCTATTTCACCATGCTCGGCTACGAGCCCGATCCCGGGCCCCAGACGCGCGAGATCTGGGCGCCGCGCCGGCACCCCGAGGACCGCGACATGGTGCACGCCGAGCTGGACGCCGTGCGCGAGCAGGGCCGCAAGGATTTCGACATCGAGTTCCGCGTGCGCCACGCGGACGGTTCCTACCGCTGGCTGAACACGAGCGGAAGAACGGTCGAATTCGACCACCGCGGGCGGCCCCAGCGCATGCTCGGGCTGCAGATCGACGTCACCGGCCGCAAGGAGGCCGAGCGAGCGCTTGCCCAGAGCGAGGAGCTGCTGCGCCAGCTCGCCGCCAACATCCCAGAGGCGTTCTGGATGCGCGAGGCAGATTCGGAAGAGATCCTGTACGCCAGTCCGGGCTGGCAGAAGATCACCGGCGCTGCGCCGCTCAGCAAGCTGAGCCAGATCTGGGACATCGTCCACGAGGAGGACCGCGATCGCGTGCAGGCCGAAGCACGCGAGGCCAAGGCGGGCGGCATCGACCACGAGTTCCGCATCATTCGCGCCGACGGCGAGCTGCGCTGGCTGCACGTGCGCAGCTTTCCCATCCGCGACGCCGAGGGCAACACGAAGCGGGTCGCCGGCGTGGCCGAGGACATCACGGAAAAAAAGGCCGGCGAGCAGCGCCTGGTACAGCTGGCGCACTACGACCACCTCACCGACCTGCCCAACCGGGCCTACTTCACCCAGGCGCTCGAGCGCATCCTGGGGCAGGGGCGGCGCAGCGGCTGGATCGTGGGCGTGCTGTTCATCGACCTCGACCGCTTCAAGGGGGTGAACGACACGCTCGGCCACGCCGCCGGCGACGAGCTGCTGCAGCAGGGGGCGAACCGGTTGCTGCAATGCGTGCGCGTGCGCGACGTGGTCGGGCGGCTGGGCGGGGACGAATACGCCCTGATCCTGCCGGCACTGGAGCAGCCCGAGCACGCCGGAGTGGTGGCCGGCAAGGTCCTGGCCGCCTTCGCCCGTCCGTTCGACATCGGCGGCCGCGAGCTGTTCGTCTCGCCGAGCATCGGCATCACGCTGTTTCCCACCGACGGCGCCGACGCCGGCGAGCTGCTTCGCAACGCCGACGCGGCGATGTACCGCGCCAAGGAAGAAGGACGCAACAGGTTCCGCTACTACACCGCGCAAATGAACCGCCTCACGGCGGAGAAGCTCGAGCTCGAAGGCGAGCTTCGCCGTGCGCTCGAGCGCGGGGAGTTCCTGCTGCACTACCAGCCCAAGCTCGAGCTCGCGTCGGGCCGGATCAGCGGCCTGGAAGCGCTGCTGCGCTGGCAGCGGCCCGGCGCCGCGCTGGTTCCGCCCGCCGAGTTCGTTCCGCTGCTGGAGGAGACCGGCCTGATCGTGCCGGTGGGCGACTGGGTCGTGGGCGAGGCCTGCCGCCAGCTCGGGGCCTGGCAGGCCCAGGGGATGGCGGCGCCGCCCGTCGCGGTCAACCTGTCCCCGCGGCAGTTCCGCGAGAAGGACCTCGCCGAGCGGATCGGGCGCGCCGTGCGCGAGCACGCGCTCGAGCCCGGACAGATCGAGCTCGAGATCACCGAGACCGCGCTGATGTCGAACGACGCCGAGGTCGAGGCGACGCTCGGCGCGCTGCGCGCCGCCGGCATGGGGATCGCGCTGGACGACTTCGGCACCGGCTACTCGAGCCTGAGCTTCCTCAAGCGCTTCCCGATCAGCACGCTGAAGATCGACAAGTCGTTCGTTCGCGACGTGCTGACCGACGCCAGCGGCGCCGCGATCGCGCTGTCGGTGATCGGCATCGGGCGCAATCTCGGCCTGAAGGTCATCGCCGAGGGCGTCGAGAGCGAGGGACAGCTCGAGTTCCTGCGCGCGAACGGCTGCGACGAGGCCCAGGGCTACCTGATCGCCGCTCCCGCCGACCCCGCGCAGACCGCCAGGTTCATGCGCCGGCGGCGGAGTTCGGGTTTAACATAGACTTCTGAAATGACACGCCCGAACGGCATCGCCCCGAGCGCCGACCGCGCCTACTTCGCCGCCTTCCTCGACCTGCGCGGCAAGCCGGGCGTAGTCGTCGGCGGCGGACCGCTAGCGGCGTTGAAGGCCGAAGCGCTGCTGCGCTCGGGCGCGCGGCTGACGGTAGTCGCGCCGGAGCTGTGCACGCGGCTGTCCGAGCTGACCCTGGTCGGCGCGCTGCGCCACGAGGCCAAGCGTTTCCAGCCCGGCGACCTCGTGGGCGCGGAGATCGTGATCGCCGCCACCGACGATCCGTCGGTGAACGAGTCGGTCTCGAACGCCGCCAAGGCGCTGCACGTGCCGGTCAACGTCGCCGACAACGCTCAGCTGTCGACGTTCATCATGCCGTCGGTGCTCGACCGTCCGCCGCTGCAGATCGCGATCTCGACCGCGGGCGCGTCGCCCGTGCTCGCGCGCAAGCTGCGCAGCATGATCGAGGCGCTGGTGCCGTTCGCCTTCGGCCGTCTGGCTGCGCTCGCGGCGCGCTTTCGGGCCGCGTCCAAGCGCCGCTACCCGAACCCCGAGGGGCGGCGCCGCTTCTGGGAGGACGTGATCGACGGGCCGGTGGGCGAGATGGTCCTCTCCGGGCGCGAAGCGCAGGCGGCAGACGCGCTGCAACGCATGCTCGAGGGCGGCCAGACCACCGGGGCCCCGCGGGGGATGGTTTACCTGGTCGGGGGCGGTCCGGGCAACCCCGACCTGCTCACGCTGCGCGCGCTGCACGTCATGCAGCGCGCCGACGTCGTGCTGTACGATCACCTGGTCGCGCCGGCGATCGTGGACCTCGCGCGGCGCGACGCCGAGCGCATCTACGTCGGCAAGCAAAGGGACTGGCATGCCCTGCGCCAGGAGGAGATCAACGCGCTGATGGTGAGGCTCGCGCAGGAGGGCAAGCGCGTGCTGCGCCTGAAGGGCGGCGACCCCTACATCTTCGGGCGCGGCGGCGAGGAAATCGAAACCCTGGCCGCGCACGGCATCGCGTTCGAGGTCGTGCCCGGGATCACCGCGGCGAGCGGCAGCGCGACCCACGCCGGCATCCCGCTCACCCACCGCGACTACGCGCAGTCCTGCGTCTTCGTCACCGGGCACCTGAAGGACGGCAGCCTGGACCTCAACTGGGACGTCCTCGCGCGCCCGAGGCAGACGGTGGTGATCTACATGGGCGTGCGCGGCCTGCCGCAGCTATGCGAGCGGCTGATCGCTCACGGGCTGCCCGCGAGCACGCCGGCCGCGATCGTGGAGCACGCCACCCTGCCCCGCCAGCGCGTGGTCACGGGCACGCTCGAGACGCTGCCGGCGCTCGCGGAGCGCGAGAATCTCCGCCCGCCGGCGATGACGATCGTCGGCGAGGTGGTCAAGCTGAGGGACAAGCTGGGCTGGTATCGGCCCGGCGGGCTGGATCAGGAAGAGCCGTCCAGCCACTCGAAGGTTGCGCGCACGTAGTCGTCGCGCTGGCGCATCAGCTGCGCGCCGCGCAAAACGCGCGCCGCGGCCCCGTCCGACTCCAGCTCGTACATGCGGCCTTCCCTCCAGCCGTCGGGCGCGAGCAGCATGTTGGGCGTCTGCGATCCGCCGGCGCCGTCCGACACGATGATTGCGCGCACCCGGTTGAAGTCGAACTGGCGCGCCGCCTCGCCGGTGTAGACCGCCTCTTCGCTGCGCTCCATGCGGGCGCGCAGCTCGACCGCTCGCGCGCCGCGGCTGAGGACGTAGACGACAACGTGCGGGCCTCGGGTCGGCGCCGCCTGCACCGATCTCACCACGCCTACCCACCAGACATCCTTCTCGGCCGAGATGCACACCAGCTCGCCGCAGCGCACCCACTCGGCCCCGCCCTTGGGCGCGTCGGCGGCGAACTCGTTCCCTCCGGCGTTGCGCAGCGTCCAGGTTTCCGGACCCCGCTCCCTGGCGGCCTCGTCGCCTTCCTCGACCAGAGAAAGGCTCAACCCGCTCGCGCCCGCGCTGGACATCCGCTGCCAGACGGTGTTGAAGCCGTGCGCCACGCCCAGCGGCCGCTCATCGGGCGCACGCGCCTGAGGCCGGTAGGGACAGGTCTCGCCCCAGAAGGCGAGCAGGTGCTGGATCGTCGAGACCTGGGTGTGCGGCGCGACGCCCTTGCCGAAGGTGAGCGCCTCCGCCCCCCTTCCCGTGGCGAGCTGGCGGTAGAGGCGCTCGAGGGCGTCGCGTCCGGCGCCGGCGCCGAAGCAACGCACGTCGGCCGCCAGGCCCGGCGCCCGGTCCTCGGTGCGCATCGGCGGGCGTTCGCCCGCGGGATCGAAGCAGAACACGTTGTCGAGCACCCGCGGAGGCCGCAGGGTGAACTGGTCGCCGACCTGCTCGATGACGCGGTCCGCCACCTCGATCTGCTCCGGCGCCATCAGCTCCGGCGCGCTCGCGCTCAGCATCAGCAGCCGCAGCAGCTCCTGGGTCGCGCTGCTGGTCAGGTTCGCATGAACGCGTATCGGCGTGGCCGCGCTGCCCGCCTGCTCGGCCCGGGCGTGAAGGGTGTACGCAAGCTTCCACACGCCCGGCGGCACCGCGTAATAGTGCAACAGGTGAATCTTGGCCAGCATGCGCAGGGCATTCAGAATCCGCGCCGCGCCGGGCCCGTGACGGCCCGCCGACACCTGTGCTTGCGTGAGCGCCTTCAGATAATCGGCCAGCGCGATCCAGCTCGCCTCGCGCCCGCGCGAGCCGTTGCGCGGCGCCAGATAGTGGGACAACAGCGCCGCTGCGTGCGGCTCGCCCGCGTCCTGCGTCTGCGCCAGGACCTCCGCGCGAGTCTGGTCCTCCTGCGCCGGCGCACCCAGCGACTCGAGCCAGCCCCGCAGGTCGTTGAGCGCCATGAGCGGCTCGGCGTCGCGCAGCTCGCCGAGCACCATCGCGGCCGTCACCGGGTCGTTCAGCGGGTGCCCGGAGCCGCCCTCGCCGTCCTTGTTCCAGTTCAACATCGGTACGCTCCGGGGCCGATTGTACGCGCAGCGGGCCGGAGCGCCAGCGCTAGGCGTCGCGCTCGATCAGCGGCGGGCTTTCCCCGGCGGGAAGGGCTTCGACATCCTTCAGCTTGCGCTCGATCTGACGCGTGCGGGTTTCCGCCTGGTCAATCGAGCGTGCGACGGTCTCCAGCTGGCGCTTGGTGTTCGCCAGCACCTCGCCGAACTTGCCGAATTCGCTCTTTACCGCGCCGAGCACCTGCCAGACCTCGGACGAGCGCTTCTCGATCGCGAGCGTCCTGAACCCCATCTGCAGGCTGTTCAACAGCGCCGAGAGCGTGGTCGGTCCGCACAGGGTAACGCGGAAATCGCGCTGCAGCGCCTCGAACAGCCCGGGCCGGCGCAGCACCTCGGCGTACAGCCCCTCGAACGGCAGGTAGAGCAGGCCGAAGTCGGTGGTCGCGGGCGGTGCGAGGTACTTCTCGGCGATCGTCTTCGCTTCCAGCCGGATGCGCGCCTCGAGCGCCTTCGCTGCGGCTTCGACCGCGACCGGGTCGGCGGCGTCCTGCGCCTCCTGCAGGCGCTGGTAGTCCTCGGTCGGGAACTTGGCGTCGAGCGGCAGCCACACCGTGCCTTCGCTGTCGCGCCCGGGCAGGCGGATCGCGAACTCGACCCGGTCGCGCGATCCCGGCTTGGTCGCGACATTGGTCTCGTACTGTTCGGGGGTCAGCATCTGCTCGAGCAGCGCGGCGAGCTGCACCTCTCCCATTACGCCGCGATTCTTGACGTTCGAGAGCACCTTCTTCAGGTCGCCCACGCCTGCGGCGAGCGACTGCATCTCGCCCAGGCCCTTGTGCACCAGCTCGAGGCGTTCGGAGACCTGCTTGAAGGACTCGGACAGGCGCTGCTCAAGCGTGGCGTGCAGCTTCTCGTCCACCGTCTGGCGCATCTGCTCGAGTTTGGCCGCGTTGTCCTGCTGCAGCTTGCCGAGCTGCTGCTCAAGCGTTTCGCGCGTCTCGCGCGCAGCGAGCCGCTGCTGGTCCTGCACCCGCGTCAGGCTCTCGTCGAGCGTGCGGCGGAAGTTCTCCAGCTGAAGCGCGAAGCTGTCGATCTGGTTGTTCTGCATCGTCGCGATCGACGTCATCTGGGTCGACACGCTCTGGCCGAACGAGGCCAGGCCGCGGGAGACCTCTTCGCGCGCGTCCTGAGCCGACGTGCGCTCCCGCGCCAGCAGCATCAGCAGCAGTGCCACCGCGACCGCCGCGGCGACCAGGGTCAGTACGAGCAGGACGTCGGTCATGGCTCTCCGGGCATGTCGCCCGCCTTGTTGCGCATCCAATCGGCAGTGGCGAAGAACTGTTGCAGCAACCAGTCGCGCAGCTCGGGCGGCTCGACTCCGGTTTCTTCGAGCGCGCGGCCCATGCAGGCAAGCCAGGCGTCGCGCTCGGCCTTGCCGATCGGATAAGGCAGGTGGCGCGCGCGCAGCATCGGGTTGCCGATCCGCTCCTGGTACAGCGGCGGCCCGCCCAGATAGCCGGACAGGAACATGAACAGCTTGTCGCGCGAGCCGGCGAGGTCCTCGGGGTGGAGCTTGCGCACCGCGTGGAATTCGGGCTCCGAGTCCATCAGGGCGTAGAACCGCTCGACCAGGCGGAACAGCGCCCGCTCTTCGCCCAGCAACTCGTAAGGCGTGACCTGCTTCGACATCCGCTGCCTCCAATGCCTCGCGGCGGGCACCCGCCGCGCACAAGCCGCGATTATCGCCCGATTGCAGGGAGGATCGGCCGCCCGCTTTACCTCCCCGGTCTCCCCATCTATTCTTGTGGATAACGCACGGAAAAGGAGAACAACGGTGCGTGGAAGACCTGTACTGCTGGGGTGCATCGCCGCCGCGATGGCGGTGGCGGGCTGTGCGAATCAAGGCGTGGTGGAGCCTGCGCAGTCGCCGATGACGCTGGCCCAGGCGCGTACGCTTGTCCATGACCGCCTGCTGCGCAACGCCGACGGCGAGTCCATGTATTACTCGAACGGGGACAAGCGGGGAAGACTGAGCGACGTCCGGATCACGCCGAACGAGATCACCTTCGTCGTCGACGGTAGCGTCATCCATGAACCGCTTCGCAATCTCGCCATCTCGTACCGATCCGACCTCGCGGGCGACAGGACGCTCCTGTTCAACGGCGGCGAAGTCCCGCCGCACGGCTTCGTCATTCTTTTCGAAACCTCCTACACCCTCGCGCAGGTCGAGCGGATCTGGCAGGCGTTCGCACTATTATCGAGATACGCGGGCGGTCCGCCGCCGATCGACCAGGACCCGGCCTTCCAGGCCGTCGCCGCACGGTACCGGAGCGAAGCGGCCAAGCCGGCGTTCCCCGAATCCGCGCGCAAATTCAAGGTGCTGGCCGAGGACGCGGTGAAGCACAAGCGCTTCCAGGACGCGGCTGACCTGTACGGGAGCGCGCTCCAGGCCGCGCCGTGGTGGCCGGACGGGCACTTCGACCGCGCCCTGATCCTGGGCGAGCTGGGCGAATACACGGCCGCGGCGCACGAGATGCAGCGTTACGTGGCGCTGGTGCCGAACGCCCCCGACGCGCGCGCCGCGCGCGACAAGATCTACATCTGGCAGCACGACGCGCAGGCGGCGACCCACGGGGGCCAATGACATGCGCGGGCTCGGCCTCGCGATTGCGGCGGCGTTGCTGGTCGCAGCCGGTGCCCCCGTCGCGCGGGCGGACGAGCAATGCATGGTCCACTGGCACTGCAACGGCATTGCGGGTTGCGTGGCCGACATGGGCGGGAACGAAGGCACCTCCGGTCCGTTCAGCTCCGCGGAGGAGTGTCAGTCGTGGAGAGACAGCTACGACCGCATGTCGAGCTGCGATTGCCATCCCACCTCGTCCGGGAGCGACGAGTCGTCCTCCGAAGATTCCGGCGGGCTGAGCGTTCCGCCGGTCGGGGTCGGCGGCGGAGGAGGCGGGCTCTCGCCGCAGCAGGCGACAGGGATCCTGGCAGGCGCCATCGGAATTGCGATGATCTTCGGCGCGATCGAGGCGGAAAGCGAGCGCGAGGCGCGCGCGGCGGCCGCGGCGCAGGCGGAAGCCGCGCGCCAGCGCCGGCTGGAAGAAGCGCGCGAAAACGCGATGCGGGCGAGGCTGCTCGGCGAGATGAAGGGCATGGGCGACGACCAGCTCGCGCTGAAGGGCATGCACGAGGAGCCGGCCCTCAAGCTCAAGCTCGGTGACGCGGCGCTCGGCTCGTCCATGCCGCCGCCGCCCCAACTGGTGGAAGTGGCGCTCGGCGGCGCCGGGGCGCCGTTGCGCACCGCGGCGTTCCTCAAGGGCAAGCGCGACGCCTCCGACTGCAGTACCCAGAACTCGGGCGGGTACTGCGTCGGGCTCTCGCCGGACCAGACTCTGCAGTGCGTGCGCGACTATCACGCAGGCTACGCCTTCGGCGAGAGGGCCGCGAGCGCGGCGCTGCAGAAAGCCTACCTGCTCGGCCGCGAGGACCACGCCGCCAGGCGAAAATTCGCCGGACTCGCGCCGGGCATCCAGGGCGTTTGCGGGGCCCAAGCCGTGGAAGCCTACAGCGCCGGGTTCTTCAACCGGCCGGACGCTGATATCGGACGTTGAAGCCGCCGCCGCGGATCAAACGGACTCGCGCAGGGTAATGGCGGGCGAGGCGCGCAGCACCTTGCGCGCCGATATCCAGGCGTTGAGCGACAGCAGCAGGATGCCGGAGAGCGGCCCGGCGACGAGCAGCATCGCGCTCGGCGGCAGGTCGAGGTCGAACACGCGCAGCGCGAGCAGGTGGCCGATCGCGGCCGCGCCGGCCGTGGCGAGGATTCCGGCGACCAGGCCCATGGCGAGGAACTCGACGCGCTGGCTGCCCGCGACCTGGGCGCGCGAGGCGCCGTAGACGCGCATGACGGCCGCTTCGCGCCTGCGCTCGTCCTCGGTCGTGACGAGCGCCGAGTACAGCACCAGCACGCCGGCGCCGAGCGAGAACAGGAACACGAACTGGACCGCGTTGATGAGCTGGTCGATCACGGCCTGCGCCTCGCGCACCGCCGCCCCGACGTCGATGACGGTGAGGTTGGGGAAGCGCTGGGTCAGCGAGAGCATCGCGCGCTCCTCGCCCGGCGCGACGCGGAACGCGGTGATGTAGCTGGTCGGCAGGGATTCGAGCAGCGCGGGCGGCGCGATGACGAAGAAGTTGACCTTCATCGAGTCCCAGCGCAGCTTCCTAAGCGAGGTGATGCGGCCGGTGAAGGACTCGCCGCCCACCGTGAAGGTGAGCGCGTCGCCGAGCTTCCAGCCGAGCGCGGCGGCGATGCCCTGCTCCACCGAAAGCTGGTGCGGATCGCCGCCCCGGGTCCACCAGCGCCCCGACGCGAGACGGTTGTAGCCGGGCATCTCGTCGGCGTAGGACAGGTTGAATTCGCGCTCGACCAGGTGCTTCGCGCGCTCGCCCTGGTAGCTCTCCGCGGAGACCGGCTTGCCGTCGACCGCGACGAGCCGCCCGCGCACCATCGGGTAGATGTCGGGCGCGCCGATTCCGTGCGAAGCGAAGAACGCCTTCAGCGGCGCGAGCTGGTCGGGCTGGATGCCGATCACGAAGCGGTTCGGCGCGTCCGGCGGCGCGGCGCGGCGCCAGGCATCGACCAGGTCGTTGCGGGTGAAGGCGAGCAGCAGCACCGCGGTGAGGCCCAGCGCGAGGCTCGCGATCTGGATCGCGTTGCCGCGCGCGTGGCGCCTGAGGTTCGCGAGCCCGTAGCGCAGGGCACCGCTGCGGGCGCCGGCGAGCCTCGTGACCGGCGCGCTCGAGGCGGCGCGCAGCACGAGCCAGGCCGCGGCGTAGAACAGCGCGACCGCGACGGCGAAGCCGCCCACCACGTAGGCGCCCAGCTGCAGGTCGCCCGCCTGCCATACCAGCAGCGCGGCGAGCGCGCCCAGGCCCAGCCCGTACGCGGCGAGCGCGCCGCGCCGCGGCCCGCCCGCCTCGCGCCGGATCACGCGCAGCGCAGGGACGTTCTTCAGCTGCACCAGCGGCGGCAGCGCGAAACCGAGCAGCAGCACCAGCCCGACCAGGAAGCCCCGCGCCGCGGGCAGCGGCGTCGGCGCCGGAAGATCGGCCTGCAGCAGGCCCGCGAGCGCGCCGGCGAGCGCCTCCTGCGCGCCGTAGCCCGCGACGCAGCCCGCGCCGCAGGCGGCCAGCCCGAGCGCGAGGAACTCACCGCCGTAGAGCGCGAGCAGCCGGTTCTGGCTGGCGCCGAGACAGCGCATCACCGCGCAGCCGTCGAGGTGGCGCTCGACGAAGCGGCGCGTGCCGAGCGCGACCGCCACGCCGGCGAGGATCGCCGCGAGCAGCGCGGTCAGGCCCAGGAAGCGCTGCGCACGGTCGATCGAGGCGCGCACCTGCGGGCGCCCGGTGTTCAGATCGTCCATCTGCTGGCCGCGCTCGAGCCGCGGCCGCAGCTCGCGCTCGAGGGCGCGGATCCTGTCCGGCGCCCCGGCGGCGTACAGGCTGTAGTGCACCCGGCTGCCGGTCTGCACCAGGCCGGTGGCCGGGACGTCGGCCAGGTTCATCATCAGGCGCGGCGCCAGGTTGAAGAAGCGCGCGCCGCGCTCGGGCTCGAGCGTGAGCACCGCGGCAACCTTGAGCCGCGCGCGCCCGAGCCGGATCGTGCTGCCGACCGGCGCGCCGAGCGCGCCGACCAGCTGCGGGTCGAGCCAGACGCTGCCCGGCGCCGGACCGTGCGCGGCCGGCGCATCGGGCGCGCCGGGCCCGGGCGCCGTGCGCATCGCACCGCGCAGGGGATAGTTGCCGCTCACCGCCTTGACCCCGGCGAGCTTGCTGCGCCGGTGCGCACCCTCGCCGCCGGAAGCCATGCTGATGAAGCTGAGCGCCTCGGCGCGCGCGAGGCCGTGCCGGGCGATCGCCTGCGTGACCGATTCCTTCCACGGATGATCCGACGACAGCACGAGATCGGCGCCCAGCAGCTGGTGCGCGTCGCGCACCAGCGCGCGCCCCACCCGGTCGGCGAAGAACGCGACGCTGGTCACGCTCGCGACCGCGATCAGGAGCGCGAGGGCGAGCACCTGCAGCTCGCCCGCGCGCCAGTCGCGCGCGAGCATGCGCAGCGACTGCCTCACGGCGCGATCCTTCCCGCCTCGAGCCGCACCGTGCGGTCGCAGCGCGAGGCGAGGCTTTCGTCGTGGGTCACCATGACCAGCGTGGTGCCCGCGGCGCGGTTGAGGTCGAACATGAGCGAGATCACCTCGCGCCCGGCTTCCGCGTCGAGGCTGCCGGTGGGCTCGTCGGCGAGCAGGAGCTTCGGCCGCGCGACGAACGCCCGCGCGAGCGCGACGCGCTGCTGCTCGCCGCCGGAGAGATGCCTGGGCGCGTGGTGCAGGCGCTCGGCGAGGCCGACCCGCGCGAGCACCTCGCGCGCGCGCGCACCGGCGTCGTGCCGCCCGGCGAGCTCGAGCGGCAGCATCACGTTCTCGAGCGCCGTCAGCGCCGGCAGGAGCTGAAAGGACTGGAACACGAAGCCGACCGCGCGCCCGCGCAGCGCGGCGCGCGCGTCCTCGTCCAGCGCGAACAAGTCCTCGCCCTCGAGCTCGACGCGGCCAGTGCTCGGCGTGTCGAGTCCGGCGAGGATCGCGAGCAGGGTCGATTTGCCGGAGCCCGAGGCGCCCACGATCGCGAGCGCCTCGCGGGAGTCGACCACGAGGTCGATGTCGCGCAAAATGACGAGATCGCGATCACCGCTCCTTACCGACTTGCCGATGCCGCGCGCGATCAAGGCCTTGCTGTTCGTCGTCATGCTGTTCCTGTGCGCCGCGCCGGCGGCGGCGAAAACGATCCTGGTGTACGGCGACAGCCTGTCCGCGGGCTACGGCATTGCACGCGATCGCGGCTGGGTGACGCTGCTCGAGAAGCGGCTCGCGGCCGAGGGCTACGATTATAGCGTCGCCAACGCGAGCATCTCGGGCGAGACCACCAGCGGTGGACTCGCGCGGATCGGGGAAGTTCTGCGGCGCGTGCGGCCCTCGGTGGTGATTCTCGAGCTCGGCGCCAACGACGGCCTGCGCGGCCTGCCGCTTGCCGACATGAAGAGGAATCTCGCGTCCATGATCGGCCGCGCGAAGAAGGCCGGCGCGCGCGTGCTGCTGATCGGCATGCGCCTGCCGCCGAACTACGGCCCGGACTACACCGAGGCCTTCGCCGCCGCGTTCGGCGATCTCGCGCGGCGCGAGCGCGTCGCGCTGGTGCCGTTCCTGATGGAGGGCATGGCCACGCGGCGCGCGCTTTTCCAGTCCGACGGGCTGCACCCGACGGCGGCCGGCCAGCCGCTTTTACTGGATAATATCTGGCCCCGACTCCGGCCCCTGCTGCGCAAGTGAGGAAGACGAAGAACCGCGACGAAGAGCTGCCGCCACTGTACGACGTCGAAGTGCTGCCGGTGGAGCGGCGCCTGAACGTGCCCGACCGGCGCGCGGCCGCTCTGCGCAAGGCCGCCAAGCGCCGCAAGTCGAGAAAGCTGCTCGATTTCGAGCGGCGCCGCCATTCGGGCCGGCGCGCCACCGACCCGAAGCCGGCGCGCAACAAGGCCTGGAAGAAACGCTAGACGATCGTGACGCGCGGCGCGCCGCCGGCCAGGCGTCCGATCACGCGCGCCTCGTCGAAGCCCTCGTCCGCGAAGGCCTGCAGCACCCGCTGCGCGTCCTCGGGCGCGCAGGCGACCAGCAGGCCGCCGCTCGTCTGCGGGTCGGTGACGAGCTTTGCGACCCAGTCCGGCGCGCCGGCCGGCAGCTCGACCTCCGCCCCGTAGCCGCTCCAGTTGCGCTCCGAGGCGCCGGTGGCGACGCCCTGCTCGAGCCACTCGCGCGCGGACGCCATGACCGGCAGCGCGTCGAGCCTGACCTCCGCCGCGAGGCCCGAGCCGCGGCAGATCTCGAGCAGGTGGCCGGCGAGGCCGAAGCCGGTGACGTCCGTCATCGCGTGCACGCCCGGCATCTCCGCGAGCGCGATGCCCGGCGTGTTGAGGCGGGTGGTAGCCCCGATCATCTGCGCGTATCCGGCGTCGTCGAGCCGGCCCTTCTTGAGTGCGGCCGAAAGGATGCCCACGCCCAGCGGCTTGCCCAGGATCAGCGCGTCGCCCGCACGCGCGCCGACGTTGCGCTTGACCTTGTCTGGATGCATCAGGCCGAGCGCGACCAGCCCGTACACGGGCTCGAGAATGTCGATCGAGTGACCGCCCGCGATCGGAATGCCGGCTGCCGCGCACACCGACTCGCCGCCCTGCAGGATCCTGCGGATCACCTCCGGCGACAGCTTGTCGAGCGGCATGCCGACCAGCGCGAGCGCGAAGATCGGGCGCGCGCCCATCGCGTAGATGTCGGACAGGGCGTTGGTTGCGGCGATGCGGCCGAAGTCGAACGGATCGTCGACGATCGGAGTGAAGAAGTCGGTCGTCGCGACCAGCGCCTGCGCGTCGTTGAGCCTGTACACCGCCGCGTCGTCCGAGGTCTCGGTGCCCACCAGCAGCTCGGCGGGCAGGCCGCGGATCGGCGTTTCGGCGAGAATCTTCGACAGTACCGCGGGTGCGATCTTGCAGCCGCAGCCGCCGCCGTGGCTGAAGGCTGTGAGACGGATCGGGTCGGGCGCGTTCATGACTGTAGAATTCTACGCGATGAAACCGACTTCGTACGCGGTGGCGGTCGGGTCGCTCGCGCCCGGCGCCTTCGACGCGGTGATCGACGTGCGCTCGCCGGCCGAGTACGCCGAGGACCACGTTCCGGGCGCCCTGTCCTGCCCGGTGCTCGACGACGAAGAACGCGCGCGCGTCGGCACGCTCTACAAGCAGGTCTCGCCCTTTCAGGCGCGCAAGCTCGGCGCCGCGCTCGTCGCGCGCAACATCGCGCGCCACCTGGAGACCGCGTTCGCCGGGATGGAGCGCGGCTGGCGGCCGCTGGTGTACTGCTGGCGCGGCGGCAAGCGCTCGGGCGCGATGGCGCACGTGCTGCGCGAGGTGGGCTGGCAGGCGAAGACGCTCGCAGGCGGCTACAAGGCCTACCGCCGCCATGTGGTCGAGCGCCTCTCCGCTCTGCCCCGCGGCCTGACCTTCCGCGTCATCCACGGCGCCACCGGCAGCGGCAAGAGCCGGCTGCTGCGCGCGCTCGCCGCGGCCGGCGCGCAGGCGCTCGACCTCGAGGCGCTCGCGGCGCACCGCGGCTCGGTGCTGGGCGAGCTGCCCGGCCGGCCGCAGCCGTCGCAGAAGTGGTTCGAGAGCCAGCTGCTCGCACGGCTCGCCGGCTTCGACGCGGCGCGGCCGGTCTACATCGAAGGCGAGAGCCGCAAGATCGGGCAGCTGCAGGTGCCCGAGGCGCTGATCGAGTCGATGCGCGCCGCCGAATGCCTGCAGCTGGATGCCGGCACCGACACGCGCGTGGCGCTGCTGATGGACGAGTACCGGCATTTCTTCGCCGATCGCGCCGCGCTCGACGCCCAGCTCGACTGCCTCGCGGGCCTGCATGGGCAGGCGGTGGTCGGCGAGTGGAAGGCGCTCGCCGCGCGCGGCGCGTGGGATGAACTCGTGGCGCGCCTGCTCGTCGAACATTACGATCCCGCGTACCGCCGCTCGGCGCTGCGCAATTTCGCGCGCCTGGCACAGGCAATGACGCTGCGCGTGTCCTCGCCCGCCGAGGAGACGTTCGCCGCGCTCGCGCGCACCCTCTCAACCTGACCGGAGACCTCCCGATGGATGATTCGACGCACTACACGCCGCCCAAAGTCTGGACCTGGAAGAAGGGCAACGGCGGGCGATTCGCCAATATCAACCGCCCGGTCGCGGGGCCGACGCACGACAAGGAACTGCCGGTGGGACGCCATCCCCTGCAGCTGTATTCGCTCGCCACGCCCAACGGCGTCAAGGTCACGGTGATGCTGGAAGAGCTGCTCGCGCTCGGGCATCAGGGCGCGGAATACGACGCCTGGCTGATCCGCATCGGCGAAGGCGACCAGTTCGGCAGCGGCTTCGTCGCGGCCAACCCGAACTCGAAGATCCCCGCCATGGTGGACCGCAGCGGACCGGTGCCGGTGCGCGTATTCGAGTCCGGCGCGATCCTGATGTACCTCGCCGAGAAGTTCGGCGCCTTCCTCCCGGCCGGCGGCGCCGCCCGCGCCGAGTGCCTGTCGTGGCTGTTCTGGCAGATGGGCAGCGCGCCTTTCCTCGGCGGAGGGTTCGGCCATTTCTACGCCTACGCGCCGGTGAAGATCGAATACGCGATCGACCGCTACGCGATGGAGGTCAAGCGCCAGATGGACGTGCTCGACCGGCGCCTCGCCGATAGCCCCTACCTGGCGGGCGACGAGTACACCATCGCCGACATCGCGACCTGGCCCTGGTACGGCGCGCTCGCCAAGGGGCTGCTCTACTCGGCGGGAGAATTCCTCCAGGTTCAGGAATACACCCACGTCATGCGCTGGACCGACCAGATCGCCGAGCGCCCCGCGGTGAAGCGCGGGCGCAAGGTGAACCGCGTCACGGGCGACCCCGCCAGCCAGCTGCACGAGCGCCACGACGCGAGCGACTTCGAAACCAAGACGCAGGACAAGCTGAACCATGATCACTCTTTATGATTGCGCCACCGCGCCGAGCCCGCGCCGCGCGCGCATTCTGCTGGCGGAAAAAGGCGTCGAGCATGAAGCGGTGCAGGTCGACCTGAGGAACGGCGAGCAGCTCGGCGAGGCCTACCGCAAGATCAACCCGCAATGCACGGTGCCGGCCTTGCGCACCGAAGAGGGAGTGCTGCTGACCGACAATGCAGCGATCACGGCCTACATCGAGGCTCGCTTTCCCGAACCCGTGCTGCTCGGCGCCACGCCGCAGGAAAAGGCCGAGATCGCGAGCTGGAACTGGCGCGTCGAGTTCGAGGGCCTGCTCGCCATCGCCGAGGCGATGCGCAACAGTGCGCCGGCCATGGCGAACCGGGCGCTGCCCGGCCCGGTGGACTATCCGCAGATTCCCGAGCTCGCGCGGCGCGGGCTGGCGCGGGTCGAGCAGTTCTTCGTCGTCCTGAACGAACGGCTGGCGGGCCGCGACTACGTCGCCGCGGACCGGTTCAGCATCGCCGACATCACCGCGGTGGTGGCGGTCGACTTCGCGCGCGTGGTGAAGCTCAGGCCCGGCGAGCAGCATCCGCACCTTCAGCGCTGGCGCGCCGCGCTGGCCGAGCGGCCGTCGATGTCCGCCCGCCAGTAGCAGGCCGGAAGCGGACGATCGCTCGCGCGTGAGTTTCTCCACACCCGCGGCGTCGCCCGCCGCCGCGGCGCCGGGCACTAGGTAAAAGATTGCGGATCCATGATCATCGCTGACACTGCGCGTCGCACCCTGTGGCAGATTGCCGCCGTACGACGACGGTAACGAGTCGTTGCGCCTCGTTGCCGCTCCGACCGGATGCGCGACGCTGCGAATGAGGGAGTCACGGAAATGCAAATCCAAAAGGCGATTGTCGTTGTCTTCGGAACGATGTTTCTGGCGTTCTCGGGCTTCGCGGGCGTGTATGGCAGCGCCTCGCCGTCCGTCCAGGCGTCCGCTTCCGCCTCGCCGCAAGGTCAGGTCTACGAGGCGACGATCCTCGGTGTGAACGGGTAAGGCGCGCCCGACCGGGCTCCGCGTCGTCCCTTCGTCGGCCGCCATCTGCCGCTCTACGGTTCCCTCAGTGCTCCACGGCACAGCTGCGGAACCCGGCGAAGATATCGCCCCGGTCAGGTAGGTAGAAATTGCGGAACCCTTCGCGCGCCACGCGAGCAGGCGTCGCGAAGCTGCCGCCGCGCAGCACCTTGTGGCTGCCGAACCAGGGCTGGGAGTAGTCGCGGTAGGGATCGGCGACGAAGCCCGGGTAGGGCCCGAACGCGCTCGAGGTCCATTCCCACACCAGGCCGCGAGCTTCGAGCACGCCCTGCGCCGCCGCGTACGCCCACTCCGCCTCGCTCGGCAGCCGCCGCCGGGCCCAGCCGCACCAGCCCTGCGCCTCGTCCCAGCTCAGGTTCACCGCCGGCTCGTGCGGCGCGAGCGGCACCCAGCGCGCGAAGCGGCGCTGCAGCCAGGCGCCGCCCTCGCGCCGCCAGTAGCGCGGCGCCGCTCCGCCCGACTCGACGTAGCGCAGGTACTGCGCGTTGGTGACCGGCGCGCGCGCGATGCGAAACGGGGCCAGCCGCACTTCGTGCGCCCATTTCTCGTTGTCGAACACGAAGCCGTCGCCGGGCCGTGCGCCGAGCTCGAAGGCACCGCCCTCGCACTCGGCGTCGTGCGCCTGCGGCATGGGTACGGCCGGGAACCACGCCTCGTCCGGAAAGGGGTCCTGGTAGCCCAGCGTCTGGCGCGTGTAGTGGAAGGCCTCGGCGTGCATGTCCTCGTGCAGGGTCGCCAGCCGCACGAAATAGCCGAGCGAGGCGTTCTCCGGTTCGCGCCCGAGGCGATCGAGCACCGCTTCCAGCACCGCCTCGGCATAGCGCCGCGTCGCCGCGAGCCCGGGCAGCGGCAGCTGCCAGCGCGCGTCGTGCGGCACGGCCGAGGAATCGTACAGCGCGTCAGCTTGCGCAAGGATCGACTCGCACAGCGCCCCGGACTCGCGATGGCGCAGGCACCAGCGCTCCTGGAACCAGGCCACGTGCCCGATCTCCCACAGCGGCGGATTGACGATGGCGAGCTTCGGCCCGAGCAGGCGCTCGCCGCCCAGGCCCGCGGTGACGCGCGAAGTTCGCGCCCGGCTCGCCATCAAGTCGCGCGCGAGCGTCGTTGCGTCCAGTCCAGGATCGACTAACATCAGGCGGAGTCTAGCGAAGCGCGACGATGGCGAGAATCTCGATCGTGACGCCCGCGGCGGCCGGCAGCCGCACCGGCAACCGCCACACCGCCTGGCGCTGGGCGGCGATGCTGCGCGCGCTCGGACACCGCGTCGCGCTCGGCACGGAATGGGACGGGCGCGCCTGCGATCTTCTGATCGCGCTGCACGCGCGCCGCAGCCATGACTCGATTGCGCGCTTTCGCGCCGCGCACCTTCACGCGCCGCTCGTGGTGGCGCTCACCGGAACCGATCTCTACCGCGACCTGCCGGCTTCGCCCGAGGCGCGCCGCTCGCTCGAGCTGGCCGACCGGCTGGTGGTGCTGCAGGACGAAGCCCCGCGCGCGCTGCCCGCGCGCCTGCGCGCGAAGACGCGCGTCATCTATCAGTCAGCCGACACCGCGCTTCGCGCCGCGCCGCCCGCGCACCGCTTCAGGGTGCTGGTGAGCGGCCACCTGCGCGAGGAGAAGGATCCCTTTCGCGCCGCCGCCGCGCTGGCGCGACTGCGCGCGCCGGCGCGCCTCGAGCTTGTGCAGCTCGGCGCCGCGCTCGACCCCCGCATGGCAACGCAGGCGCGCAAATGGGTGCGAATCGAGCCGCGCTACCGCTGGCCCGGCGCACGCAGCCATCCGCGCGCGCTCGAATGGCTCGCGCGCAGCCACCTGCTGGTCGTCAGCTCGGCGATGGAAGGCGGCGCCAACGTGATCGCCGAAGCGGCCCGCATCGGCACCCCGGTGCTCGCTTCGCGCATCGCCGGCAACCTCGGCATGCTGGGACGCGCCTATCCCGGCTACTTCCCCTTCGGCGACGAGGGCGCGCTCGCCCGCCTGATCGCCCGCACCGCGCGCGATCCCGGGTTCTACGCCGCGCTCAAGCGCGGCCTGCGGGCGCGCCGCAGCCTGTTCGCTCCCGCAGCCGAGCGCCGCGCCCTCGCCGCGCTGGTGCGCGAGCTCGTCCCTGGCCCTCTCAGGCAAGCGTCCCGGCGAGCATCCACAGCCCCCAGCCGATCGCGCCCGCCGCGACGCCGCGGGCGACCGACTCGCCGTAAGGCAGGATCTCTTGCGCCATCGCGATCAGCGTCAGCACGACGATCCAGAGCGGACTCATGACGCTGCCGACGAACAACAGCGCCATCAGCGGCCAGCAGCGCGCCACGCTGTATAGGGCGCGGCTCAAGCCCGTGACGAAGGCGCCTGCGGCGCCCTCGCGCCCTTGCGCGGACCGGTACCGCGTCGCGGCGCGGCCCCTGGCGAGACAGCCGGCCTTGAGCGGGGTGAGCTGGAATGCGCCCGCGCTCATCAGCAGCATCCCGCCCGCCACCGGGTTCTCGATCGCGATGCCGGGCGTCAGCAGCCGCGCCGCGTGCAGGCCCCAGTGAGCGAGCGCGGCGGCGGCGCTGATGCCCGTCCACAGCGCGAGGTAGCCGGCGAGGAAGGCCGGCGGCGACCGTCCCGCGGGCACTTCGCCGTCGCGGCCGCGGCTCGCATAGGCGAGCAGCTCCGGCGCGGCGCTGGGCGTCATGATCGCCGCCATCATGGCGGCCCACATCACGAACACGAGCCAGCCGTGCGCGGCGCTCCATTGCGTGGCCGCGCCGTTCTCCCAGGCGAGCAGCTGCGCGCCGCCCAGGGCAATCACCACCGCGACGCAACCCAGGACGAGCAGGCGCTCCTTGCCCCCGCGGGCAGCTGCCGTGGCAGCGGAATTCGCGCTCCCGGACCCAAGTCTGACTTTCATGTCAGGTATTCTGACGTCCTCGAGCAGACCCCGCAATCGGTTATCGTCGCGCCCATGTCGGCCATCATCTCCGTCTCGAATCTTTCGAAGACCTACGCTTCCGGTTTCACCGCCCTCAGAAGGGTCGACCTCGAGATCCGGCGCGGCGAGATCTTCGCCCTGCTGGGCCCCAACGGCGCGGGCAAGACGACGCTGATCGGCACCATCTGCGGGCTGGTGAGGCCGAGCACGGGCACGATCCGGGTCGACGGGCACGACATCGCCACCGAGTACCGCGCCACCCGCTCGCTGATCGGCCTGGTGCCGCAGGAACTGACCACCGACGCCTTCGAATCGGTGTGGGGCACGGTGAGCTTCAGCCGCGGCCTGTTCGGCAAGCCGCCCAACCCGGCCCACGTCGAAAAGGTGCTGCGCGACCTTTCGCTGTGGGACAAGAAGGACAGCAAGATCATCACGCTCTCGGGCGGGATGAAACGCCGCCTGCTGATCGCGAAGGCGCTCGCGCACGAGCCGCGGGTGCTGTTCCTCGACGAGCCGACCGCGGGCGTCGACGTGGAGCTCAGGCGCGACATGTGGCAGCTCGTGCGCTCCCTGCGCGAGGGAGGCGCGACCATCATCCTCACCACGCACTACATCGAGGAAGCGGAGGAGATGGCCGACCGCATCGGCGTCATCAACAAGGGCGAGCTGATGCTGGTCGAGGACAAGGCCGAGCTGATGCGCAAGCTCGGCAGGAAGCAACTGACGCTGCAGCTGCAGTCCCCGCTCGAGAGCATCCCGCCCAGCCTCGCGCGGCACGGGCTGGTGCTCGGCGCCGGCGGCAGCGAGATGGTCTATACCTATGACGAGCAGGCCGACCGCAACGGCATCGCGTCGCTGCTGCGTGACCTGGCCGGCTCGGGCATCGCGTTCCGCGACGTGCACACGACGCAGAGCTCGCTCGAGGACATTTTCGTCGACCTGGTGAACGAGAGCAGATGAACATCTACGCAATAAGAGCGATATACAAGTTCGAGATGGCGCGCACCCGGCGCACGCTCATGCAGAGCGTGGTCTCGCCGGTGATCTCGACCTCGCTCTACTTCGTGGTGTTCGGCGCCGCGATCGGCTCGCGCATCCAGCACGTGGAAGGCGTGAGCTACGGAGCCTTCATCGTGCCGGGGCTGATCATGCTCTCGCTGCTGACGCAGAGCATCTCGAACGCCTCGTTCGCGATCTACTTTCCGAAGTTCACCGGCACCATCTACGAGCTGCTGTCCGCGCCGGTGTCCTACGTCGAGATCGTGCTCAGCTACGTCGGCGCCGCGGCCACCAAGTCGATCGCGCTCGGCCTCATCATCCTCGCCACGGCTTCGCTGTTCGTTCCGCTGCGCATCGAGCACCCGCTCTGGATGATCCTGTTCCTGGTGCTGACGGGGGTGACCTTCAGCCTGTTCGGCTTCATCATCGGCATCTGGGCCGACGGCTTCGAGAAGCTGCAGCTCATCCCCTTGCTGATCGTCACCCCGCTCACCTTCCTCGGCGGCAGCTTCTACTCGATCCACATCCTGCCGCCGCTGTGGCAGACGGTGACCCTGTTCAATCCCGTGGTCTACCTGATCAGCGGCTTTCGCTGGAGCTTCTACGGCCTCGCCGACGTGAGCGTCGGGATCAGCCTCGGCATGACGCTTGCCTTCCTCGCCGCCTCGCTCGCGGTGGTGGCATGGATCTTCCGCACCGGCTATCGCCTGAGGACCTGACCGTGAACCCGCCCCTGCCTGCGCTGTCGCTGCTCGAAACCCGCGTCCTCGGCACCCTGGTCGAGAAGGAGCGCACGGTCCCCGATTCCTACCCGCTCACGCTCAATGCGCTGGTCTCCGGGTGCAACCAGAAGACCAGCCGCGACCCCGTGCTGCAGGCGAGCGAGACCGAGGTCCAGGCGGCGATCGACGGGCTCAAGCGCAGCAACCTGGTCATCGAATCGAGCGGCGGGCGCGTGCCGCGCTATTCGCACAATCTGGAGCGGGTGCTTCAGGTGCCGACCCAGTCGGGAGCGCTGCTTGCCGCGCTCATGCTGCGCGGCCCGCAGACCGCCGGCGAGCTGCGCATCGCCTGCGAGCGGCTGCACCGCTTCGCGGACATTTCGGCGGCGGAAGCCTTCCTGCACGAGCTCGCGGCGCGGCCGGCGGGCGCGCTGGTGAAGGAGCTGCCCCGCCTGCCCGGCACGCGCGAGACGCGCTGGGCCCATCTGCTTAGCGGCGAGCCGGAGGCGCCAGCGCCGCCGCCTGCGGCGAAGCAGGAGGACCCGGGCGGGGTCTCGCGCGCAGAGCTGGCGGCGCTGAAGGCCGACGTCGCCCGCCTCGAAGAAGAGGTCCGTGCGCTGCGCGAACTCGTCACCCGCCTGTCGGCCGGGTAGCTATCTTCGCCTCTTCTGGCCTTGCAGTCTGCGCACGAGCTGGGCGGCCTGCGCGATGCCCTTGGAATAGAGCTCGGGATACTCCGAGCGCAGCACGTACCACTCGTGCACTTTCAAGCGGTCGATCTCGCGCTCCAGGTCGTTCAGCTCGCGTACGCGGGACGCGGCCTCGAGCTGCGTCGCGAGCAGCTCGTCGAAACGGTTCCCGAGCGCCTTCAGGAGCCTTCGGTAGCCCGGCATGAGGCGCCCGATGCCCTTGATCGGGGCCGGCTCGCTCACCTGGGAGGCCTCCATCGCGTCGCGCATCGAGCCGGCCTGGCGCACCGCCCGCGCGGCGTTCTCGCACACCGCTTCGAACGCCTTCAGCGCTTCGGGGTTGGTGGAGCCGCTCGCCTGCATGAAAGAAGTCTAAGAGGCCTGGTGGCGCGCGCAAAGGAGAAACTGCCGCTCAGGACCTCGCGTAGGCACGCACCCGGTTGCCGCCGGCCGCCTTGGCGGCGTACAGGGCCTTGTCCGCTTCCTGCAGCAGCCCTCCCTCGGTCTGATTCGCGCCGGGCGGCGCCGACGCGGTCCCCGCGCTGAGGGTGATCCGCCGCGCGTCGCCGTCGCCGAAGCGCAGCTCGGCGACGGCCGCGCGCACCGCGTGAGCGATCCCGCCCGCGCCCGCCAGGTCGGTGTTCCCCAGCACCAGCGCGAATTCATCGCCGCCGATGCGCGCGGCGAGGTCGGTCGCCCTGCGCGCGCGCGCCGCCAGGACCTGGCCGACTGCGCTCAGGCAGTGGTCGCCCGCGACGTGCCCAAGCGTGTCGTTGTAGCCCTTGAAGTTGTCCACATCGAGGACCACCAGGCCCACCGGCGTGCGCTGGCGCGCGCCGCGGCGCAGCTCCTCGGTCAGGAAGAGGCTGAAATAGCGGCGG